>Ga0335069_10004252_pt1 | contig 21333 bp, 17 predicted proteins | sample Lox_Sample_11_FD_206714 | JGI IMG/M metagenome (GOLD analysis project Ga0335069, IMG submission 206714) | Soil microbial communities from Loxahatchee National Wildlife Refuge, Florida, United States - Lox_Sample_1.1 | ecosystem: Environmental > Terrestrial > Soil > Wetlands | place: USA...
CTCGCGTGCGGCCGTCGCCGCGGCGATCACCATGGCCGGCGCCATGTCGGTCGCCACCACCTCGCCCGTGGGGCCCACGCGATGCGCCAGCATCAGCGCGGTGTCCCCGGTCCCGGTGCCCACGTCGAGGACGCGAGCGCCCTCCCGCACGCCGGCCTGCGCGAACATGCGCTCCGTTGCGGTGGCCATCATGCGGTTGCGCTGCTGCGCCACCTTCAGCCACACGCTGGCCATGTCGGCCGACTGCCAACCAGTCATGCCGCCGCCGTTGCACTCGTGCCGAGCGACGCCGCGAGCGTACCGTCGGCCAGCGCCTGCTTCGTCAGAGCCTCGCCGCCGATGAGGGTCCCTCGGACGAAGACCTGGGGGAACGTGGGCCAGCCGCTCCAGAGCTTGATCGCGAGGCGCTCCTTCCACTTGCTGAAGTAGCTGCCGTACTCGAGGTACGTGTAGGCGACGCCGGCTCCATCCAGGGCCTGGCGCACCTTCCGCACGTGCGGGTTCTGCGCCATGCCGACGACGACGACGGGCTTCCGCCGAACCGCCTCCTCTACCTCACGGACGATCTCGGCGTGAAACTCCCCCATCGCGGACACTGCTGCGGGGGCGATGGACCTCTGTTCGAGCTGCGGGCGGCTGGGCATGCGGGTTCTCCGTGACGGCTCATCCGCTCCGATGAAGCTCGGTGCGAGGCCGTTGCGCCGAAGCAATCTAGCGGCTTCGTGCTAACCAGCACCACGCCGTGCCCTTCGTGCCGTCACCTGCGGACACGCCGTTCGCCCGCATGGGGGGAGAGGAGGGCGTGCGTGCTCTCGTCGAGCGCTTCTACGACGCGATGACCGAGCTCGAGCCGGCTCTGGCGCGCCTGCACCCGTGTGACGAGCGCGGGTACGTCGTGCGCGCGTCGCGCGATCGGTTCGCGCTCTTCTTCATCGGCTGGCTGGGCGGCCCGCAGGAGTACATCGCCCAGCACGGGCACCCGCGTCTGCGCATGCGTCACGCGCAGGTACCCGTCGACACGGCGATGGCGCGCGCGTGGTTGCGCTGCATGATGCACGCCCTGGACGCCCAGGGGGTCGAGCGAGAGGTCCGCGACTTCCTCGAGGCGCGCCTGCAAGATCTGACGATGTTCCTGCGCAACAGCGAGCCTGCCTAAGGCTCGTCACGCTCCTTCGAGCACCCGCGATGTGGCTTGTTGGCACACCACGTCGTCCTCGATCCGTACGCCGAAGCGGCCGGGGAGATAGATCCCGGGCTCCACGGTGAAGACGCAGCCCGGGACGAGCGGAGCGCGGTTGCCTTCGACCATGTAGATCGGCTCGTGCCCGTCCATGCCGAGGCCGTGCCCCGTGCGATGCGTGAAGTACGGTCCGTACCCGGCCTTCGTGATGACCTCACGGGCGGCGCGGTCGACCTCCTGGGCTTCCACGCCCGGCCGCGCGCGAGCGATGCCGGCGCGCTGCGCGTCGGCCACCACGTCGGCGATGCGCCGGAACTCGGCGGGCGGCGACGGGCCGAACCAGCGCGTCCGCGTCACGTCGGACCAGTAGCCATCCACGCGGCAGCCGCCATCGATGAGCACCGCGACGTCGCTCGTCAACACGTCCCCCGCGGGATGCCCGTGCGGCAGCGCCGAGAGCGGCCCGAACTGGACCAACGCGTATCCTTCGTAGCCCTCCCGCTCGAACGAGCGCGCGATGCCCTGCGAGACGTCGCGGTCTCGCACGCCGGGGCGAAGGTCGGCAAAGGCGCGATCGAAGACGTCGTGCGTGATCGCGATGGCCCGCTGGATCCGTGCGAGCTCCTCGGATTGCTTGACGACCCGGAGAGACTCGAACGCCGCGGATCCGTCGACCAACCTGGCGTCCGGGATGGCGTGCGCGAGGGCCATCGCGGTGCCGTACTCGCCGTGAGGCTCGACGAGGATCCCGCGGGGGGACGACATCGCCCCACGGACGATCTCGAACGGGCTCTGCGACTCCTCCCAGCCGCGTATCGCGGCGTTCAGGCGCACCGTGCGCCGGACGCGTTCCACCTCGAAAGAGGGGGCCACGACGACGGGCTCGCCGGTGGCTGGGACCAGCAGCGCGATGAGGCGCTCGCTCCGCTCGATCGACGCCCCCGTGAGGTACGCGAAGCTCGTGGTGCCGCTCGAGACGAAGGCCCAGTCTGCTCCCGCTTCGCGCGAGAGTGCGCGGACTCTGTCGATTCGCGCGAGAAAGACCGCCGGGTCGATCGGCGGCAGCGGAACGCGGCTGGGAGCAGCCGCAGACGGAACCGCGATGGTCCCGGAAGGGCGGGGGCCGCAAGCGCAGGCGACGCCGGAGACGAGCGCCTGTAGAAAGCCGCGGCGAAACACCGCAGGCACTCTACCGCGGACGCGCTACAACGGTCGCCGAGATGCCTTCCCCCGGACGGTCCCCCGCGGTCGTGATGTTCGGCCAGCCGGTCGCCGATGCCATCGAGGCGCGCGTCGCAGAGGGCGTGGCCGAGCTGGTGCGCTCGCGCGGCGTCGTCCCCTCGCTCGCCATCGTGCTCGTGGGCGAGAGCGGGCCGTCTCAGCGGTACGTGAAGAGGAAGCTCGAGGCGTGTGCGCGTCTCGGGATGCGCGCCGAGGTGATCGCCCTGCCGCCGACGATCTCGGCCGACGCGCTGCGCGAGGAAGTGGTGCGCCTCGGTCGTTCTCCCGCGCATCACGGCGTCCTCGTCCAGCTTCCGCTGCCTGCACACATCGAGACGCACGACTCGGCGACCACCAACAAGTTCGACGTGTTCGATGCCATCCCGGCGGACAAGGACGTGGACGGCGTGGGCAAGGACGCGATCGCGTCGCTCTATCGCGCGCAGCAGGAGCGCATGCGCTTGATGCCGGGGACGGCGCTCGCAGTCCGGCGCATGATGGCCTTCTACGGCGTGGCCACCGAAGGCAAGCTCGCCGTCGTCGTCGGTCGCAACGACATCACGTCGAAGCCCATGGTGCAGATGCTCGGCGGCCGCCTGTGCAACGCCGCGGCCATCTGGTGCCACCGGCACGTGAGCGCCGAAGACCAGAAGCGCCTCATCCGGCAGGCGGACATCATCGTCACGGCCGTCGGCGCCCCGAGCTACCGCATCACGGCGGACATGGTGAAGCCGGGTGCCGCGATCTTCGACGTGGCGACGCGCGTCGACCCGCAGGGCAAGATGCACGGCGACGTCGAGTTCGAGGCGGTCAAGGAGCTCGCGTCGTTCATCACGCCCGTGCCGAAGGGCGTGGGCCCGGTCACGGTGGCCGCGCTGAGCGAGAACCTCCTTCGCGCCGCGCAGTTCCAGGCCGGCGTCGGGCGCCCGGGTTACTCGTTCTAGGAGCGATACGGGACCCAGCAGCGCGACTCGTGGCGAGGCTCGAAGGCCTCCGGATGCAGCATCTCTGCGAGGATCTCGGCCGTCTCGAAGGCGCTCGGTCCGGAGCGGTTGAAGTATCGGTTGCCGTCGGCGACGTAGACTCGGCCGGCCTTCACGGCGGTCAGCTCGCTCCAGCCGTAACGCGCGGCGAGCGCCGGCATCTCGGGCAGCGTTCGCTCCATCGGGTAGCCACAAGGCGCCACCACGAGGACCTCGGGGTCTGCCTGGACGACGGCCTCCCACGGTGTCGTCGTCGAGTGACCGCCGGGCGTAGCCAGCAGGCTCTCGCCGCCAGCGGCGTCCACGAGCTCCGGGCCCCAGTTGCCCATCGCGAACACCGGGTCCGTCCACTCCAGGCACGCCACCCGAGGCTGCCGGAGCCCGCGCGTACGTTCGCGAACGGACTCGACCCGATCGAGGCACTCGCGCGCGAAGTCCCGACCACGAGATTCGCGATCGAGGACGCGGGCGACCTCGACGAACCCGGAGAGGATTCCCTCGAGCGTCCCTGCTCGAAGCGCCACCACCTGTCGCCGACACAGCGCCGAGGGCACACCGCGCCCGACGTCGCCGGGCGTCACCGCGCACACCTCGCAGTGCGTCTGCGTGATGAGCACATCCGGCGCGAGCTCCACGAGGAGCTTCTCGTCCACCTCGTAGAGCGGCTCACCCGCAGCGAGCCTGGTGCGCACGAGCCGGTCGATCTCGGCGCTCGACCCCGTCACGTCGAACGTGGGCCGGCTCACCGCGGGCAGGCGCTTGACCCACTCCGGCGTGTCGCACTCGTGTGAGCGGCCGACGAGCATCTCGCCTGCGCCGAGCGCGCAGACGAGCTCCGTCCCGCTGGCAAGCAGCGAAACGATGCGCATGGCCGCCGACCGTAGCACGGCGCGCGAAACCCAATTGCGCTCGCGTCAGGGCCCAATCCCGGGGTCGAACATCGGCCGCACCTCGGACTCACCCTCGAACTCGGGCCAGTACTTGTGGTGCAGCTCCATGAACTCGGTCGCGATGCGGACGGCCTCCTCCTTGGAGCTCACGTTCAGGATCGCCCAGCCACCTATCACCTCCTTGCTCTCGGTGAAGGGGCCGTCGGTCACGGTGATCTTGCCCTTGCGGAGTCGAACGCGGGCGCCGTGCTCGGTCGGCATCAAGCCGCCCGTGTCGACGAGGATCCCCTCCTTGAGCGATTTCTCGACGAACTTTCCCATCGCCTCGAGCAGCGCCGGGGGCGGCCCGGATGTCCGGTACGACTCGGAATGGCTGATGAAGGTCAGGTATTTCATGGCTTTCTCCTCTCGGTTCCATCCCAGGACGATCGGGCCGGACCGGGGCCGACATCTTGCCAAACTTTTTTCTCAGTCCAGGCGTGCAAAACCTGGCGCCAGGCAGCGGCACATCGCCGGGATGTTGCGGACGGACTGCGCGGCCATTGCCTCCTCGGCCAGCCGCACGAGGGCGGCGCCTTCGTCGCCCTTGACGAGCTTGCCCAGGTAGCGCCGCGCGGCCGCCGCGAACAGGCGAGTGTCGGCGTTCTCGAGAGCGTCCACGCTCGTGCGCAGCCACGCCACCGCCGCCCCTTCGTCGCCGGCCGCGTGCGCGGCCCCGGCCCGAACCAGCGTCGCCAGGGCTTGGCTCACCTTCGAGCTCCTCCGCAGCATGTCGGCCGCGATGCGCTCGGCCTTGTGGAGGCGTTCCGGTCTCGCGTCCGGTGAGGCTTCCGCCGCTGCAACGAGCGCACGTGCGCGCATGTGCGAGCTCGAGTAGCGCACCAGCTCCACGCGCTGTCGCAACATCGACGCTTCGAGCTTCGGCCAGTCGCCTTCGACGCGGGTGAGCGCCGCCGCGCCAGCCCCCGCGTAGAGCTCCGTGTTTCCGTCCGCGAGGAGCGCGTACCACTGCTCGAGACGGTAGGCCGAGTTGGACCAGCGGCGCATGACTTCGCGGGCGCGGTCGCGCGCGGTCGTCACGTCGTCGAGCAGGAGCCACGCGAAGTTGCCGTAGCCCACGCACATCTGGAGCGTCCCGTAGACGTCGCCGCGATCGGTCGCTTCGCGCAGGTACACGGGCTGCCGTTCGAGGAGCTTGCGCCCCTCGCCGAGCCAGTAGAGGCACGTGACGAGCCAGAGCTGTCCGGTCACGATCTCCCAGGTCGTTCCCGGACACTCGGAGCGGAGCCGGTCCTGACCGCGATCGAGATAGGGCAGCGCGTCGCGGAAGCGCCCGCTCAGGTACGAGCCGCCGCCGGCCATGAGATCGGCGATTCCGGTGCAGTACGGATCCCCGGATTTCTTGGCGGCGTCGAGCGCGCGCTCGATGACCCGGGTCGTCGAGGGCCATGCGGCTTCGCCGGCCCGGGCATGGTAGGGGCACTCGACGCTGAAGGCCATCGAGATGCGCCGGGCATCTCCGGAGCGCAGCGCGAGGGTCAGGTAGCGCTGCTGGAAGACCGCCGCGCGAAGGTTGTCGCACATCCCGAGGCCACTCGTGACTGCCCAGCACACGTCCAGGCGCACCGTTTCACGCGCGGCTCGAGCGCCGGGTTTGGGCAGAGAGGCTCCGTACCCGCGCAGCACGCGCCACGTGCGCAACAAGAGGAAGGTGAGCACCGTGGTGAGCGGTGTCGACGGCCACGAGAGCCCCACCCGCTGGAGCAGCTGGCGCACGGCCGCGATGCCGGCGTCGAACTCACCGACGCGCAGGAGCTGCTCGGCGGTCCTCCGCTCCAGATCGAGCTCTTCTTCGACGTCCGGTGCCGTGCGAGCGGCAGCCCGGTACGCGGCCGCCGCCTGCGCACCGCGTCCTGCCTTCGCGAGTGCCTCTCCCAGGGCGACGCGGATCTGATGTTGCTCGGTCTTGGTGGCCGACGGACGCTCGAGCGCCCACTCGTAGAACGTCGCCGCGCGATCGAAGGCGAAGGCTCCAACGGCGTGCTCCGCGGCCTTGAGCGCGAGCTCGCCGCCTCGCTCCGGGTCACCCGCTCCTCGCCAGAGCTCTGCCAGCACGTGGGGCGCTCCGTGCTTGCTGCCTTCGAGCGCGCGCGCGAGCCGCTCGTGGGCGGCCTTGAGCTGCTCGGGACTCTGGCGCACCACCGCCGCGCTCCGCATCCGCCCGTGGTACGGCTCGACGGACGAGAAGCCCTCCGTCGATGCCGTGCGGATGAAACGGTGGGCTCGCAGGATCGCGATGGCTCGTGCGAGCTCTCCGGGCGAGATCTCCGCCGCCTGGGCAAGGACCGTCAGAGGCATCGGCGCCCCGGCCACGCACAGCAGGGAGAAAAGCCGATGCGCGTTCGGCTCGAGCTCCTGGATGCTGGTCTCGAGCACGTCGTCCAGGCGCAGCTTGGTCTGGCCGACGGCGCGATTGGTCGCCACGTACCGCGCGAGCTGCTCGACGAACAGCGCGTGCCCCTCGGCTTCCCGGGCGATGGCCGCCGCTTGCTCGAGCCGCGTGGGGGCGAGCTTCTCGAGCAGCCATCTCGCGAGCTCGGTCGCCTCCGCCTCGGGCAAGCGGGAGAGCGGGACGGTACACGTCCGCGGCGAGAGCACGTCGCGGAACCGTGCCCCCGCTTCGTGCACCTCGGAGAGCGGGCGAGCCGTGAGGAGCAGGAGGAACGGCGGCGGGTTCGGCTCGCGCACGAGCTCGGCCAGCAAACCCATGCTGTCCTGGTCGGACCACTGCATGTCGTCGATGGTGACGATGAGCGGCGCCCGCTGCGCCATCCGCTCGAACATCTCGCGCAGCGCCGTGAACGCCCGGCTCCTTATCTCGAGCGGGTCCATCCGCGACGTCATGCTCCGCATCTGCTTCGCGATCACGTCGACGCGCCTGAAGATGGGGAAGGTCTGGACGAGCGGAGCGAGCTGTGTCGGCAGCAGCATCGCGGCGTCGACCGCCGGCATGTTGAGCATCCGCCGCACGAGAGCGTCGACGACGCTGTCGAACGCCTTGTAGGGGACGGACTCCTTCTCGTAACAGCGGCCCGCGAGGACGACGATGCGCGGGTCCTCCTCACGCAAGCGCCCGATGAACCGCCGCACGAGGAGGCTCTTGCCGATCCCCGACTCCCCCTCGACGACCACTGTGGCGGCCGCCCCGCCGAGCGTGGAGCGATAGGCCTTCTCCAGGATCGACAGCTCCGACTGGCGGCCGAAGAACCGACGCTCTTCGTTCGACACCGAGCTCGGGGGCAGCGACCGAGACGAGAGCGGGTCGAGTGACACTCGGTCCTGCAGCGAGCGCACGACCTCGTGCGCCGAGGGGCGGTTCTTGGGATCGCGCGCGAGCAGGCGCAGCGCGAGTGCGTTCAGGTCCTCGGCGACCTGCGGAACGATGCTGCGCGGCGCGGGCGCTTCCCCTTCCACCTTGGCCGTCATGACGTCCATCGCGCTGCCCACGAACGGCTTCCGCCCGGTGAGCGCCTCGAAGAGCATCACGCCGACGCTGTAGAGGTCCGACTCGGGGGTCAGCTGTTCACCGATCACCAGCTCGGGCGCCATGTACGACGGCGTGCCGACCATGCCCCCGTCGCGCGTGAAGTCCTCGTCCGAGTCGAGGCCGACGACGAGGCCGAAGTCGAGGATGACGACGTGGCCGTCCTTGCGCACGAGGACGTTCGACGGCTTGATGTCGCGGTGGATGCGGCTGGCGTCGTGCAACGCGCCGAGGCCTTGGGCGAGCTGCAAGAGGGCGCTCCGCAGGCGCTCCTCGTCACCCCGGACGAACGCGAGGAAGTCGGCGCCATCGATCATGTCCATCGAGAAGGCCCACTGGCCCTTCTCGCAGAACAGCTCGCCGAGTGTGACGAGGTTCGGGTGGTCGATGTCTTGAAGCTCGCGGAACTCGCGCTTGAAGTGGGCCAGCACGTCGACGTCCGTCGACGTGAGCGCCTTGAGCGCGACCCGTCCGCCCGTTTCGCGGTCGATCGCCTCGTAGACCGTACCCATGGCGCCGCGCCCCAGCTCGCGAACGAGCTCGAAGCGATTCGGCAGGCCGAGGGCCAGGCTCATACATGGAAATTGGGCGCCAGGCGATGCCCCATGTCAATCGACGGGCTTCGCGCGCCCACGCCCGCGCAGGCGCGCTAGCGACTGAGGAGAATGACCTCCGCCCGTCGATTGGTGGCCTCCTCGGGCTTGGTGCCCGGAGCCGGCGCCCGGGCCGCCTCGCCGGCGGTCTCGATGCGGTCGGCCGCGATGCCCTTCGCGACGAGGGCGTCCTTGACCGCCTTCGCCCGCGCCTCGGAGAGAGGCTGGTTGGCGTTGGTGGTGCCCATGCTGTCGGTGTGTCCCACGACGCGGATGCGCGACGTCGGATACGCGTCGAGCATCAGCGCGAGGTCGTTGACGGTCTTCGTCGAAGTCGGCGTGATGGTCGAGCTGTCGTAGTCGAACGTCAGATGCTCGAGGTCGAAGGTGTGCGGCAGCTGCAGCGAGGTGTCGCTGAGGCCGTGCGCCATCTGCGCCTCGACGCTGTCCGGCGCGACGTCGAGCGTCTTGCCTCCCGGAAGGGCGATGGGGCCCGGGGCCGGTACCGCGGGAGCGTGCATCGTCACTGCGGGTGGCGCGGGCGGCTGCGGCGCCGTGACACCGACCCGCTCGGCGCGGTTGTGCGAGAGCGAGGAGATGCCCCAGATGAGGAGAGCGCCCAGGGCAACCGCGGGAAGGATCATGCGCCATCGGCGCCTCTGCGCTTCGGTCGTGGTGGTGCTCTCTGTCCTCGCTCGAGGCTGCGCGAACTGCGTCACCGCGCCGCCGAGCCCCGCGAGACTGCCCAGACCGAGCGCTCCGGCGAGACCGGGTGGCGTGTGGGGGTCGTTCTGGATGGCTTCCTTGTGGCCTGCGAGTAGCTGAGAGAGCCCGTCTGCCGTGATGCGGTTCGACGTGACGTGCTTGGCGAGCACCCCCATCACCAGCGGGAGCGCAAACGAGAGCGCGTGCGACGCGGCCTCGCTCCTCACGCCGCTGCCCTTCGCGAGCACGCTGGTCACGGCCGAGCCCTTGTCGCCGAAGACCGCGCTCATGAGCCCCTGCGCCGAGGTGCCGCCCTTGTCGGTGATCGTGCCGAAGATCCGCGCGGCTCCGGTCGGCGTACCGACGACCTGCGTGAGGCCCGCGAAGATCGCCGGGACGGCGCCGTGCATCGCCTTCCGCATGCCGTCGGGCGACTCACCCGTTGTCGTCGCTGCCTTGTCGACGGCCTCGGGCGTGAGCATGTCTTTCACCGTGTCCATGAGGTTCACAGTCATGATCCAACGCCTCCGGCGAGCGACCGAGCGAGAGGCGTGCCGCCAATCCGGCGCGCCGGCGAGAGCGAGGGTCGGGCGCTGCGAGGGAAGTGTCGTGCAAACCGTGTGGCACGCGACCGCAGGCTCGCCACGAAGGCGTTCTTCGACCGTGGAGATCCCGCTCCGAGTCGCTGAGGCACGTGCGATGCACCGTCGGCAACGGCAGTTCGGCAACCCGCAGTGAGGAAGCCATGCATATTCTCTGGATGCTCATCATCGGTCTCGTCGCCGGTGCGATCGCGAAGCTCATCATGCCGGGCAAGGACCCCGGCGGGCTCGTAGTGACACTGCTCCTGGGTCTCGCCGGCTCTTTCCTCGCCGGGTTCCTGGGCCGAGCCGCGGGCTGGTACCACGAGGGACAAGGCGCGGGGATCATCGGGTCCATCGTCGGTGCCCTCATTCTGCTCGGCGTCTACAGGCTCGCGGTCGGGCGAGGGTTCGGCCGCCACGTCGGCGGAGGCACGCCGACCACGGCGCCGTGAGCCTCATGCGTGCACGGGCGGGCGCTCGTTCGCGAGGGCTACGCGCGTGCCCCACTTGAGGAGCTGAGGACTGCAGTCGTCGTGGGCGATCTGGCACTCGATGAGGACGGGACCGCCCTCGTGCCGATGAGCCGTCTCGATCGCACGAGCGAGCTCTGCCCCCGTCGTCGCCTTCAGTCCGAGCCCATGACCGTCGTCCGCGTTCCACGCTGCCATCAGCCCGGCGTAGTCCCAGTTCTTGATGTAGTTGTACGGGCCGTCGTGGATCTCGGATTCGATCACGTAGCCGCGGTTGTTCACGAGGAAGATGAGCGTCCTCCGGCCGTGGCGAATCATGTTCGCCACCTCTTGGGCGGTGAGCTGGAACGAGCCGTCACCGATCACCGAGACGAGTCGCCTGTCCGCCTCGAGGCCCATGGAGTAGCCGAAGCTGGCGGGAACGGCCCAGCCGATCGACCCCCACTGCATCTCGATCTCGAACCTCGCGCCCCCGGGGAGATGCAGGTACATGCCGTTGAACCACGAGTCGCCGGTCTCGACGAGGAGCGTCGTCCTGTCGTCGAGGGCTTGCTCGATCTGACGGAATAGCTCGATCCGCGTCAGGGGCGCGTCACCCCGAGCGGCACCGTTTCCGTCGGCGCTTCTGCTGGCCGCCTCGGGTTGCACCCTTCGCGCCTCGCGCCGGTACTGCACCAGCGTCGTGTCGTTCTTCCGCACCTTCCGCGACAAGGCGGAGAGGAGCTCCGCCATCGCAACGTCGGTGTACTCGGTGCGGGGACATCGTACGCATCGGGGACTCACGTCGATCAGCCGCTCGCCGGGGGGCATCGCCGTCCAACCGACCGTCGAGTAGTCGGTGAACATCGGGCCCGCGGCGAGCACCATGTCTGCCCAGTCGACGATCGGCTCGCACCCGGGGCTGCTCACCCCGCCCCAGTAGATGCCGATGAACTGCGGATGATCTTCCGGGAAGAATCCCTTCGCCGCAGGCATCACGGCCACCGCGCACCCGAGCGCTTCCGCGAGCTCGCGGAATGCATCGATCCCCCCGTACGAGCGGAGCAGCGGTCCCGCCAGAAGCAAGGGCCTCTGTGCTCCGTCGAGCAGAGCTGCCGACGCTTCGACGGCTGCCGCGAGCGCAGGCGCGCTGCCGGGCTCCGACGTCAGGACGGTCTCGAACGGCGTAGGCTCGGCGCACGGTGCCGTCGAGAGATTGCACGCGATCTCGATGTACGCCGGCTTGCGCTCGCGCAGCGCCGCGCGCAAGGCGTGGTCGATGAGGCCGGGCGCGTCCTCGGCGTGGAGGATGCGGACGGCGGCGCACGTCACCGGACGCAGCATCTCGTACTGGTACGACAGGTCGTGCGTGCCGATGCTGTGGTGGACGAGGTGATTGGCGATCGGATCGTTCGTATTGCAACCGGCGGAGACGAAGATGACCGGCAAGCGCTCGGCATACGCCCCCGCGACGCCGTTGAGCGCCGACAGCGCCCCCACGTTGAACGTCACGACGAGCGCTCCCACGCCGTTGGCCCTCGCGTAGCCCTCGGCGGCGTAGGCGGCGTTGAGCTCGTTGCAACAGCCCACCTGCTGGACGTTCTCGTTGCGCAACAGCTCGTCCAGCAGCACCAGGTTGTAGTCGCCCGGCACCATGAAGTAGTGCCGCAGCCCGACGTCTTCGAACCGCTTCGCGAGATAGGTCCCGACCGTGCAGCGTGCCATGGCTCAGCACCCCAGGGAGAGCACGACGCGCCCTTCGATCTGGCCAGCGCGCATCCGCTCGAGAACGCCGTTGATGTTCTCGAGTCGGTCCGGCGTGATGGTCGCCTTGATCTCGCCATCGGCGGCAAAGGCCAGCGCCTCCTCGAGATCGAGCCGGCCTCCGACGATCGACCCGCGGATGGTGATCGCGTCGAGCACCATCGGCACGATCTGCAGCGCGAACGAGCCTGGCGGCAAGCCGATCAGGGTGATCGTGCCGCGGCGCCGAACCATGCCGAGCGCCTGCTCGAACGCTTTCGGTGAGGGAGCGGTCACGAGGACCGCGTGCGCGCCCCCGATCTCCTTCTCGAGGTATGCCACGGGGTCGGTGTTGCGGACGTTCAGGGCGATCGTGGCGCCCACCTCGCGCGCCAACTCGAGCTTGGCGTCTTGAACGTCGACCGCCGCGACATGCATGCCCATCGCTTTCGCGTACTGGATTGCCACGTGGCCCAGGCCGCCGATGCCCGAGATCACGACCCAGTCGCCCGGCTTCGCTTCCGTCATCTTCAGGCCCTTGTAGACGGTCACGCCCGCGCACAAGATCGGCGCGATCTGCGCGAAGTCGACCTTCGGCGGCAGTCGCCCGACGTAGCTGGGATCGGCGATGACGTATTCGGCGAAGCAGCCGTCGACGGAGTAGCCCGTGTTCTTCTGCGCCTGGCAGAGGCTCTCCCAACCGGACCAGCAGTAGTCGCAGTGCCCGTCCGCCGTGTACAGCCAGGGGACGCCCACGGGGTCGCCCTCCTTGAGGTGGGTCACGCCGGGGCCGACGGCCGCGACGTGCCCCGTCCCCTCGTGGCCTGGCGTGAAGGGCAGCTTCGGCTTCACGGGCCAGTCGCCGCTGACCGCATGCAGATCGGTCCCGCACACCCCACACGCGCGCAGCCTCACGAGGATCTCGCCCGCCTTCGGCTGGGGGATGGGTACCTCCTCGATCGTCAACGGCTTGCCGAACCCGCGCACGACGGCGGCCTTCATCGTCTTGGCCATGACCATCTCCTCCTGCTCAAGCGGCGCGCGCGGTTCGGGGATATTCCGGCGTCCACTGCGAGGCCGCGACGCGGTCGCGCAGCTCTTCGGGGCTCGTCTTCGGCGCCACCCCGGCACGCTGTGCCTCGAGGCCAGCCGCGGTCGCGATCGCCCGCGCGACGGCCCGGATGTCGGTGACCGCGGGCAGAAGAGAACCGGATGGGTTCTTCTTCGCGGGAGAATGCTCACCGAGCGTCCGCGCAGCAGCCAGCATCATTCCGTCGGTCACGCGCCGGGTCTTCGACGCGACGGTCGCCAGCCCCATCGCGGGGAAGATGTAGACGTTGTTGCACTGCGCGATCGGGATCAGACGACCCTCGTACTCCACGGGCGCGAAGGGTGAGCCGGTTGCGACGAGGGCTCGGCCATCGGTCCAACGAATGAGATCGCTCGGTACGGCCTCCGAACGGGACGTCGGATTCGAGAGCGGGAAGATCACCGGCCGCTCCACCTTGCGAGCCATTTCGCGAACAATCGGCTCGGTGAAGGCGCCGCCCACCGTGGAGAGGCCGATGAGGATGCCGGCATCGACGCGACCGATGACGTCCGCGAGACCGATCTCGCCGTGGAACGTTCGCGGGAAGCCTGCGACCCGCTCCGTGGGCTGGGCGTACACGCGTTGCTCGGGCGCCAGGTCCGTGCGGCCGGTGTGGAGCAGTCCGTCCTTGTCCACGACCCAGAAGCGGCTCCTGGCCTCGGCCTCCGAGAGGCCATCCTCGACCATCGCCGCCCGCAGGAAATCGGCGACGCCCATGGCCGCGGAACCGGCACCGAGGAAGACGATCTGCTGGTCGCGAAGCGCTCTACCGCTGACGCTCACTGCGCCGAGGACTGCGCCCAGGGTGACCGCCGCCGTCCCCTGGATGTCGTCGTTGAACGTCAGCAGCCCATCCCGGTAGCGCTCGAGGATCGGCCTGGCGTGCGGGGTGGCGAAGTCCTCCCACTGGAGGCACGTGGTCGGAAGCTCCCGCTTCACCGCGTCGACGAACCGGTCGATGAAGTCGAAATAGGGCTGACCCGTCACGCGCTCGTGACGCCAGCCGAGGTACTCGGGATCCTTCAGTCGCTCCGGGTTGTCGGTCCCCACGTCGAGCAGGATGGGCAACGTGCGCTCGGGGCGAACGCCGCCGATCAACGTGTAGAGCGAGAGCTTGCCGATCGGGATGCCCATGCCTCCGGCCCCCTGGTCACCGATGCCGAGGATGCGTTGGCCGTCGGTGACGACGATGACGTCGACGTCCGGATTGGGTCGGTTGCGCAACATCGTGGGGATCGAATCGCGCAGCGGATAGGAGATGAACAGGCCGCGCGGTCGCCGGTAGATGTGACTGAATTGCTCACACGCCCTCGCGACGACCGGGGTGTAGACGAGCGGCATCATCTCTTCGATGTGGCCGAGCAGCAGCTTGTAGAAGAGGACCTCGTCGGTGTCCTGAAGCGCACGGAGATAGATGTGGCGCTCCAGATCCGTGTCCTTCTGCCCGAACGCCTCGTAAGCACGGGCGACTTGTTCATCGAGGGTCTCCACCTCGGGAGGTAGAAGCCCTTGCAGGCCGAGGCTCGTCCGCTCGTCCTCGGTGAAAGCCGTGCCCTTGTTCAGCAGCGGGTGTTCCAAGAGATCGATGCCATGAGGCGTCGAAGGCTGCGTTGCGCTCACGTTCACCGGTTGCTGCTGAGTGCTCATGTTGCGTTCCTCGCCGTGCATCGCGTGTACCCCACCTCGGCTCTTCTCAAGCCACGTAGGGGTGGACCATCCTGATCGGGTCCACGATGCGGTCGAACTCGGCCTCGTCGAGGAACCCGAGCTTCAACGCGGCTTGCTTGAGCGTCAGGCCGTTGTCGTTCGCGTAGTGCGCGATCTGGGACGCCTTGTCGTATCCGATGACCGGCGACAGCGCTGTGACCAGCATGAGCGAACGCTCGACGAAATCGTGGATCTGCGTCCCGTTGGGCACGGTCCCCTCCACGAGGAACTCACGGAAGTTCCTGCAGCCGTCGCCGAGGATGCGAATCGACTGCATCACGTTGGCGATCATCACCGGCTTGTAGACGTTCATCTCGAGGTACCCCGATGCCCCGGCGAAGCCGACCGCAACGTCGTTGGCCATCACCTGGACGGCGATCATGGCGAGTGCCTCGCACTGCGTCGGATTGACCTTGCCGGGCATGATCGACGAGCCGGGCTCGTTCTCGGGGATGATGAGCTCGTGCAGGCCGCAGCGTGGCCCACAGCTCAGGAGACGAACGTCGTTGGCGATCTTGTAGAGCGAGACCGCGAGGCTCCGCAGCGCGCCCGAGAACGCGACCAGTGCGTCGTGCGCGCCCTGCGCGGCGAACTTGTTCGGTGCCGGCTCGAACGGGAGCGCGGTGAGACGCGCGATCTCGGCGACCGCCGCATCGGCGAAGCCAGGCGCCGCGTTGAGACCCGTACCGACTGCCGTGCCGCCGAGCGCGAGGCGATGGATCGGCTTCACCGCGTGCTCCACGCGGACCAGGTCGTCGTCCAGCATCGTCGCGTAGCCCGACCACTCCTGCCCGAGGGTGAGCGGCGTCGCGTCCTGCATGTGCGTGCGGCCGATCTTGACGACGTCCTTCCACGCTTCGGCTTTGGCCGCGATGGCGTCGCGCAGCGCCTCGACGGGCGGCCTCAAACGCGATGCGGCCGTCGTCGCGGCCGCGATGTGCATGACCGAGGGGAACGTGTCGTTCGACGACTGAGACATGTTCACGTGGTCGTTCGGGTGCACCGGCCGCTTCGAGCCGAGCGGTGTCCCCGCGAGCTGGCAGCAGCGGTTCGAGACGACCTCGTTGACGTTCATGTTGAACTGCGTGCCGCTGCCGGTCATCCACACGTGGAGCGGGAACATGTCCTGATGGCGACCGGCGAGGATCTCGTCGCACGCTGCCTCGATGAGCCGCCCCTGCTCGTCGCTGAGCCGCGCGCCGGCGCGGTTCGCGTGCGCCGCAGCCTTCTTCAAGGTCGCGTACGCGCCGATCAGCTCGCGCGGGATCAGGTCATCGCCGATGCTGAAGTGCTCTAGGGAGCGCTGGGTCTGCGCGCCCCACAGCTTGTCGGCCGGAACCCGGACCTCGCCCAGGCTGTCGTGCTCGATCCGGTACTCGGCCATGGTCGCCCTCGTGCCGTTGTGCGAAAACGGTGCCGATGGGGACGATGCAGCCGTGGCACGACTTCTTTCTCCTCACTGGAGGCGCCGCCGCGACTCTCCTGGGGCTCGTCTTCGTCGCCGCCTCGATCGCGGCGACCGTCCCCAACGAAAAACTCGGCGACGAGAAATCGCGGGCGCTCTGGATCCTGCCGATCGTCTGGGCCTTCGTGCGCGTGCTCGTCATCAGCGCCATGGGGCTCATCCCCGGACAGACGGCGACCTCGTTCGGCTATCTGCTCCTGGTGCTCGCAGTCCTCGACCTGGGCCGCATGACGCAGACGACGATCGGCATCGGCGAGGTCCATCGCACGCGCGAGAGGCTCCCGGCGAGCGACTGGGGCTGGTACGTCTTCCTCCCAATCGCGGCGACGCTCGTCATCGGGGGGGCCGGCCTCGCGCTGGCGCGAGAATGGCCCAGCCCGTCTTACATGTTGGCAGCCGGTCTCCTCGGACACCTGGTCATCGGCGTGCACAACGCCCGGGAGCTCGCCGACTGGCTCGCGACGCGGTAGCCTGAATCTCGGCCGACCGCTCCGGCCTCACCTCGCAAAGGCCGTCCCCCCACGGTCGTCGCGCGAGGCGAAGAGGGATGACCTCGGAGCAGGGTCATTCGTCTCTTCGTCCACGATCGCCGGCAGGGGGGTGCAAGGCGACGTGGGTTGGAGAAGACGATCATGCCGAGCCACCTCAAGGAACTCGTTCGCGCCCGCATGGAGAGGACGGGCGAGAGCTACCAGCAGGCTCTCCGCCACGTTCGTGCCCAGGAAGCCGGACCGCACGGCAAAGAGCGCCTCGAGCGATCCCGATCGGTCGCCGATACGGCCTTCTCGATTGCCGTGGTTCGCGCCGAGGAGGGAAAGCGCCCGAGAGCGGAGCGGCTCTTCGATGACCCCTATGCGCACCTGTTCGCTGCCGCAGGCGAGCACGTTGCCGAATGCACGCAGCGCTTCCTCGACCTTCCCGGCTTTTGGGAGGGCGTCAGGATGCGCACCCGTTTCATCGACGATGCGGTCCGAGATGGGCTCGCGGGCGGGCTCGATCAGGTCGTTCTCCTCGGCGCCGGCTTCGACGCGCGCGGTCTGCGCCTTCCGGAGATCGAGAAACGGCGTGTGCGCGTCTACGAGGTCGACACCGCCGAGCAGCTCGCGCGAAAGCGGAAGGTGCTGACGGCCGGCGGGATCGCCGTCCCCGCGAACATCCGGTACGTCCCGTTCGACTTCGATACCGCCGACTACGAGACCGAACTCGCCGCCGCTCTCGAAGCAGAGGGGTTTCGCGGTGGGGCGGGCGCCGTCTTCGTCTGGGAGGGTGTGATCGGATACATCCGCAGCGACGAGATCGATCGAAACCTCCGCTTCATGGCCAGCCAAGGCGGAGCGCGCAGCCGTCTGGTCTTCACGTACGGCGAGAGCTCGTTCGATCCCGAAACGGCGGCCGAACGCACCAGGCGCGCGGGGTTCACCTCGTGCCAGGAGCTCGCCGGTGACGAGCTTTGGCGCCGGTATCTGCCCGGCGAGCCGTATGCAGGTGCGTCCGTGATGAGGCTCGGGCTCGCTATCGTCTGATCGGGAGCTCGTTCCTCGGCGGAGGGGGCGCCGAGCTCCCTTCGCCGAGAGAGGTGCGCACGAGGAGCGGGTGCTCCTTCTGGATTCGCTGGATGATGGCGCGCCCGGTGTCGCTCGTGTGGAACAGCGACAGCCCGGCGATGCCGCCCTCCAGCTCCTGCGCACGCTGCGACGCAGTCGTGAAGGCGCGCTCGGCATAGCTGGCAGCCACGAATCCGGCGGCGGTGCCGAGCGCGCCTGCCAATCCACCGATGACGGCGATCCCCAGACGACCGAGCGCGAATGCGACTGCGATCGCGACGAGCCCAGCGGTCAACGAGAGCCAAGCGGCGATCCGGAACGCGCGCTTATGCGCTCGCTTCCCGCGCGCCTCGGCTCTGACCGCCGTGAGGCGCGCTCGCGGCGAGCTGCCGAACAGACCGTTCAACCGACGCTCCTCGGCTCGCGCCTTGAGGTACGCCTCGCCGTCGGCGCGCCGCTCGTGGCGGTCGAGCTGGTTGGACGCGACGCGGAGACGAACGAAGGCGGACGTCCACGCGTCGGTCCGGCCCCGCTGATTGAGCGGGTTCACGTCGAGCTCCTGGACGAGCGAAAGATACTCGCGGGCCAGCAGTGCCGCCGCGAAGGGATCCTCGTCGAGCGCTCGATCCACCCGCTTCGCCATCTTCTCGGCGTCGGCCAGGGCCTCTTCGAGGCGCGAGATCCCACGCGGCGGCCACGAAGACGACCCCGGGCGCGACGGGCGCCGCGCGTCGGGCCGATTGGAGGGGGGCTTCGTCCTGGCGTCCTGCATCCGCGCTGACCGTCCGGTCGGGCCTAGCACGTCTGCCGCTCACGGCGTCCTGAAACGCTCCCCGCGGAGCTACAGGTCGCGCTCGTAACGGAGGAGGACGACTCCGCGAGGAAACGTACGCGTCTGGGCGAGCCGATGCCGCAGCCGACAGGAGTCCGATGTGCCCATCAGATCTTTCCGTGTCCATCGGCTTCGCAACTCAGTCGTTGCAGACATGTAGGTTGTCAGCGCCGCGCGCGCGGAAGTAGAAGCCGCCGATAACGAGCCGGAGGTAACGCGCTCGCGGAGAGGCCGGACATCGCCGGTCCACGCGTGAGCGCGCTTCGCTGCTTTTTCTGGGGCCTTCGCGCTCTCGAATGGAGTTCGCCCATGCGACGTCGTCGACTGCTGAACTTCGTAATGCTCGTTGCATCCATGTCGGCTTGCGGGAGCGGTGATCGTGCCAGCGAGCCGGTCTCCACGTCATCGGAACAGCTCGCCATCGCTCCGGCAGGCTCGCCGACGGCCGGCTCTGGCAAGAGCTCCGCGCGGGCCATGCGCGCGCCGGGCAAGCGCGTGGAGCACATCGTCTACGTGCAATTCGACAACGTGCACTTCACGCGAGACAACCCCAACGTTCCTTCCGACATCGAGCAGATGCCCAACCTGCTGAGCTTCTTGAGGGACGAGGGCACGCTCATCACTCACGAGCACACGCCGCTCATCGCCCACACGGCCGACGACATCCTGACGTCGCTCACGGGCGTCTACGCCGACCGTCATGGCCAGGCCGTTGCGAACGCGTTCGGGTTCTTCCTTCCCACGCAGACGCCGAGCTCCTTCGACGGCTTCGCGTCTTCGTTCGCCTACTGGACTGACATCGTCAATTCGCACACCGACGCGACATTCAACATGCTGACGGCAGACGGGAAGAACGCGCCCGCACCGTGGGTGCCCTACACCCGCGCCGGGTTCAACGTCGGCGCCGTTTCGATCGCGAACATGGAGTTCGAGAACGTCACGTCCGACATCAACAACGTATTCGGCCCCAGCTCGAGCGAGGCGGCGGAGGCCAAGAGCAACCGCACCAAGGCGATCGCGGACTTCGAAGGCATCGCCGTCCACTGTGCGGCCGGAAGCTCCGTCTGCTCGCCGGAGAACGGCGGCATGGCGGACGTCCTGCCGCAGGAGCCGGGCGGCTATGCCGGCTACGACGCCCTCTTCGGCCACAAGTTCGTCGCTCCGGTCATCAGCCCGAACGGGCCGCTGCTCGATCTCGACGGCAACCCGATCACCGACGGCAACGGCAACCCCGGCTTCCCCGGCTTCGGCCCGATCACGGCGTCCCAGTCGCTCGCCTACGTGGCGGCGATGCAGGAGCACGGCATCCCCGTGACCTTCGCGTACATCTCCGACGCGCACGACGACCCGTCGACCGAGCTCGCCTCCGGTCCCGGTCAGGCGGACTACGTCGCGCGACTCGCGACGTACAACGAGGCCTGGGGCAAGTTCTTCGCCCGGCTGACGGCCGACGGCATCACGAAGGACAACACGCTCTTCGTCATCACGGCGGACGAGGGAGACCATTTCGCCGGCGGACCGCCGAGCCCCGCGAACTGCGACGGCATCAAGGTGCCCTGCACGTACGAGAAGATCGGCGAGATCGACACGAACCTCTCCGATCTGCTCGTCAAGCAGGACCCGTCTCTCGCCTCGACGCCCATCGACCTGCACTTCGACATGGCGCCCGCGTTCTACGTCGAGGGCAACCCCGCGCCCGGCTCTCCCGTCGCGCGCGCGTTCGAGCGTGCCACGGCGGCGCTGACGACCACGAGCGTCATCACGGGCGAGGTCGATCGCCTCACGCGTTACCTGGCTGATCCCGTGGAGCTCAAGCTCCTTCACATGGTGACCGGCGATCCGCAGCGCACGCCGACGTTCGTGATGTTCGGCAACCCGGACTACTACTTCCAGACCTCGGGCACGCCGGACTTCGTGGAGAACCCCGGCTACGCCTGGAACCACGGCGGCGTCGATCACAAGATCAACACGACCTTCCTCGGCATGGTGGGCCCCGGCGTCGAGCACCACGGCATCGACGACGCGACCTGGTCCGATCACACCGACATCCGGCCCACGATGCTGCTCCTCGCCGGGCTCACCGACGATTACGCCCACGACGGTCGCGTGCTCGTCGAGAGCCTCAGCGAAGACGTGCTTCCGAGGTCGCTGCGGGGCGACTGCGCTCGGGCGTTCGAGATCCTGGCGACTGCGTACGAGCAGATCAACGCCCCCGTCGGGCAGCTCTCCATGGACACGCTCGAGGCTTCGACCGCGGCCCTGGCTGGCGACGACGCGACCTACGCGGCCATCGAGAGCCGCATCGCCGCGCTGACGACCAAGCGCGACGCGCTGGCGGCGACGATCATCCAGAAGCTCGAGGACGCGGAGTTCAACGGTCAGTCGCTCGATCTCACGTCGAGTCTCGACCTCGCGGCTCAGGCGGAAGAGCTGCTCCTCGAAGCGCGCCTCCTGAAGCTCTGAGAGGCAACGGCCGCTACTTGCCGACGAGGGGACCGCTGGGCGGGTGGACGATCTCGGGCACACCCTTCGCCCCGATGAAGACCGCCAGGAGGCGCATCGGCGCGGTCCCCTCGTTGCGCCCTCGGTGCCACGTCGTGTGGCACTGCAGGAAGCTCTGACCGGCTTCGAACGTGTGCCGGGTCCCGTCCACGAGCTCGACGGTCAACGTGCCCTCGAGGACGTACAGATACGCAGGGACCGGGTGCGTCATCCATTCCGTCACTCCTCCGGGAGGGATCGTCACGACGCCGGAGGAGACGACCGGTTCGGGAGTGTTCGGGTACGCGAGCGGCTCCCCCGC
>Ga0335069_10004253_pt1 | contig 21332 bp, 15 predicted proteins | sample Lox_Sample_11_FD_206714 | JGI IMG/M metagenome (GOLD analysis project Ga0335069, IMG submission 206714) | Soil microbial communities from Loxahatchee National Wildlife Refuge, Florida, United States - Lox_Sample_1.1 | ecosystem: Environmental > Terrestrial > Soil > Wetlands | place: USA...
CATCGCTGGCGTTCCCGGCACCGCTGCGGCCATCCGCATTGATTTCCTCGATACCGCAGGTTCGGTCTGTGGCGCTCTCTTGCCCTCGGGCCGCGCGCTCGACGAAATCACTGGAATCCACGCCACCCTGATTGATAACGGCATGCCCGTGGTTGTCCTGCGCGCTTCGGACTTCGGGAAAACCGGCTACGAGCGCCCCGCCGAACTCGATGCGGATAAGGCATTCAAAGCGCGCCTGGAAGAAGTACGCCTGGCCGCCGGCGAGTGCATGGGACTCGGGGACGTGCGGTCGAAGGTAGTGCCGAAGATGACGCTGATTGCCCCGCCCCAGGCAGGCGGACATCTGGCGACCCGCACGTTTGTTCCGCACAAATGTCACGCGGCGATCGGGGTTTTGGGCGCGGTAACCGTGGGAACCGCGTGCGTGATTCCCGGCTCGATTGCCGCGGGAATAGTTTCCGCGCCTGCCGGCCCAGTGAAGCGGCTTTCCGTGGAACACCCCAGCGGCGAGTTCTCTTTGGAAATTGAGGTGGACGAAAAAAGCGGCGGGGAAGTGAAGGTAACCCGCTCCAGCCTGATTCGCACGGCCCGCGCGCTATTCCGCGGCGAAATTCTCGTGCCCGCCAGCGTTTGGGATGGTCACCGCGAGAAGACTCAAAGCTCGAAATCTGTCTAGATCTGCCATCTCTGCAGATACGAATTCGTCATGCACTGGTCCGAAAAGCGTCCATCACTTCCGGCAGCTGCCTGAAGAGGGTTGGGGATCTTCCTGGCTTGAGGAGCATGAAACGGAGATTCCTTGGTTCTTCCCGGGCGAAGCTTGTTCGGACTTGGCCAATCAACGCACCACTGTTGCTCGGCAAGCAAGTTGCCCTAGTGGGCGGTGATTGGCATCACTGAAAGTCCATCAATTTTCTGTACAAATCAGAACATACCGCACGGCCACGCTCCTTGGCCGCGGTGTTTCATCAGGGGAATCGGCCTTCGCTCCAGAAAAAATTGAGGATGTTGCGGGGTTTTGCGAGAGGCAATCCCCATCCTTCCAGACGAGTGTGAATCTATGAAACGCCTAGTCTTTTGCTCACTTTTGCTTGCTATTGGTCTGCCTGCTTTCGCGCAGGACACCTACATTAATCGTTACACGTTATATACCGGATTCGACTACTTTAGCGGCCCGGGCTTGAGCATGTCTCAACGGGGTTTTGACACCGACTTCGGCGTCACCGTGAAACCCTGGCTCGGACTGGGCGTGGACTTTAGTGCCGCGGGAGATGCCATTATCAGCGGGGGTGGCACCATCAACGGAACTTCGACGATTTACGCACCCACTCTCAACGGCGTCAACCAGAACGGCATTCCAGGAGTTTTGCCTCCCGGCGTTGTGCCTGCTGCGAACGCGGTGAACGTCTCTTTCAAATCAACGACCTATACTGTTGCGGTGGGTGGGCAGATCTACATCCGCAAATTCAAAAAGGTTACGTTTCTCGTGCGCCCGGGCTTTGGAGCCATCCATGCAACGGTAGACCTGAATGTGCCACCGACGTTGCCTCCGTTATTCGAGATTTTACAGCTTCCTCCGCCGCAGAGTCACCAGTCTGACACCACATGGTTTATAGGTTTCGGCGGTGGATTCGACCTAAATCTCTCGCGGAGAGTAGGTCTGCGGGTTACGACAGACTGGATCAATGCCCACTTGTTCTCCGACATCCTCACGAACCGGCAGAACTATATCAGGGTTACCATCGGGCCGACGTGGAAGTGGGGTCATCTGGATTAACGAACCGCTTGAGTGCTGAAAAATTCCTCATCCAGGCGCTGATGTTGCCCGAGGACTGTGGAAATTGTGCTCATCACCGTTTGTGGTGATTCGGGTCACAGCACCTTGTCACCCGAACGCGGTATTGAGTGATAAGGATTACATCAAGGTTTCTTCAGGGATCCGTCGAATGACGAACGCGCGCAAACCGATCCCAAGTTCCAGTTTATCGGCGGCAGATGCGGCTTTTCTTTACCTCGAAAGAAAAGACATCCCCCTGCATATCGCCAGCGTGTGCATTTTCGACGGTCCAATTCCGTTCAAGCAGTTCGTCGCCAACATAAAATCCAAACTCCCGCTGGTGCCACTCTACAAGAAAATTCCCGTGGTGCCCGCATGGAGCCTAGAATTCCCGACGTGGCGCGAAGATCCGGACTTCGACGTTCGGCGGCACATTTTTCAAGTGACTCTCGATTCGCCAGGTGGTGAAGCGGAGCTCGAAGCCCTGGCAGCAAAACTTTTGAGCCAGGTACTCGATCGCAACAAGCCGCTCTGGGAGATGCATGTTGTTGACGGGTTGAAAGACGGGCGCGGCGCCATCATCTGGCGCGTGCATCACTCGCTTTGCGACGGAGTCTCCGCAGCGGACTTGATGACCAAAATCCTGGACACAACTGCGGAGGCTTCGCTGAAGCGCCGTCGAGTGCGGATTCCATCGTCGCGACCGAAAGCGGCCGAGAGCGATTTCGTGAAGGGCCTCTCTGCCGCGGTGACCACTGCCCTAGGCAGTCTGGTGATGTTAGAGACGAGTCTTTTGGATTTTGCGCAGGGCGTGCTGGGCGGCCAGGACAGGGGCGCGTTGAAAGGCCTCATGGACATCCTGCCGGAATATGCAGTGTCTGTGGAACGGCTCCCATTCAACAAACCGTGCACGGGAACGCGGAAATTCTGCTGGGCACAGATGTCCATGGCAGACGTGAAGGCGGTCCGTGAGGAGGAAGGCGGCACGGTCAACGACGTCGTCCTGGCGGTCCTGGCGCGGGCACTGGCACGCTACGTAAAACTCCACGGCGAATCCGTGGTCAAGCGCTTCGTACGCGTGATCTGCCCTGTGAATCTCCGGCCGGCGGAACAGAACGGGAATCTGGGCAACCAGATTTCGTTTTTGCCTAGGGCGCTTCCGCTCGATGTCCGTGGGCCGGTGGAAATGCTGCATGCCGTGGCACAGCGAACGGAGATGCTGAAAAAATCAGGAGTGCTCGGTCTCGTGGGACTTGCCGCAAAGTGGTTTGTCACCGTGCCGCCGCCGATTCAGGCGCTGTTCTGGCGGAATATTCCGGATTTCATCCTGCCTCTACCGCTGTTCAACATGATTTGCACGAATGTGATGGGATCCTCAGTGCCGCTGTATGCAGCGGGAAGAAAGATGATTGCGGCGTATCCCCAAGTGCCAACCGGCTATGACCTGGGGATTGGGGTTGCCGTCCACAGCTACGACGGAAGGCTTTTCTTCGGGCTCATCGCGGATACCGAAGCAGCTCCTGATGTGAATCGCTTCCGCGACTTCCTGGTGGTTTCCTTTGAGGAGTTGTTGCATTCCGCGACTTCGAAGAAGACCCGACGTGCGAAAGCTCGGCGCAAAGCGAAAGAGATGAAGCAGGGAAAGAAACAGGAGCCGAAGACGGCTGAGCCTGTGCCAGCCGCGGCTTCGGAAAACCGGATTGACGAAGCGCCGACAGGGGAACAGCCGGTGCCGGTCGAACATGCGGTGGAAGCGGCATAACCGATTGCACTGGCAGAGACAGACTGTATGAATATTCCCATCCCTATTCTACAAAGGCTCTATACCGTTGGGAGCCTGCGCAACACGGAAAGCGGTGCGCAGTTTGCGCTGAAGAATCGCCTGCATGATGCCGAAGTCACCGCATTGCGGGGCGTCGCAATCGACGGCGGGGCGGTGGCGCTGGACCGGATTCGCCTTGGTCTTCCGGATCGGCGATTTTTGCGGCCAGATCAGGTCAACCCGGACAATCCACTTCCCTTTCCGTTGCGTTCGATCGTCACCGTGCATGCCAGCATGCCGGAACTCGAGAATGGCAAACACGAGATCGAGGTAATGTTTGAGGTGCGCCCATTCGGCGACTTGCACCTTAAAGTAGAAGACGCCATTGCTGACCCGCTTCGGGAGGCAACGCACATCCCCCGGGATGATGCCGACGACTACAGCCCGGACGTTATCGGTCGAAGACGTGCACTGATCGAACAATTCAGCGGCGTCAAGCTGGATCACATCCTGCACCATTCGTTCGACCCGCACCTGGCCAAAGGCAATTGCGAGAATTTCGTGGGTGTGGCACAGGTTCCCATCGGGTTTGCGGGCCCGCTGCTGGTGCGCGGAGAGCACATCAACAGCGAGGTACTAATTCCGCTAGCGACGACCGAAGGTACACTGGTGGCTTCCTACAACCGGGGGATGAAGGTGCTGAATCTGTGCGGCGGCGTACAGGTGAGCGTGGTTGGTGATGCGATGCAACGCGCGCCGGTGTTTGTTTTCCGCAACGCGCGCGCGGGACGCGAATTCCTGGAGTGGGTGCAGGCAAACATGGGGGAAATCCGCGCGGCGGCCGAAGCGACCTCCAAGGTGGCCCGGCTCCAGTACATTGATCCTTACCTGGCCAGCAAATTCGTCTATCTGCGCTTCAACTATTCGACGGGTGATGCTGCCGGGCAGAACATGGTGGGGCGTGCCACCTATGCGGCCTACAACTGGATCCTGGAACATTATCAAGGAATCGAGAGCGCCTACCTGGAATCGAACTTTGCGACCGACAAGAAGACGTCGCACGTGAACATCATGAGAACGCGCGGAAAGCGCGTGACCGCAGAAGTTACGATCCCGCGTGAGGTGCTGCAACGGCACCTCCGGGTAACGCCTGAGCAACTGGCCCATCACTATGGAGTCGCCAACGTGGGAGCTTTTCTCTCCGGTTCGACGAGCAACGCGCTGCAGTCGGCCAATGCGGTTACCGCTATGTTCATCGCTACGGGGCAGGATGTGGCCAATGTGTCCGAGTCTTCCGCCGGGATTCTTTACGCGGAGATGACTCCGTCGAGAGACTTTTACCTTTCGCTGACGATTCCGTCCCTGATTGTGGCCACCTATGGAGGCGGCACCAGCCTTGCCACGCAGCGCGAATGCCTGGAAATTGTGGGGTGTTACGGCAAGGGGAAAGTCAACCGGCTGGCAGAAATCATGGCCGGCGCAGCCCTGGCAGGGGAGGTTTCTCTTGGTGCGGCGATCTCATCCGCGGACTGGGTCTCCAGCCACGAGCGACTCGGGCGTAATCGTTGAAGCCATCCGGGGCTACGTTCTCCAATTCCAAGCGAATTGAAAACCAATCGAGGTTATGAACGCATAGCGTGCGCCTGCTTATTTCCGGGCAAGGCGGTGCGCTACGATGCTGTAAACGAGGGGACTAAAGACCATTCCGATGTGCGTGGCCGTGACTTCACAATCCACGTCCGGATCGCCAGTGAGGCAGACACGCCAGTCGAGAATGCCGTCAGTCTTCGTGTAGATGGCCGTTTGACGGATGGATTTCGGAAGGGCGCCTTTGAGAGATTCCAGGAAATCGCAGGTGCAGCGTGTGGTGTAGCAGTTGGGCATCACGCCTTTACCATGGCGCTCCAGGATTTGCTTGCGCACCAGATCCGCCGCGCTCATGACGGAGGCGCGAGCCGACAGCCTCTGAATCGGCGCACCCAAGGTGATTACCGAAGCGACGCGTCCCGGCATTTGCGCCGCAGCGGAACGAGCCAACGCGCCGCCGAGACTGTGCCCAATCAGGTGAATTTTTCCCTTGGTCGCCGCGTTTGCTTGTTCTATTGCGTCCTGCAGACACCGGCGGATGAGGAGATTCGGGCAGTCGGCATTCAGCCGAATACCAGAATAGAATGCCTGGTACCCGATGCGCCGGAGCCAGATGGCGAACTGCGTCAGGTAAAGGTCCGTTCCCAGAAAACCGGGTACAAGCACGACGGCTGAGCCGTCCCCGTGCGGAACCCCCTTGCCCCAATACACGGGAGAAATTTGAAGAAAGGCCAGCTCCGCACCGGCAAGCCACTCTTGCCAAACAGGAAGCTGGAGCGGCTCCGCGTGCTTGCTCTTCGCGCGACCACGTTCTTTCATCGCCATAATGATTCTCTCAACGTCTGGTCCGACGCAAGATGCAATTGCATGGAGTGTTGTTGACAGAGTTACGGAGTGGGTGGGCGCCGACCCTTCGTATGAGAAAGAAGGGCCGGCGCAAGCTCTCAATGGAGATGGCGTTGTTTTCCACCCATAGGCTGATTATAGCAACTTTTAGTCCGCGGCTACGCCCGCTACCGCTGGGTGCCTTTTTCCCCCACGACGCGCAGTGCGCCCGGGCTTCGCAGCCTTCTTTCCTTCTTTCGGGCCTGCCTCATGCACTCGCTTAATCGCCAGTTCGAGCAAGGACTTTTCAGCAGTGACGATGTTCTTCACGCTCTTTTCCGTGAGCTCACCCAGGGACTGCTGCCCTGCCTTGCGTGCCACTTCCTTGTGCTCGGGGCGTTTCTTCCCAGCGGCCTCCAACTGGTCGATGGCCAGTTCGAGCAGCTTCTTTTGTGTGTCAATGTACTTCTCCGCGCCTTCGCGGGCCGCTTCGGTCAGCACATGCATCCGGTCGCGCACCGGCTTGTGCGCATGCTTTCCATCCTTCGTAGCGGTGCTTACTTCATGAGCTGCCAAATCGAGGAACTTCTTCTCGCTGGCTACGAATCCTTCAATGCCGCGCCGCGTGAGTTCCGCAACGCGTGCTGCCGCCGGGATAGGTTCCCCTTCGCGGTAGGATTCAGCAAGCAGGTTGGCCTGCTCCACCGTGGCATCCAGCAGGTGCTTCTGCAGTTCAACAAACGTGTCCACACGATGACGGACCACATCTGCCATCACGCCAACGGCCGGCGGCAGACGAAGACTCTCTTTGGTTGCCTCGACTGCCAGCGCGGTTTCCCCTGCGGCAAAGTCAAGCAGGATCTTGCCCGCGGTAGCAACGTTCTTCACGCCCGATTCCGCAATCCCGGTCAAGGAAGCGCCGGGGCGAATGCCTGGCTTATTGAGCCGCTCACGCACCATGCCGATGAGCAATGCATTCTCCTGGGCCGCCAGATCCAGCAGGATCTTCTGCGCAGCCACGAAGCTCTGCACGCCTTGACGAGCCCAGCCCGTCAACATTCCACCGGGCGAGGTCTGTTGTGTAACTTTCTTTTCTCTCGCCGTCATTGTCATTCTCCTCTCATCCTCGGTATACTGCACTGCAGTATCCAAGTTCACTGTACGTCCCGGGTGAGACCGTGTCAAGCTGTTTGTGGTACTAGCCTGCACAGGGAATTCAGGAGGGTGCCTTCACCATGAAAAATCCTCAGATGCTAATCCGCAAGTACGGCGACCGCCGACTCTACGACACGGGTGCCAGCCGCTATGTGAAGCTCGAAGACATCGCCCGGATGGTCCGCGAAGGCATAGACGTACGCGTGGTGGACGACCGCACGGGCAAGGACATCACCCAGGTCATCTTTACGCAGATCATCGTCGAGAACGCTCGCGAGAAAGAGATCGCCTTGCCATTACAGTTGCTGACCCAACTGGTGAGAAGCTCCGATAAGGCCACGCACGATTTCCTCGCCTGGTATCTGAACAGCACCATGGACCTTTACCAGAAAGCACAGGATACGGTTCACAGCCGGATATCGGATGCGAAACGCGTCGTGGCGAGCCCGATGGATTTCGTGAGGAATCTTCTGTCGCAGTATTCGGGCCCGATCTCAGCATCCAGCGAAACGCAAAGCGAACATCCCCCGGAAACTCGCGCCGCAGTTCGAACGCGCCCCAAAAAAGGGCCCAAGCCATCACGCCGCGCTTCCAAGCCTAAAGCGGTAAGAAAGCGCTCCTGAAGGCACGCGAGCCGCAAGCCTAGTTTTGCGAAGCTGTTGCCTCCAGCAGATCCTCCGCGAGACGAATCGCCTTTTCGTGTAATTCCCAGGCATGAATGGCCTTCTTGCAGCCTTCCCGCGCCAGATCGAGATTTAGATGGCGCTCCGCCTTGTCGAACGTCTCTTCCGCGTCGCTTCTCGCCCGGTGGGCGGCGGCGTCCGCAGTTTTCACTTTTTCGATGAGGGCGTCGATGTCTTCGGCGGATTTGGCAGCCGCCCTTCCCTTTTGGGAGCGCCCGGCGTTTTTCTCTAGTTTCGCGGCGGATTCCTTGTACGCTGCTCTTAGCTCTTCGCTCCAGCGCGACTTAATGTGCTTAGTCATCTTGTCCAGCGCGGCATTGGCAACATCGGCCGTTTCCCGTACCTTCGTTTTTTGGAACATCCAGGTGAAAGTGGACCAATCCACAGCTTCCGTCATCAATTCCTTGGCTTCCACAACTTCGGGCAGCTTTCGCATGAAATCTTCAAGACCTCCGTCACTGCAATTCCTGGTTTCTATGGTTAAGAATGAACCGGAGCGTCACCCAAGGCTGTGACCACGCTCACGCAGGGTGGCGGGCTTCCTTGACAAGCCCCAGCCAACGAAACACGATTCGTACAAAGCCGGAAACTATGGTGCAAGCGGCAAAACCCGTTCAGTTGAAGCCGGAGACCATCCAGGCGTTTGAGAAATACATTGCCGACGCCGAAGCGATCATGGCGCAGACCCTGCTGCCAGCCGGGCCTTTTCTTTGGTGCGAAGCAGATACGAAAAGGAACGAAGAAGTTCGCCAGGGGAAAATTGTCACTCAATTCTGGTCGGGACGTGAACCGGTCAAGGTGCCGCATGGATTGATCCATGACTGGATCGGGGCGGGGTTTGTTCCGGATACGACAGTGCAGGAATTGCTGACGCTGATCCAGAACTATGACAATCACAAGAATATTTATAAGCCCGAAGTGATGGACTCGAAATTGATTACCCGGCGCGACAACGATTTCCAGATTTTTCTGCGGCTGCTGAAGAAGAAGATCATCACCGTGGTCCTCAATACCGATCACGATGTGCACTATCGTGCGCTGAACAAATCACGCTGGGAATGCCGTTCCTACACGACGCGCATTGCGGAAGTGAATGATCCGGGGACCCCAAAGGAAGAGGTTCTTGCGCCAGATACGGGTTATGGCTTCCTGTGGCGCCTGTATTCTTACTGGCGGTTTCAGGAGCGCGATGGCGGCGTGTGCATGGAATGCCGAGCAATTTCGCTGACGCGGGACATTCCCTTTGGGCTGGGCTGGGCCATCGAGCCGATCATCCAGGAGCTGCCGAAGGAATCTCTTACGAACACTCTGGAGGCGACACGACGCGCGCTGCAGTTGCGCGGAAAGGCCTCCACGCCTTCCTGAACCAGCTGCTGTTGGTTCTGACATAGCGGGCATAAGAACGCCATCTGGAGCGAGCGGTGCGGTTCGTGGTAGAAAAGCAGCTTGAACTTTTCCCACGCCATCTTCCTTTTTTTTGCGGGTGCCATAGGCGGCGCGATGAACGCGGTCGCCGGCGGCGGAAGTTTCGTCGGCTTTCCCTCGCTGCTTTTCACCGGCGTTGCTCCCATTGAAGCGAATGCGACCAACACCCTGGCGCTCTGGGTCGGCGCTGCGGTCAGCGGGGGCGCGTACCGCAGCCGCTTGAAGGTTTCTGCGCGTGTTCTGGTTCCGCTACTGCTGACAAGCCTCGCCGGCGGGCTCGCCGGAGCTCTGCTGCTGATCAAGACGCCGGCGCAGACATTTCTTCGGGTGATCCCCTGGTTGATGCTCGCAGCCACGCTTCTCTTCACTTTCGGCCGACTGCTGACAGGGCGCCTCGCCGGCGGGGTTTCGCATGAATCGAGTAACCGCGCGGTAGCGGGCGCTTCGTTCTTCGAATTGTTAGTGGCGCTCTACGGCGGATATTTCGGGGGTGGAATCGGCATCATGAACCTGGCCATGCTGACGGCGTTGGGCATGACGGACATTCACGAGATGAACGCGTTGAAGCTGGTGTTGGGAACGGTCATCAATGGAGTGGCGACTTTGACGTTTATCATGACCGGAGCCGTTGTTTGGCCGTCTGCCGTTGTGATGATTGCAGGCGCTGCTTGTGGGGGATACGCCATGGCGCACTACGCGCAGAAATTGCCGCCGCAACTGGTCCGGGCAATGGTGATCGTCATCGGGACCGCCATGACCGCTTATTTCTTTGTAAAGGCGCATCGCTAGCGCAACTCATCCAGGGGCATCCCGCGGATCGAAGCATCCAGCAATTGAATGGTGTGCACGACGGGAATGGATTGTCCGGCCCGGGCCAGCGAGGATTGTAATTGCAGCAGGCAGCCGGGGTTTCCCGTGGCCACGATGTCCGGCTTCAGTCCCGCTACGTGATTTGCTTTGCGATCCCCTAATTCTTTCGCCGCGTCCGGTTGCACCAGGTTGTAAATTCCCGCCGAACCGCAGCAAATTGGCGCTTCCGGAATTTCAACTAATTGCAGGCTCGGAATTTGTTGGAGCAGGCTTCGCGGCTGAACGCGAATGCCCTGAGCGTGCTGCAGGTGGCATGCATCCTGGTAAGCGACGCGTGCGGATAACGGCGTGCGTTCCGCCCGCGGCGAAAGCTCGGCAAGGAATTCGCTGATGTCTTTGCACTTGGCGGCAAAGCGCCGTGCGCGCTGTGCGTAAACCGGATCGTCGCGAAGCAGATAGCCGTATTCCTTGACGGTTGAGCCGCAACCGGCGGCATTGATAATGATCGCTTCAACATCCGCGCTTTCGAATACATCGATGAGTTTGCGCGCGAGTTCTTGCGCTTGCGCTTCTTCTCCCGTGTGAACGGAGAGAGCGCCGCAACAGGACTGCTCCGAAGGGGCAACCACTTCGCAGCCTTCGGCAGACAAAACACGCACGGTCGCGGCGTTGACGTCGGAAAAGAAGCTGCGTTGCACGCAACCCAGGAGTATTCCTACTCTCCTGCGCTTTTCTCCTTTGGCGAAGGTTACCGATTCAACTGTCTCGGAAGCTCTTATGCGCGGAAGAAGCGTATCCATGGCTGCCAGCGATTTCGGCAAGAGATAAAAAAGACCAAGAGAACGAAGCGCCCATCGCAATCCGCTCCTTTGATAAGCCAGCAGAGGCCAACGCAAAAGACTCAGCCGATCGGGCCGGGTGAAGAATTCGAAAAGCAATCGGCGGTATAGTTTTTCCGATCCGGAACGCTGAAAATTGCGTTCGATCTGGGCGCGTGTGGCCTCGATCAGCTTTCCGTAGTCAACCCCGGAAGGGCAAGCCGTCATGCAGGAGACGCAGCCGAGGCACGCGTCAAAATGGCCGACAAAGGTTTCGCTCATCTCCGCCTTGCCCTCGAGCGCGAGCTTCATCAAGTAAATGCGGCCACGCGGCGAATCCATCTCTTCGCCCCAAAGTGCGTACGTGGGGCAGGCGGGCAGGCAAAAACCGCAGTGGACGCACTTGTCCATGATCTGCAAAGCGGGCGGATGGTGCGAATCGAAGGCGCCGGAAGAGTTGGCCGAAGGTGGATTACCTTCCATGAATCTATATTCCCCCCGCGAATCGCCCGGGATTGAGTATGTTTTGGGGATCGAGGCGGTGTTTCACGGCGCGCATGAGCGGCAACGCGTCGCCAGAATTCCCCCATGCATCGCGGGAGCGAAGAAATTCCGGCCGGTGTAGCAGGACCAAAGAGCCGGCCGCACGTTCAAATTCCGAGCGAAGCGCCTCTACATGTTTTGCAAACGTGGAAGCATCGGCATCCAGCCGAAGCATACCAATCCCAGTGGCTTGGATCACCGCCCGCCATGACGCATGGGTTGAAGTGCGAATACGGTCTAGCCATTGCATGGCCTTAGAAATATCGGAAGGCAGGAGGCTGAATTTCGCAATCACGGTGTTCTGATCTATGGAAGAAAAAAGCCGATTGCGTGCCTGCCAGATTTCCTGAGAATCAGGTTTGCAAAGTGCGATGCCGGCCAAGATCTTCTCTAATTGATCGGATTGCGCGGCCAGCCCGGCTTCCGTGGCCTCGAACATGATGTCAGCCTTCGGGGCTTTGGCAGAGGCAGCACGAATTTGAAACGCGCTGTGCGCCAGCTTGGAGTCCTGGATGGCATGCAGGTTCGTTTGCATTTCGTTCCAATTCGACGTTTCGAAAGTGAGCGTGCTGGTATTGGGGTTCTGTGGGTGCAGGCGGAAAACCGCCCGGGTGATGACCCCGAGTGTGCCGAGTGCACCCGTGGCAAGCTTCGGCAGGTCGTAGCCAGCAACGTTTTTCACCACTTTGCCGCCACTGTTGGCAAGCGTACCGTCGGGAAGGGCGAGCGTGACACCGATGATGAGATCGCGCAGAGCGCCAAAGCGCAGCCGCAGTGCCCCGGAATCGTTCGTGGATAGCGCGCCGCCGACGGTCGCGCGTTCAGGCCACAAACCGTCGAAAGCGAGCCTTTGACCATGCTTTGCTAGAACGGTCTGTAGCGAGTGCAAGGTGCAGCCAGCCTCGACTGTCACTGTCAGATCGGCCCACACGTGCTCCACAATTCGATTCGACCGTGCAGTTGATAAAACCAATTCGGCGCGCTTTGGCGGATTCCCCCATTCCATCTTTGTGCCGCCACCACGCGGAGCGACGCTGATTCCAGTTGTGTTGGCGTACGAGAGGACGGCAGCGATCTGCTGTTCATTTTCCGGTTCGGCCACAAATTGCGGAAGGACACCACAAACCGCATCTTCCGCCGAAGCCGGGCGCACATTCTCCTTTCCAACGATGTTCGCTAACTCATCCTGAATGGGCTTAGTTCCGACCATGGCCGTTGGACGGGATCATCGCTTCCCGTCAAAATCTCTCCGCAATTCCGGCAACTTCGAGGGGATGAGGGACATACTCTCCCGGTTTTTCGCCACAAAGCCGCGGCGTGGGAAAGACTTTCGTGGGATTGGAAAGCAGCAGGGGATCGAAGGCGCAGCGGACGCGCTGCATCGTGTCCAGATCTGGCTCGCTGAACATTTTTGACATCATGCGCTTTTTCTCTTCGCCGACACCGTGTTCGCCGGTAATGGAACCGCCAGCGGCCAGGCAAAGTTCAAGGATTTGGTAGGAAAGCGTTTCCGCGGCTTGTTCCTGGCCTGGAATTTGCCGGTCGTAAAGCACAAGTGGATGTAGATTGCCGTCCCCGGCATGGAAAACATTGGCGACGCGAAGTCCCGCTTCCTGGCTGAGCCGCGCAATCTCGCTCATCACTTGCGGCAGTGCGGTTCGCGGAATGACGCCATCCTGCACAATGTAGTTCGGCGAAATCCGCCCCATCGCGGCGAAAGCGGCTTTCCGGCCTTTCCACACCAGCATCCGCTCGTGATCGGTCTGCGCCAGGCGAACTTCCCATGCACCATTTTTCCGGCAAATTTCGTCCACCTGCTGCATCAGCGATTCGACTTCCGCCAGCGGGCCATCGAGTTCCACCAGGAGCAGTCCACCACAGTCGGGATAGTTAGGATGCACGGCGGCTTCGGCGGCCTGGATCGCGAGGTTGTCCATCATTTCGATGGCTGCGGGCAGCATCCCCGCGGCGATGATGTCGCTGACGGCAGCGCCCGCTTCATTCGTGCCGGGGAACGCGGCGAGGAGCGTGCGGACACATTCCGGCCGTTTCACAACACGCAAAATGATCTTCGTGGCGATGCCCAGCGTCCCTTCTGAGCCTACGAACACTCCGAGCAGGTCGTACCCCGGCGCATCGAGGCACTTGCCGCCCAAATGCACGAAGGAGCCATCGGGAAGAACTACTTCCAAGCCCAGAACATGTGTCGTCGTAAATCCATACTTCAGGCAATGGGCGCCACCAGAATTTTCCGCGACGTTTCCGCCAATGCTGCACACTGATTGCGAGGAAGGATCCGGCGCATAAAAGTATTCCTGGGGCTGCACGCGTCCGGTGACATCGAGATTGATTACGCCCGGCTCGACCACCACACGCGCGTTGGGAAGATCCACTTCCAGGATGCGATTCATGCGCGTCAGGCTGATGACGATCCCGTTCTCGACGGGCAGCGCGCCACCGCTCAGACCGGTGCCAGACCCCCGCGCCACGAACGGAATGCGCTCGCGATGGCACACACGTACGATGGCTTGTACCTGCTCCGTGTTCGAAGGAAGAAGAACCGCGAGCGGCATTGCGCGAAAATTGGTCAGGCCGTCGCACTCGTAGGTGTGCAGCTCTTCAGGTGCAGAGATTAGGCCGCGAGGGCCGACAATCGTACGGAATTCCTGGAGAACGAGAGCTTCCACAGGCGCCTTTCCGGGAGCGTCAAGAAATTGCCCCGCGAGCGAAGGGGCTCTGAAGAGCAGCTTGCCCCATCAGTGCACGAACGTCAAACCGTGCGGGATGAGGTGCGGGAAAACGTAGGAATAGAGCATCACGATCACGCCGACGATGGCCGCTAGCGATACGGAGTGCCAAAAGACATATCGGAAAATGATGCCTTCGTTGCCCACCTGATTCGTGGCGGCGGTGGCGACGCAGATGGATTGCGCGTCCACCATTTTGCCCATCACGCCGCCCGCGCTGTTGGTGGCGCACATCAGGATAGGGCTCAGGTTGAGCTGTTCCGCGGTGATGCGTTGCAGGCCGCCAAAAAGCGCGTTGGACGACGTGTCGCTGCCGGTAAGCGCCACGCCCAGCCAGCCGATGTACGTGCCGAAGAACGGGAAGAACCACCCGGTGCGCGTGAACGCGAGCCCTAGGACCGCGTCCATGCCCGAATAGCGCGTAACGTAGCCCAATCCGAGCATGAACGTCATGGCGACGATGGCGTGCCGCATTCGAAACAGGGTATGGCCAAAAATCTGAATCAATTTTCCTGGCTTTACGCCGAGAATCAGGCCCGAAAAGATACCCGCCAGGAAGCAGCCCGTGCCGGTCGCGGTAAACCAGTTGAAATCGAATTTTGCATTCTCTGCGGTTGGTTTTGCGACGACGGGTTGTGCGCGAAAGACCGCCTTGTGGAGATAAGGAACTTCCCATCCGCCAGTCTTGAAAGAAGGCGTTGTGGCCTTGCCCATCGCTGTTTTAATTGACGGCAATCCCCAAAGGAGCACAAAAATGGAAAGAATCGCAAAAGGCAGCCAGGCCTTGGCAATCTGTCCGGGCGTGCGTGGTTGAGCGGGTTGCATTTTCTGGAGCTGCCGGATGTCCCACTCTTCGTCCATCTCGTCGGCGACGATCGGCTGTACCGGGGCAGCCGGGCCAACCGGGCTCTTTGCGGCGATGGCGGGCTCGCGTTCATCCTCAAATCGCCAGATGCGCTTGGGCTTCCAGACACGGAGGAAGAGTACGGTGACCACCAAAGAGGTGACGCCCGCGGCGATATCCACCAGATTGCTGTCCATGTAATTGGACCAGAAGAACTGCATGCTGGCGAAGGAAATGCCCACAACCAGGATGGCCGGAAGCACTTCAAAGGTCTCCGACCAGCTCACCATTGCACGCACCAGCCAAAACGGCACCAGAATCGCCGTGATGGGAAGAATGCGGCCGATCATGGCGTTCAGGTCGCTCTCGTTTAAGGCCGTCACCGCAGCCAGCGTGTGCACGGGCGTCCCGATCGCTCCCCAAGCGACAGGAGCGGTGTTCGCTATTAGGTTTAGCGCCGCCGCGTGGAATGGCTTGAAGCCCAGGCCAATCATGAACGCCCCGGCAATCGCCACCGGCGCGCCAAACCCGGCAGACCCTTCGATGAAGGCTCCGAAACAAAATGCGACAAGCAAGAGCTGCAGCCGACGGTCCGGCGTGATGGCCGCCACCGTTTGCTTCATGATTTCGAATTGTCCAGTCTCCACGGAAATGTCGTAGAGGTACACCGCCGCGATCACGATCCAAACGATTTTCAAAAGACCGAAAGCCCCGCCATAGAGAAAGCTAGTCACAGCGAGTCTGGCGGGCATGCCAAAAACGGAGATGGCGATGATAACGGCTGTCGAAGCGCCCGCAATGGCGCACCAGTGCGGCCGCACCTTAAGCCCGGCAAGCAGGCCCAAGAGCACAATGATCGGAAGCGCGGCCACCAACGTGGAAAGCCACCAGTGGCCAAATGGGTCGTAGACCTGGGTCCAAGTCATGAACAATCCTCCGCCGGCAGCGCATTGTAAATTCCGTCCCTTATGGGCGTTCCTACGGGAAGAGATAGGAACGCCAAGCTTCAGAAACATACGTGAAGTCTGTCGTTCTGCACGGCATCCACTACATTCTTGTCGAGGGAATGTCAAGGATTGACTGGGAGCACGCGTGCGCCGGCCTGTTGCACTTGCAACCGATCCAGGGAACGGCGTACTTTGCGGGTGTGGACACCGATGGGGTTTTCATGAAAATCACTTCATCTGCGGTGTCTTTGCGGAGGCCTACAGCCATGACCACCCCTTCTTCATTTCCCGCAGGAGTTCAGATTCTGGCGCCGCCTCATCCAGCGCAGTCGCGCGTGCTGACACCGGAGGCGCTGGCGTACGTCGTGGATTTGCAAAGACGCTTCAACTCCCGCCGCATGGAACTTCTGGCCGCGCGCGTGGAACGCCAGAAGCGACTCGATGCAGGGGAAAAACCGGACTTTTTGAAGGAAACGCGGGCCATTCGCGAGGCCGAGTGGACCGTGGCTCCGATCCCCAAGGACATTTTGGACCGCCGGGTGGAAATCACAGGGCCGGTGGATCGGAAGATGATCATTAACGCGCTCAATTCCGGCGCCAAGGTGTTCATGGCGGACTTTGAGGATTCCAATACGCCGACTTGGGCGAATCAGGTGGAAGGCCAAGCAAACTTGATGGACGCCGTCCGGCGCACCATCACTTATGACGACCCAACGACCGGAAAGAACTACAAACTGAACGAACGCACGGCGGCTCTATTTGTTCGTCCGCGGGGCTGGCACCTGGAGGAGCGCCACGTTTTGGTGGATGGCCAGCCGATGTCCGGTTCACTCTTCGATTTCGGACTTTTTTTCTTTCACAACGCCAAGGCACTGATGGCGGCAGGAACTGGCCCTTATTTTTATCTGCCGAAGATGGAAAGCCATCTGGAGGCACGCCTGTGGAACGACATTTTTCTATACGCCCAGGAAAAGCTAGGCATTCCCCGGGGCACCATCCGCGCCACAGTTCTGATCGAGACAATTCTGGCCTCGTTTGAGATGGACGAGATTCTCTATGAACTTCGCGAGCATTCCGCGGGGCTGAATTGCGGCCGGTGGGACTACATTTTCAGCTTCATCAAGAAATTTGCGAACGACGGGAAAGCCGTGCTTCCGGATCGCGCCCAAGTTACCATGACCACACATTTCTTGCGTTCCTACAGCAAGCTGCTTATACGCACGTGTCACCGGCGCAATATCCACGCCATGGGAGGAATGGCCGCGTTTATTCCCATCAAGAGCGATCCGGTAGCCAACGAAAAGGCCATCGCGCAGGTTCGCGCGGACAAAGAACGCGAAGCGGGAGACGGCCACGACGGCACCTGGGTGGCGCACCCCGGCCTTGTTCCCGTGGCAATGGAAGTGTTCGACCGGCTGATGCCTGGGCCGAATCAGATTGACAAAAAACTAGCCGATTTTCACGCGACGGCCGCGGACCTCTTGCAGATTCCGCCAGGCGATATCACCGAAGCTGGACTCCGCCAGAACGTCGCCGTTGGCTTGGGCTACCTGGAAGCCTGGCTGCGTGGCACGGGTTGCGTGCCACTTTTCAATCTCATGGAAGATGCGGCCACCGCGGAGATCAGCCGCGCGCAGCTCTGGCAGTGGATTCATCAGAAAGCGCATTTGAAGGATGGCCGCCTGATTGACTTGGCCATTTGCGATCAAATCATTGACGAGGAGCTTGCAAAGGCCAAACAGGCGGGAGATGCGGCGCGCTTCGCGGCTTATGAAAAATCCGCGCAACTCATGCGCGATCTGATTCGCGCGCCGCGTTTTGTGGAGTTCCTAACGGTCCCCGCTTATCAGCGGATTCTCAGCGAAGGAAACTGATCCTTCACTGCGTTAGATGTGGCAGCTTGCCACGCCGCGCTTCTCAAGATAACGCTGGTGGTACTCCTCGGCGCGCCAAAACGGGCCGGCGGCGGTAATCTCCGTGGCAATCGGACGGCTGAACTTCCGGCTGGCTTCGAGCGCCTGCTTCGCCTTCTTCGCCGCCGCTTCCTGCTCCGGCGAATGGAAGAAAATCGCGGTGCGGTATTGTTTGCCAAAGTCCGGCCCTTGGCGGTTCACTTGTGTTGGATCGTGGATGGTCCAGAAGACATTCAAGAGTTGGTCATAACTGACCTTCTCCGGATCAAATGCGACCTGCACAACCTCTGCATGGCCCGTGGTGTCTGTGCAGACTTCGCGGTACGTCGGACTCTGCGTCTTTCCCCCACTGTAGCCAACGGCAACATCCAGCACTCCCGGAACTTTCCGGAAGGCGGCCTCCACTCCCCAAAAACAACCTGCTCCAAATGTGGCAACTTCTTGCATGCGATTCTCCTTCAAGGCGGTCGGTGCTGGCGGCCCCATGCTAATCGCGTTCCAGGAACCCCCAAGCCGCTCGCAATCCATCATTTTGCTATGGAATTAGAGTTTTTAGGGTGAAAAAGGTTTCGTCACCTGCAATCCAATAAGAATTTTAGTTACAGCGAGTTACGAGATGTGAGTGGAGGTCTAAAGGAAAGGTGATTTGGGTCACAGACGAGTTTCCGTAGTTAGTTGACAATGATTTGCAAGTTACATGCAACGACTTGTCATCTAGGGGACCTCATGAAAGCACCGCTCCACTTCCCGTTCACTTCCAGATTTTGGGCTATTATTTGCTCCCTTTGCTTCGCCTCCTGCCTCCTTGCGGCCGGTGAGAAGGCCACCTTGACCGGAGCGGTCACCGACCCCAGCGGCTCGCCTATTTTGGGAGCCAGCGTTATGCTGCGCGCAGAAGGCAGAACCGGGCAAGAGAGCGCGACTACCGACGAGGAGGGGCTCTATTCCATCCACGCTGCCCCAGGGCGCTACGATGTGGAAATTTCGGCGTCGGCCTTCCAGAAGTTCCAACTCGCCGGCCTCGTCCTGGATAGCTCCAATCCGGCGAAATTGGACGCCCACCTTTCTTTAGAGGAACACGCCGAGGTCGTGACGGTGGTGGAGCAAAGTTTCAACTCGGACCCGGAGTCCACTCAGTTGGGTCAGGACCTTGCCGAGAAGAAGATCTCCTCGATCCCCCTCAATGGCCGGAGCTTTACCAACCTTCTTGATCTCCAACCCGGCGTCGTCCCAACGCACACGTCCCAACCGAACGCCGTCGTCATGTCGGGCGTTACCACCACGCCGCCTTCCGGCGATCTCGACGCGGGCAATCTTTCCGTGAGTGGGCACCGTGAAACCGCCAATGGCTTCGCCGTGAACGAGAGTGACGTGGAAGAAGACGTGAACATGGGTTCGGCCATCGTGCCCAACCTGGATTCGATCCAGGATCTACGCGTCTTCACCGGAAACTTTGACGCGCAGTACGGCAACTACAGCGGTGGCCAGGTGCTGGTCACCACAAAATCCGGTGGAGACTCCTATCATGGCGGCCTGTTTGAATATGTCCGCAACACGAGCCTGGACGCAAAGAGCTACTTTTCCCCGGACCGCGCGGCGTTTGATCGCAACCAGTTCGGCGGCACGTTCGGCGGCCCTCTGCCCAAGCACCATTGGTATTTCTTCGCGGATTACGAAGGAACGCGCATGACACAGGGAATCGAGACCGGTCTGATCTCGGTGCCCTCGGAGGCGGAGCGGCTCGGGAATTTTTCCGCCACCTCAGGATTGCTCGCAGGTGCTGTGAGCGGACCAAATTTGGCGAATGAACTCGCGCAAAGACTCGGCTACGCGGTTAACTCCGGTGAACCCTACTACGTTTCTGGTTGCACGCTCCCCACCCAGTGCATATTTCCGAATGCGCAGATTCCCGTGGCGGCCTGGTCGGCCCCTGCAAAGTCTCTCCTGCAGTACATCCCGCAGCCCAATCAAGGAAGCTCGCTGTTCTCAACGTCCGGGCAAAACGAGTCTTTGCGCGACGACAAAGGCGCCATTCGCGTTGATGGCGCCAACCGCTGGGGCAATTTCTCCGCCTACTATTTCGCCGACGACTACCATCTCGACAATCCCTACCCCACCAGCCAAGGTGGGGCCAATGTCCCGGGCTTCAACGCCGTCTCTGTGGGTCGTGCGCAACTCCTGAGCCTCGGCTGGACAAACGTTCTTGGTGCGAATGCGATCAACGAATTCCACTTCAGTTATATGCGCAATTCGAACGAAATCGGCCAGCCCGTCGGTGGCGTCGGTCCAACGCTCGCCTCGCAAGGTTTTGTCACCGGCGAAGGCAGTGTGGGGATCGTACCTTTGGATCCTTCGATCGAGGGAATCGAGAACGTGTCTCTGAACAGTCTCACCTTTGGCGTGGACGTCACCGGCCTCACCCAGGCGAGCGATACCTATCAATGGTCCGACAATTACACGCGGACAATCGGGAAGCACACGCTGAAGTTTGGCGGCTCCTTTCACCTGGACCAGATCAACACCAATCCGGACACGCTCTCGAATGGTTCTTTTGCGTTTCGTGGCACGGAAACCGGTCTGGACTTTGCAGATTTTCTTCTGGGGGTGGCCAGCAGTTATTCGCAAGGCGACTCGAAGAGCTTCTACCCGCGCAACAAATATATCGGCGCTTTCGCGCAAGACACCTGGCGGGTCACTTCCAATTTGACCTTCAACTACGGTTTGCGTTGGGACGTTCTTCCGGCCTGGCGGGAGAAATACAATCAGTTCCCGGCCTTGGTCCTCGGCGAGCAGTCCCACGTTTTTCCAGGCGCACCGGCAGGCATCGTTTTCCCTGGCGATCCGGGGATTCCCGCCAACCTGGCGCCCACGAAGTTTAACAACTTCGCTCCGCGGCTTGGCATCGCGTACTCGCCCGGCTTTCACGATGGTTTTTGGGGGAAGCTATTTGGTACCAATCGTGAGACTCGCATTGTCGGCGGCTACGGCATCTTCTACACAGCATTCGAGGGTTTGTCGGCAGGCATCATGAGCGCCAACCCGCCGTATGGCTACGACTACACCAGCCTCGCGCCGGTGATGTTCTCCACGCCGTTTGTGTCGGCAGCCAGCGGGCAAGAGTTTGGACAACCCTTCCCTTCACCTATTCCGGCCTATGGGGTTTCTCCACAAAATCCCAACAACTCGGTTGATTGGTCGAAATACCTGCCGATTACGGGCGTGCCTTCCTTCAACCGGGAGAACGTGCCGCCCTACGCGGAATCCTACAACTTCTCGCTGGAACGCCAACTTCCCGGAAACACGATCCTTAGCGTGGGCTATGTCGGTTCACAGGCGCATCATCTTCTGGCTCTCGTGCCCGCCAATCCGGGCAACGCTACCCTGTGCCTCAGCGTGAGCCAGTTGTCCCAAGTTGCGCCGGGAAGCCCCACCTGCGGCCCGTTCAGCGAAGGCGGCGCGTTCACCAAGGCCGACGGTGAGGTCGTTCTGGTGCGCG
>Ga0335069_10004254_pt1 | contig 21328 bp, 17 predicted proteins | sample Lox_Sample_11_FD_206714 | JGI IMG/M metagenome (GOLD analysis project Ga0335069, IMG submission 206714) | Soil microbial communities from Loxahatchee National Wildlife Refuge, Florida, United States - Lox_Sample_1.1 | ecosystem: Environmental > Terrestrial > Soil > Wetlands | place: USA...
GGGCGCGGCCAGGGTCCCGCCCAGCCCCCACAGCCCCACCACCCAGCCGGCCTGCGCCTGGTCGAGGCCGTGCTCCTGGCGCAGGTAGAGCGCCAGGAAGATCCCCACGAAGCTGGCCAGCCGGTTGACGAGCGTACCCCACCAGATGGCCCAGTAGACCGGGGGGAGGCCACCCGTCGAGGCGCGAAGGCGGTCGCGGAGCGCGCGCACGCGACGACGGAATAGCGCAGGAGCGGGCCGGCCTGCAAACGCTCAGGCGACCTCCGCCTCGCCGGGCGAGGCCTCCTCGCGCGCCCGCTCGGCCAGCCTTCGGCGGCGCGGCCCGGCCGCCAGGGCGTGCCCCGCCGCCACCAGCGCGCCGACGATCAGGCAGCCGACCCACACCGCACGCGCCCCGGCCCGGGCCGCCAGCTCGCCGGAGAGGAGCGGCGAGAGGGCGAAGGCGACCGAGAAGGTCGTGCCGTAGGCGCCCTGGTAGCGGCCGCGGAGCGAGGGCGGCGCCATCGAGGCGGCCAGGGCCGAGGCCACCGGCAGGCCCATCACCTCGCCCAGGGTCCAGAGCGCCACGCCCAAGGCGTAGAGGGGGAGGGTGGTGGCCACGGCGTTCAGGCCGTAGCCCACGCCGAAGAGGAGCGCCGAGGCGACCAGCGCCCGGGTGGGATCTCGCCGGCGCAGGAGCGGCCCGAGGATGGGCTGGAAGAGGATGGCCCCGGCGCAGTTCTCCCAGAGGAGGAAGGCGTACCCGCCGCGCCCCACCCCGTGGGCGGCCACGTCCACTCCCAGCATCAGCGCCCACTGCGTGAAGACGAGGAGCAGGAGCAGGTGCAGCCCCAGCAAGGCGACGAAGGGGCCGTCGGCCAGGACCCGAAGCAGACCGGCCAGGGCCGGGTGGTGCTCCGCCCGCGCCGGGCGGGTCTCGGGCACCCTCCAGGCGACGAGGGCGAGGAAGCCGCAGGTGGTCGCGGCGTCGAGGAGGAAGAGCGCGGGGAGGCTCCGGGTCCCGACCACGCCGGCCACGGCGTAGCCCACGCCGAAGCCGATGTTCGCCCCCCAGTAGACGAGGCCGAAGGCGCGGGGCCGCTCCGGGAGCGGCACCACGTCGGCCACCGCGGCGTTCAGGGCCGGAGGGTAGGCCTGGCCGGTGGCGCCGGCGAGGAAGGTCAGGGCGGCGAGCAGCGCCGGGGTGCGGGCGAAGGGGAGCGAGGCCACCGCCAGGGCGCTCCCGGCCAGGCTGCCCAGCATGGTGGCGCGGCGCCCGACGCGATCGGCCAGGGTCCCGCCCACCAGGGCGGCCAGGGTCCCGCCCGCGCCGTAGAGCGCCACCACCCGCCCCGCCTCGGCGGCGCCGTAGCCGCGCTCCTGCACCAGGAAGAGGGCCAGGAAGCCGACCACGAAGGAGGCGGCACGGTTCAGGAGCACGCCCCACCACAGCACCCAGAAGACGGGGGGAAGGCCGCCGGCGAAGGCGCGGATGCGGGCGCGGAGCTGCACGGGGCCGCGAACTCTACCGCGGATGGGCCCGGAAACAAGACGGCCGCCCTCGGGGAGGGCGGCCGTCGGGGCCCGGGGTGACCCGGCTCGACTAGATGTCGAAGTAGAGCGCGAACTCGAGCGGCGAGGGGCGCATCCGAACCGGGTTCACTTCCTTGTCGTACTTGTACTGGATCCAGGTCTCGATCACGTCCTCGGTGAAGACGTCGCCCTTGAGCAGGAACTTGTGGTCCTTGCGCAGGCACTCCAGGGCCTCGTCCAAGGAGCCGGGCATCTTGGGGATGTCCTTCAGCTCCTCGGGGGACATGCCGTAGATGTCCTTGTCCAGCGGCTGGCCGGGGTTGATCTTGTTCTCGATGCCGTCCAGGCCGGCCATGAGCATGGCCGCGAACGCCAGGTAGCCGTTGCAGGACGGATCGGGGGACCGGAACTCGATGCGCTTCGCCTTGGGGCTGGGCGAGTACATGGGGATGCGGATCGAGGCGGAGCGGTTGCGGGCCGAGTAGGCGAGGTTGATGGGCGCCTCGAACCCCGGCACGAGCCGCTTGTACGAGTTGGTGGTCGGGCAGCAGATGGCGGCCAGCGTCGGGCCGTGCTTCAGGATGCCGCCGATGTACCACATGGCCAGGTCGGAGAGGCCGGCGTAGCCCTCGCCGGCGAAGAGAGGCTTGCCGCCCTTCCAGATCGACTGGTGGGTGTGCATGCCCGAGCCGTTGTCGCCGTAGAGCGGCTTGGGCATGAAGGTCACGGTCTTGCCGTGCCGGCGGGCGACGTTCTTGATGATGTACTTGAACCACATGAGCTGGTCGGCCATGGTGACCAGCGGCGCGAACTTGATGTCGATCTCGGCCTGGCCGGCGGTGGCCACCTCGTGGTGCTGCCGCTCGACGTGGATGCCGACCGACTCCATGACCCGGCACATCTCGGTGCGGATGTCCTGCTGGCTGTCGGTCGGGGCGACCGGGAAGTAGCCCTCCTTGTAGCGGGGCTTGTAGCCGAGGTTCCCGCCCTCCTCCTCGCGGCCGGTGTTCCACTGGCCCTCGGTGGAGTCGACCTTGTAGAACGCCTGGTTCACGCCGGCGTCGTACCGGACCTCGTCGAAGATGAAGAACTCGGCCTCGGGGCCGAAGAAGGCGGTGTCGCCGATGCCCGTGGACTTCAGGTACTTCTCCGCCTTGATGGCGATGTTGCGCGGGTCCCGGGAGTACGGCTCCTTGGTGATGGGGTCGGTGACGTTGCAGATGAGCGAGAGCGTGGGCTCCGCCATGAAGGGGTCGATCACCGCCGTCGACGCGTCCGGCACGACCAGCATGTCGGAGGCATGGATCGCCTGCCAGCCGCGGATCGACGAGCCGTCGAAGCCGAGCCCCGCCTCGAAGACGTCCTCGGAGAGCTCGTAGATCGGGATAGAGAAGTGCTGCCAGATGCCGACGAAGTCCATGAACTTCAGGTCGACGTAGGTGGCCTTCTTCTCCTTGGCCATCTCCAGGACCTGCTTCGGTGTCAGATTCGCCATCGCGGTGGGATCTCCGGGTTATCGGGGGCTTGCGGGCGACCCTGATAGCACGCTGCATGCCACCTTTGGCGAGGAAAGCGATTCCGCCCAGGTCGGCGAAAACAGGCCGCGCGCCTGCCCGGCCCGTACGCATTCGTGCCTCCCGATCGGGCAGGGAGCCCGCGGGCGGAGGGCGGCGATCGGGAGCAGTTTCCGGCCATCTCCGAGGGAGGTAGGCAGGAGCGCACACTCCCCTTCTGGGGGTGGGCGGGGCCGCACCGTCGCTGCGCGGGCCCCTCGAGGCCTGCGCGACGCGCCAGCGAAGAGCCTCCGGCAGGACCGCCTGCTCGAAGATCGTGCACGGGCTGCCCGCGCACCAGGCACACCCACCTGGCGGGCCCCTGCCTAGCGCGGCTTCATGCCGAGGGCCCGCATTCGCTCGCGCAGCGTGTTTCGGTTCATGCCCAGAAGCTCGGCGGCGCGGAGCTGGTTCCCCTTGGTGCGGGCCAGCGCGGCGCTGATGAGCGGCGCCTCGACCGCAGCCAGGACCGCCTGGTAGCGCCCGCCCTCGGGAGGCGGCGCGTCGAGCGCCGACTCCACCAGGCCGGAGAGCCCCCGGTCGGCGCCCCCGCCGGCGGGAAGGAGGCCGCTCAGGTCCTTGGCGGTGAGGCGCGGCCCGGCCAGCTTGAGCAGCGCGCGCTGCACCACGTTCTGCAGCTCGCGGACGTTGCCCGGCCAGGCGTGGGCGAGGAGGAGCGGCTCGGCGTCGCGGGCCAGCGCCACCGGCCGCCCGCGGAGCTGCTCGCCGTACTTGGCCACGAAGTGGCGGGCGAGGAGGACCACGTCGCCCTCGCGCTCGCGCAGGGGCGGCAGGCGGATGGGCACGACCGCCAGGCGGTAGTAGAGGTCGCGGCGGAAGCGGGCGTCCTCGACCGAGCGAGCCAGGTCAGCGTTGGTGGCGGCCACGATGCGCACGTCCACCGGCAGCGGGCGGGAGCCGCCCACCCGATCCACCTCCCGCTCCTGCAGCACGCGCAGGAGCTTGGCCTGAAGCTCGAGCGGCATCTCGCCGATCTCGTCGAGGAACAGGGTCCCGCCGCTGGCCAGCTCGAACTTGCCGGGCCGGCGCTCCACCGCCCCGGTGAACGAGCCCTTCTCGTGGCCGTAGAGCTCGCTCTCGATGAGGTCCCGGGGGATGGCGGCCATGTTCACGGTGATGAACGGGCCGCGGCTGCGGGCCGAGTTGCCGTGGATGGCACGGGCCACCAGCTCCTTCCCCGTCCCCGACTCGCCCGTGAGCAGCACGGTCATCTCCGTCCGTGCCACCCGGCCGATCTCCTTGTAGACCTCGACCATCACCGCCGAGCGGCCGATGAGCGTGTCGAGGAGCGACACCTCCCGCCGGCCCTCCTCCCCGTCGGCGCCGGAGGAGGGCGACGGGGCGTCGTGCTCGGCCAGCCCCTCGGCCGGCTCCGGGACCGGCACCGAGAGGTCGCGGACGATCCGCTCCACCCGGTTCAGGTCGAAGGGCTTCCCCAGGTAGTCGGCGGCGCCACGCTTCATCGCCTCCACCGCCGAGCGCATGGTGTCCTCGGCGGTCATCACCACCACGAAGGGCGAGTCCGCCCGGCCGCCGATCTCGGACAGGAGCTTGAACCCGTCGTCCCCGGGCAGCCGGACGTCGAGGAGCACCAGGCCGATGCCGTTGCGGCCGCTGCCCTGGACCCGCAGCTTCTCGCGCGCCTCCTCGGCGCTGCCCGCCTCGTCGAACGGCACGCCGGCGCGCTCGCAGGTGCGGGCCAGGACGAAGCGGACGGAGGGTTCGTCGTCGACGATGAGGACCTTGCGCAAAGATGCTCTCCCGATGGGTCGCTGCCCGGTTCCATAGCAAGTCCGGGGCCAGCCCGCCCATCACCCGGGCAGCGGCTGGGTGAGGATCGCGCACCCCCGGTGCTCACGCGGGGGGTTCCGCCACGGTCAGGGGACGTCGAGGGGCAGGTAGACGGAGGCCTCTGCCCCGGATCCGCTCCGGTTCCGCACCTCGATGCGCCCGCCGTGGGCCTCGACGATGCGCCGGGAGATGGCGAGGCCCAGTCCCGTCCCGTGGGGCTTGGAGGTGGCGAAGGGGGTGAAGAGGCGGTGGATCATGTCCTCGGGGACGCCGGTGCCGTTGTCCAGCACCGCGATGCGCGCCAGCGGTCGGGTCCGGCCGCCCGCCTGGCGCACCCGCAGGCCCGCCACGCCGGTCTCGACCTGGATGGTGGGCTTCTCCCGGTCTGCCACGGCCTCGACCGCGTTCCGGACCAGGTTGAGGAGCACCTGGGTGAGCTTCTCCTCGTCGCCCTGGACGGGCGGGAGCGAGGGATCGTACTTCTCCCCGAAGGCGATCCGGTCGGCGCCGGGGAGGCCCCGGGCCAGGACCAGCACGTCGCCCAGGACGTCGTGGACGTTCAGGGCGGCGGTCTGCAGGGCGGCCGGGCGGGCCAGATCCAGGAGCTCCCGCACCAGCCCGTCCACGCGCTTCGCCTCGCGGGCGATGACCTGGGCGTACTCGCGCGCCGCCCCCTCGGCCTCCCGGGCCAGCAGCTCGGCCGAACCCTGCAGGCCGGCCAGGGGGTTCTTGATCTCATGGGCCAGGCCGGCGGCCAGCGCCTCGAAGTCCAGGACCTGCTCGCTGGAGCGCGGGCGGCGCAGGACCAGCACCGCCCCCACGCAGGCGACGCCGTCGACGAGCGGCGTCGCCTCCACCGACACCGGCTGCGAGTCGGACGGGCCGGGGAGATCGACCGACTGGCTCTCCTGCGAGAGCCGGGTCCGCTCGGCCAGCCCGGCCAGGGGCACCCCACCCGGAAGGGCCCGCACCGGCAGGTCCACGGCGCGATCTCGCGATCGCCCGAAGAGCTCCTCGGCGACCGGGTTCAGGTGCATCACGCCGCCGTCGGCACCGACGACCAGCACCGCATCGGCCAGGGAGTCGACCGTCGCCCGCGCGATCGCCGCGGGGAGCGGCGCCACCTTGCCGGTGCGGGTCAAGGCCAAAGCACGAGGCTAGAGCGCCTCGTCCCCACGCTCGCCCGTGCGGATCCGGATGACCTCCTCCACAGGGACGACGAAGATCTTGCCGTCGCCGATGCGACCCGTCTTGGCCGCCCGCTCGATGACCTCGACCACGCGGCCGACCATGGCGTCGGCCACCACCACCTCGATCTTCACCTTGGGGAGGAAGTCCACCACGTACTCGGCGCCGCGGTAGAGCTCCGTGTGCCCCTTCTGCCGGCCGAAGCCCTTGACCTCGGTCGCGGTCAAGCCGGCCACGCCGACCTCGGTAAGGGCCTGCTTCACCTCGTCCAGCTTGAACGGCTTGATGATGGCCTCGACCTTCTTCACGGTGCACCCCTGCGGTGGATAGGTGGATTCGCCTCTCCCTCCCGGGCTACCGAGAGGACGGGCGCACGGCCCAGGTGGATCCTCGTGACCGGATTCTGTGCTCGTGCTGCCCAGGTTTCAATCAGTCTGCTCGCCACCTCCGCGCCAGACCCCGGCGATCGCGCCTCCTGACGCGCTCCCGCGGCCTCCGACCAACCCGGCGCCGCATCGCGCTGCAACGCCCGGGCCACGGGGGCGGCGAGGCGGTATCCTCTCCGCCGCATGGCCCAACCCGTGCCTTGGCTCCCGGTCGCTCTGGCCGCGGTCGTCGCCCTGGCCATGGCGGCGGCGCTCCACCTCGCGTTCTGGTGGCGGCGGCTCCGGCTCGCGCCGCGCGAGGACGAGCTCCTCTTCGCCCGGACCCGGGACGGCTGGGAGCTGGCCCTGGGCCGCTGCCGGCCGGCGGGCCCCGCCCTCCACCCGCCGGTCCTCTTGGTGCATGGCATCGCCATGAACCGGCAGGCCTTCGAGCTCGGCCTGCCGCCCTACGCCCTGGCCGCACACCTCGCGGGGGCGGGCCTCGATTGCTTCTCCCTCGACCTGCGCGGCCACGGCGCCTCGCGCCGGGTGGACCGGGCGGCGCCGCGCCGCTTCGACCTCGACACCTACCTGGCCGAGGACCTGCCCGCCGCGCTCGAGGCCATCCGCGCCGCGACCGGGTCGGACCGGGTGCTCTACGTGGGGCACAGCCAGGGCGCGGTGCTGGGGATGGCGGCCGCCGCGGCCTACCCAGCGCGGATCGCCGGGCTGGTGGCGCTGGCCGCGCCGGTGCATTTCCAGGCGCAGCCGCGGCTCAGCGAGCTCGTGGCCCGCCGCCGGCCCTTCCTCACCCTGCACACGCGGCTCCTGGCCCGGCTGCTGGCGCCCTTCTCCGGCCGGTGGCACCCGCGGCCGGCCGACCTGGCCCTCAACCCCGCCAACGTCGAGCCGGGCGTCACCCGCCGCGTCCTCTTCAACGCCATCTCGGACCTCCACCGGGGCGAGCTGGCGCAGTTCGCGGCCATGATCCGCGAGGACTCGTTCCGCTCCATGGACGGCGCGGTGGACTACCGCGCCGCGCTCACGCGCTGCCGCCAGCCGGCGCTGCTCGTGGCCGCGGCCTGCGACCCCATCGCTCCGCCGGCCGCGGTGGAGGAGGCCTCCCGTCGCTGGGGCGGCCCGGGCCGCCTGCTGGTCTTCGAGGGGGATTACGGCCACACCGACCTCCTCTTCGGCCGGCGGGCACCCGAGGAGGTGTACCCGGCCATCCGGGAGTTCCTCCTCGGCCTCGCGCGGGCGGACGCAGGGTCGCACGGGCGGGCGGCTCCTCCCTGACGGGCCTCGCTCGACCACCCACCCGGCATGCGCGCGGGTGGGCAGACACACGACCTCCGGGCGCGCCAGCGCGTGCCGCCCGGCCCGGGAGCTCGCTCACCGGGCGTCCGCCCTCGGTCCGCTCGCCCCGCTCCGCGACGCCCGCGATACGATCGGATCCGCGTGGCCACCCTATCCGCCTCGTCGTCGGTGAACCAGGTCCGACGCCACCCGACGGACCTCGCTCGCCAAGAGCCGGAGCTCGAGGCCGCAGTGCCGACCGTACAGCCAGAGCCCGGGCAGGTAGAGGGGGGTGTCGCCCCCCTCGCGTCGGAGGGCCCGGGCGGCCGGAATGCCGTGCCGCAGTCCAACGCGAGCCGGAACCCCTCCTCGTCGAGCAGCTCCTTGCCAAGCGCCCCGGACGCCTGGGCGGGCGACATCCCCCACCGCACCGGGTCGATCGCGATCGAGCCGTGGCTGTCCCTCCCGAGCGGCCGGGATCTCACCCGGCGCAGGTGCCAGTAGGAGCAGGAGGAGAAGCGGCCCGCCGACCCAGGAGAGGAGGAGCTTGGCCGTGCGGGAGTCGAGATCCAAGTCGCTCCCCCGGCCCAACGACCGCAGCAGCCGCCGCTCCCGGCGGCCAGCGCCGACGGCGCGTGGAGGAGTCGGCCGGAGGCCTCCGGCTCCTCGCAGGCTCGCCCTCGGCCCTGCCTCTCGCCGGGCCAGCGATCGGGGCCCAGGTCGTCTAGCATGTCGGGGTGCGCCGCCGCTTCGCCCTCGCCGCCGCCCTGCCGGCGCTCGTCTCCCTGGCGGTGCTGGGCCTATTCGCCGACCGGCTGGTGCGCCGGGCCCTGGAGGACGAGCTGGGCGCCCGCCTGGTGGTGGCGGCCGGCGCGGCGGCGGTGGCCCTCCCGGCCGAGCGGCTCCTTCGCCTCGCCCCGGGCGACGAGGGAGGCCGCGCCTACGCCGCCATCCGCGGCCGGCTCGAGGCGCTCTCGGCCGCGACCTCCACGCGCCTCCTGGTCATCCGCCCGGACCGGACCGCCCTGGCCGACTCGGCCGGCCGGGTGGCCATCGGCGAGCCGGTGCCGGAGCTGGAGCGGGACCGGTTGGAGATCGCCCTGGCCGCGGGCGGCCGGCCCACCCCCAGCCAGGTGATGTTCGAGGGGTCGGACGGGCTCCTCTACAAGTCGGGCTACGCGCCGCTCTTTGACCCCTCGGGCAAGGTGGTGGCGGTGGTGGGCGCCGATGGCACCGCCCGATCCTTCGCCACCTACCGGCGCTTCCGCCGGCTCTTCGCCCTCCTGGCCGTGGCCGGGGCGCTGGTGGGGGCGCTGGTGGCGGCGGCGGCCTCGCTGTCGGTGACCCGGCCCATCACCCGGCTCACCGCCGCGGCCCGTCGGATCGGGAGCGGCGACCTGGCCACGCCGCTGTGGGAGCGGCGGCGCCGCGACGAGATCGGCACGCTGCGGGACACGCTGGAGGAGATGCGCCGGGCCCTGCACGCCAGGGACGAGGACCGGGAGGTGCTGCTGGCTGGCATCGCCCACGAGGTTCGGAACCCCCTGGGCGCCCTCGACCTCTTCGCCGGGCTCCTCGCCGAGGAGCTCGCCGGCCGGCCCGAGGCGGCCCACGTGGACCGGCTGCGAAGCGAGCTGGCGGCGCTGGAGAAGGTGGTGGGCGAGTTCCTCGACTACGCCCGGGCAGGGCCGCAGCTGCGCGAGGAGGTGAACCTCTCGGACCTGGCGGCCGAGGTGGTGGACCTGTGCGGGCCCCTGGCGTCCGGGCGCCAGGTGGCGATCCGCGCCTCCGGCGAGGGGGCGGTGCGGGGCGACCGCGAGCAGCTGCGGCGGGCGGTGCTCAACCTGGTTCGCAACGCGGTCGAGGCCGCGCCCGCCGGGAGCGAGGTGGAGATCGCCGTGCAGCTCGAGCGCGGTGCTGGCGCCGTCGAGGTGAGGGACCGCGGGCCCGGCCTCGGGCCGCTGGCGCGCGGGAACCTCTTCCGGCCCTTCTTCACCACCAAGGAGAAGGGCTCGGGGCTGGGCCTGGCGCTGGCCAAGAAGGTGGCCGACGCCCACGGCGGGACCCTGGTGCTGGCGGCCCGCCCGGGCGGGGGGACGGTGGCCCGGCTGGAGCTGCCCGCGTAGCCAGGCCTAGCGCCTGGGCCGCAGATCCTCGACGGAGGGGAAGGACCGGACCGGGACAAAGGTCACCGGCTCCACCTTGTCGCCGCGCAGGAAGCGGGCGACCACCTCGATGCCCGGCCCGGTGGTGGGGGGGGTGACGATGGTGGCGGCGAGGACCTTCTCCTTCACCAGCCGCTGGCCGCCCTGGGGGAGGCCGTCGCAGCCGATGGCCGGGATCTCCCCCCACTGCGGCCGGTTGGTCCGGAAGGCCCTCTGGGCGCCGACCGCCATCTCGTCGTTCAGCGAGGCGATGAGGTCGGGCTTGGCGGCGTCCTTGCCCATGAGCTTCAGCCAGGAGGTGGCCACCTTCTCGGCGTGGGGCGCGGACCAGTCGGAGGAGAGGGTCTTGTAGATGGTGACCCCGGTGCCCTTCAGCACCTCGTCGGCGCCGCGCCGGCGGTGGAGCGAGGCGCCGGCGGCGCTGGGTCCTTCGACCATGAGCACGCGCCCCGCGCCGCCCAGGAGCGTGATCATGATCCGGGCCTCCAGGCGGCCCACCTCCAGGTTGCTGATGCAGGTCGAGGAGATCAGCCGGTCGGTGTACTCGCGGCGCAGCGCGTCCATGAACATCGGCGCGTCGCTCACCAGCACCCAGCCCACCTTGGCCTCGACCACCTGCCGCGCCACCCGCTCGAAGCCGGCGGAGCCGGTGGTCTCCACCACCACCGCGGCGGGCCGGGTGCTCTCCGGGCCGCCCACGGCCTCGGCGATGGTCCGGATCTGCACCGTGGGGTCGAGGTTGGCGTAGACGACCTTCACCTCGAGGCCGGCCCGCGCCCCCGCGGTGCGCGCGTCCTCGGCCTGCGCCCGCTGGTACTCCTGCGCGTCGGTGAGCAGCGAAACCAGGACCCACGGCCTCATGGGGACTCCCCGTGCTGGACGCGAAAAGTAAACCATGAGCCCGGAGCGCCGGCCAGCCGGAGACCGTGTGCGCGAAGGGCCTACCCGGGGCCGGGCGGCCGGCCAGGCGCCGCGTCAGCCCGGGGGCTTGCGGTGGTCGACCACGCGCCGGGCCTTGCCCGCCGAGCGCTCCAGGGTGTTGGGCGCCACCAGGTCGACCGTCATGCGCACGCCGGTGACGGCGTGGATCTCGCGGTCGATGCGGTCGCGCAGCTCCACCATCTGGCGCATCTCGTCCTTGAAGTCGGCGGGGCGCACCTCGACCTTCACCACCACCTCGTCGAGCGCGCCGGGGCGCGAGACCTCGATCAGGTAGTGAGGGGCCGTCCCCTCGGCACGGAGCAGCGCCTCCTCGATCTGCGAGGGGAAGACGTTGACGCCGCGGATGATGAGCATGTCGTCGGAGCGCCCCCGGACCCGGCTCATGCGGGCGCCGGTGCGGCCGCAGGGGCAGGGGCTGCGGTCGAGCGAGGCCAGGTCGCGGGTCCGATAGCGGAGCACCGGCATGGCCTCCTTGGTGAGGGAGGTGAAGACCAGCTCGCCCAACTCGCCGTCCCGGACCGGCTCGAGGGTCTCCGGGTCGACGCACTCGACCAGGAAGTGGTCCTCGGAGACGTGCATGCCGCTCCGGTGCAGGCACTCGCCCGAGACCCCGGGGCCGATGACCTCGGAGAGGCCGTAGTTGTTGAAGGCCACGATCCCCAGAGCCTTCTCGATCTCCGCCCGCAGCTCCTCGGTCCAGGGCTCGCCGCCGAAGTGGCCGTAGCGCAGGGGGATCCGGTCGGGCCCGATCCCCTGGGCGTTCATCACCTCGCCGATGTGGAGCGCGTAGGAGGGGGTGCACACCAGCACCTCGGCCCCCAGGTCCTGGATGAGCTGGACCTGGCGCGGGGTGTTGCCGCCCGCGGCCGGGACCACCGCCGCGCCCACCCTCTCCACGCCGTAGTGCAGGCCGAAGCCGCCGGTGAAGAGGCCGTAGCCGAAGGCGATGTGGACGGTGTGCTCCGGCCGGAGGCCGCCGGCGACCAGGAAGCGGGCGCACAGGCCGGACCAGGTCTCGAGGTCGGCGCGAGTGTAGGCCACGAAGGTGGGCTTGCCGGTGGTGCCAGAGGAGCCGTGGATGCGGGCCACCTCGGCGCGCGGCACGGCCAGCAGGCCCAGCGGGTAGGTGCGGCGCAGGTCGTCCTTGACGGTGAAGGGCAGCCGCCGGACGTCGTCGGCCGAGCGGATCGAGGCGGCCGAGACGCCGGCGGCCGCCAAGGCCTCGCGGTAGAGCGGCACCCGGGAGACGCGCTCGACCACCTGCGCCAGGCGGCGCGCCTGGAGCGAGCGGAGCGCGTCGCGGGGCAGCGCCTCGGCGGGGTCGAAGAGGTGGTCCTCGAAGTGAGGCGCGTTCACGCGAAGGCTCAGCGGTCCGCGCGGGCGAACAGCTCCGCGGAGGGGACCAGGCGGACGCCGTGCTCGGCCAGGATGCGCTCGGCGCGGTCGGGATCCTCCACCCGGAAGAGCAGGGTGGCGGCCCTCCCGCGGCCGTAGGGGTACATGTACTCCACGCCCAAGGCGGCCTTCTCGAACCCCTCCAGCACCTCGGCCAGGCCGCCCGGGTGGTCGGGGACGTCCAGCGCCAGCATCTCGGTGACGTTGACCACCACCCCGGCGGCCTCCAGCACCTTCTTGGCCCGCTCGGTGTCCTGCACCACCAGGCGGAGGATGCCGAACTGCTGGGTGTCGGCCAGCGACATGGTGAGCACGTCGATGCCGGCGTCGCCCAGGATCTTGCACGGGGCGCGGAGCTGGCCGGGCCGGTTCTCCAGGAAGAGCGACAGCTGGCGGATCTTCATGGCTCTCTCGCGGTTACGGGTTCACACCTTCCGCTGGTCCTGCACGCGCTTGGCCTTGCCCTCGCTGCGGGCCAGGGTGCGCGGCGCCACCAGGGTCACCTTCACCCGGAGGCCCAGCACGTGCTCGATGGCCTGGCCCAGCTTGTCCTGCAGCGCCTGCAGGCCGCGGATCTCGTCGGAGAACACCTCGGGGGTGACCTCGACCTGCACCTCCATCTCGTCGAGCCCCTTCTCCCGGGTGAGGACGATCTGGTAGTGGGGCAGGGTCCCCTCCACCCGGAGCAGCGCCGTCTCCACCTGCGACGGGAACACGTTCACGCCGCGGATGATGAACATGTCGTCGGAGCGCCGGCCGATGCGCCGGATGCGGCGCAGTGTGCGGCCGCAGGCGCAGGGCTGGGGGTCGATGGCGGTGATGTCCCGGGTCCGGTAGCGGATCATGGGCATCGCCTCCTTGGACAGCGTGGTGAGCACCAGCTCGCCCTCGCTGCCGTCGGGCAGCACCGCGCCCGTCTCGGGGTCGACGATCTCCGGGTAGAAGTGGTCCTCGAAGATGTGGAGCCCGTGGCGGTGGACGCACTCGATGCCCACCCCGGGGCCGATGATCTCCGACAGGCCGTAGATGTCGTGGGCCCGGATCCCGGACTCGGCCTGGATGAACTCCCGCATCGACTCCGACCAGGGCTCGGCGCCGAAGACGCCCACCTTGAGCTTGCCGAAGCCGATCTTGGCCTCCTTGGCCCGCTCGATGAGGTGGATGAAGTAGGAGGGGGTGCAGGCGATGGCGGTCACCCCGAAGTCGGCCAGCACCATGAGCTGGCGCTCGGTGTTGCCGCCGGAGATGGGGATGACCGTGGCCCCCAGGGCCTCGGCGCCGTAGTGCGCGCCCAGGCCGCCGGTGAAGAGGCCGTAGCCGTAGGCGTTCTGGATGACGTCGCCCTTGTGCAGGCCGCAGGCGGCGAAGGACCGCACCATGACGCTGGTCCAGACCGCCACGTCGGCCTCGGTATAGGCCACCACGATGGGCTTGCCGGTGGTGCCGGAGGAGGCGTGGAGGCGCACCACCTCGTCCATGGGGGAGGCGAACAGGCCGAAGGGGTAGGTGTCGCGCAGGTCGGTCTTGACCGTGAAGGGGAGCTGGCCCAGGTCCGGCAGGGCGCGGAGGGACTCGGGCGCGAGCTTGCGCGCCTCCATCCGCTGCCGGAAGAGCGGGACCCGCTCGTAGGCCCGCCGGACCACCGAGCGGAGCCGGCCGAGCTGCAGGAGCTCGAGCTCGCGGCGGGGGAGGAAGTCCGGGGCGCTGGCCGGGTGGAACCCGCCGTCGGGGTCGTTCCAGAGCGTCTTCACGTGGCCTCCTCTCGGGCTAGGCGCGGCGCGGGGGCGGGGTCTCCCGCCCCAGCCGGAAGGCGGACTCGTTCACGGCGTGGAGGCGCTCGGGGAGCGCGGCGCGGACCGCTGCCCGCCAGTGCTCCTCCGCGATGTCGAGCTGGGCCGAGAGCATCCCCAACAGCGCCACGTTGAGGCTGCGCTTGTTGGCGAGCTTGGCCTCGGGGACGGCGTCGGGGGGGATGAGCAGGCCGCCCGGGGCGAGCATGGGCCTGGCCACCGGGATCTCGGAGGGCTCGAGCACCAGCACGAAGTCGGCCTCGCCGGCCGGCACCATGGGCGAGAGCACCGCCTCCCCGAAGCGGACGTCGGAGGAGACCGAGCCGCCCCGCTGGCTCATGCCGTGGATCTCGGCCTTCTTGACGTCGAGCCCGGCGCGGAAGGCGGCGTCGGCCAGGATGTCGGAGGCCTTGATGACGCCCTGCCCGCCCAGGCCGGCCACCACCACGTTGATCACCTTCCCGGCGCCCATCACTCGGCCTCCGGTGCCGCGGCACAGGCGCTGGCCCGCTTCTCGGAGGCGGCCCTCTCGTACCTGCGGATGTCGGCCGCGGCCAGGATGCAGGGCCGGCGGGCGACGATGACCGAGAGCTCCGGCCTGGCCAGCCGGTCCCTGAGCACGCGCTCGAAGGCGCCCGGGTCGGGGATGGGGTCGACCACGTCGACGTTCTTCACCCCCAGGGCCCGCGCCAGCCCCTCGATGGAGAGCTGGCCGGTGGGCTCGTGGCCCAGGGTCCGGCCGGTGCCGGGGTGCTCTTGCTGGCCGGTCATGGCGGTGGTGCCGTTGTCCAGGATCACCAGCACGTGGCCGCTCGGCGGCGGGTTGTAGATCATCTCGATGAGCCCGCTCACGCCCGAGTGGACGAAGGTCGAGTCGCCGATGATGGAGACCACCCGGCGGGCATCGGCCTCGGGCAGAACGTGGCGGAGCCCCAGGCCCACCCCCAGCGAGGCGCCCATGGCCACGCAGGTGTCCATGCCCTGGTAGGGCGGCAGGACGCCCAGGGTGTAGCAGCCGATGTCGCCGGCCACGATGCAGTCGAGCTTCTTCAGGGTGGCGTAGACCGGGTGGTACGGGCAGGCCTCGCACAGCTGGGGCGGCTTGCCGCGGGGCGGCTCCGGCTCGGGCGAGCGATCGCGGGCCAGGATGCGCCGGACCCGCTCCACGCTGAGCTCGCCGAAGCGGTAGGCGGGGTCCTTGGCCTCGACCGCCATCCCGGCCGCGGCCAGCGCCTCGGCCAGGTAGGGGTCGCCCTCCTCCACCACCACGCAGCGCGAGACGCTGCGGACGAAGGCCCGGATGCGCTCCAGGGGCAGCGGGTGGAGGATCTTCAGCTCCAGCATGGCCGCCGCCGGGGCGGCCTCGCGGGCGTGGCGGGCGGTGACCCCGGCGGTGATGATCCCCAGCCCCGCGTCTCCCCTCCGCTCCCGAAGGAGCGAGGAGGTCTCGGCGAACGCCTGGATGGCCTCCAGCTTCTTGCGGAGCCTCCGGTGCGCCGGACGGGCGTAGGCCGGGATCATCACCCGACCCGGGATGTCGCGCGTGAAGCGGGGCGCGGGCGCCGCCGAGGGCGGCCCCCGGGCCACGATGCTCTTCGAGTGGCAGACGCGGGTGGTCATGCGGAGGATGACCGGCAGCTGCCACCGCTCGGAGAGCTCGAAGGCGGCGAGGGTGAGGTCGTAGGCCTCCTGCGAGTCGGACGGCTCGAGGAGGGGCAGGCCGGCCGCCACCGCGTAGCGGCGGTTGTCCTGCTCGTTCTGCGACGAGGCCATGCCCGGGTCATCGGCCGACACCACCACCAGCCCCCCGGACACGCCGGTGTAGGCGGCGGTGAAGAGCGGGTCGGCGGCCACGTTGAGGCCGACGTGCTTCATGGTGACCAGGGCCCGGGCCCCGCCGAAGGCCGCACCCAGCCCGACCTCGAGCGCCACCTTCTCGTTGGGCGCCCACTGGGCCTTGCCGCCCAGCTCGAAGAAGACCTGGAGGATCTCCGTCGAGGGAGTTCCCGGGTAGCCGGTGCCGAGGTGCACGCCGGCGTCGCGCGCCGCCGCCGCCACCGCCTCGTCCCCGGAAACGAGCCGCCGCTCCGTGCCTTCCATCCGTCGTCTCCCGCGGTCGGTCCCCTCGGCCCGCGCGCACCTTCCCCGGCCGCGAGGTCGCACATCGCCCGGCCGCCGGAGACCGATCATGCTACCGGAATGGCAACGCGCAGGTCGACGGCGGAATTCGCCTGCCTGGCCGCTCGACGGCGGGCGCGGCGCAGGGGGGCAGGGGGGCCGGGGCGGATCGCCCACCCCGGCGCCAAGGCCACGGGCCCGGCCCGGGGCGCCTTCCGGTCAGCGCCCTCGCCGCCGGCTGCCCCGCCGCGCCGCGGCGAAGCGCTCGGAGCCGGCGCGGGGCCGGTCCTGCCAGAGCCGCTCGCCGCCGACCATGGCGAAGGCGTTCGACCCCAGGCGCGTCCTGGGCGGCAGCTTCCTCAGCCGCCGCGAGTTCCCGCCGCCCAGCACCACCTCGTCCACCACGAAGGCCGCCGCCACCGCCCGGACCACCTCGTCCACGCTCTTGCGCCAGCGCGCCTTGCCCATCCTCTGCAGGGCGCGCTCGCCCACGTAGTCCTCGAGCTCCCCCCGCCGGAAGGGCATGCGCGCCAGCTCCAGCGGGATGAGGGTGCCGTCCGCCACCAACGCCGCCCCCAGCCCGGTGCCCAGGCCCAGGAAGAGCATGGTCCCCTTCCCCGAGTAGCTGCCCAGGGCCTGCATGGCGGCGTCGTTCAGGAGCCGCACCGGCTTCCTGGCCGCGGCCGGGAAGTCGAATCGGGTCCAGCCGCGCCCCAGGTTGGCCGGCTCGAGCGCCACCTTCCCCCCCACGATGGGCGCGGGGATACCCACGGTGATCGCCTCGAAGCGCCAGCCGCGCTCGGCCACGGCGGCCAGGGAGCCCCGGAGCATGCGCCGCGGCGTGAGGCTCTTCCCGGAGGGGATCTTGAGGGTCTCCTCGTGCCCGGTCACGTGCAGCTTCACGTGCGTTCCGCCCACGTCGATGACGAGAACCCGCTTCGCCATGGTGTCTCCCTCGGTGCCGCGGTCCCCGGCCGCGGTCGACCGCATCGCGGCCGGCCGCCTGACAGTGTACAGTGCTCTCCCCTCGAGCGAGATAGTACAAAGTCTTGACCAATTCGCCCACGGCGGAGGAGAGCAGCGGGCCAGCGGCACCCCGGCGCGGGGCGGCCTGGCCCGCGCTGCTGGCGCTGGTGCTGGTGCCGCTGATCTGGGGCTACAACTGGGTGGTGATGAAGTCGGCCCTGACGTACGTGGGCCCCCTCGAGTTCGCGGCGATGCGGTTCGTCCCCGCGTCGCTGATCCTCCTCGGCGCCCTGGCCATCCTCAGGCGCCCCATCGCCGTGGGCTCCCTGGCCACGGTGGCGTGGGCGGGCATCCTGCAGACGGCGGTGAACACCGCCCTCACCCTCCTGGCGCTGCGGACCGGCCCGGCCGGCCGCTCGGCGCTCCTCTGCTACACCATGCCGCTGTGGGCGGTGCTGATGGGGTGGATCGGCCTGGGCGAGCGCCCCGGCCGGACCCAGGCGCTGGCGCTGGTGGCGGCCGCGGCCGGGATCGCCCTGGTCGTCGCCAGCTCCGGCGCGGCCGGCAACCTGGCGGCGGTGGCGCTGGCCACCGGCTCGGGCGTGGCCTGGGCCTGGGGCGCGGTGATCACCCGCCGCCTCATGGTCCGCCAGCGCATGGACACCCTGGCCATCACCGCCTGGCAGATGCTCTTCGGCGGCCTGGCCATGTGGATCGCGGCCCTCTTCTTCCCCGGGCGGCCCACCACCTGGTCGCCCTACTTCGTCTTCGCCCTGCTCTACGAGGTCCTGCCGGCCACGGCGGTCGCCTGGCTCCTCTGGACTGCCCTGCTCAAGCGGGTCAGCGCGGGGGTGGCCAGCCTGGCCATCCTGGCCGGGCCGGTGATCGGGCTGGCCTCGAGCGCCATCCAGCTCGGGGAGCGGCCGCACGGCCTCGAGGCGGCGGGCCTCTGCATGCTGGTTCTGGCGCTGGTGCTGGTCGGGCCGCTGGCGGTCCGGGAGGCGCGTGGAGCCTAGGCCGCCGTCACTCCGCGCCGGGGTCGGGGCAGACGGCCGGGAGCGTGGGCGGGGGGGTGGGCAGCGCCTTGGCCTTGAGCCGGACCAGCGCCGCCCGTGTCTCGGCGGCCGCGGCGCCGCGCCCGACGCGCTCCCAGGCCTGCGCCGCCGCCCGCCTCGCGCTGGCGTCGCGGTAGCCCTGGGCGGCGGCCACCTCCTCCAGGGCACGCGCGCGCCAGAGGCGGACCATCGGGAGGTGGCGCGAGGAGGGGAACCGGGCCGCGAAGGCCTCGGCCCGCTCGGCCACGGCGGCGGGCGTGCAGGGACCGGAGAGGCGCGCCACCTGGAGCGCCGCCTCCTCCGCCAAGGGGCCCTTTCCCTCCACCCGCTGCTCGAAGGCGGCGCGGTAGCGGATCTGCCCGCCCTCGTCCTCGAACGGCGGCGCGCCCAGCAGCTGCGCGGTCCGCTCGAAGCGGGCCAGGTCGGCCGGCTTGAGCCCCGGGGCGGCCTCGCGGGCCAACCGCCCGGCCAGGGTCAGCACCTCGGGGCGGGCGGGGGAGCGGGGGAGGTGGTGGGCCACCGAGGCGGCGAGCTCCAGCGCCTCGGGGAGGCGATCGTCGCGCGCCAGCGCCTGGAGCTCCTCCGCCGCCAGGGTGCCGGAGGCCGTCCCCTGGCCCAGGAGGACCAGCCGGTAGGGCCCCCGACCCTCCTCGGCGCGGAGCTGCACGAGGGGCGGCGCGCCCGCGACCGCGCTCTTCAGGGGTACGAAGACGGGCTCGCCAGGCGCCGCCTGCCCGGCGGGCTCGAAGCGCGCCATCCCCGCCTCGCCCGCCTCGAGGTCGGGGGCCTCCGGGCTCCACACCTGGATCGACAGCGAGAGCCCGGGCGAGGGAAAGGCCAGGAGCAGCCGCCCCTCGGGCGCGGCCGCGAAGGTGTCCGGGTCGTCCGGCGCCGTCTCCCCGCGCACCGGCACCGCCTCGGGGAGCGGGTTCCGCTCGGCCATGGCGCGCCAGGCGGCGTAGCCGTCGGAGCGGAGCCCCACCGACTCGGGAGAGTCGTTGGGCTCGACCTCCTCCCCGGCCCGGTGCTCCATGAGGTGCACCTCCAGGAGGTAGCGATCGCTGGGCTTCTCCACCGGGTCGGCGGCCTGGTCGTGGCGCTCGCGGACGCTGAGGTAGTAGGTGCCCGGCTCCACCGGGGCGACCAGGCGCTGCGGGCTCCCCGGGCCGCCGCGGGAGATCGAGGCCACCAGCGGCGCGCTGGTGCCGGCGCCGTCGGGGGCGCGGTTCAGGGTCAGCGACACCGCCAGCCCGCGGATCCCGTCGGTGCTCCCTTCCGCGTGCCAGCTGGCCACCAGGTCCCGGGGTCGGGCCGGGGGCGGGACGGCGATGCGGTAGACGTCGACGTCGCCGCTGGTGGGCCCGAGGCGGGCGCCCAGGGTGCCGCGGATGGAGACCGCACCGCCGCCCGGCGTGCCGTCCGGGCCCGGCGGCAGGGGGAGGGGGTTGGCGTGGGCGGGGTCGTTGTTCGGCTCGTGCTCCTCGCCGTCGTACCGGTCGGCGGGCCGCAGCGCCTCGGGGAGCCGCGCCGCCAGGTCCGGCGCTCGCGCGGCCAGCGTGGCGACGACGTCTCCCCAGCGCCAGACCAGCGCCCCGGCCAGGAGCACCGTGGCCGCGGCCCACAGGGGCCGCCGGGCGCGGCGGCGCCGCAGGGAGCGCACCTGGCGGTCGAACTCGGCGAAGTCCTCGCGCCGGGCGATCTGCAGCTCTCCGGTGATCTGGGGCGCCGGGGCCAGCGAGCGGGAGCTGGTGGGCTCGCCCAGGCCCAGGATGGCCTCGCGCATCTCGTCGGCGGAGGCGAAGCGGTCCTGGGGGCGCTTGGCCAGCGCCTTGTGGACCAGCTGGACCAGGCGGCGCGAGGTGCCGGGCACGGCCAGATCGAGCGGCGGAGGGGACTCGTGCAGGTGTGCGTTGACCACCGCCATGGGACTGCGACCCCCGAAGGGCGGCTGCCCGGAGAGGAGCTCGTAGAGGACGCAGCCGACGGCGTAGAGGTCGGCGCGGGGGTCGAGCGGCTCGCCCCGGGCCTGCTCCGGGGAGAGGTAGTTGGGCGTGCCGACGATCGACCCGGTGCCGGTCTGCGAGGCCGAGCCCTCGTCGCGGAGCTTGGCAATGCCGAAGTCGAGGACCTTGGCGAAGTCCTCGCCCGGGCGCGTCTGCATGAGCATGACGTTCCCGGGCTTCATGTCGCGGTGGACGATCCCCGCCTCGTGGGCCTCGGCCAGGGAGCCGAGGACCTGCTGGCCGATGTCGGCCACGCGGGGGGCGAGGAGGCGCCCCTCCTCGCGCAGCACCCGGGCCAGGTCGCGGCCGGGGACGTACTCCATGGCCAGGTAGAAGCCGCCCAGGGCCTCGATCTCGCCGAAGTCGAAGACGGCGATGGTGTGTGGGTGGGAGAGCCGGGAGACGATGCGGCCCTCGGAGCGGAACCGCTCGACGGCGGCGGACTCGCGGGCGAAATCACCGCGCAAGATCTTCACCGCCAAGGCCTTTCCCATGCGGATGTGCTCGGCCTTGTAGACCGTGCCCATCCCCCCATCGCCCAGGTGCGAGATCAGCTTGTAGCGATCGGCCACCACCAGGCCGAGCAGGGAGAGGCTGCGGGTCCGCTCCGGCGCCCCGGGCCGCAGGTCCTGCCCGCACTTGGGGCAGAAGTTGAGCGAGCCGACGGTGGGGTCGGCGAGATACCCACAGGTCGGGCAGCTGGGCCGGGCCTGGGTAGCGTCCGGGACCGCCATGGTCTCCGGGCCGAGGTTATCGGAACGTGCCGGCATGGCAAGGACCAGACGCCCACTCCGCCTAAGCCCCTGGGCCGTGGTACAACGGTGCCGCCCAGGCACCCTAGCCTTAAACCTCCTCCCCCGTTCGGAATTCCCGTGCTCGACTGGCTCCACAACATCCTCTCCCGAGACCTGGCGATCGATCTGGGGACCGCCAACACGCTCATCTACATCCGCGGGATGGGGATCGTCTCCAACGAGCCGTCGGTGGTGGCCGTGCAGCAGGACGCGCGCGGCGGCCGAAAGGTGCTGGCGGTGGGCAAGGAGGCCAAGGAGATGCTGGGGCGGACGCCCGGGAACATCGTGGCCATCCGGCCCATGAAGGACGGGGTCATCGCCGACTTCGAGGTCACCGCGGCGATGCTCAAGTACTTCATCCAGACGGCCCACAA
>Ga0335069_10004255_pt1 | contig 21318 bp, 17 predicted proteins | sample Lox_Sample_11_FD_206714 | JGI IMG/M metagenome (GOLD analysis project Ga0335069, IMG submission 206714) | Soil microbial communities from Loxahatchee National Wildlife Refuge, Florida, United States - Lox_Sample_1.1 | ecosystem: Environmental > Terrestrial > Soil > Wetlands | place: USA...
TGACCATTATCCCCCGCGGCACCGCACTGGGCCTGACCCAGCAACTACCAATCGACGAGCGTCACACCTATTCGCGCGAGTATCTGCAGAAGAGCTTGCAGATCCTGTTCGGCGGCCGCGCCGCCGAGGAGTTGGTCCTGCAGCACATGACCACGGGCGCCGGCAACGATTTGGAGAAGGCGACCGAGTTGGCCCGCCGCATGGTGTGCGAGTGGGGTATGAGCGAGGCGCTCGGGCCGATGACGTTCGGCAAGAAGGGTGAAGAAATCTTTCTCGGGCGCGACTTCACCCAGGTGCAGGATTATTCCGAACGCACCGCGATGGAGATCGACGCGGAAGTCCGCCGCATCATCCAAGAAAGCTATCAGGGTGCGAAGGACTTGCTGGAAGCGAATCTCGACGTGCTGCACAAGGTCGCCGAACGGTTGCTGGAAAAGGAATCGCTCGACGGCGCAGAGATCGACGAGGTCCTGCGCCTGGCTCATGGCAACAATGGCGCTGTGCCGCTGAGCGCCGTCGGCGGCGATGCGCGGGCGTGATCGCCCACCTCGGCCTACGTCACGTGCCCGAACGAGCGGCTCGGGCGGTCGTCCCGCGCAGCGGTAACCGGTTCTTGCGGCCCTCGCCATGCTGGAGCTGCTCGCGAACTTCCGTGTCCAAGATGCGGTCGACATCGTCGTCATCGCGTTCGTCGTCTACCGAATTATCGACCTAATCCGGGGTACGCGCGCCGCCCAGATGCTGGTCGGACTCGCGGTCGTCTTTCTCACGTATCTGTCCTCGCAATACTTCGATCTGTACACGCTCAACTGGATTCTCGACAATTTTCTCAGCTCGTTCTTGCTGCTGATCGTCGTGATCTTTCAGAACGACATCCGCCGTGCCTTGACGCAAGTAGGCGCCGGGTCGCTGTTCGGGGCCGAGCGCAAGATGGAGCATCAAGATCTCGAAGAAGTCGTCCGCTCGACGGTGGCGCTCGCCGGCAAGCGCATCGGCGCGCTGATCGTCTTCGAGCGCGAGTTCGGCCTCAACGAATACATTGAAGTCGGCACCCGGCTCGACGCGCGCGTCAGTCGCGAGCTGGTCCTGAGCATCTTCATGCCGGCCTCGCCGATTCACGACGGCGCCTTGATCCTGCAGAAAGGCCGGATCACCGCGGCCGGCTGCTTCCTGCCGCTCACCACCAACCCGAGCGTGAGCAAGACCCTCGGCACTCGTCATCGCGCGGCGATCGGGCTCACCGAGGAGACCGATGCGGTGGTGATCGTCGTGTCCGAAGAGGAAGGAAGCATCTCGCTGGTGCGGGAGGGGCGAATCACGCGCGACCTCGACGCCGGCACGCTGCGCGCCACGCTGCAAAAGCTGGTGGTCGAATGAGTTGGTTCGACCGCACGACCACGGCGGCAGTGTGGCGACGACTGGAGCCATTGCGCGCGCGCGCGCGCTGGCGCGCCATGTTCACGCAAGACTTGGGCATGAAGCTGGTGTCGCTAGCCGTTGCGTTCGGCTTATGGGCGTTTGTCAACGCGAGCGAGCGCGACACCGAGCAAGCGCTGCAGGTCGCGTTGGAGCTGCGGGACATCCCGATCGCGATGATGATTACCAGTCCGCGCGTCGACTTCGTCGACTTGCGGGTGAGCGGGCCGCGGACGTTGCTGAGTCGCATCGATAGCAAACGGCTGATGATTCCCCTGGACTTGTCCGGTCTGCATCCTGGCCCGGCAGTGTTTCGCATCACCGCCGACTCGCTCAACCTGCCGCGCGGCGTCAAGGTCGCGCGAATTACGCCGGCACAAATTACCATCGACCTCGAACGGATCGTGCGACGAACCGTTCCCGTGCGGTTGCAGTTGGCGGGCAAGCTGCCGCCGGGACTCCACGTGGTCGATACGCGAGTGTCGCCCGAGACCATTGAGGTCATCGGGCCGGCGTCGGCGATTGAAGATCTGAAGGGACCGGAAACCGAACCGCTCAACCTCACCGGAGTCGGGCCGGGGAAGATCGAGCGCGAGCTGGCGGTGCCGCCGATCAGCGAATACGTGTCGTTCAGTGCACAGCGGGTGGCGGTGAAGGTGCAGATCGACGAGATCGAGATTGAGCGCGAGCTGCGACACGTGCCGGTTGTTGTGCGCGGCACGCACCACGCCAGCCTGGATCCATCGAACCTCCGCGTCGTGGTGCGCGGACCGAAGCACGTGGTCGAGTCGCTTGAGCTGAGCCACGGCGAGGTTTATATCGACGCCGCCAACGCGGCACCTGGTCGCTACCAACGGACGCCGACGGTCGAGTTGCCTCCCGGCGTCGAGCTGCTGCGACTAGAACCGGCGGAACTACAGATGCGAGTGCTCAAGGGGAGAAAGTGACGGCAAAGGCTCGTTCGACCAAGGTTCGGGAACGGAAGCTCTTCGGTACCGACGGAATTCGTGGGGTGGCCAACGTCGAGCCGATGACGGCGGAGACCGCCCTGCGGCTCGGCCGAGCGGCCGCGCACGTCTTCAAGCGCGATGCGCGGCGCCACAAGATCATCATTGGAAAGGACACGCGGATCTCCGGGTACTTGCTCGAAAGCGCGCTGACGTCGGGAATGTGCTCGATGGGTGTCGACGTCCTGCTCGTCGGTCCGATGCCGACGCCAGCGATCGCATTCCTCACGCGCAGCTTGCGCGCGGACGCCGGGGTGGTGATCTCGGCCTCGCACAATCCGTTTCAGGACAACGGCATCAAGTTCTTTGCGGAGACCGGGTTCAAACTACCCGATGAGGTCGAAGCTGAGATCGAACACTTCATGGCGGATGGACTGTTGGATGCCTTTCGACCCACTGCGGAGGGAGTCGGCAAGGCGTTCCGCATCGACGACGCCCTCGGGCGCTACAACGTATTCGTCAAGCAGGGATTTCCGCGGGAGCTGACGCTCGAAGGGTTGCGCATCGCGGTCGACTGCGCGCACGGCGCGGCCTATCGGGTGGCGCCGGAAGTGTTGCAAGAACTCGGCGCCCACGTCGTCGCGCTGGGTGTGGATCCGGACGGTCACAACATCAATCGGGACTGCGGGGCGTTGCATCCGGGGCGGTTGCAAGCCGCCGTGCGTCGCGAGCGTGCTCACGTCGGGATTGCCCTCGATGGAGACGCCGATCGCTGCATCCTGGTCGACGAGACCGGCGATATCGTCGACGGCGACGAGATCCTGGGCATGCTGGCCGACGATCTGCTCGCGCAGAACCGTTTGCCGCAACAAACCGTGGTGGCGACCGTCATGAGCAATCTCGGGTTGGAGATTGCACTGCGCCAGCGCGGTGCGCGGCTGGTACGGGTCCCGGTCGGCGATCGCTACGTGGTCGAAGAGATGCGTCGCACGGGCTGCGCGTTGGGAGGTGAACAGTCCGGGCACATCGTGTTGCTGGAATACAGCACGACCGGCGACGGGTTATTGACCGCGCTGCAAGTGCTGGCGGTGCTGGTAAAGCGGGGTCGACCGCTCAGTGAGTTACGGCGCATCATCACACGTTTGCCACAACGGCTGGAAAACGTGCGGGTCCGCGAGCGACGCGAGTTGACGAGCCTGCCGCCGGTGCAGCAGGTCATCGACCGCATCACGGCATCGCTGGGCGAGCGTGGGCGCGTGCTGGTTCGTTACTCGGGCACCGAGCCGCTCCTGCGGGTGATGGTCGAAGCCGAACGCGTGGAACAGGTCAACGAATGCGTTGACGAGATTGCCGGCGTCATCCGCAAGCACCTGGCTGCCTGACTCATGGCGAACCCGATCTACTTGGGCGTGAATATCGACCACGTGGCGACGCTCCGCCAGGCACGCCGCACGCCGTATCCATCCATACTCGAAGCGGCGCTCGCAGCCGAACGTGGTGGCGCCGACGGTATCACCGTGCATCTGCGCGAAGACCGCCGCCACATCCAAGACGCGGATGTCGACGAGCTGTGCGCGCGCAGTGCGACGAAACTCAATTTGGAGATGGCCGCGACGCCTGAAATGGTTCGGAAGGCGTGTCAGGTCCGTCCCCAAGATGTGTGCATCGTGCCTGAAAAACGTGCCGAGTTGACGACCGAGGGTGGGCTGGACGTCGCCGGACAGATCGAAGCCATGACGCTCGTCGTGCGCACGCTGCGAGCGGCGGGCATCCGCGTCAGCCTGTTCATCGATCCCGACGCGCGGCAAATCGAAGGCGCCCAGCGATTGCAAGCAGACACAATTGAGATCCATACCGGCTCGTATGCCGACGCGAAGAGCGTTGCGGCACGCGACCGCGAGTTGCAACGAATCGCGGCAGCGGCGCGGCAAGCCCGCGCTGCCGGGTTGATTGTCAACGCCGGTCACGGCCTGACGCTCGACAACGTTGCTCCGATCGCCGCGCTGCCGGAGATTCACGAGCTGAACATCGGCCACAGCATCGTTGCGCACGCCGTCTTCGTCGGGCTGGAGCAGGCGGTGCGTGACATGAAAGCGCGCATGGTGGCCGCACGTTCCGCGACCGCGGACTGAGCATGTTGACGGACCCATGATCATTGTGTCGGCCGCCGAGATGCGGCGGTTGGATCAACTGACGATCGAACACGGCACGCCCGGCTATGCATTGATGGAGCGGGCGGGACAGGGCGCGTGCGCGGCGCTGCTGCGCTGGTTCCCCCACGCACGCAAACGCTCGGTCGTGATCTGCGCGGGCAAGGGCAATAACGGCGGCGATGGCTTCGTGATGGCGCGCCTGCTGCGTCGTCGCGGCGTGCGGACGCGGGTTGCCTTGCTCGGTCGCGCCGGCGACGTGCGAGGGGATGCGGCGCGGAACCTGCGCGCGTTTCAGAAAATGCGAGGCGCCATCGATGAGATCGTCACCTCTGAGGATGTTGCGGAACTGAGCGAGCGATTGCGGGACGCCGCGCTGATTGTTGATGCTATTTTCGGAACCGGATTGAACTCGCCGGTGGCGGGCCTTGCAGCGGATGTGATCGAAGCCATCAATAGCGCGGGCGTTCCGGTCTTCAGCGTCGACATCGCTTCAGGCATCGACGCCGACCGTGGTATTCCGCTGGGCGTCGCGGTGCAGGCGGAAGCGACGGCAACATTCGGCTTCGCGAAGATCGGCCAACTGCTCTATCCGGGAGTCGAGCATACCGGTGCGCTGGCCGTCGTCGACATCGGCATTGCGCCGTACGCCGTCGACATGGTGAGCCCGGCGACGCGACTGATCGAACCGGACGCCGTTGCCGGCTTGGTTCCGCGCCGCCGGCCCGACGCACACAAGGGCGACCATGGGCATCTGTTGGTGATTGCGGGATCGCGCGGCCGTACCGGCGCCGCCCAATTGGCGGCGCGCGCGGCGTTACGCAGTGGCGCGGGCTTGGTGACGCTCGCCGGGCCGGCGACACTCAATCCGATTTTGAGCGCGGCCGCGCCGGAGGTGATGACGGCGAGTCTGCCCGATCATGACGATCAACTCCGCTTCGACGCCGGGCAGTTGACGCGACTGTTGGTCGGGAAGACCGGCGTTGTCGTGGGTCCGGGGATGGGGACGCACGAAGACGCGCAACGCACCGTGCTGTGGCTCCTCGAACATGCGGACGTGCCGATCGTTGCCGATGCGGATGCCTTGACGTGTTTGGCGGCGGCCGATCGTTGGCCGCCGTGTCGCGCGGGTCTGATCCTCACCCCGCATCCGGGCGAGATGGCTCGACTCGATCGATCCGACTCGGCGACCGTGCAGGCTGACCGGGTTGGGACCGCGCGGCGCTGCGCTGCGGCGCATGGATGTGTCGTGATCTTGAAAGGGGCGCACAGCGTCATTGCCGACGCTGATGGCGCCGTTTGGATCAACCCCAGCGGAAATCCCGGCATGGCGGTGGGTGGCATGGGCGATGTTCTGTCCGGCCTGCTCGGCGCTCTGGTCGCGCAGGGGCTGGAGCCGGCGGACGCAGCACAATTGGGTACCTACGTTCACGGCGTCGCCGCCGACGGGATCGTCAAAACGCGGGGTTCGGAGATCGGACTGTTGGCATCAGAAGTGAGCGACGAGTTGCCGCGGGTGCTGGGGCGGTTGGCGGAGCTTGTCGAGCACTCCTCAAGACGAAAGACGCAAGCGGCGCGCCACGCGAGCTTTGGGGTCGTCTGAAGTCCCCGAGCTTTACAAGCCTCCACCCTTGTGTTACCCACACCGGCTAAGCGAAAAGGATGGAGGAAAGATGGGGATAGCCCTGGAGCGCACCAAGGAATTGATTGGACAGTACCGGCTCCATGACAAAGACACGGGCTCTCCCGAGGTGCAAATCGCGCTGCTCAGCGATCGGATCACGTATCTGACCGAGCATTTCAAGGTCCACACCAAGGATCACCACTCGCGCCGGGGGCTGCTCAAGCTCGTTGGCCAGCGCCGACGGCTGTTGGATTACTTGAAACGCTCCGAATACGAACGCTACAAGAGCATCATCGATCGGCTCGGAATCCGGAAATAGCCGGTCTCGAGCCGCGCTCCCGCAGATTTCTTCCCTCCCATGCAATGGGCCGATAGGGCCCGGGAGGTTGTAATGTTCCGGAAGGTAGAAATTCAATTGGCCGGCCGCACGCTCTCGATCGAGAGCGGTCGTCTGGCGAAACAGGCCGACGGCGCGGCGTTGGTGCAGTACGGGGAAACCTGCGTGCTCGCCACCGCCGTCGCGTCGCGGAGTCCGCGAGAGGGAGTCGACTTTTTCCCGCTCACCTGCGACTACCAAGAAAAGACCTTTGCGACGGGTAAGATTCCCGGCGGGTTCTTCAAACGGGAAGGGCGACCGAGTGAACGCGAAATCCTCATCTCGCGTTTGATCGATCGACCAATCCGTCCGCTGTTCGCTGACGGCTTCGTCTGCGAGACCCAGATCGTCGCCACCGTGCTCTCTGCGGACCGCGAAAACGACGCCGACATGGTGGCGTTGATCGCGGCGTCGGCGGCACTGCACGCATCGGACATCCCGTTTCTGGGTCCGATCGCCGCGGTGCGGGTCGGACGCATCGACGGCGCGCTGGTCATCAATCCGTTCCAAAGCCAATACGATGCGAGCGATGTCTCGCTCGTGGTCGCCGGGACGGCAGACAGCATCGTCATGGTCGAAGGCGGGGCCACTATCGTCCCCGAGGACGTGATGCTCGAAGCCCTGTACTTCGGCCACGAGCAAATGCAGGCGATCCTCGCGGCGCAAGAAGAGTTGCGCCACGCGGTGGGGAAGCCGAAGCGCAATGTCGGCGTGTCGGCGGCCACCGCCGGCCTGGCTGCGCGCGTCGATGCGGTGGCGACGCCGCCTTTGCAGAAAGCATTGCAGACGACCGCGAAGCAGGCGCGGGTCGATGGTGTGCATGAGGCGCTCGATCACACGCAGGCCACGCTGGCGGCGGAGTTTCCCAACGCGAGCAAGGAAATCCGAGCGGCCTTCGAGGACCTTGAAAGCCGCTTGGTGCGCAGTTTGATCGTCAAAGAGGGACGACGCATCGACGGCCGGGGACTGAAGGACATTCGCCCGGTGAGTTGCGAGGTCGGGGTACTCCCGCGCACCCACGGCTCGGCGCTGTTCACTCGCGGCGAGACGCAAGCCTTGGTCGTCGCGACGCTGGGAACGGGCGCCGACGAGCAGAAGATCGATGCGCTGATCGGCGAGCACTACAAGAAGTTCATGTTGCACTACAACTTTCCGCCGTTCAGCGTCGGCGAGGTGCGGCCGCTGCGCGGTCCGGGACGGCGCGATATCGGCCACGGTGCGCTTGCTGAGCGATCCGTGCTGCCCGCCCTGCCCGGCGAGGAAGAATTTCCCTACACGCTGCGAATCGTGTCGGAGGTGCTCGAGTCCAACGGCTCGTCGTCGATGGCGACGGTATGCGGGAGCTCGCTGGCGCTCATGGACGCCGGCGTGCCGACCAAGGCGACCGTTGCCGGCATCGCCATGGGGCTGATCAAAGAAGGCGAGAGCATCAGTATTCTCTCGGACATCCTCGGCGACGAGGATCATCTCGGTGACATGGATTTCAAAGTCGCCGGCACGCGCGACGGGGTGACGGGTCTGCAAATGGACATCAAGGTCCGGGGCGTGACCCGCGAGATCATGCGCCAGGCGCTGTACCAAGCGCGCGAAGGCCGGCTGCACATCCTCGACATCATGAATCGCACGATGCCGGAGCCGCGCAAAGACATCTCGATGCACGCGCCGCGCATCGTCACGATCAAGATCAAGCCCGACAAGATTCGCGACGTCATCGGACCCGGCGGCAAAGTGATTCGCGCGATTGTTGAGGAAACCGGTGCGAAGATCGACATCGAGGACGACGGCACCGTGTTCATTGCCTCAAGCGATGGTGCGTCGCTGCAGAAGGCGATCGATCGCATCGAAGGCCTGACGGCGGAAGCGCAGGTGGGCAAGGTCTACAAGGGTAAGGTGCGCAAGATCGTCGACTTTGGGGCGTTCGTGGAGATCATGCCGGGCACCGACGGCTTGGTGCACATTTCGCAGCTCGCCAACACGCGCGTCCAGAAGGTCAGCGACGTGTTGAAAGAGGGCGACGAGGTGATGGTGAAGGTGCTCGAAATCGACAAGCAGGGGAAGATCCGCCTCAGCCGCAAGGAGGCAATGGCCGAACTCGGACAGGAGAGCTGACCCATGGTCAGTCGCTCGGTGTTGCCCAACGGGCTGCGCGTGCTCTCGGAAGCGATGCCCGCGGTGCCGTCGGCGACCATCGGCATTTGGGTCGAAAACGGCTCCCGCTACGAAACCGAGCAGCAAAACGGCATCTCTCACTTCCTCGAACATCTATTCTTCAAGGGAACCGATAGGCGCACGGCGGCTGCGATCGCCGAGGAGATCGACGCCGTCGGCGGCGTGCTGAACGCATTCACCGGCAAGGAGTACACCTGCTACTACGCGAAGGTGTTAGCCGAGCATCTTCCGCTGGCGGTGGATCTCCTCGCCGACATCTTCCGCAATTCGCGCTTCGACCCCGTCGAGATCGATCGCGAGCGAGCTGTCGTGCTGCAAGAAATCTCGCAGATCGAGGACACGCCCGACGACTTCGTTCACGACCTGTTTAATCTCCGTTACTGGCCCGGACACCCGCTGGGTTTTCCGATTTGTGGGCGGGTGGAGACGGTACAGAAATTCGGCCAGGCCGAAATGCTGGCCTTCTTGGCCGAACGATATCAACCCGATCGCATCATCATCGCCGCCGCTGGCAACCTGACACACGAAACGCTGGTGGACTGGGTGGAGCATGAATTCGGCACGCTGGCGGGAACAACCGGCTCCGACATCGGACCGGCGCCGGTGCCGGCGCGCGGCGTGTTCGTGCACGAGAAGTCGCTCGAACAAGTGCACATCTGTCTCGGGATGCCCGGTATCCCGCAGACCGCTCCCGAACGCTATGCCGGTTACCTGCTCAGCACCGCGCTCGGCGGCGGAATGAGTTCCCGGTTGTTTCAGGAAATCCGCGAAAAGCGCGGTCGCGCGTACTCCGTGTACTCGTTCTTGTCGTCCTATCGCGATGCCGGATACCTGGGCATCTATGCCGGCACGAGCGCGGAATGGGTGGAGGAGGTCGTCGACATCATCCGCCGGGAAGTGCGGGCGGTGGTGGCCGAGGGCCTGCGACCGGCGGAGCTGGCGCGGGTCAAGAATCAATTGAAGGGCAACATGCTGCTGGGCTTGGAGAGCAGCGACAGTCGCATGAATCGCATCGCCAAGAACGAAATCTACTTCGGCTACGACATCGCACCGGCCGAAGTTGCGTCCCGGATCGATGCCATCGCCAACGACGAGATCATCGCCTTGGGTGAACACCTGCTTCAACCAGAGCGCATGGCGATGGCGTTGGTCGGCAACGTCGAGGGGCGCGTCGATACCCGGCTGTTCGGCCACGAGGCAACGTCGGCCTGAACGTGTCCCAGTCGGTCACCGTTGCCGTCCAGCGGCTCCGCCCCACCGCCGATCTTCCGCTCCCGGCGTATGCGACTCACGCCGCCGCCGGGATGGACCTCTGCGCCGATCTCGATACGACGATCGTGGTGCAGCCGGGAGAGCGGCGGTTGATTCCAACCGGCCTGGCTATTCAACTACCCGCGGGCTACGAGGCGCAAGTGCGGCCGCGGAGCGGGCTCGCGCTCCGGCACGGCGTCACGCTGCTGAACTCGCCGGGCACGATCGACGCCGACTATCGTGGCGAAATCCTTGTCCTGATCATCAACCACGGGAGCGAGCCGTTTCCGATTGCCCGGGGTGATCGCATCGCCCAACTCATCGTCGCGCCGGTCACGCGGGTCGAGTGGCGGCCGGTCGCGAGTCTCGAGACTACGCCGCGGGGTTCCGGTGGGTTTGGGCACACGGGGGCGTAGACCGCGCGCGCGCAGTCGGCGCGCGATGACCGTGCATTTCCCTCCATCGACCTCCATCAAGATTTACGCTATGAGGTTGCCATCGGATGACTCGTGAGCGCGTAGCTCACTCGTGTGGAAGAGGAGGCGGTGGTGCTCGCCAAGGTGTACGTGACCCTCAAGCCTGGTGTGCTCGATCCAGCCGGGAAAGCGATTGAACACTCCCTGCATGCGCTCGGTTTTGCCGAAGTGGAGGGCGTGCGGCTCGGCAAGTACCTGGAGGTGCGGCTCGAGGGGCAGGCGCGCAAGGCGGCGGAACAGCGAGTCGACGAAATGTGTCGCAAGCTGCTCGCCAACGGCGTCATCGAAGACTACCGCTTCGAGTTGCACGAGTAGATAGGGTAGGCCTGCAGGAGTCGACATGCGCTGGGGTGTGGTGACGTTTCCCGGCTCGCTCGATGACCACGACGCGCTCTACGCCATCGATCACGTGCTCGGGTCGCCGGCTGTGTCGTTGTGGCACAAGGACCGCGACCTTCACGGCGTCGATTGCGTCGTCTTGCCGGGCGGATTCTCCTACGGCGACTACTTGCGCTGCGGCGCGCTGGCGCGCTTCTCGCCGGTGATGGACAGTGTGGCGTCGTTCGCGCGCGCGGGCGGGCTCGTCCTCGGTATCTGCAACGGCTTTCAAGTGTTGTGCGAGGCGGGGCTGCTCCCCGGTGTGCTCATCCGCAATCGCGGCCTCTCGTTCATCTGCGCGCCGGTGCACGTTCGCGTCGATAACAGCTCGACGCCGTTCACCAACGCGTACAAGCCGGGCGAGATCCTCACACTGCCGATCAAGCACGGCGAGGGCTGTTACGTGGCCGACGAGGTGACCCTGCGCGATCTCGAAGAGCACGGCCAGGTCGTGCTGCGCTATGTCGACGCCAGTGGTCGAGTCAGTGAGGCGGCCAATCCGAATGGATCCCTGCACAACGTCGCCGGCATTTGCAATCGAGCCCGCAACGTCTTCGGTCTCATGCCGCACCCAGAGTACGTCGTGGAAAAGTTGCTCGGGGGTGATGACGGACTGCGCATCTTCCGATCGGTGGTGGCTGCGAATGCGGCGGGACGCACCGAAGCGGTGGCGTCCGTGGCCCCTGGTCACTAGCCGGCTCCGACAATGTCCCCCACCGCTCCAACCGTGACCCCGGAATTGGCGGCTGAGCACGGACTCAGCGCCGACGAGTACGACCGCATCCTCAAGGCGCTCGGCCGCGTGCCGACGTATGTCGAGTTGGGCATCTTCTCCGTCATGTGGTCGGAGCATTGCAGCTACAAGAGTTCGCGGCGGTGGTTGCGTGAGCTGCCGACCCGCGGCCCACGGGTCTTGCAAGGACCCGGCGAGAACGCCGGCGCGATCGATATCGGCGACGGCTTGGCGGCCGTATTCAAAATCGAAAGCCACAATCACCCGTCGTACGTTGAGCCGTATCAGGGTGCGGCCACCGGCGTGGGCGGGATTCTCCGAGATGTGTTCACGATGGGCGCGCGGCCGATCGCCAGTCTCAACTCGTTGCGCTTCGGCGCGATCGACCATCCGCGCACGCGCTACCTCGTGCACGGCGTCGTCTCGGGCATCGGCGGCTATGGCAACTGCATCGGCGTTCCCACAGTCGGCGGTGAGATCTACTTCGATGCCGGCTACAACGAGAACATTCTCGTCAACGCGTTCACGCTTGGAATTGTTCGCGCCGACCGCATCTTTCTGGCGCGTGCCGCCGGCGTCGGCAATCCCGTCATGTATGTGGGGTCGAAGACCGGCCGTGACGGCATCCACGGCGCGAGTTTGCTCGCCTCGGCGGAGTTCGGCGACGAGACCGAGCGCAAGCGCCCGACGGTCCAAGTCGGGGATCCGTTCACCGAAAAGCTGCTGTTGGAAGCCTGTCTCGAACTGATGGAACGCGACGCGATCGTCGCGATTCAGGACATGGGCGCGGCCGGGTTGACGAGTTCCTCGGTGGAGATGGCCGCGCGCGGCGGCACCGGACTGATCCTCGACTTGGATGCCGTGCCGCGTCGCGAAACCGGGATGACGCCGTACGAGATCCTGTTGTCGGAATCGCAAGAGCGGATGCTGATCGTCGCCAAGGCCGGGGCCGAGGCAACGGTTCACGAGGTGTTTGCCAAGTGGGACCTCGACGCGGTGGTAGTCGGAAGTATTACTGATGACCAACTGTTCCGCGTCCGCTTCGGCGGCGAGGAAGTCGCGTGTCTGCCGCTGGCACCGCTGACCGACGACGCGCCCGTGTACGAGCGCCCGGCAGCCGTGTCGCCGCAGTTCGAGGCCGCGCAGGCGTTGGATCTCAATCAAATCCCGCTGCCGGGCGATTACAATCGGACGTTGTTGAATCTGCTCGACGCGCCCAACATCGCGTCACGCGCCTGGGTGATTCGACAGTACGATTATCTGGTGCGTGGGAACACTGTGGTGCAGCCGGGCTCCGATGCCGCGGTTGTCCGCGTGAAGGGGACGACCAAGGCGCTCGCGCTGAGCGTCGACTGCAACAGTCGCTATTGCCAGCTCGATCCCTATGTCGGTGCAATGATCGCGGTGGTCGAAAGCGCGCGCAACGTGGTGTGCGCCGGCGCGACGCCGATCGGACTCACCGACTGCCTCAATTTCGGCAATCCCGAGAAGCCCGAGATCATGTGGCAATTCGTCGAGGCGATTCACGGTCTGCGCGACGCGTGCGCGGCGCTCAACGTCCCGGTGGTCAGCGGCAACGTCAGTTTCTACAATGAGACGGAAGGCCGAGCGATTCCGCCGACGCCGACGATTGCGATGGTCGGGCTCCTCGACGACATCGGGTGCCACATGACGCAGTGGTTCAAGGGTGAAGGAGACGTGATCGTGCTGCTCGGCCGCACGCTGGAAGAGCTTGGCGGGAGCGAGTACTTGGCGCAGCTCGGCATCACCAACGGCATGCCGCCGTGGATCGATCTGAAGACCGAGCGCCAGCTCCAGACCGTGTGTAGGCAAGCGATTGCCGACGGATTGGTGCGTTCCGCGCATGACTGCAGCGAAGGCGGCTTGGCCGTTGCGCTGGCCGAGTGTTGCCTGTCGGCGCCCACCCGCAGCGAATTGGGGGCCACGGTTGAACTCGAAGGATCGATTCGCCCCGATGCGTTGCTGTTCGGAGAGAGTCAGTCCCGCATCGTGGTGTCGCTGCGGCGTCAACATCTCGCTCGGCTTCGCGAGCTGGCCGACCGCCACGAGGTGCCGCTGCAAGTGCTCGGCGAAGTGCGACCGCGGCGACTGACCATCGGCACGCTGATCGACGTCAGCGTGAGTGACATGCGCGACGTGTGGGAAACGGGTTTGCCACGCCGGTTTGGCACAGCGTAACAGCGGCGAGGGGGGGCGGCGATGTTCGATCGGTTCCGCGAGGAGTGTGGGATCGTTGGCGTGTACGGCCATCCGGAAGCAGCGAATTTCGTGTACCTTGGCCTCTACGCGCTCCAGCACCGCGGACAGGAAGGTGCGGGCATTGTCTCGGCGAACCGAGACATTCTGATCTCCCATCGCGGCCTCGGTCTGGTCGCCGACGTCTTCAACGCCGACATCATCAATCGCCTCCAAGGCGACGCCGCGATCGGCCACAATCGTTACTCGACCGCCGGCAAGACGTTGCTCAAAAATACCCAGCCGTTCGTCGTCGAGTATGGCAACGGCGGGCTGGCCGTTGCCCACAACGGCAACCTCGTCAACGCGATGGAACTGCGCGAGCAACTCGAGGCGCGGGGATCGATCTTTCAATCCACCGTCGACACCGAGGTGATCGTGCATTTGATTGCCACCGCGCGCGAGACGCGCATGGTCGATCGGGTGGTCGCCGCGCTGTCGCAGGTGCGGGGTGCGTACTCGCTCTTGTTCCTCACCCCGACCGAGATGATCGCGGTGCGCGATCCCAACGGGTTCCGTCCGCTGGTACTGGGGCGCATCAAGGACGCGGTGGTGGTGGCATCGGAGACCTGCGCACTCGACCTTATCGGCGCGGACTTCGAGCGCGAAATCGATCCCGGCGAGCTGGTGGTCGCGTCGGCGGCCGGCGTGGAAAGCTATCGGCCGTTTCCGGCTGCCGCGCGGACGAGCTGCGTATTCGAGTACATCTATTTCGCTCGTCCCGACAGCCTGGTGTACGGGCGCAATGTCTATCAGGTTCGCAAGGAACTCGGGCGCCAGTTGGCGCGCGAGCAACCCGCGACCGCGGACGTGGTGATCCCGGTACCGGACTCCGGCGTTCCGGCTGCCTTGGGCTACGCAGAAGAGGCTGGCATCCCGTTCGACATGGGCCTGATTCGCAATCACTACGTCGGCCGCACCTTCATCGAGCCCCAGGACGCGATCCGGCATTTCGGCGTGAAGGTGAAGCTCAACGCGCAGGCCGCGGTGCTGCGCGACAAGCGGGTAGTCGTGGTGGACGATTCAATCGTGCGCGGGACGACCAGCCGTAAGTTGGTCACGATGCTCCGGCATGCCGGCGCCCGCGAAGTCCACATGCGGATCAGCTCGCCGCCTACCATCGGCTCGTGCTTTTACGGTGTCGACACGCCGACGAGCGAAGAGCTGATCGCGCACAGTAACACCATCGACGCGATCCGCGACTTCATCGGCGCCGACAGCCTCGGGTATCTCAGCGAACGCGGTATGTACGCGTTTCGACGCGACGGCGACAGCAACGGCTACTGCGCTGCCTGCTTTACCGGCCGTTATCCCGTGCCGGTCACGGACGAAGGGCGCACCCGCCAACTGGTGCTGTTCGACGCCGACGAGCGCTAAGCCGCTCGCTCTCGGTTTCCTCAACCGCTGCACATTTCGGCAGCTCTCGCCGGGCGATGGCCGGCTGAGTATCTCAGCTTGCCGGTGTTTTGTGCGTCTGCCTGCTGCAGCTGCCTGCATCGTGTGCGTGCCCCGCAGCGCGCCAAACATGATCGCACGCTTTCAGGGAACTGCTCCCGTGGCATGAGAATCGCGAAGGACGCCCGCGGGGGCGCACTTGGTCGACTGGCACACGAAAAGGAGGGGTTCTATGGGCAATGGGAGACGACTCAGACTCGCATTCCTCGCGGGCTCGCTGCTGCTGGGAGCTTCGGAGGCGCGCGCGGGCGGCAAGATCAGCATCGACGACACGAAGTGGATCAGCATCGGATTGGGCGGGCGGACGTCGTTTTCGGCGGTCGAGGACGCGACGCCGGCCGGCAGCGGGTTTTCGAAGGACTTCAATCTCGACAACGCCCGCATCTATATCAGCGGACAGGTTCACAAGTATCTGAAGTTCGAACTCAACACCGAGTGCGCATTCTGCGGCAACGGCAGCCTGCAAGACTTCGTGCTGCTCGATGCGATCGCTAAGATCGAGCTGACTCCGTGGTTCAACATTTGGGCCGGGCGGTTGCTGGTGCCGGCTGAGCGCCAGGAGATGAACGGGCCCTTCTATTCGGCCACTTATGACGCCTACAAGACGCCCTTTTACCCGGCAGACTTCAGCGTAAAGTTCGGCTCCGGTGGAGCCGGAGTCTACGAGCGCAGCCAAGGCGCGACGCTCTGGGGCGCGGCGGGACCAAAGGGAGCGTTCCAGTACGCCCTCGGCGTCTTCGATGGCCTCCGATCGTCGTCCGGCTCGGGACCCAATCAGCACGACAATCCGCTATTCGGGACCCGGCTCGCATACAATTTCCTCAACGTCGAAGACAACCCGGGCTATTACACCAGCGGTACCTACTACGGCGGCGGCGGCGACATCTTCACCTTGGGGCTCGCGATGCAGTACCAAGAGGAAGGCAGCGGATCCTTCAAACATCCAGGCGATTTTTTCGGCGTCAGTGGCGACCTGTTGTTCGAGAAGCCGATGTCGGGCGCGGGCGTCTTCACCTTTACCGGGGAATACAAGCACTTTGAATCCAACTACTCGACCGCGGCCTTCGGCGACAGCGACGCGTTCTTGATGTTCGACGGCGATGCCTTCTGGCTCGCCGGGTTGTACCTGGTGGATCAGAAGGTCGGTATCGGCAAGTTCCAGCCCTATGTTCGCTACAGCGACGTTCTGCCGGATCACAGCACCGACCGCAGCGAGATCGAAGTCGGCCTGAACTACATCGTTGATGGCCACAATGCGCGCATGTCGCTCTTCTACGAATACGGTGACATCGCGACCAAAGGCCTGAACTACGCACCGGGCGCTAAGGGCGACGACGTGAGCGCCGTCAAGCTCGCCATTCAGCTCCAGATTTAACGGCGCACACGCAACCAACCCAGTACCCCACACAAAGAGGAGGACATGTCATGAGAACGACGATGCGTATTCATGCTCTGGTAGCGGCGACACTGGCCGCCTCGCTTTGGCTCGCGCCGCCGGCGCGCGCGGCCGATACGATCAAAGTCGGTATCCTGCATTCGCTCTCGGGAACGATGGCGATCAGCGAGACCACGCTCAAGGACACCATGCTCATGCTCATCGACGAGCAGAACAAGAAGGGTGGCCTGCTGGGAAAGCAGCTCGAGGCGGTAGTGGTCGACCCCGCCTCGAACTGGCCGTTGTTCGCCGAGAAGGCCCGGCAGTTGCTCGAAAAGGATAAGGTGGCGGCGGTATTCGGCTGCTGGACGTCGGTGTCGCGCAAGTCGGTGCTGCCGGTGTTCGAGGAATTGAACGGCTTGCTCTTCTATCCGGTGCAGTACGAGGGTGAAGAGTCGTCGAAGAACGTCTTCTACACCGGTGCGGCGCCCAACCAACAAGCGATCCCGGCCGTCGACTACTTGATGAACGACCTCAAAGTGAAGCGCTGGGTCCTCGCCGGCACCGACTACGTCTATCCGCGCACGACCAACAAGATTCTCGAGGCCTACTTGAAAGCCAAGGGCGTGGCGAGCGACGACATCATGATCAACTACACGCCGTTCGGCCATTCCGACTGGCAGAGCATCGTCGCCGACATCAAGAAGTTCGGCAGCGCCGGCAAGAAGACCGCGGTGGTGTCGACGATCAACGGCGACGCCAACGTGCCGTTCTACAAGGAACTGGGCAACCAGGGCGTGTCTGCGTCCGACATCCCCGTCGTCGCGTTCTCAGTCGGTGAAGAGGAACTCTCCGGCATCGACACCAAGCCACTCGTGGGTCATCTGGCAGCGTGGAACTACTTCATGAGCATCGATGCACCGATCAACAAGGAGTTCATCAAAACGTGGCACGCGTTCATCAAGAATCCCAAGCGGGTGACCAACGATCCGATGGAAGCGCACTTCATCGGTTTCAATATGTGGGTCAAGGCCGTGACAAAGGCCGGCACCACCGACCCGACTGCGGTTCAAAAGGCGATCCTCGGCGTTGAGGCGCCGAACCTGTCGGGCGGTATGGCGAAGATGCTGAACAACCATCACATCACCAAGCCGGTTCTCATCGGCGAGATCCAGGAAGACGGCCAATTCGCCACCGTGTGGAAGACCGACTCGTTGGTGCCCGGCGATGCGTGGTCGGACTATTTGCCGGACAGCAAGATCATCGAGGCCGACTGGTCGGACAAACTGAACTGCGGCAACTACAACACCGTCACGAAGAAGTGTTCCGGACAGAACTACTAGCGCAGTCGCGCATCGTTGTCGGGTGATGGAATGGGCGCGGCGTCCGGTCGGACGCCGCGCCGTCGCATAACGAGCGGATGGAGGACGGTTTGGGCGTGCAGTTTCGGTCGCTAGTCATCGCCTGCGCCATGGTCTTCGAGATGCTCCACGCGTCGGCGCCCGGTTGGGCCGACGCGGGCGCACTCGCGGCCGGGCTTGCCGGTCTCCGCAGTTCAGACTTCCAGGTGCGGGCTCGTTCGATCGAGCAGATTGCAGAGAGCGGTGAAGCGCAGGCGTACGCCGCTCTCAGTGCCCTGCTCGACGGCCGCCTCTACGTGCGCCAAGGCGATGAGGCGGTGGTGATCGGGTCCGAGGGATCAAGCGGCTTCGCGGCCGTTGACGCGCTCACCGGCGCAGACCTGGGCACCGCAGACAAGGTGGATTTCAAGAAGGTGGTGATCAACAACCAGATGCGCGGCGCCCTGCGTATTGCGCTCGCGCGTCTGAGTTTGCACGCGCCGGACGCGTCAGCCCGGCGCGACGCGGTCGACTCGTTGTTCGGGTCGCTCAGTTCGGAGACGATTGATCTCGTGCGCGAAGCGCTCACCAGCGAGCGTGACGAAGGGGTGCGGCGCGCGATGCAGACGGCGCTCGCACTCGCCGACATCGCGTCGCCGGATCGGGATGACCGACGCCGGGCCGTTGAAACCTTGTCACACAGCCTGCACGCGGAGGCGCGCACGCGTCTAGCCGGGCTGTTGGAGACCGATGCTGAGGGAAAAACGCGGGAGCGGGATCCGGAAGTGGTCCAGGCCGCGGCGAGCGCGCTCGAGCATATCGATCGCATGCGCGCGATGTACGGCGTGGTCGAGACCGTGTTCTTCGGCTTGAGTCTGGGCTTCGTCTTGGTCTTGGCGGGCACCGGCCTTGCCATCACGTTCGGCGTGATGGGCGTGATCAACATGGCGCACGGCGAACTCATGATGTTGGGCGCCTACGCCACGTGGTTGGTCCAGGAGGCGATGCCCGGACACTTGGAGGTCTCGCTCTTCGCGGCCATTCCTTTCGCATTCGTGGTTTCCGCACTGGCCGGCATCGCCATCGAGCGTGGCGTGGTCAGCTTTCTCTACGGGCGTCCACTCGAGACGCTGCTCGCGACGTTCGGCGTCAGCCTGGTACTCCAGCAAGGAGTCCGCACGATCTTTTCTCCACTCAATCGTGCGGTCGCGACACCCGCATGGATGAGCGGGCAGCTTGTCGTCAATGGCGCGCTCGCCATCAATTACAATCGACTCTACATCATCGTCTTCAGCATCGCGGTATTTCTCGCGTTGGTGGCGCTGCTGCGCTTCACCCGAATGGGACTGCAAGTGCGCGCCGTCGCACAGAACCGGGCGATGGCGCGCGCGATGGGCGTGCGCGCCGGTTGGATCGACGCCGTCACCTTCGGGCTCGGTTCGGGCGTGGCCGGACTCGCCGGCGTCGCGTTGAGCCAGCTCACCAATGTCGGCCCCAATCTCGGGCAGAGCTACATCGTCGACTCGTTCATGGTGGTGGTGTTCGGCGGCGTCGGCAATCTCTGGGGCACGTTGGTCGGCGGCCTCTCGCTCGGGATTGCAAACAAGTTCCTCGAACCGTACGCCGGCGCCGTGCTGGCCAAGATTCTTGTTCTGATTTTCATCATCCTCTTCATCCAGCGGCGTCCGCGTGGGTTGTTCCCGCAACGCGGACGTGCTGCCGAGGCGTGAGGGTCCGAATGCTCCGAAACGTGGGCGCTACCCGGCGGGCGGACCTTGGGCTGCTGTTGACGCTCGCGGTCCTCACGGTTGGCGTGGCACTGCTCAATTTGCTTCCGCCCGCCGAATCCGCGCTGCACGTCTCAACCTACAGCGTGACACTGCTCGGCAAGTATCTCTGCTACGCCTTGCTCGCCCTCGCCGTGGACCTGGTGTGGGGTTACTGCGGGATCTTGAGCCTCGGCCACGGCGCGTTCTTCGCGCTCGGCGGATACGCCATGGGTATGTATCTGATGCGGCAAATCGGCACCCGCGGCGTCTACGGCAATCCGCTGCTGCCCGACTTCATGGTGTTTCTCAATTGGCACGAGCTGCCGTGGTATTGGTGGGGGTTCTCCAGTTTTGGCTTCGCGATGGCGCTGGTGGTCGTGGTACCCGCCGCGCTCGCACTGGTGTTCGGTTGGTTCGCATTCCGCTCGCGCGTGACGGGCGTGTATCTCTCCATCATTACACAAGCCTTGACCTACGCCCTTTTGCTTGCGTTCTTCCGCAACGACATGGGCTTCGGGGGCAACAATGGCCTCACTGATTTCAAGGAGATCGTCGGCTTCGCCGTGCATGCCGATACGACGCGCGTCGCGCTGGTGGTCGTCACCGCCACAATCCTGGCTGTGGCGTACCTCGTTTGCCGCGCGATCACCGCGTCGCGCTTCGGCCGAGTCATCGTCGCGATTCGCGACGCGGAGGACCGCGTCCGATTTCTCGGGTATCGTGTCGAGCACTTCAAGCTGTGGATCTTCGTCGCTTCGGCGATCCTTGCGGGGATCGCCGGGGCGCTCTACGTCCCGCAGGTGGGAATCATCAACCCCAGCGAGTTCTCGCCGCTCAACTCGATCGAGATTGTCATTTGGGTTGCGGTCGGCGGTCGCAACTCGCTCTACGGCGCGATCCTCGGGGCGGCCGTCGTCAATTTCGCGAAGAGTCAGTTTACGGCGTTGCTTCCAGAAGTGTGGCTGTTTGTTCTCGGTTCACTCTTTGTCCTTGTGACGCTATTGTTGCCTTCAGGAATCATCGGGCTTGGTCGTCGGTGGACGCATGCTGCGAGCCCGGAATGAACGCGGCGCTTGTCAATCGCATGAGTGACGTGCGGGTCACCGCCGAGGAAACCCTCAGCCAGCAAGATGCGCTGCACGGCTCGATCTTGTATCTGCAAGGCATCACCGTGAGTTTCGATGGTTTCCGCGCGCTCAACGACCTCAGCCTGTACATCGCCCGAGGCGAGTTGCGCTGCATCATCGGGCCAAACGGTGCGGGGAAGAGCACCATGATGGACGTGGTGACGGGCAAGACTCGACCGGACTCGGGCGAAGCGTTTTTCGATCGCGAGACCGACTTGCTGACGTTGAGCGAACCCGAGATCGTCAAGGCCGGGATCGGGCGCAAGTTCCAGAAGCCGACGGTGTTCGAGCAACTGCCCGTGTGGGTCAATCTCGAACTGGCGATGCGCGGTCACAAAGGCGTCTGGGCGACGTTGTTGGCGCGCCTGACCGGGGAGCAACGCGACCGCATCGATTCGGTGCTCCACATCATTGGACTCATCGAGAACCGTCACCGGCACGCGGGGGCGTTGTCGCACGGCCAAAAGCAATGGCTC
>Ga0335069_10004256_pt1 | contig 21315 bp, 14 predicted proteins | sample Lox_Sample_11_FD_206714 | JGI IMG/M metagenome (GOLD analysis project Ga0335069, IMG submission 206714) | Soil microbial communities from Loxahatchee National Wildlife Refuge, Florida, United States - Lox_Sample_1.1 | ecosystem: Environmental > Terrestrial > Soil > Wetlands | place: USA...
ACCGAACCGCCTCCCGGTCCTTATCGGGTTTCGATCCAGGCTGGTACTTGGCCCGCTCCACATCGAGCGCCGCGCGCACTTGCGGCTCAATCACGTTGAGCGAGGCTTGCGCCTGGGTGACCGTGACGCCCGGCTTGAGGCGTCCTACTAGCGAAAGCCAATTCCAGTTGGGGCGCTCCCACCCCCAGAAGTCCGGCCGGATGTGGCCCACGGAGTTGATGGGGATGTAGAGATCAGTGGGCGTGCCGGTATCGATTCCATGAAAGCCGCGCGCCGCGACGCCGATGATGGTGACGGGATGACCATTGATGTGAATCACGCGGCCCACGATGTTGCGGTCGGCGGCGAAGCGTTGCTGCCAGATTCCAAATGCCAGCACGCCCACGGGGCTGGCGGCGACTTGGTCGTCGGAGGGCGCGATCGGCCGGCCCACTGGGGTGACCACGCCCAACGTCTCGAAGAAATTGCCCGAAACGAAGTTCACCTCGGCTGTTGCCGCGTCGCTCTCCCCGACGCGTAGCGCCATCCGCTCCGGGTAACCGGCGGCAAGGAGTCCGGACAGAACCTGATTGCGATTCCGAAACTCGCGATAGAGTGGACAGGAAAGGTCTCCGTTCGGCATGCGGACGAAAACCAGGCGTTCCGGCGCGGGCACGGGAAGGTTCTTGAGCAGGACGGCATTAAAGACGCTGAAGATGGCGGTGTTCACGCCGATCCCGGCGGCGAGTGAGAGCAACGCCAGTGCCGTGAAGCCGGGGGTGCCGCGGAAACCACGAAGTGCGTAGCGGCAGTTCTGAATCAGAGTGTTCATAAGCCACCCTTTCAGTGAGTGAAATTTCGCGCAGTTTGGATGCCAATGCAAATGGAAAGCCTCAAACAAGGGTGGGCACCAATGTGTACGGTCCGGGGACATAAGTGTCCGGAATCAGCTAATAGGATTCCATCATCGCGGTTAGACCGGCGCGCAGCTTCCGTATTCGCTTAAGTGGCCCGACGATTGCTCCGTTTCTATCGCCGTGCCAACCTTCCTGCAAGACCTTCGCTACGGCGTCCGCATGGCTTTGCGAAACCGTGGCATGACCCTGGTTGCCGTTTTCACATTGGCCATTGGGATTGCGGCTAACACTACGGTCTTCAGTTGGCTGGACATGATGATTTTGCGGCCCATCCCGGGCGCGGCCCGCGGGTCGGAGCTGGTGTCGTTTGAGTCGGTAGCAGCGGACGGCGGACCGCTGATTACGTCGTATCCCGACTTCCGCGACTATCGCGATCACCTGAAGCTGATTGCCGGCCTGGCTGCCTCGTCCACCAACACGATGAATGTCGGAGATGCGGATCACGCGGAACGGATTTGGGGCGAACTGGTTTCCGGGAACTACTTCGCCGTGCTGGGAGTGCGGCCCGTGGTGGGCAGGGTCTTCTCGCAGGAGGAGTATGGCGACAAGCCGGGGTCTTACCCGGTGGTGGTGATCGGTCACAGCTTCTGGAAGCGCCGGTTCAATGGCGACCCGCGGGTGATCGGCACGACTCTCGTGGTCAACCGCCAGCGGCTGACCATTATCGGTGTTGCGCCGCCGGAGTTTCGCGGCAGCATGCCCGGTCTGGTGCTTGAGCTTTGGGCGCCGCTCACGATGGGACCGCAGTTGCAAATGACACCGGAGACAGCACTCGATAACCGCAACTTCCGCATGCTCACGGCGGTTGCCCGGTTGCGGCCCGGTGTGACCCTCGAGCGGGCGCGTGCGGAGTGCTCCTCGATGGCGCGCCGCCTGGGGGAGATGGAGCCGCTTACGAACGGCGGTATCGGCGCCACATTGCTGCCCATACGAAAGAGCCACTTTGGCGGCCAAACCGTGATGGAAGGTCCGCTCGAGATTCTGATGGCGGCGTGTGGAGTGGTATTTCTCATCGTCTGCGCCAACGTGGCCAATCTGCTGCTCGCACGTGCGACGACGCGGCGAAAAGAGTTCGGCATGCGCATGGTTCTGGGTGGGGGACGGACGCGGCTGGTGCGGCAACTGTTGGCCGAGAGCCTGGTGCTGGCGGCGACGGGCGTACTTGCGGGTGTACCGCTGGCCATGTGGATGAGCCAGTCGCTCGGGTATCTCATGCCGCGGGGGGCCAACATTCCGGTTTCGTTTGACATGCCGTTGAGCGCCGACATCTTGTGGTTCAACCTGCTTATCTGCGTGGCGGGGTGCGTGGCGGCGGGGATCGTTCCGGCGCTGAATGGCGCACGCACTAATCTGAACGAGGTGCTGAAGGAAGGCGGCAGGAGCGGCCACGAAGGAGCGCGCTCGGCACGGTTGCGCGGAACGCTGGTGGTGATGGAAGTAGCGATGGCGATGATTGCCGTCATCGGTGCGGGCCTGTTTGCCCGGAGCTTTCAAATGGCACGCCGCATCAACCCGGGCTTCGAACCCAGGAACGTGCTTGTGGCACAAGTGGATCTGTCCGCCGCGGGCTACGGGATACCGGAGCGCAGACAGTTTTGTGAGCGTCTGCGCCAGCGCGTTGCGGCCCAGCCGGGTGTCGTCAGCGCGAGCTGGGCTGACGTGATTCCGTTGTGGTTCACCGGCAACCCCCTCGCCACGGTGCAAGTCGAAGGCTACGTCCCCGGCCTGAGCGAGAGTATGAAGATCGCCCGCAATATCGTCGCGCCAGGCTACTTCGATCTCCTGCGGATTCCCCTCATCGAAGGCCGCGATTTCACCGGCCACGATGACGAGAACGCAAGGCGCGTCATGATCGTGAACCAGACGTTCGTGAACCGGTTCTTCTCCGGCCGCGAAGCGCTGGGCCGCCGCGTGCAGACGATGGGCGAGTGGTACACGGTCGTGGGTGTGGCTCGCGACAGCAAGTATGTGAAGCCGACCGAGAATGCGCAGCCCTACTTTTATGTCCCGGTGCAACAAGCGTTCCGAAGCCTGATGCTGGCCATCCACATCCGTACGGCCGGCGAGCCCGAGAGTGTAGCAGCCTTGCTCGGCCGTGAGGTGAACGCCCTCGACCCCGCGGTGCGTGTCTTCGACTCGATGCCGATGACCGAAGCCATCAGCGCCGGAGTGTTCGGGCAGAAGATGGCGGCGGCCATGCTGGCCGGTCTCGGCGTTTTCGCGCTGGCGCTGGCGGCAACGGGACTGTATAGCGTCATGGCTTACGCCGTCGCGCAGCGCGCGCAGGAAATCGGGATTCGCATGGCGCTGGGCGCACAGCGGGCAGACGTGCTCGCACTGGTGGTACGCCGGGGCATGGGCCTGACGCTGGTAGGCCTCGGGATCGGCGTGGCGGCGTCGCTTGTGGTGATGCGGCTGGCATCGAGCCAACTGGTGCAGGTGAGTGCCGCCGATCCACTGGTCTTCGTAGCGGCTTCGCTATTCCTCGCGATTGTGGCGCTGGCGGCGAACTACTTTCCGGCGCGGCGCGCGACGCGGATCGATCCGAACGCTGCGCTGCGCTGCGAGTAAGCAAGGAGACACAGGAATGGTTACCTTCGCGTTGCTCGACGATATTCGCGAGGCGCTGCGGCGCATTCGGCGGAACCCGCGCACGTCTCTACTCGCTGTCGGCACGCTCGCGCTGGGGATTGGAACCTCGACCGCAGTGTTCACCATGGCCCATACTGTATTGCTGGCACCACCTCCATACCGTCAACCGGAGCGGATCGTCAGTTTGCATGCGAGGTTCAAGGGCGAAGACTACGGCATCAGCGGTGCGGATTTTCTCGATTACCGCAAAGAGCACGGTCTGTTCGAGGTGTCGGCGCTAGCGGGCTATCACGAATTAAGCTGGACCGGTCAAAGCCTGCCCGGTTTCGACGGCGCCGAGGTCCTGCGCGGCCTCGCGGTGACCGCGGACTACTTCCGTGTGCTCGATCAACCCACGGCGGCGGGTCGCGGCTTCGCTGCCAACGAGGACCAGCCGGGCCACGATCAGGTGGTAGTGATCAGTTACTCGCTGTGGCAGCGAAGATTCGGCGGGCGGCGGGATATCATCGGCCAGAGTCTCAGGCTGAACGACCAGGTTCGCACGGTCATCGGCGTCGCCGGGCAACACTTCCTACGCTACGAGTCTTACGAGGTTCTGTTCTGGGTTCCCTTTCCAGCCAGTACCGGCTGGCGCGATTCCTTTCAGTACGATTGCGTGGCACGCCTGGCGACCACCGTTGACCAGGCGCAACACCGCTTAGACGCAATCAACGTGCACCTCGCCGAAGCGTACCCCGACAGTCATCGCGGATATGCCGTTACGATCGAGCCCCTGCTCGCGGGGGTCAGAACGAAGACCGGACCTGCGCTCTGGGCGCTGGCCGGCGCGGTGATGTGTCTCTTGCTGATCGCTTCCGCCAATGTTGCCAGCCTGCTTCTCGCACGCGCGACCACACAGGCCCGCGAGATGACGATCCGCGTGGCGCTCGGAGCAGGCAGAATACGGCTCTATCGAATGATGCTAGCCGAAAGTCTGATGCTGGCACTCCTGGCTGGCGTTCTCGGCGCGTTGATCGGCGCGTGGCTGCTGACCGGCGCAAAAGCCCTGATGCCCTCCTCGTTTCAGACCGACTGGATGTTTGTTCTGGACGCACGCGTGTTCATGGCGGCCTTTCTCGTCTCGACATTCGCAGGCATCGTTGCCGGCCTTGCGCCGGCCTTCGAGAGCTTCCGTATGGCGGCCGGCGGCCTGCGTCCCAATCTTGGCCGCAACCGCCTGTTGCGTGGTATCGTCACGGCCGAGATTGCTTTGACATGTTTGCTCTTAGTGGGAGCAGGGCTGTTGGGCAAGAGTTTCGTGGGTTTCCTCAACCGCCCGCTGGGTTATAACACGGACCATTTGCTGGGCATGCGCGTATGGCTGACCGGCGAGCGCTACAGGGGGGAGGGGCAAAGAGCCGCCTATTGGTCGCAACTTATCGAGCGCGCGGGCGCCATACCCGGCGTGGCAAAAGCGGCGAGCGTTTCCGACCTTCCAATGGGGTGGCAGTACAGCGGCGGCCCATGCGCGGTTCGCGGCCAAACAGGAAACGGCGGTGCGCCGCTGCACTGCCATTACCTCATGGCATCGCCAGGCTATTTCGCCACCGTGGGTATTCCAGTGCTGGCAGGGCGCGGTTTCATCGAAACAGACGGCCCGAAATCCGAGCCGGTGGCGATTGTCAGCGACATGCTGGCCAGCGCCGCGTGGCCGGGGAAGGACCCCATCGGTCAGGAGATCAAGCTGCCGTGGGGTGATGAAGGATCGTGGCGCGTAGTCGGCGTTGTGCGGCGTATCCGTCATGGCGGGCCGCGCGATGAATATGAAAACGGCATCTACCTTCCCTATCGCCAAATCAACACCGGCGAGATGTTTCTGGTGCTGCGCACACACGTGCTGCCCGAGTCGATGATCCCGGCCATCCGCTCGACGCTCGCGGCTCTTGATCCAAATGTCCCCGCGTTTGAGATTCGCAGCATGGAGAAAGCCTTCGACCGCGAGATCGCACTTCCGCGTCTTCCCGTGGTTTTGACGACGGTGTTTGCGAGCATGGCGGCGCTGCTGGCGGGGCTGGGCTTGTTCGGCGTGATCGCGTACTGGGTGTCGCAACGGACCAAGGAATTGGGTGTCCGGGCGGCATTGGGAGCCGAAGGCGGCGAGCTACGGAGGCTGGTGCTGCGGCAGGGCGGAAGATTGGCGCTGGTCGGATTGGGGACTGGACTCGCGGCCTCGCTCGTTGTGGTTCGCTATCTGCGAAGCCTCCTCTATGGCATGAGCGAGTGGGACCCCATGGTCTACGCCGGCGCTATTGCTCTCGCCGACGTCATGGTTGCGTTGGCGTGCTGGCTGCCGGCCGCACGCGCGGCTCGAGTCGACCCCGCGATTGCACTTCGTGAAGAAGGTTAGACTGGCTACCTATCCGCGCACGGCCCAGCGGAGAAGGTCGGCTGCTTTGGGAGTCTTGCCCTGCATCAGGATCGCGACGCGGAAGATGCGGGCGGCGGCCCAGGTGAGAGCGAGCGAGCAGACGAGAGTGCCCGCCAGACCAACCCAGGGCTGCCATTCGGGAACGCCCTGCGGCATAGCCTGGCGCAACAGCATCAGCATCGGCGTGAACGGTGGGAAGAGCGAGAGCGTTGTGGACAGCACGCCATTGGGATGGGCGATGATCGCGACGAAGATGAAGAACGGAATCATTACCGGTGCGAGAAGGATCAAGGCGAGATTCTGAGCGTCTTGCGGGCTGCTGCAACTCGCACCCAGCGCCGCAGCGAGCGAGCAGAGGAACAACAAGTCAGCCAGCAGGTAGACGTAGAACCACGGATAGATCGACAGCGGGACGAGACCGGTGATCGCCATTCCGTACAGGACGAACGTGCCGCCGGCAACATAGAAAATGGACGCGGTGACGGAACGGCCCATGGCAGCGAGCACCTTCCCCGCCATCAGCTCCATGGGCGTGGCCGACCCGAGCAGCATTTCGAACACCCGATTGCTCTTGTCTTCGGCGACCGAGGAGAGCATGGGCGACGCTCCCGTGATGACGATCATGCCCAACAGGCCCATGACCGCGAAGGGAACGGAGAATTCCGCGGCCTCGCTCTTTTGCACGGCGGCGGCAATCTGGCCGGTCTTCTCGTCCCTTGCGACCAGGCTCATAGCTTCGAACGGAACGGCAACCAGCAGGTCGTGAAAACGGCTCTGGTCCACGCCAAGCTTGAGTAGGCGCGCGCGGCGAAGCCCGGTATCGGTGGCATCGGCGAACCAGTAACGCGTGTTGCCCAGCGCTGACGAGTTCGTGTAGAAAGAGACGCGGCGAGCGGCTGCTTTTGCACGCGAGACAGGATCCGTTCCGTCGATCTCATCCCCGGGGTGCAGCGCGTTGGCGCCAACTTCGAGGAACGCGTACAACTCGCCGCGACGCACACGGTCGGAGAGTTGCAGCCGCTGCGCGTCGGCGGATTGGGCATCGGCAGGAACGATTTCGAAGAAATACCGGGGCGATTCCTGCTTGCCGGTCTTCTTGTTGAAGAGCTCCCTGGCGTTCTTCTCCTGCGCGGCCTGGATGATCAGCGGGGCTGCTTCGCCGGTCCAGTCGAGAATGGCGACGCGGCGGTCGGCGATATCCGGCTCGGCTTTCATCAGCGCGAGACCCAGGAAGCCGCCGCCGAACAGAAGCGGGGCCATGATCAGGCCAATGATGAAGGCCTTGTTGCGGATGGACATCAGGTAATCGCGCTTGGCGATGAGCAGCGTCCTATGCAACCTTCACCTCCTCGGCGGCCGGCCCGGCGATGCGCACGAAGATGTCGTGCAGAGAAGGCTTCATCACGGAGAAACTCGCGACTCGGGCTTGCGACACCAGCGCGCGCAACAGCTCTTGCGGATCGTAACCGCGGGAAATGCGCAGCTCCTGCACCTGACCGAGGTCGCGGACCTTTTCGACGCCGGGCAGATCGGGGATGGCGCCGTTCTCGAGCGAGACGCGAACGGTGTCGTTGCCGTATTGGTTCTGAATGGCATCGAGCGTTCCATCGAGCACTTTGTTGCCGCGAAAGATCATGAAGATGTAATCGCACATGGCTTCGGCGACACTCATGTCGTGGGTACTGAGGATGACGGTGGCGCCGCGGCGGCGGAGGTCGAGAACAGCTTCGCGAATCTGGTCGGCGCTGACGGGATCGAGTCCGGTGAAGGGCTCATCGAGTATGAGGAGCTTGGGCTGCGGAACGACGGTGGCGATGAACTGGACTTTTTGGCTCATGCCCTTGCTGAGTGTTTCGACCTTCTTGTTAGCGCAGTGGGCGAGACCTAATCGTTCGAGCCAGGCTTGGACTTCGGCGGTAAGCTTGCGGCCGGAGCGCAGCTCGGCGTGAAATTCAAGCAGCGCCTGAACCTCCATTTTGCGAAACAGCCCCCGCTCCTCAGGCAGGTAGGCGACTTGTTCGGAGCGCGCGCCGGAGACTGGGCGGCCGAAGACGCGGATGTCGCCGCAATCGGGATAGAAGATGCCGGCAATCATGCGCATGGTGGTGGTCTTGCCGGAACCGTTGGGGCCGATGAAGCCGTAGACCGAGCCCTCAGGAACGGCGAGCGAGAGATCGTTCACCGCGGCCAGCGTGCCGAAGGTTTTGGTGACTCCCGAGATCTCGACGGCGTTCATGTGATCGACCAGTGCCCGGCCCCTACTCGATGACTCCCTTGCGCTTGATCCAATCGATCACCAGGTCGCGTTGCAATGGGCCTGTCTTGCTGAATACCAGACCGCTCGTCGCGAGCTGATTGGGTGATGACTGATTCGCTACCGTATAGTCTGTCACGGCGACGGTATAAAGCTTACCGGGCTCCACGGGAAATTCTTTGGTGATGGCGGGTGGGAGCTGGCTACCAAGGAAACGGCCGAGCACCACGCGGTCGTCGAAGGGCAGCACGTTCCAGACGTGGCGCGCGAGCAATTGGCCTTGGGGCAGCGCATCGCGAATGTTGCCCTGATTGATCCAGGCGATATCGGCTCCGGTCTCCTCAGCCATGGCACGCTCGACCAGCAGACGCAGGTCGCGATGGGCGATGGTGTGTTTTGCGGTTCCGATGGGGACGTCGACGATCTTCGACACTTTGGCTTCCCAGCTTGCGACGGCAGCGGCGACCTCGGCATCCGGCGCGATGGTTTTGGAATTGATGGGAATGCGCTTCCAATCGGCCGATACGACGGTGCGGTGCGGAACGTCGACGCGCAGATCGAGACGCCCTAACTCCACGCCGTAAGACTTCAGCTGCACGGCCACGCGGCCATCGATCTTCTTCAGAGAACTGTACCCGGTGTGCTCGTGACCGGCGACAACGACGGCGACCTGAGGGATGGTGTGGAGGATCTGTTCGGTTTCCTCGGTGTGGATATGGGCGAGGACCACGATGAGGTCGGCGCGATTGCCGATGTCGGCGACGGCGCTGCGAACGGCTTCAACCGGGGGAATGACGCGCCAGGGGCCCATCTCTTCGGGGGTCACGAAAGCCGTAGCCAGATCGCCCAGAACGGCGCCGACGATGGCGACGCGGATGCCGCCGACGGTTTCGATCACGTAAGGCTTGCCGGTAACGGGCTGGCCGGCGGCGTTAAGGAGATTTGCGGAGACGATGGGGAACTTCGCGATCGTCGGAAACTTTCCCGCCTCGTTCCAGCCGTAATCCAGTTCGTGATTGCCGAGTGTGGAGACATCCATGTGGAGAAGATTGGCCAGCTCGTAGATGGGCTCGCCGCGAAAGATGGTAGAGACGGGCGTGCCCTGCACCAGATCGCCGGCGTTGAGGTAAATGCACGCCTCGCAATGCGCGCGCTCCTCACGCAGAGCGGTGGCGAGATACGCGAAGCCGCCCATGCCATCGTTATTGGGTTGGATGTGGGCGTGGAGATCGTTGGTGTGCAGGATGGTGAGGGGACGGATGTCCTGCGCGGTCAGGGGCGCGGCGAGGCAGAGCGCCAGCAGCAGTGTTGCGAAACGATGACGGGAAATCATGCGGTCATTCCTGAGTATATCGATGGGCGCTGGCCGGAACGGCTACGGCGCTGACGAGATGCGGAGGCTCGCCGGGATCCTGCTGGATTTCGATTTCGCGCGGCTGCTGGTGGCAATCGGGGAGCGGCGTGACGGAGTAGTAATTCAGGCCGTAGCGAAGGCTGCGATGGAGGGTCGCGATGCAGACGCGATCGCGAATGGGAGCGACGGCATTCCAGAGCGGGCGGGCGGAGGCGAAGCGATCGATTTCCGGGAACGTGCGGAGCTTGATGCCGATGGCACCGGCGGCGATGGCGAGAGCGACCAGTGTGATGGATGCCCCTCGGGAACCGGCGCGTTCGAGAAGCCAGACGGGGATGCAGGCGAGCGCGGGAAGAAGCCAGGCCCAGTGGAAGGACGGCAGAGTGGAACGCGAGATGCCCGCGGCGAGAGCGGTGGGGAGGATGGCGGAGATGGGGCCGAGGAGGACAAGCAAAGCGGCGGTGCCGATGACAATCCAGCGGTGGCGTTTGGAATCGGCGAGGGCGATGCCGGCCAGGATCGCGACGGGAGGAATGAGTGGGAGCGCGTAACCGGGCAGTTTGTTTCGCGCGGCGGAGAAGAAGACGAAACCCAAGAGCACCCAGGCGAGTAGGAAGCGGCGGCGGGTGTCGGTATAGAGCTCGCGCTGCGTAAGCGGGATGAGTGCGGGGATCCAGGGAAACAATGCGCCGATGATGACGGGCAGGAAGAACCAGAAGGGTTGCGTGTGGGCGCGTTCGGCGGTGAAGAAGCGGCCGATTTGCTGTTGCCAGATGATTTCGTGGAGGAACGGCCAGCCGTTGCGGAGGTAGCAGGCGATGTACCAGGGGAGCGCGACGACGACAAAGGCGGCGATCACGGCGGGACGGAGCCAATCGAGGAGTCGGCGGCGGCCCATCCAGGCTAGCGGCAGAGTGAGCACCAACGGCACGAGGCCTTTGGCTAGGACGGCAACGGCCAGCAGCGCGGCGGCGAGCGGGAGGTAGCGGCGATCACCATGGTCGAGCCAGCCGAGCGAGAGGAGCATGGCGGCGGAAAAGGCAGCGGCGAGCGGCAGGTCGGTGACGCTGATCTGGCTGAAGCCGAGCCAGGCGGCGGAGGTGGCGAGGATGAGGGTGGCGTATGCGGCCGCGGGGTCGCCGAACTCGCGGCGGAGGATCCAATAGAAGAAGACGAGGAAGGCGAGGCTCAGGAGCGCGATGGGGAGGCGCGGGGCGAGGTCGCCGTTCACGCCGAGACGGAAAGCAGCGGCTTCGAGCCAGTAGAGCAGCGGGGGTTTTTCGAACCAGGGCGAGCCCCAGAGATGGGGAGTGATCCAATCGCCGGAGTGGGCCATCTGGCGGGCGATGGAGGCGTAGCGGGGCTCATCGGTGCTGATGAGGCCAGTGCGGGTGAGGCCGAAGAGGTAGAGTACGCAGGCGACGGGGATAGCAAGGAGGAGGCGGGGCATGGATTACAGAGGGGGGAAAAAGCCGCCCAGAAGGCGCGGTAACCCCGCGCTACAGGAGTGTTCGGAAATGGGAATGGGTTTGATTTGAAAAATTACATATTTTGGGTATAAGTGATTGGGAAACATTGGGATGCGATGGAGCACTTAACAGGTATAGCATGGGGTTTTGCGCGAAGGCGACAATAGTGGACAGGCGCGGCGCGCTTTATCTACCATGGCCCGAGAAAGATTTGACCCGCGTCGCTTTTCCGAAATGCGTGCCCGCCTGGGTTCTCCTGCGTCGTACCGCGCGTACGAAGCGATGCTCCACTTCCTGTTACCCGAGGATCTTAAGCGCCACCGAGAATGGGGCCTGTTCGTGCGATTCTGTGAGGCCGCTAAACTACGCGTCAACCCAGCAGACGTCGAGATGCTCGATCCGCCCTGGCCCGATCTGAGGGCGGACGCGTCTGGACACTCTCATTACTTCGAGCTGGGCGAAATTGTTCAAGAAAACTGGATGAAGATGAGGTCGCAGGGGAGGCGGCAGTGGGTTGGTAGCAAGCCCCTGCCGTTGACCGCGGTTTGGAGCCCGCTTGAGTCAATCCTCCAGAAGAAAATGAGAAAGGGGTACGAACCAAAAGCGAGGCCTGTCTCGCTGTTACTTTACTGGGAGCGGAACGCTCCCCCTTGGTCCGTGGTCGAGTCTCTAGTCAGGACGAGGGAGTCCGAGATTCGAGCGGAGCTCGAGGTCAGCGTGTTCGACCACGTGTGGCTGTTTATGGTGAATGAGAACCACGTTCCGTTCTCGTTGTCGAAGAAGCCGGTCGTCGCGCTCGGATCCTACCTCTTATAATGATTCCAAGTGACCGTCTCTAAATTTGCTGGCGTTTTGGCGCTTGCGCTACTCCTGCGCGGGGATGTGCGGGACTGCCAGTGCGACCTCGCGAATGCGGAAAGCATGGCGGCGAAGGAGTGCGCGCTGTGCCGGGAGGCGGAGAAGCAGCCGGCGGATGCGGTGGTGTTTTTTCTGAAAGACGCAAATCCGACCAAGCCGAACCGATGGCTGGCGCTGCCGCGGGCACATGGCCATTTTTTGCAGAATCTGCCGCCGGAGACGCGGCTGGCGGTTTGGAGCGCGGCTATCGAGAAGGCGAAGGCGCTGTGGGGCGATCAGTGGGGGATCGCGATCAATGGCGATGTGCGGCGCACGCAATGCCACTTGCATATCCACATCGGCAAGCTGCTCGACGGCGTGGAGACGCCGAATTTCGTGGTGGTGGATGGGCCGGCCGATTTTCCGGTTCCGAAAGATGGCACGGGATTCTGGGTGCATCCGGTCGGGGGGAAGCTCCACGTGCATGGGGGCGAGCAGGCGACAGAACTTGTTCTAATGAGATAGAGACCAAGGGGAACATGGAATTACTGGAAATTGCGAAGCTGCCGACTGAGGAAAATTCGGCGATACATCTGAACCCGCTGGACAACGTCGCGATTGCGCGCGTACCGCTTTCGGCGGGGATGAAGCTGCGGGTGGACGGCGTGGCGATCACGGTGCTCGATGCTGTACCGGCGGGGCACAAGGTCGCGGTGGCGCGGATACAGCCGGGCGAGATGGTGCATCGCTACGGGCAGGCGATCGGGCGCGCGACGGCGCCGATCGAGCCGGGGCAGCACATCCATACGCACAACATTTCGTTTGAAGAGCTGACGTTTGCTTACCAGTTTCCGGAAGGCGAGATTCCCTACCCTGCTTCGCCGAAGGATGTGCCGACGTTTCGCGGCTATCTGCGCGAAGACGGACGAGCAGGCACGCGGAATTACATTGCGGTAGTTGCGGCAAGCAACTGCGCGGCGCATACAGCGGAGCTGATTGCCGCAAGTTTCGATGGTGAAAAGCTGCCGCCGAATGTGGATGGCGTGGTGGCGTTTCCGCATGGCGAAGGCTGCGGACAATCGATTGGGCCGGATACGATACAGCTTCAGCGGACTCTGGCAGGCGTGATGGCGCATCCGAACGTTTCGGCGGCTGTGATCCTGGGGCTGGGCTGCGAGGTGAACCAGATCGATCATTATCTGGGGCCGAATGCGCCGCGGACCTCGCGGTTGGTGGGGATGACGTTGCAATCGAGCGGCGGCACGACGGGAGCGCTCGAGGCGGCGCGGCGGGAGATCCACACGCTGATCGAGCAGTCGGCGGGAGAGCAGCGCACGGAGATTCCGGCGTCGAAGATTGTGCTGGGGCTGAACTGCGGCGGGTCGGATTCGTTCTCGGGGATCACGGCGAATCCGGCGCTGGGGATTTGCTGCGACATGCTGGCGTCGATTGGCGCGTCGGCGGTGCTGGCGGAAACGACGGAATGCTTCGGCGCGGAGCATCTGCTGGTGCGGCGCGCGCGCAACCGGCGGGTGGCCGAGAGATTTCTGAGCTTCATTACGGGCTACAAGAAGTATCTGGATAGGTTCGGCGGGAGCTTCAACGATAATCCGTCGCCGGGAAACAAAGACGGCGGGCTGACCAACATTCTGGAGAAGTCGCTGGGCGCAGCGGCGAAGGCGGGGAGCTCGCCGATGATGGATGCGGTGGATTACGCGGAGCGGATCACATCGCCAGGGTTCGTGTTTATGAATACGCCGGGGTACGATCCGGTCTCGCTGACGGGGCTTGCGGCGGGCGGCTGCAACCTGATCGCGTTTACGACAGGCCGAGGCAGCGCCATCGGGTTCCCGACAATTCCGGTGATCAAAATTGCGACCAACGGCAACACGTATCGCCGGATGCACGACAACATGGACATTAACGCCGGCGTGATCGCCGAAGGGGAAGAGAGCATCCAGGGCGTGGGGCGGCAGATTTTCGACACGGTGCTGCGCGTGGCGTCGGGTGAGAAGACCTGCGCGGAGAAACTGGGGCACAAGGAGTTCGTGCCGTGGCGCATCGGGCCGGTGCTATAGCGAGACGATCGCGCGTTTCAGTTCACAAGCGCGAAAGTGATGATAGCGGTTCCCGCAGCGATGGCGATTTGCTGCTTTCCATTCAACGTGTAGGTAATGGGCGGCGCGACGATGTTGCCGCCGGTTTGAAAATGCCAGAGCGGTTTGCCGGTGGCGGCGTCGAGCGCCATCAGGTGACCATGACCATCCCCGGTGAACACCAGGCCTCCAGCGGTGGCGAGCATGCCCGCCGCGGCCTGGGAGACCATGGGAAAGCGCCAGCGTGTTTCGCCGGTCGCGGGATCTACTGCAACGACAGAGCTGGTGGAGGGCTCGCTCGGAATCTCATTGGCGGTGCTGGCCTGATACCACTGCCGCGGGCGGTACTCCTGCATATGGGAGTAATAGAGCTGACAACCATCGGTTGTGCCGAAGTAGTAAAGCTTGGTTTGCGGGCTGTAGGCCGTGGCCGACCAGTTATGGCCACCGCCAAAACCGGGGCAGACCTTGGTTCCCTCCTCGCTCGGCATAAGACCGGGCACAAGCAGCGGGCGACCGTTCGCGTCGATGCCGGTTGACCAGTTGACCTTGGTATAGGGCGCGGCAGCGAGCAATTTTCCGTTCGTGCGATCGAGGGCGTAAAAGTAGCCGTTGCGATTCGCCTGCACGACGGCCTTCACCGGCCGGCCCTTCACCGTCAAGTCCATCAGGACGGGATCCGCTACGGCGTCCCAATCATGCGTGTCGTGCGGGGTGAACTGGAAATGCCATTTCAACTTTCCGGTATCGGCGTCGATGGCGACCAGGCTGCAAGTGTACAGATTGTCGCCGGCGCGGACGCTTCCGTCCATGCCAGGGCCCGGGTTGCCGGTGCCCCAATAGATGAGATTCAGCTCGGGATCGTAGGTGCCGGTGATCCAGGTGGAACCGCCGCCGCGCTGCCAGGAATCGCCATCCCAGGTGTCGCCGCCGGGTTCGCCTTTTGCGGCCACGGTGTAGAAGCGCCAGACGCGCTCGCCGGTGGAAGAATCGTAGGCGTCGATGAAGCTGCGAGTACCGAATTCCGCGCCCGCGATGCCGACGACGACTTTGTCTTTGAGGATGATCGGTGCGGCGGTGGCGGTGAAACCCTTTCTGTAGTCGTCGATTGGTTTCTCCCAGAGCACGGTGCCGGAGAGCGCGTCGAGCGCCACGAGCGTTGCGTCGATGTTCACCTTATAGAGCCGGCTGCCGAGGGCGGCGAAACCACGGTTCGGTTGCCCGCAACACAGGCTCAAGGGCGATGGGGGCGTTTTGTGATAGTGCCAGATCTGTTTTCCGGTGAGCAGATCCAGCGCGTCGGCGTGATTCGATGGCCCAGTGACGAACATCATGCCGCCGAAAACGAGCGGTGTGGTTTCATGCGAGCCATCCTGGCCGGTTTGGTAAATCCAGCGCGGCGCAAGACGGGAAACGCTGGAGGTATTGATTTCGGAAAGCTCACTGTAACGCCAGCCGGCATAGTTCTTGCCGTAGGTGAGCCAAGCGGCGGAATCGGATTGCGCTTCGCGCAGTTGCTGCTCTGTGACAGTTGTCGCAGCGAACGCCGCGAGAAGCATGAAGAATATCGCCGCGACGGTTTTCATCGTGAGCCTTCGGAGCCGCGCAGGGCAACGAGATAAGACAGGAGGTCATCGATTTCGGCGGTCGTGAGACGCCGGCCGTAATCCGCGGGCATGAGGGAGCGCTCCTCGCGGCGAATGGAGGCGACATCGGTTCGCAGGAGCGAATAGTAGTTGCCTGCGGAGTCGAGCAACTGGGCCGAGAAATCGTCGAAGCCGCGCTCGACGCCGGTGAGCTTGGTACCGTCGAGCCTGGTCACGGTGATGGCTGCCCAACCGGGCGAAATCTCTTTGTTGGGATCGAGAACGGCTTCGCGCAGGTAGTCGAGGCTGCGCTGCGATCCGATGCGCGTGAGCTCGGGTCCCATGCGGCCACCGCGGCTGTTCACCAGGTGACAACCGCCGCAGGCGCCTTTGGCCCAGAAGAGCTTTTCGCCGTTGACGGGATTGCCGGAAACCGGAGCTGCTTCGTGAGTGGCGACTGAACGGATGTAGGCGACGATGCGCCAAATGTCGTCATCCGTGATCTCGGAACCGAAACCTGGCATCTCCGTGCCGGGAACACCACCGGAGATGGTGTGGAACAAATCCGCGTCTTTCTCGCCCGTGTGATAGACGCCGCGGGTGAGGTCCGGACCGAGCCCGCCGCGCGCACGGACGCCATGACACGGAGTGCAATAAACACGAAAGACGGTGTAGCCCGCGGTGACGACATCAGGCTCGTGGGCCTTGGGGTTTTCGCCGGTCTGGGCATGGGCCAGAGCGCAGGCGAACAGGATTACAACCCGAAGATTCACTGGATGAGAATAGCCGCCATGCACGGTGGTGTCAAACATCTCGAGCCAGGGCGACAGGGTTCGGCATTCTGCAATGGCTTCAACTAAACTGGTAAGGAGTGAGCCATTGGAAGCAGGCAATCACGCGATTTATGACGGCCGGGGCGCTGTTCCTGGCGTCCTCTTTGGGACAGGCTCCGGAACAGTGGCAGACGTCCACGGACTTCCCGGGCTTGGACCAGAGCAAACTCTCCGCGCAGCAGAAGCATGCGCTGCTGGCACTCGTGCGAAGCGAAGGCTGCAACTGCGGATGTACCTTCAAGATCGCGGAATGCCGCGTCAAGGACCCGAAATGTGGCCGCAGCCGAAGCTTGGCAGCGATGGTGGAGCGCGAGCTCGAAGAGGGTAAATCCCCTGACATTATCCGTGCGGAATTAAAGAAACGCATGAATGAAGCGCCGCCGGTGCTCGACGAAGCGGTGAAGATTCCGATTAGCGGCGATCCGGTGACGGGACCGGCGAACGCAAAGATCACGATCGTCGAATTTTCCGATTTTCAATGCCCGTACTGTGCGGTGGCGGTAGGCAGCCTGAGGAATCTTCTAGCCAAACACCCCAACGACGTCAAGCTGGTGTTCAAGCAGTTCCCGCTCGATATCCATTCGCAGGCGGAATATGCCGCAGAGGCGGCGCTGGCGGCGCATGCTCAAGGCAAGTTCTGGCCCATGCACGATAAGCTATACGCGAACTTTCGGGTGCTGTCGCCGGAGAGAATCAATGAATGGGCCAAGGAGCTTGGGCTCGACACGGTCCGCTTTTACGCCGAGATGAAATCGGGGAAATACAAAGCGGTGGTACAGAAAGAACTCGATCAGGGCGAAGAAGCGGGTGTACTGGGCACACCGACGCTATTCATTGACGGCAAGCATTACAACGGACCGGCGGAAACGGCGGCGTTGGAAGATGTGATCCAGGGCGAGCTGAAGACGCTCTCGGCCAAAGCTACAGCTTTACCGCGATCGCGATAATCGAGACGGGCGGCCATGGCAGGTGCGAGTCGATGATCCGCCAGAGCCACACCATCTGATCTACTGCCTTCAGTTGCATGGCGCCGAGCGTTGTCCGCTTCAGAAGCTTTCCATTGACGTACCATCCCGGACGCGAGATGCGGTTGAAGTTGAGCATTGTCTCGAGACGGAAACCCGCGCGTTCCATTTTCTCGGTCAACTCCTGATGCGAATAGCGGCGATAGTGGCCTAACGCGGTGTCGAGCGTGCCGAAAATCTCTTGTCCGTGCGGCACCAGCACGATGGCGCGGCCGCCCGGGCGCAACGCCGACCGGATATTGGCCAGGCCTTGCATGTCGTCTTCGATGTGCTCGAGCACATTGAGGCAAACGACGGTATCCATGCTGCCGGCGAAATCGGCGAAGTCCGCGGGGTTGGCAAGGTCACAGTGGTGGATGTGCAGATTGTGGCGGTGCTGAAACCGGGTGGTCAGCCGGGCCAGATGCTCGCCATCGATATCCGCCGCGACGTAACACTTGACGCGAGGAATCAGCACGCGGGTGAGATTACCGATTCCGGCACCGATCTCGAGCACCTGCTCACCCAGGTACGGGCGGATGGTTTCGCCCATCCAGCGATTAAACCGCGGCGCCTTCGAAAGCGCATGCAGGATGTCGGGTCCGGAATCCTTGTAAATGTCGCGCGTAAAGGCGTAACGCAGAATCACGTAGACCTGAGCGAGCGCATCCTTCAGCCCGATTTTCTTGCCTTCTTCGTAGGTACGGCCATGGTAACTAATGGGCGTCTCGTAAATGCGCACTTGACGGCGGGCAGTTTTGATGGTCAGCTCCGGCTCGATGCCGAAGCGATCGCTGCGGATCGGGATGCTCTTTAATAGCGAGGTGCGAAACACCTTGTAGCAAGTCCCCATGTCGGTGAGGTTGAGGTCCGCCACCAGGTTGCAAACTTCCGTGAGCAGACGGTTGGCCACCGAATGCCAGAAGTACAGCACGCGGCGCTCACCCACGATCATGAAGCGCGAACCGTACACCACATCGGCTTTGCCCTCTAACAGCGGGCGCAGCAGGCGGCTATATTCGCACGGATCGTATTCCAGATCGCTGTCCTGAACGATGCAGAAATCGCCGCGTGCGTGTTCAATGGCGGTGCGGACGGCGGCGCCTTTGCCGCGGTTGCGCGGGTGCCGGATGAGTTGAATTTCCGGATGCGCCGCGGCCATCTCCGCGACGATATCGGCTGAGCCGTCGCGCGAGCCGTCGTCGACAACGATGATCTCGCACTCCATGCCATCGGGCAGCGGAGCCGCAAGAACGCGTTGCAGGATCGGCCCGACGAACTCCTCCTCGTCATAGAGAGGCACCAGAACGGAGAGCAAGGGAGAACGCATGAAAGAATTAACTATTCTACGGTACGGCGCGCTTCAGGAGCCGAATTTAGGTGTGATTTTCGGCTTCGGCTGCCCGGTACGGTGGAGTGTGAGGGTGACTTTCAAATCCATCTCGGTGACTTTCTCGCCCAGGCGGACGACCAGTTTCTTCACTCCCGGGTTCTGCGGCTGCGGCGCGGCGGTGGCCACCGGCGCAAGATCGAATACTGCATGCCGCGGGGACAGAATTTCGGCTGATAATGTCCAGCCTCCCTTTTGGAGATCCGCGGTCTGACCGTTCAAGGCGACTTCGGCATCGGTCAGCATGCCCCAAAGCGCTTCCACCTGGTGATCAGCCTCAAGCAGGTCTTGCACGAACACCTGCTGACCCTGTGTGATGCCGATGCGGCGCCGGTAGGATTTCAATCGATGATAAGCGCGAGTGAGATCGAGTTCCACCCAGGAGAAATCCGGCGAAAAAAAGTGCCCTCCGAGGGCGGCTTCCGCGCGCGGGTCCTGGTTCTCATCATCAACCAAGACGGTGTTGTGAGATTCCGCGAGCGTGCGGTTGTAGGCCGGGCGCGGCCGTCCCGCCGGGCCCGCGAGATTGAAATCGTCAGGCCCGAGATCGAGCGCCCAACGCACGCCGCCGCCATCGAGCACGAAATCTCCCAAGTCCAGATGCCCATGGTGCGCTTTGTTGTCGCCGCCTTTCACGCCGACGAACAGGGCGTTAGGATCATCCCAGGCACCACGCAGAAACGCCAACTGAACGTCGTGAAAGATCGCGTTGAGCGGCCAATTTTCCTGTTTCGGGCTGCGCGCCTCCGGTTGGAACCACACCAGGTCGAGCGCTTCCGGCGCAAGGCCGGCCTGCAGCAGATGCTGCTCCTGCCATGAGTAGACTGGCTCGGCAAAACGGCGCGCCATCCAAAACATCTCGGGAGCCGGCTCGGTGTGATCGTGGGCGTCGGCAAAGTTGAACGATTTTCCCGAAGGGCCACTGAAGTAGATGCGGAACCGCCCGGTATGATCGAACCCATGGGCCGTAGATAATCCGAAATCCGTGCCTAGAGCCGATTCAAGCGCTGCCAGCAAACCGACGGCGTAGCTGGTGCCGTAGTGCCAGTATCCGGAGCCTTCCGCCCAACCGCCATCCGGCGCGTACGCGGCGAACGAGTGCGTAACAGAATCGAGCGCACTCTCTAACAGCGTGCGGCTCTTGTCGTGCTCGTCTTCCGCGACGGCGAGCGCGCCCATGGCAATACTGCCGTTACAGATTTCGTTCCAGTTATTCCGGGCCGTGACCCAGGGGGCCTGGTTCCGATATGCTGCCAGCGCTGGAGTCAGCCCCTTGTCGACGATCGCGGCGCGGATCCAAGCGCGTTGCTCGGCGGTCAGCGCGGGGAAGAGCCAATCGTACCCGATCGCAAACGCGTGGGTCATTTCCGCGGTGTCGAGAAAATACGACGGATTCCAGTCTTTGAAATCGGCCGCCGCGCGCAACTCGTCGACGGCCCTGTCCAGGAATGGTTTCCGGCCATCCAGACGATACAGCAGGGCCAAGGTATAAACGCGGTCGAGGCAGGTGCGGCTCTGCGCGAGCAGACGCGGCCCCACAAGTCTGTATTCCACCGGCGGCGTGGCGACCAGCCTTTCCGCTTCTTTGACCAGATCGGCGTGGACTTTACGGGCCAGCGGATTCTGCTGCATCATCAGCCGAATGTGATCCAGCTCGCTATCGAGGAGAATCAGACGCGGATGTTCGCTGCGGAGCGTTTTGAGCGGATCCTCCCCCGCTCCAGCAGCCAGCGCGGCTAACGCGAAGAATGCGGCCATTACACGCGTCATAATTCGCTTATAACATGGAGTGGCGCAAAGGTTCTCTATTCCCGCACGGAGGTGAGTCGTGAACGGCCTGATGATGGACTACCCCCTGACGCTGTTGCATTTTCTGGAACGCGCGGGCCGTCTCTTTCCTGACCAGGAAATTGTCACACGCACTGCCGGCGGCATGCACCGATACCGGTACCGCGACTATTATGCGCGCACGCACCGGCTGGCGCATGCGCTCCAGGGGCTCGGTGTCCAGGTTGGGGATCGTGTGGGCACGCTTTGCTGGAACACCTTTCAACACCTGGAACTATATTTCGCCATCCCCTGTTACGGCGCAGTGCTCCACACGCTGAACATGCGGCTCTCCTGCGATGATCTCGCCTATATCATCGCGCACGCCGAAGACCGCGTGATTTTCGTCGATCAGTCACTGGTTCCGATTCTCGATCCGATCCGCGACCGAATCCCGTGCGTCGAGCGGATTGTGGTCATCGGTGGCGGCACAGGTGAGTATGAATCACTGCTGGGGGATGCTCCTGACACGCCCTTCGCCTGGCCATGCTTGGATGAAAACCGCGCTGCCGGCATGTGCTACACCTCCGGGACCACCGGGAATCCGAAAGGCGTGGTCTATAGCCACCGCGCGCTTTTTTTGCATAGCGTGGCGTTCACCATGGCGGATACCTTTGGGCTCAGCGAGCGCGACACGGTATTGCAAATCGTGCCGATGTTTCACGCCAATGGTTGGGGAACGCCGTTCGCCGCCATCGCGGTTGGCGCCAAAATCGTGATGCCGGGCGAACATCCGCAACCGCGCGACCTGGCGCAACTGATGCAGGACG
>Ga0335069_10004257_pt1 | contig 21314 bp, 18 predicted proteins | sample Lox_Sample_11_FD_206714 | JGI IMG/M metagenome (GOLD analysis project Ga0335069, IMG submission 206714) | Soil microbial communities from Loxahatchee National Wildlife Refuge, Florida, United States - Lox_Sample_1.1 | ecosystem: Environmental > Terrestrial > Soil > Wetlands | place: USA...
GCGCCATACGCTCGCGAGCCGCGTGCGCGGCCCGGCCGCGGTGCTCGGACCTCTGCGTCAGGTGCTGACGGCGGAGTCCTTGAGCGCGGCGTTGCGGGCGCGTTCCGGACTCGCGCCCGGAGAGTCGTTCATCACGCCCGAGGGCGAATGGGTCGGACGGGATTGGCTGCGCATCAGCCGTGGCGCGGATGCGCACGCGGGGGTGCTGGTGCGTGAGCAGCGGCTGAAGGGCTTGCGCGTCGCCCTTGCCTCTTGTGCCGAGCGCGTACGGCAGGCGGAGGAGGCGCTCGGGGCCGCGCGCGCTGCGCTGCAGCGCGCCGAGAGCGAGCGCGAGGCGGCGCAGGCGCAGCTGCAGGGCTCGCTCGAGCGGCAGGCCGAGATCAGCGGCGTGCTCGAGGCCGCACGTGCCCGTGCGCAGGCCGCGAGTCTGCGCGGTGAGCGGCTGCAACAGGATGCCGGCGAGGTTGCACGCGAGCGTGCCGCGGCCGCGACAGCCCACGCGCTGGCTGCGAGCGAGCTCGCGCGCGCGCTCGAGGCGCGCCGCACCCTCGAAGATCACACCGGTGCGCTGACGCAGGAACGCGAGGAGCACCGCGCCGCGCTCCAGAGGGCACGCGCGCGCCTGCAGGCCGCGCAGCTCGCAGCGCGCGATCTGCACGTGCAGCTCGAGGCACGCCGCTCCACCGAGACCTCGGTGGCGCAGGCGCTGGGCCGCATGCTCGAGCAGCGCGAGCAGCTCGCCCGGCGCGGCGCGGAGCTCGCCGCGGAGCTCGCCTCGGGGGATGAGCCGATCCTGCGCCTGCAGGCGCGGCTCGAAGCGACACTCACCCTGCGGTTCACGGTGGAGGGCGAGCTCGGCGTGGCGCGTGCCGCGCTGGAAGAGGCCGAGAGTGCGCTGCGCTCACTCGATGAGCAGCGGCTCGCCGCCGAGCAACGCGTGCAGGCGGCACGCGAGGCGATGGAGCAGGCGCGGCTCGCGGCGCAGGAGACTCACGTGCGCCGCGCTGCGCTGGCGGAGCAGTTCGCGCAGAGCGGTTGGGAGCTGCCGGCGGTGCAGGCGCAACTTGCGCCCGAGGCCGACGTTCCCGGCTGGGAGGACAAGCTCAGCGGCACGCGCGGCGACATCGAGCGGCTCGGCTCGGTAAACCTCGCGGCCATCGATGAGCTGCGCGATCACAGCCAGCGCAAGGAATACCTCGACAGCCAGTTCGCCGATCTGTCCTCGGCGCTCGATACGCTGGCCGAAGCCATGCGGCGTATCGACCGCGAGACCCGTACGCGTTTCGAGGATACCTTCGAGCGCATCAACACCGGGCTGCGCGAGAAATTCCCCCGCCTGTTCGGCGGCGGGCACGCCTATCTCGAGCTCGTGGGGGATGACAAGCTCACCGCGGGCGTTGCAGTCATGGCAAGGCCTCCCGGCAAGAAGAACAGCACCATCCACCTGCTGTCCGGCGGCGAGAAGGCGCTCACGGCGGTGGCGCTGGTGTTCTCCATCTTCGATCTGAACCCCGCACCGTTCTGCCTGCTCGATGAGGTCGACGCCCCCCTGGATGAGCACAATGTCGGGCGTTTCTGCGATATCGTGCGCGAGATGTCGAGTCGGGTGCAGTTCGTGTTCATCACTCATAACAAGGGCACCATGGAGCTCGCCTCGCAGCTGATCGGCGTGACCATGAACGAGCCGGGAGTCTCACGCCTCGTTACCGTCGATGTGGATGAGGCGGTGCGGCTGGCGGCGGTGTGATGCGGGCGCTCGTCATGTCCGAGCTGCGCTGGGCGCTGCTGATCCTCGGGATCCTGTTCGTCGTGGCGCTTGCGCTCTGGGAGCGGCGGCGCCCGCGCCAGGCGAGCAGCGCCTTCGAGCGCTTCGCTCCGCGTGACACCGGCAGCGACGCGCCGGTGCGGCTCGTGCGTGACCCGCCGCTCACGCTACCCGAGGTGCACGCCCGCGAGCCGCTGGGCCGCCCGGAGCTGCCGACGATCGAGACGAGCGAGGAGAGCGCCGTGCCGCTGCTCGAGCCCGCCGAGGAGCATTTCGAGGCGGACATGGAGCCGCCGCTGCGCGATCCGGCGCAGCCGCACGAGCCGCCCGCGGCGGTGCCGCCCGCTCACGCGACGGATGAGGACACGATCGATGATCTGCCCACCATCATCCTCGGCTCGGACGAGCGGGTGGCGACGGCGGAGGAATCGGCGGCGCCGAGCGCCGCAGCCGAGCCTCGTTCCGAGCTGCCGGCGGCGGGGGCGCCCGTCGTCGAATGGCCGGCGGAGAACGAGCGGCGCATTCTCGCGCTGCGCCTCGTCGCGCCGCAGCGCGAGCGCTTCGCCGGGCGCTCGCTGCGGCAGGCGCTCGCGGCGGAGGGTTTTCTCCTCGGCCAGTTCGCGATCTTCCACAAGGCGGACGACGAGCGTCGTGCGGTGCTCTCCGCAGCCAGCCTGACACGCCCGGGAACCTTCGACATGGATACGATGGATTCGCAGCACTACGGCGGCCTGTCGCTCTTCGCGGTGCTGCCGGGCGGCAAGCCCGCCGGGCAGGCGTTCGAAGAGCTGGTGTTCGCGGCGCGCAATCTGAACGAGCGCCTGCACGGGGTTCTGCAGGATGAGCAGGGCACGCCACTCACGCCCTCACGCATCGCGCAGCTGCGCGAGGAGCTGCGCACCGGAGCCGGGTCGTGACAGCGCACGCGGCTGCGCGGGCTGCGCAGCTGCGAGCGGAGATCGCCCAGCACGATTACCGCTACTACGTCCTCGACGATCCGCTGGTCTCCGACGCCGAGTACGACCGCCTCATGCGCGAGCTGCGCGAGCTCGAGGCCGCCCATCCGGAGCTGGTGAGCGAGGACTCGCCGACCCAGCGCGTCGCCGGCACGCCCCGTGCCGGTTTCGGCGAGGTCACGCACCAGGTGCCGATGCTCTCGCTCGACAACGCGTTCAGCGCCGATGACGTACAGGCGTTCGACCGGCGTATCCACGAGCGGCTCGGCCGCAGCGGCGATCTCGAGTACGTGGCGGAGCCGAAGCTCGATGGACTCGCCGTGAGCGTGATGTACCGCGACGGGCTTCTCGAGCGCGCGGCAACCCGTGGCGATGGCGTCACCGGCGAGGATGTCACCGCCAACGTCCGCACCATCCGCGCCGTGCCGCAGCGGCTGCGCGGCGCGCCGCCCGCCGTATTCGAGGCGCGCGGCGAGGTGTTCATGACGCTCGCCGGCTTCGCGCGCATGAACGAGCTCGCGCGAGCGCGGGGCGAGAAGGTGTTCGTGAACCCGCGCAACGCGGCGGCTGGGAGCCTGCGCCAGCTCGATGCCCGCATCACCGCCTTGCGTCCCCTCAGCGCGTTCTTCTATGGGACAGGGGTGGTCGAGGGTGTGGCGACACCGGCGCAGCAGAGCCAGCTGCTCGAGCTGCTGCGCGAGCGCGGCCTGCCGGTATCGCCCGAGACCCGTACGGTGCGCGGCGTCGCGGGTTGTCTCGATTATTACCGCGCGATCGGTGAGCGGCGCAGCTCGCTGCCGTACCAGATCGATGGAGTCGTCTACAAGCTCAACTCACGCAGCGACCAGGAGCGGCTCGGGTTCGTCTCGCGCGCGCCACGCTGGGCGATCGCGCACAAGTTCCCGCCGGATGAGGCGTTCACCGTCGTGCAGGGGATCGACTTCCAGGTCGGGCGCACCGGCGCACTGACGCCGGTGGCGCGTCTCGAGCCGGTGTTCGTGAGCGGCGTGACGGTGAGCAGCGTGATGCTGCACAACATCGACGAGGTGCATCGCAAGGACGTGCGGGTGGGTGACACGGTGGTCATACGCCGCGCCGGTGATGTGATTCCCGAAGTAGTGAGCGTGGTGCTGGACAAGCGCCCCTCGGGCACGAGTCCGATCGAGCTGCCGCCACGCTGCCCGGTGTGTCATTCGCAGGTATTGCGCGCGGCGGGCGAGGCGGTAGCGCGGTGCACCGGCGGCTTCACCTGCCGCGCGCAGCGTCAGGAGACATTGCGTCACTTCGCCAGCCGCCGGGCGCTCGACATCGGCGGCCTCGGGGACAAGCTCATCGAGCAGCTCATCGAGCGCGATCTCATCCGCACCCCGGCGGATCTGTACGGGCTCACTCTGACCGAGCTCACGCAGCTCGAGCGCATGGGCGAGAAGTCCGCGGCGAACGTCCTCGCCTCCATCGACCGCAGCCGCCGCACGACCTTGCCGCGCCTGCTCTACGGTCTCGGCATCCGCGAGGTCGGCGAGGCAACGGCTCTCGCGCTGGCGCAGCACTTCGGCTCGCTCGAGCGCCTCATGGAAGCCGACGCCTCCGCCATCGAGCAGGTGCCGGACGTCGGCCCGGTGGTTGCGGCGCACGTCGCGGCATTCTTTGCCTCGGCGGACCACCGCGCGGTGATCGGGGCCTTGCGCCGCCAGGGTGTGAGCTGGCCTGACATGCCGGGACGGCCGCGCGCCGAGGCCGAGCCGCTCGCGGGGCAGACCTTCGTCATCACAGGAACGCTCACCACGATGACGCGCGAGCAGGCGCAGGCGGCACTGACGGCGCTCGGTGCCCGGGTCTCGGGGAGCGTCTCGAAGAAGACGAGTTACCTCGTTGCCGGGAGTGAGGCGGGGTCGAAGCTCGTGCGGGCGCGGGAGCTCGAGGTGCCGGTGCTCGATGAGCAGCAGCTGCTCGCCCTGCTCGAGCGGCAGACCGGGAAGTAGATCGAGGTGGCGGCGGACCTGGGGGCCGCCGCCACCACGGTGTCCGTCCTTCTTCGGGTTGGCGGGTGCCGGCGCCGGCGGCGATGCGGGGGGCTGGGCGGGCGTGCCCGCACCGGGAGCCGCGGCGCCCGGGGCAGCGGCGCCCGGGGCAGCGGCGCCCGGGGCAGCGGCGCCCGGGGCAGCGGCGCCCGGGGCAGCGGCGCCCGGCGCGGCGCTCGTGGTCTTGTCGAGAAACTTCTCGATCTTCGCGTTGCGCAGCAGCTCATCCTGGTACACGCGGAACTTCTTGGCCTGCACCACCTGCACGAGGCGCTGACGCACCTGCTCGAAAGGTGGCGGCGTCACCTCGCGTGTGTCGAGCAGCTGGATGACGTGCCATCCGTACTGCGTCTGCACCGGCTTGTGCGTGTACTCCCCGGGCTTCAGCGCCATCACTGCGGCCGCGAACTCCGGCACCATGCGTCCCGGGGTGAACCAGCCGAGATCGCCGCCGTTGTTCTTGGAGGAGTCCATCGATTCGGACTTGGCCAGGGCGTCGAACTTCTCGCCCTTGTCGAGGCGCTCGATGATCTTCTGTGCGAACGGCTCGGTCGCCACGAGGATGTGCCGTGCGTGATATTCCGTCTTGGGCATCGCGGCGATCTGCGTCTCGTACTCGGCGCGCAGCTCCTGCTCGGTCGGCTGACGGTCCTTCAGGTAGCGCTCCTGCACCGCCTGCTCGAGCACGTTCAGCCGCGCGAGCTGCAGCATGTAGGCGGTATCGCCGCTCTTGTCGATCCCTTCTTTCGTGGCCTGCTCGGCGACCACCTCGGCGCGGATCAGATTGTCGAGCGCCTGGCTGCGCTGCTCGGTGGTGAGATCCGCGGGCGCCTTTCCGCCGGTGATGCCCTTGATGAAGAAATCGTAGAAGTTGCGGGTGATCGGCGCGCCATTCACCGTGGCAACCGGGGGTGAGTTGTCATTCGCTACGCCGCCCGGGGTCTTGGGCTGGCAGGCCGCAAGTGCGGCCAGCGTGACAACGAGGAGAGCGAGTCGCGGATGATTCATACGGTTTTCCGTTGTTACCTTGGGCAGGATGGGGAGCTCATGCAGGCTCGTCCGGGGTGCGGGCCTGGATGTTGAGTGCATGCACCGAGCCGCTCAGCAGCGGGGCGACCGCGGCGTACACGAGGCGGTGGCGCTCGAGCGCGGAGTGCCCGCGGAAGGCAGCGGCGACCACCTTGACACGATAATGGCCACCGCCGCGGCTGCCGGCGTGCCCGGCATGCGCGGCGCTGTCATCGAAGATCTCGAGGCTCGTGGGCGCGAGCGCCTGCTCGAGCGCGCTGCGCAGCTGTGCCAGCACCGGCGCACTCATGGCGCGGCGTCGGAGGCTGGCGCACGCGGCGGCAGAGCCGCGGCGCTGCGGCTCAACCACAGCACCTGCAGCGCGATGAATACGAACGTGAGCAGCGCCAGGCCGAACAGCTTGAAGTAGACCCAGGTGCGCTCGCTCGCGCCGTAGGCGACCGCGAGGTTGAGCGCACCGAGGCCGAGGTAGAACAGCGCGGAGAAAACGTTCATGCGGCGCCACTGCGCGGCGTCCGCCGTGGCGCGCCCGGCGAGCGCCGGCTCGAGGAAGCGCTGCGTGAGGGTGCGCTCGCCGACCCAGGAGCTTGCTACGAACGCGATGCTCACCAGCCAGAAGAGCACGGTCGGCTTCCACTGGATGAACAGGCGATTGTGCAGCAGCAGCGTCGCGGCGCCGAGCAGCAGCACGAGCAGCGCCGAAAGACCGTGCAGCGGCGGGATGCGCCGCTGCCGCAGCCAGTCGTAAGCGAGCAGGACCAGCATCGCCACCATGAGCACGCCCGTCGCGGCATACAGACCGCGCAGCGAATAGGTCACGAAAAACGCCACGAGCGGCGCAAACTCGGCGAGAGCCTGCATGAAGCGCTGGAACCTGACGACTTACGTAGATGCGGCAAAACGGCCGCGTATATTGTCACGAGCTGCGCCGGACTGCCACGGATTTTCACTTGGCCGAATACCTCGAGTTGCATCCGCTCAACCCGCAATCGCGGCTCATCCGCCGGGCCGCGGACATCGTGCGCGCCGGCGGCCTGATCGCCTATCCAACCGACTCGTGCTACGCATTCGGCTGGCACATCGGTGACCGCGGTGCGCTCGAGCGTGTGCGGCGCATTCGCCAGGCGGACCGTCATCACCATTTCACGCTGGTATGCGCCAACCTGGCGCAAGTGGGCCGCTTCGCCCGGCTCGAGACCTGGCAGTTCCGCATGCTGCGCGCCTGCCTGCCAGGACCCTACACGTTCCTGTTGCGAGCGACGCGCGCGCTCCCACGGCGCCTGCAACACGAGCGGCGGCGCACCATCGGTGTGCGCATACCCGACCATCCGGTGCCGCGGCTGCTGCTGGCCGAGCTCCAAGAGCCGCTCATGAGCTCGACACTGCTGTTGCCCACGGATGAGCTGCCGCTCACCGCTGCGCGCGAGATCCAGGCGCGCCTCGGTCACGACATCGACGCGGTGCTCGACGGCGGTGACTGCGGCACCGAGCCGACCACGGTGGTCGACCTGTCGGTCACCCCGCCCTTGCTCGTGCGCAGCGGCAAGGGCCCGCTCGGTCCCATCACGGCGCGTGCGCTATAATTCAGCGCGTGAAACATTCTGTCATTGCACGCACGTGAGTTCCCCCGCGCCGGCGCGGCGCGTCCTCTCCGGCATGCGGCCCACCGGCCCGCTGCACCTCGGCAACTGGCACGGCGCCCTGCGCAACTGGGTCGAGTTGCAGTATCAGTACGAGTGTTTTTTCTTCGTGGCCGACTGGCACATGCTCACGACCGGCTACGAGGACACCTCGCACCTGCAGGACAACATCCGCGAGGTGCTGATCGACTGGCTGGCTGCGGGACTGAACCCCGGCGTCACGACACTCTTCATCCAGTCGCACGTGCCGGAGCACGCGGAGCTGCACCTGCTCCTCTCGATGATGACACCGCTCGGCTGGCTCGAGCGCGTTCCGAGCTACAAGGACCAGCAGGAGCAGCTCAAGGAGAAGGATCTGGCGACCTACGGTTTTCTCGGCTACCCGCTGCTGCAGAGCGCCGACATCCTGGTGTACCGCGCCGCGTACGTGCCGGTGGGCGAGGATCAGGTGGCGCATGTCGAGCTGACGCGCGAGACCGCGCGGCGCTTCAACCATCTCTACGGACGCGAGCCCGACTTCGAGGCCAAGGCCGAGCGCGCGGTGAAGAGCCTCGGCGGCCGCAACAGCGGCAACTACCGCCAGCTGCGGCGCCGCTTCCAGGAAAGCGGCGACACCGAGGCGCTGCAGCGCGCGCAGGCGCTGGTCCAGAGCAACAACCGCATCACCGTCGCCGACCGCGAGCGGCTGCTCGGTTTCCTCGAAGGCACCGGCGTCACCATCCTGCCGGAGCCGCAGGTGTTGCTCACCGCGACACCGAAGGTGCCCGGACTCGATGGCCGCAAGATGTCCAAGTCCTACGGCAACACCATCGGGCTGCGCGAGGATCCGGAGACGGTTGCACAGAAGCTGCGTGCCATGGTGACCGATCCGGCGCGCGTGCGGCGCACCGACCCGGGCGATCCGGAGAAATGTCCGGTGTGGGATCTGCACCGGATCTATTCCGATGAGGCGACGCGCAGCTGGGTGAACGAGGGCTGCCGCACCGCCGGCATCGGCTGTCTCGACTGCAAGCGGCCGCTCATCGAGCGCATCGTGGAGGAGGTGGGCGGCATGCGCCGCCGCGCGCAGGAGTTCGAGGACAATCCGCAGCTCGTGCGCGACATCATCGCCGAAGGCGCGGACAAGGCACGCGAGGCGGCGCGTGAGACGCTCGATGACGTGCGCCAGGCGATGCACCTGCGGCCCGCCAGAGGTATGCCACAGTGAAACAGCGCCGCCCGGAACTGCGCCTGGTGCCGAGTACTCCGCCAGCGCCTGCCGCTCCGGAGCAACCGCCGCAGCAGGTCGAGATGCCATTCGCGGTGGTGAACGGCGAGCCCATCTCGCAGCTGCCGCGCGATCTGTATATCCCGCCGCAGGCTCTCGAGGTGTTTCTCGAGGCCTTCGAGGGGCCGCTCGACCTGCTGCTCTACCTCATCCGGCGCCAGAACCTCGACATCCTCGACATTCCGCTCGCGGAGATCACCCGGCAGTACATGCAGTACATCGAGCTGATGCAGGAGCTGCAGCTCGAGCTCGCGGGGGAGTACCTGGTGATGGCCGCGACCCTCGCGGAGATCAAGTCGCGCATGCTCCTGCCGCGGCCGAAGCTCGCGGAGGACACCGAGGAGGACCCGCGCGCGGAGCTGGTGCGGAGGCTGCAGGAATACGAGCGCTACAAGCGCGCCGCCGAGCAGATCGATGCGCTGCCCCGGCTCGAGCGCGACGTGTGGAGCGCCTCCGCGGAGCTCACGGAGCGCCGTGTGGTGCGCAGCCTCCCGCAGATCACGCTGCAGGAGCTGCTGATCGCCTTCAAGGAGGTGGTCGCGCGCGCGGAAATGTTCGCGCACCATCACGTGCAACGCGAGCGGCTCTCGGTCGGAGAGCGCATGAGCGATATCCTTGCCGCACTCGGTGCGGGGGGATTCCTGGCTTTCACGCAGCTGTTCAGGCCGGAGGAAGGGCGCATGGGTGTCACGGTCACCTTCGTGGCGATTCTCGAGCTGATGCGCGAGGGTCTGATCGACATCGTGCAGGCGCAGGCGTACGCGCCGCTGCACGTGCGCGCTACCGGCCCCGCGCGCGTGCTGCACATCGTCTCGGACGAGGATCCCGCATGAACGAGTGCTATATCCGTAACGTGATCGAGGCGGCGCTGCTCGCCGCCGGCGGCGCCGTGCCACTCGCGGAGCTGATACGGCTGTTCGATGAGGGTGCGCGGCCCGGCACGCAGGCGGTGCGGGCGGCGCTCGAATCGCTGGCCGCCGAGTATGCCGGCCGCGGCATCGAGCTCAAGGAGACCGCGAGCGGCTTTCGCATCCAGGTGCGGCGCGAGCTGGCCGGTGAGATCTCGCGTCTGTGGCCGGAGCGCACGCCGCGCTACTCGCGTGCGCTGCTCGAGACGCTCGCGCTGGTCGCCTACCGCCAGCCGATCACCCGCGCGGAGATCGAGGCGGTGCGCGGCGTCGCCGTGAATCCCAACATCATCCGTACCATGATCGAGCGCAACTGGGTGCGCGTCGTCGGGCATCGTGACGTGCCGGGACACCCGGAGCTCCTCGGCACGACGCGCGAGTTCCTCGATTACTTCGGCCTCAAGAGCCTCGATGAGCTGCCGCCGCTCGCGCAGTTGCAGGCGATCGGGGATTTCCCGCTGCAGCTCGCTCTCGCCGGGGAAGCCGCGGCCGCGCCGCGGTCCGCGGAGCTTCCCGGCACAGACCTCGAGGTCGCGCAGGACCCCGGCGCTGCCGAGGATGCGGGTGATGAGGATGAGCTCTCGGCCGAGGGCGGCGCCTCGGCGGAGCTCGTGGCGGGGCCGCGCTCACTGGAGGATTGAATGCCTCGCGCGAGCGGCCGCGGCGCTGCGCCCGCAAACGCGGCCGAGCGGCTCCAGAAAGTGCTCGCGCGCGCCGGGCTCGCCTCGCGACGCGAGGCCGAAGCGTGGATCCGCGCAGGCCGTCTCAGCATCAACGGCGTCGTCGCAACGCTCGGGGCCCGCGTCGCTCCGGGAGATGCGCTCGCACTCGATGGCAGGCCGGTGCGGCTGCGCACGGCGCCCACCGCGGAGGTGTTTCTGTGCCACCGCTCCCCGGGCGAGCCGCTCATCGAGCCGGGCGCGCAGCGTATCGCCATGGCCGATCGGCTGCCGCGGCGCTCCGGGCGGCGGCTGATCGCGGTGAGCCCGATGCCCCGCCCGGACGGCGGCCTGGAGCTGCTCACGAGCGATGGTGGGCTCGCCGCGCGGCTGCAGCGCGCCGTGCATGCACTTTCGAGCGAGTTCGGCGTGCGTGTACGCGGGGAGCTCGGCGATGCGCAGTTGACCGGCGTGCGCGGTGGGGAGCTCGACAGCGGCGCGCGGCTCGAGATCGAGCACTGCGAAGCGGCCGGCGGCGAGGGCGCCAACCGCTGGTACCGGATCGCGGTGCGGGGCGCGAGCGGCCGCGAGCTGCGCCAGCTCCTCGAGCGTCAGGGCGCACAGGTGAGCCGCGTGCTGCGCACCCGTCTCGGGCCGCTCAGCCTCGAGCGCTCACTCGGCCGCGGTCATTTCCGCCCGCTCACTCAGGAGGAGCTCGCGGCGCTGCTGCCTGCGGTACCCGCGGTCACGGGCGAGCGGACCGCGGGCTGAGCGTCGAAGGCGCCGCCGGTGATGCCGCGGCTCGCGGGGCCGAGCAGCGCGATGTAGGCGGCAGTGAGCGTCTCGGGCAGTGGGACCTGGTCGATATCCTCCGCCGGGTACGCCTGGCGGCGCATTGCAGTGCGGGCACGACCGGGGTTGAGGGTATTCACGCGCACGTGGCTGATGCCCTCGAGCTCATCGGCCAGCACCTGCGCAAGACCCTCGAGGGCAAACTTCGACGCCGCATAGGCGCCCCAGTAGGCCCGGCCGCGGCGGCCGACGCTGCTCGCGGTGAAGAGCACCGAGGCGTCCTCGGACTTCTTCAGCGCCGGCAGCAGCACCTGCGTCAGCACGAACGCGGCGGTGAGGTTCACATGCAACACCCGACACCAGGTCGGCACGTCGTAGTGCTCGATGGGCGAGAGGGTGCCGAGCAGGCCCGCGTTGTGCAGCAGTCCATCGAGGCGGCCATAGCGCTCGCCCACGGCATCGGCGAGCTCATCGTAGTCGCGCGCGACCGCTTTCTCGAGGTCGAGCACCGCGATGCTCGCCTCGGGCGCGCCGGCGGCCGCAATCTCGGCATGCACGGCCTCGAGTCGTGCCGCCTCGCGCCCGACGAGCACGAGACTCGCCTGGTGGCGTGCGCAGGCGAGCGCCACGGCGCGCCCGATACCCGAGCTCGCGCCCGTGATCGCGATGACGCGTCCGGCGAGCTCGGCGGGGGCAGCAACGTGGTCACGGGGCTCGAACACGGTTTTCGCACCCCGCTCAGGCGGCGGCATCGCCCGGCGTCTCGCTCGTGGAGGGGTCACGTACGAGCTGGCCGACCGGCTCGAGCGGTGCCAGCGGCGCATCGGTCGTCACTCCGAGCTCGCCCAGGCGTCGCGCCTGCGGCAGCACGCCGCGCTCGAGCGACCCCACCGCGGCGTTGTAGGCCTCGACCGCCGTCGCCAGACGCTGCCCCATGCGGCCGAGATGCCCGTTGAAGGTGCCGAGGCGTCGATAGAGCTCCTGGCCGAGGTCGCGGATCTGGGCGGCGTTCTGGGCCACCGCCGATTGCCGCCAGCCGTACGCGACCGCTTTCAGCAGCGCGATCAGGGTGGACGGTGTGGCGATGATGACGCTCTGCGACAGCGCGCTCTCCAGCAGATCCGGCCGCTCTGCGAGCGCGGCGGAAAGAAACTGATCGCCGGGCAGGAAGAGCACCGCGAACTCGGGACTGCGCTCGAACTGGGACCAGTAGCTCTTGGAGGCGAGCTCGCGTACGCGGGTCTCGACCTGTTGCGCGTGGCGGCGCAGTGCCTGGGTACGCTCCTCCTCCGTAGCCGCCTCGAGCGCGGCGAGATAGCCCTCGAGCGGCGACTTGGCGTCGATGACCAGGTCGCGCGCCTCGGGCAGGTGCACCACGAGATCGGGCCGCACCGCACCTTGCTCGCCAACCAGCTGCAGCTGCTCGGTGAAGTCGCAGTGCTCGGTGAGCCCGGCGAGCTCGACGAGCCGCCGCAGGGTGAGCTCGCCCCAGCGGCCGCGCACCTCCGGTCGACGCAGCGCCGTCACCAGGTTGCGCGTCTCGCGCTGCAGTTGCGCCTGTCCGCCCGCAAGGCTCTCGAGCTGCGTCCGCAGCGCCGTGAAGGCATCGCGCCGCTCGCGCTCGAGCGCCTGCACCTGTACCTCGGTACGCTCGAGCGCTGCGCGCAGCGGCTCGACCAGCTGCGAGATGGCGAGCTCGCGCTCCTTGAGAGCTCCCTGGGCGATGGCCTGATCCCGGCCGAGTGCCTCGTGTGCGAGTCGCAGGAACAGCTCGCTGTTCGCGCGCAGCGTCTCCCCGGCAAGCGAGTCGAAGGCGGCGCGCAGCCGCGCCTCCGATTGCTCGAGGAGACTCAGCCGCTCCGCCTCCTGCAGCGCCCCGGCCTCGAGGCGCGCCTGTGCCGCGGCCAGCTCGACCCGCAGGGCCGCGATGCGCCGCACGCCGCGCAGTTGCGTGAGGAGCGCGCCGAACAGCACGCCGGTCAGCAGTGCCGCGAGCGTGCAGAGAACGATGAGGCTCGCGCTCACAGCCGCAGGTGCGCGAGGTAGTTCACCGAGACATCCGTGCTCAGGGCGACGTGTCCCGTGAGCGGATTGAAGTCGATACCGGCGATCCCGAGGAGCGTCAGGCCCGCGGCACGCGCCCAGCGTGCCAGCTCCGCGGGCCGGATCAGCCGCTCGTACTCGTGCGTGCCTGCTGGTATGAGCCGCAGCACATACTCGGCGCCGACGATCGCCAGCAGGAACGACTTGAGATTGCGGTTGAGGGTGGAGATGAAGAGGTCGCCCCCGGGAGCGAGCAGCCGCGCGAGCGTTGCGGTCATGGCGGCCGGATCGGGCACGTGCTCGAGCATCTCCATGCAGGTGATGACCGCGTAATGGCCGGGGGCCTCTCGTGCCAGATCCTCTGTCGCGGCCACGCGGTAGTCGATGGCGAGTCCGCTCTCGGCGGCATGCAGTCGCGCCACCTCGATCATGCCGGGGGCGAGATCGATGCCGGTCACCTCCGCTCCGGCGCTCGCCAGCGACTCTGAGAGGAGCCCGCCGCCGCAGCCGACGTCGAGCACCTTGCGTCCCGCGATGGCGGTATGCGTGGCGATGAACCCGAGACGCACCGGATTCAGCAGGTGCAGTGGACGAAAATCGCCCTGGCTGTCCCAGAAGCGCGCCGCCAGCGCGTCGAACTTGGCGAGCTCCGCGCGGTCGACGTTGCCCGGCGCGCTCACGCCGCCGCCTCGAGCGCCAGACGCTGCACCCAGCGCGCCGCGAGCGATGCGAGCTCCGACTCATCGAAGAGCCGCAACCGCGCCTCGCTCACCACGGCGCGGCCGGCGCTCCAGACATCGCTCACCTGCGCGCGCGTCGCACCGAAGACGATCGCAGCCGCGACCTCGCTCACCGGGCGACAGCCGGCGACATCGAGGTCCACACAGATGAGATCCGCAGACTTGCCGGCCTCGATCGAGCCGACTTCGTCGGCGAGCCCGAGGGTCATCGCGCCTCCGAGCGTCGCGAGGCGCAGCACCTCGAGCGGGGCGAGCCCGAAGAGCAGTGCCGCCGTGCGCGCTTCCGCGAGGAGATCGAGGGCGCCCGCTGCAGCCGGCGTGTCGGTGCCGAGCGCCGAGGGAGTGCTCGCGCCGAGCGTCGCGGCTGCGCCGCGCAGGCGCAGCTCGGCCTGCGGGCAGCCGATGAGCGCGGCTCCCTGCCGCGCCAGCAGGCCGGCGTCCTCCGCGTGACAGCCGAGCGCGCCGATCGCGGCAAACCCGGGACGCAGCAGCCCGAGTCTGTGAAGGTGCGCGAGGCGCTGCGAGCCGGCCGGCTGCCGCCGCCAGGGGTCTGCATCCGCGACCCCGCTCTCATCCGTCGCGGCTCCCGGCAGCCTGCACCCGAGCGCGTCCTCGAGCTCATCGAGGTGGACGGCCACCCGCGCGTCGAGCTCGTCCGCGAGCCGCCGCAGGCGCGACCAGGTCGCATCGCTCACTCCCTGGGCCGGCTTTGGCATGAAGTAGAGCCCGATGCGCGCGTCGCTCCGGTATTCGTCCCACAGCGCCTCGGCGCGCGCGAAGTGCGAGTTGGTGTCCTCGGCCCAGGCGTCCGCGCGGTCGCTGACGGGCAGACCGATGAGCGCACGTACCTGCGCCGCGGCAGCGACTCGCGCGGCCTCCGCAGGCAGCGGGCTGTCATCGGCGTAGCAGGTGATGCCGGCGCGCAGCATCTCGGCCACGCCGAGCCGGGTGCCATCGCGCACCAGCTCGGCGCTCAGCGCCCGCCGCTCGAGCGGGCCGAGCGTCTCGCGCAGCCACCGCGCGCGCGGTGCCCGCACCGCAATACCCCGCAAGAGCGTGTGGCAGGCGCGCGTGTGAGCAGCGACCAGTCCCGGCAGCAATGCATGCCGCTCGCGCACGATGCGCTGGTGCGTCGCGCATCGCTCCCGCATCGCCGCTACCGGTCCCACGGCCTCGATGCGGCCGGCGCGCACGCTCACCGCGTGCCCTTCGAGCACCGCCATACCGGGCGCGAAGGGCAGCAGCCAGCGCGGCTCGATCAGAAGCGCGGCATCGCCTGAGCTTGACATGGCGGGTGAGTATATCGGGCGTACAATCGCGGCGCGCAGCAGGAGCCGCGCAACGGAGGGCGTCATGCCGAAGTACCTCATCGAAGCGACCTATACGGCCGAAGGTCTCCGCGGTCTGCACAAAGACAAGGCATCCGGACGACGGCAGGTGGTCGTGAAGGCGGTCGACAGTCTCGAAGGCCGCGTGGAGGCCTTTTATTTCTCCATGGGCGAGAGTGATGTCGTCGTGATCGTGGACGTGCCCGATGCAGTGAGCGTCGCGGCGCTCTCCCTCGCGGCCTCCGCGACCGGACTCGTGAGAGTGAAGACGACCGCGCTGCTTTCCGCCGAGGAGATCGATCGGGCGATCGATAAGAAGCTCGCTTACCGCGCACCCGGCGCATAGCGCGAGCCGCCGCGAGCGGCAGCCCGCGGCGCTCCTTCCTGCCCGGTGGCCTGGCTCCACAGGCCGCCTCAGGTCTAGTTCGTGCTAGAATTTCTCCTTTGATTTCTGCGCCCGAGCGGCGCTCATTAAGTCCTTCCCGATGGCTGAGATTGCCCGCGAAATCCTGCCGGTCACTCTCGAAGGAGAGATGCGGCAGTCCTACCTCGACTACGCCATGAGCGTCATCGTCGGGCGTGCGCTGCCCGATGTACGCGATGGGCTCAAGCCCGTGCATCGCCGGGTGCTCTATGCCATGCGCGAGCTCGGCAACGACTGGAACCGCCCCTACAAGAAGTCGGCGCGCGTCGTCGGAGATGTGATCGGTAAGTACCACCCGCACGGTGAGAGCGCGGTGTACGACACCATCGTACGGCTCGCGCAGCCTTTCTCGATGCGTTACCTGCTGGTGGATGGCCAGGGGAACTTCGGCTCGGTGGATGGCGACCCGCCTGCGGCGATGCGCTACACCGAGGTGCGCATGGCGCGCATCGCCCATGAGCTGCTCGCGGACATCGAGAAGGAAACCGTCGATTTCAATCCCAATTACGACGAGTCCGAGACCGAGCCCTCGGTACTGCCGACGCGTATCCCGAACCTGCTGGTGAACGGCCAGACCGGCATCGCGGTCGGCATGGCGACCAACATCCCGCCGCACAATCTCACCGAGACCGTCAACGCCTGTTTGGCGCTGCTCGATGACCCGGCGCTGCCGCTCGCCGCCATCATGCAGCACATCCCCGGGCCCGACTTCCCGACCGGCGGCATCATCAACGGCGCGCAGGAGATCGCCACGGCGTATCGCACCGGGCGCGGGCGGCTGTCGGTACGCGCGCGCGTGCTCATCGAGGACGTCGGCCGCGGCGACCGGCAGGCGATCGTGGTCACCGAGCTCCCGTACCAGGTGAACAAGGCGCGCCTGATCGAGCGCATCGCCGAGCTGGTGCGCGAGAAGCAGCTCGATGGCATCGCGGCCGACGGGCTGCGCGATGAGTCCGACAAGGACGGCATGCGCATCGTCATCGAGCTCAAGCGCGGCGAAGTGAGCGAGATCGTGCTCAACAACCTGTACGCGCACACCCCCATGGAGACCGTGTTCGGGATCAACATGGTGGCGCTGCAGGACGGGCAGCCGAAGCTCATGTCCCTGAAGGAGATGCTGGAGGCCTTCATCCGGCATCGGCGCGAGGTGGTCACCCGGCGCAGCATCTACGAGCTCGCCAAGGCGCGCGAGCGCGCGCACATCCTCGAGGGGCTCGCGGTCGCCCTGGCCAACATCGATGCCGTGATTGCGCTCATCAAGGCGGCGCCCTCGCCGGCCGAGGCACGCAGCGCGCTGCAGGCACGGGCCTGGGCCCCGGGCGCGGTCACGGAGCTCCTGGCGCGCGCGGGCGCGATCTCCACCCGTCCCGCCGGCGTCAGTGCGGAAGCGGGGCTGCATGGCGATGGCTATCGGCTGTCGGAGGCCCAGGCGCAGGCGATACTCGACATGCGCCTGCACCGGCTCACCGCCCTCGAGCAGGACAAGATCATCGCCGAGTATCGCGAGCTGTTGCTGAGCATCGCCGATCTCACCGAGATCCTCGCGCGCCCCGAGCGGCTCACGCAGGTGGTGCGGGCCGAGCTCATCGCGGTGCGCGACAGTTACGGCGATGCGCGCCGCACCGAGATCAACCGCGATCATCTCGATCTCACCACCGAGGACCTGATCGAGCCACAGGATGTGGTGGTGACGCTTTCGCACGCCGGCTACGCCAAGAGCCAGCCGCTCACCGAGTACCAGACCCAGCGGCGCGGGGGCCGCGGCAAGACGGCCACCGCGGTCAAGGATGAGGACTTCGTCGAGAAGCTGTTCGTCGCGCACACCCACGACACGGTGCTGTGCTTCTCGAACCGCGGCAAGGTCTACTGGCTGAAGGTATACGAGCTGCCGCAGGCCGGTCGCGGCGCGCGCGGCAAGCCGATGGTGAATCTCCTGCCGCTCGAGGAGGGCGAGAAGATCAACGCCCTGCTGCCGGTGAAGCAGTACGACGAGCAGCACTTCGTATTCATGGCGACGCGCGCCGGCACGGTGAAGAAGACCCCGCTCGCGGCGTTCTCGCGTCCGCGCACGACCGGCATCATCGCCGTGGATCTGGCGCCGAACGATCAGCTGGTCGGGGTGGCGCTCACCGATGGGGAGCGGGAGATCATGCTGGTCTCGAGCGGCGGCAAGGCGATCCGCTTCCACGAGGCGGAGGTGCGGCCGATGGGACGCGAGGCGGCCGGTGTGCGCGGCATCAAGCTCGGCGCGGGCCAGGATCTGATCGCACTCATCGTCGCCGGCGAGAGCGGCGGTCCCGCTGCGGAGGATGCGCCGCGGGTGCTCACCGCATCGGCCACCGGCTACGGCAAGCTCACGCCGCTTTCCGAGTTTCCCTGTCACGGCCGCGGTGGCCAGGGAGTGATCGCACTGCAGACCTCCGATCGCAACGGTTTCACGGTGGCGGCGCTGCAGGTGATGCCGGGGGAGGAGATCATGCTGATCAGCTCGACCGGCACGCTGGTACGCACGACCGTGGATGAGATCTCGGTGCAGGGTCGCAATACACAAGGTGTGCGTCTGATCCGTCTCGGCGAAGGCGAGCGGCTCGTCGGCATCGAGCGCATCGAGAGCTTCGAGGGTGGGGCGGAAGAGTCCCTCGCCGAGCCCGCCCCCGGGGACGCACCGCCCGCTGCGGACGGCTGAGCCCCGTGCGCGTATTCAACTTCGCTGCGGGCCCGGCGATGCTGCCCGTCGAGGTCCTGGAGCAGGTGAGGGACGAGCTCCTCGACTGGCAGGGCAGCGGCACCTCGGTCATGGAGGTGAGCCATCGGGGCAAGGCCTTCATGGCGGTTGCGCAGCAGTCCGAGGCGCTGCTGCGCGAGCTGCTCGCTATTCCCGCAGCTTACCGCGTGTTGTTTCTCTCGGGTGGGGCGACCGGGCAGTTCGCCGCGATACCGATGAATCTGGCGCGCGCGGACTCCACGGTCGACTATCTCAACACCGGCCACTGGTCGCAGCGCGCGCTGCGCGAGGCGCAGCGCTTCGCGACGGTGAACATCGCCGCCGACGAGCACGCCTCGCGCTACACCACCGTGCCTGCGCCGCAGGCACTGCGCCGCACACGCGGCGCCGCCTACCTGCACTACACCCTGAACGAGACGATTGGCGGAGTGGAGTTTCCCTACGTGCCCGAGAGCGAGGGTGTGCCGCTGGTCGCGGACATGTCCTCGACGCTCCTGTCACGACCGCTCGATGTGCGCCGCTTCGGCCTCATCTACGCCGGAGCGCAGAAAAACCTCGGGCCGGCGGGGCTCGTCGTCGTGATCGTGCACGAGGACCTGCTCGGCAGGGCGCGTGCCGGGACTCCGGCGGTCTGGGACTACGCCGCGATGGCCGCCGAGGGCTCGATGCTCAACACGCCGGCGACCTTCGCCTGGTACGTCGCCGGGCTCGTGCTGCGCTGGCTGAAGGCGCAGGGGGGGCTCGAGGCCATGGCGGCACGCAACCGCAGCAAGGCGCAGCTGCTCTACGATGCCATCGATTCCTCGGGGTTCTACCGCAATCCCGTCGATGTCGCGTGCCGCTCGTGGATGAACGTGCCTTTCACGCTCGCCGATGCACGCCTCGATGAGAGCTTTCTGGCGCAGGCCCGTGCCGCCGGGCTCGCCAATCTCGGGGGACACCGCTCCGTGGGCGGCATGCGGGCGAGTCTCTACAACGCCATGCCGCTCGCCGGGGTGGAGGCACTGGTGGGGTTCATGCGCGAGTTCGCGCGCCGCCACGGCTGACGCGCCGCCATGCCGTTCCGCATCCTCACGCTCAATCAGATCAGCGCGCGCGGACTCGCCCGCCTGCCCGCGGAGCGCTACCAGGTGGGCGCGGATATTTCCGATCCGGATGCGATCCTGCTGCGCTCCGCAGAGCTCAGCGCGCAGCAGATAACCCCGGCGGTGCGCGCCATCGGCCGCGCCGGCGTCGGCGTCAACAACATTCCGGTTGCGGAGATGAGCCGGCGCGGCATCCCGGTATTCAACACCCCCGGGGCCAACGCCAACGCCGTGAAGGAGCTGGTGCTGGCGGGGCTGTTGCTGGCGGCGCGCAACATCGGTCCGGCGTGGCTGTTCGCCCGCAGCCTCGAGGGCGATGATGTCGCCATCGAGCAGGCGGTGGAGGCCGGCAAGAAGCGCTTCGTCGGCTTCGAGCTGCCCGGGCGCACGCTCGGTGTGATCGGGCTCGGTGCGGTCGGTGTCGAGGTGGCGAACTCCGCGCTGGCGCTCGGCATGAAGGTGCTGGGCTACGACCCACAGCTCACGGTGCAGCGCGCCTGGCAGCTCTCATCGAGCGTCGAGCAGGCGCTCTCGCTCGAGGACCTGTTCGCGCGCAGCGACGCGATCACGGTGCACGTGCCGCTCAACGATGAGACGCGCGCGCTGGTGAACGACACCCGCCTGGCGCTGCTGCGGCCCGGCGGCACGATACTCAATTTCGCGCGCGCCGCGATCGTCGATGAGGCCGCAGTGCTCGCGGCACTCGACGCCGGACGGCTGCACGCCTATGTGTGCGATTTCCCCAAGCGCTCCCTCAGGAGCCATGCGCGCGTCATCACACTGCCGCACCTCGGCGCCTCGACCGGTGAGGCGGAGGAGAATTGCGCGATCATGGTGGCCGAGCAGCTGCGGGATTTCCTCGAGAACGGCAACATCAGGAACAGCGTGAACTACCCGGACACCGTGCTGCCGCGGGTGCCGAACACCACCCGCCTCGGCGTGGCGAACCGCAACGTCCCCAACATGGTGGGGCAGATCTCCACCTGTCTCGCCGCGCACGGCATCAACATCGCCGACCTCCTCAACAAGTCGCGCGGCGAGTATGCCTATACCCTCATCGACGCCGATGGCGTGCTCGGTGAACGCCCGCTCGCGGAAATCCGCGCGATCGCCGGCGTGCTGTCAGCGCGGCTGCTATGAAGCGCACCGGCGCGCGCCGACTCACTCCGCAGGTCAAGCCCGCGCAGCGCGCGCCGCTCGAGGATGTGCGCGGGCGCATCGATGCGGTCGATGAGCAGATCCACCGTCTGCTGAACGAGCGTGCGCGGCTCGCCCAGCAGGTGGGCATCTCCAAATCCCGCGATGGTCACACCGTGGACTTCTATCGCCCGGAGCGCGAGGCGCAGGTTCTGCGCCAGGCGCGGGCGCGCAACGCCGGCCCGCTGCGTGATGAGGAGGTGCTGCGCCTGTTCCGCGAGATCATGTCCGCCTGCCTCGCGCAGCAGGAGCCGCTCAAGGTGGCGTTTCTCGGCCCCGAGGGCACCTTCACCCAGACCGCCGTGCTCAATCACTTCGGTCACTCGGTGCGTGCGCTGCCGCTCGCCTCGATCGATGAGGTATTCCACGAGGTCGAGGCAGCGAATGCGGACTTCGGCGTCGTGCCGATCGAGAACTCGACCGAGGGCACGGTCAATCACACGCTCGACCGCTTCCTCAGCTCGCCGCTGAAGATCTGTGGCGAGGTGGAGCTGCGCATCCGGCATCACCTCATGGGCGCGATGAGCCAGCTGTCGCGGATCGTGCGCGTGTGCTCGCATCCGCAATCGCTCGCGCAATGCCGGCAGTGGCTCGAGGAGCATCTCCCGGGTGTCGAGCAGGTGCCCGTGTCGAGCAACGCCGAGGGCGCGCGGCGCGCCCGCGACGAGAAAGGCAGCGCGGCGATTGCCGGCGAGACCGCGGCCGAGGTCTACGGCCTGAAGCTGCTCGCCGCCG
>Ga0335069_10004259_pt1 | contig 21310 bp, 19 predicted proteins | sample Lox_Sample_11_FD_206714 | JGI IMG/M metagenome (GOLD analysis project Ga0335069, IMG submission 206714) | Soil microbial communities from Loxahatchee National Wildlife Refuge, Florida, United States - Lox_Sample_1.1 | ecosystem: Environmental > Terrestrial > Soil > Wetlands | place: USA...
AGAACTCGGGCATCTACAAGGACACCATCGGCAAATCTGCTACGGCAGACTGGATTTTCGACAAGACTGTCGGCACCCAGATCGAGGGGCTTGAACAGTTGAAGAATCTATATGCTGGCGACGTTGGTGGAGATGATGATTATCACGCCAAGGTGGCCGACGGCTATCAGAAGATTGCTGATGCCAATCGCGACTTGGCCAAAAAGAAGAAGAACCGGATGAAGCCCAAGCCTCCTAGCCAGGAGCAGGTAAGCACGGGGGCTCAGTAATGGCGACACTCACTGATACCAACTCCACTATCAGGCAGACCATCTTGGGCCTGGCGGGCTCGTCCACTGCCGCCATAGGCCGCATCCCGTTCGTCTTCTCGTCGCTCTATCGCCTATATCGGTCTGGCAATGCAAATATCGGTGTGCCTCCAAAGGACATGTCACTAGCCGACATCGAGGCTCAGGTGGCGAATGCGGGTAACACAACTGCACCAGCTACAGATCCGGTGAATGTGGCGGGCGTACGGGTACAGGCCACCATTTCATTGATGGTGAACCCTCACAGCATTCAATGGTCGCAGCCTAAGCGTTTCTCAAAGGAGGATGTGAAGCGCGGGTCCATCTTTTATCACTTCACAGACAAGAATGGGCGTAATGACGACATTGCGGTCCTGACCTTCCAGGGGCGCACGGGCAATATCAACTATAAAGCTGACGACGACACTGGCGCTGGTCAGCCGACTGGCAACACGCAAAAGCTCTTGCTCTGGCATGAGCTATATGCTCTTACCCATGAGCCCCCATATATCCCAGGGTTTGGCCGTAATGACATGTGTATTACCTATTCGTCGAATCTGTTCCCGACGCAGGACAACCGCATCACGCTTTGGGGATTCTTCAATTCGGTGTTGCAGTTCACTGAGGATGCGAATGATCCATTCAACCGCAACTACTCATTCGCCTTCACAGTGACCAACACCAATCCTCCACTCTACTCTATCGTCCAAAGCGTTAACACGAAACTCACAACGAAGGATCAGTCCTCCAACACGTGATCTATGGCGAACTCAACTGCCAACTCGCCCGTTCCAGGGCATGAACAGTATCGGATGGCGTTCCCTGCCTTCCGGGTGTTCGTTTGTGGTGTGGAGTTGACGGAGGATGTAACTTCGGTCGTTATCAACAGTCACGATGGCCGCGCACCAAATCGGTGCACTATCACCCTCGCCAATGAGCTGGATAAGTATATCGTCACCGCCAAGGATATCCTAAATATCAATCAGGCCGGCGGGTCGTCTATAGTATCAACTGGCAACATCTCAATCCCCAAGAGTCTCCGTGACCTGAGTGCAAAGGCACAACTGCTCATCACTGAAGACGAGCAGTTCGTCCCTGATACCAATGACATGATTGGTGACGCGGTAGAGACCGCCCAGGCAAAAAAGGCCATCGTCAACACAAAGCTGCAGACGGACTCGTCTAATATTAGCGGCTACAAGGTAGTCTCAGATCCGGTGGTCCTTGGCGACGCTGGCACCCAGGCAGAAGCCAAGGCGCTGCGCTACCCGTTCATCCAGGGTCATCCTATCTTCCATCCGAATGACCCGATCCGGGTGTTCTTCCGCGACCCATTCGACGTGACGACTTGGTACCACGAATTCTGTGGCTTCTTGTCGGACATGGACGAGACTTCGGACGCCAACAACCGCCAGCAACTCTCGCTGACATTTGAGGACCCGACCAAGCTATTGCGCTATGCGCGTGTCACCACCAATCCTGGCATCATCGACCGGGACGCGGTGGCGGTGCTCAGCGGTTTGACTGGTAGCATCGTGCAAGGCGATGCCGTCATTCCTACCTCTTACTCCAGTGCCTTTGTCAATTTCTCGATGCCAGACATCTTCACCACCCTCATCTTTGGAGCGAGGGCGGCGGAGACCTGGGATAGGTTCGAGTCAGCCAAGGCGACCGAGCAGAAGACGCTACAAGGCAAGCAGCCCACAGGCGCAGCCTTCAAGCTGGAAGGGGTGGGCCGCTTTACCACAACTGGTTCTGCCATATTCATTTATGGCGGCGGTGGTGCGACCAGTTCTGCTGGCGTTGGTGTTGCCCCATTCAATGTCGAGATACCAGTTTCATCCTTGGCCGAGTATCAATCATATATCGATCATCGGGTTACGTTTGATGACCTAGTGAACATGCGTTGGGCTAAAAGCTCGACACCTGCACCATTCGCGTCAACCATCAACGACGTGGTTAAGGCCATTGGCTCGGACCCAAATAATTATCCTGTTGATGGCGGGCGTCTTATTATGCTCCTGCCAGCCGGCATGGGGCAAGGCAACAAGCGCATTATGGAGAAGGATCCTATCTCCACGTTTGCGCTCCAGACTGAGTGGACCACCCGGGCTGAGATTCTGTTCTCGGTCATAGAACGCGTGCAATTCTCGTTCTATTGCTCTCCTCGCGGCGACTTGCTGCTTGAGATGCCGCTCTACGATTTCGATCCGCGAGACTTTGCGCGGCCGAGCGCCACGCGCGCATCGAGCCAGCAGACGGCCATGGCGCCGCTCGACTATTCAGAGATTTACGATATTGGCTTGGACGAGATTAAGGCTTGGTCGAACACACAGACTGACGACAAGGTCTATACCCAAGTGGCATGCTCAGAGGCAACGATCCAGAATTACAATTTCGGACATGTGAGCGACTTTGAGAAGCCGCAGGTCGTCAACCTCTATGGGCTCTGGCCGCTTTATGGCATCCGCAATGCCCCAATAACGCCGCGAGGATATATTGCCACCAAGGATGCGGCCCAGCTATATGCCTACATATCTATCAACCGCTTGAATGCGGATGCTTTCTCGTCGAAAGTCCACACTATTCCCAATCTCAATGCCTGGGTGAACCGTCCGTTCCTCATCCATGGTCGCAACTTTGTGGCCACCACAAAAGCCGTCACCCAGACCATTCAATGGGGACAGCAGGGACATATGAACACGGCCCTCGATCTCTATGCGGTTCGTGGATGGAGCGGGGCAGTGGACGGCAACGGGGATTTGATTTATACGCCACTCGGCGGCTCTGCCTCGAAGCCCCTTGATTACAAGCGCCTGTTCCAGACGAGAGCAGAACAGCAAAGCAAGACGCCTGGGTTTCACAAGTCTTAAGAGGGAGACATGGGTCGCGATCGCAATCCAGGGGAGATAGCCACTCCGGATTTGGCCAATGTTAAGGAGACCCATCATCGGACCTTGCTGTCCCAGGTGACGGCTGTTGATACCGAGAATGGGGCTGTCTGCCTGACGGTTCGTGGCATGCCCTCAGGTGGCCGGTGGGCCACCGTTCCAGTGCTTTGGGCTTCCTTCCCGCAGGGTGCTGGGCCGGCTTGGGGCCGGTACATGCCCTTCGAGTCGGATATCTACAAGACCACCTTCGACTTTGATGACACCATCCGCCTGGTAGGGCATGACCTTACCGCCAATGATGACACTGTGAGCCCTCAGGTGGCCGATGGCCGTGTCGGCTGGCCGTCTATCGCCCAGAAGGCCGGCGGAAACTCTGACGACCCCACCTTTGCCGGATTCCAGGACTTCAGGGCCCTGGAGCGCGGCGAGTATGACTTCATGTCTACGGGTGGAGCATATGTCTACGGCAATAACGTAGGCCAGCTCTATCTGGCGGGAGGAGCCACCAACTTCATTATGGTGGACCGGGTTCAGAGCGAGATCCACTGTAGTACAGACACCTATATCTGGGAATCCCACGGCTATGCCGACTTCCGCATGGGTGTGGTGAAGCGGTCTCTCCCTACCTCTCCCGGTGAGTCCGTTGTTTATTCTCGGCCCACGGGACTGGAGCCAATACCAGACCAGGAATTCACCGCGACGCTGAACAACTCGGCCCCGGGAGGCCTATCTTATAAAATTGCTCAGATGTCTATAGGAGCTGTGACCACCGCCGCCGGCACGCCAGACCTTACCGGAACAGGCGTGAAGCGGCTGTCGATGACAACCTATTCGGGTATTGAAACCGCCGGGATTGGGCTATGGGACTACTCGGTAGATAACACAGGGAGTACCTACGAGAACATCCTTACTGGAACTGTCATTAGTCTCCAGGCCCCTCTTGCCAATCGCTCGGAGCTACTGGCGTCTCATACTGGCACATTTAGCGGGGCTGTGACTCTAACCGTCGGATCTACTACCACCATCACTACTGGTGGGGCGACCACGCTCACTACTGGTGGGGTCATGACCATGACCTCAGGTGGCATTATGACCATGACCGCTGGCGGCGACATGAACATGCTCGCCCCCATCATCTCGATGAACGCCGGTATCCCCGGCATTGGTGGCGTGATTCAAGGTGGGGCGTGGGAGCTGGCCATGGCCGCTCCCTCAGCTGCCATCCCTGGCCTAGTATCGGCAGCGGCCCCGCTGGTCGTGGCTGCGTCGTCCACCTTTGCACCACCAGCTCTCGCTGCGGCGATCGTGGCTGTCCAGGCTGAGGTGGTGGCAGTGGCGGCTTGGATAGCCGCCTGGGCTGCGACGTTGCCAGTTGTGACTTCCAAGACTGTCTGTGTGGGTCTCTAGTTATGGCCAATTTCGTATTTGACCCAAATAATTGCAATATCGACGGGTGTGTTGAGACTGCACTCAATGCACTACCGAAATCCGCCCTAACTTCAATCAACGCTGGTATCGTCACCACCCTGCAGATACTTCAGGATTCTCGTGCCATCCTGAGCCTACGACTACTCAACATGGACATCCTGATGGCCCCACTCCTCCTGGAGCAAGATGCCATCAATGCTTTGATCAACGAGGTGCGTAGCAATGTGCGTCTCATCCCCGTAGACCTAGCTGCCGATTGTCCAGATTTGGGGCAGCTAAATATATATGTCGAGCAGACCCTAGACCAGGAACTAGCAAAGCTGAAGACGCTATTATTCCGAATAAACCGGATGATTTCTGCCAAGGGGCAGTTGACACTCCAGTTGTCACAGATCGACACCTTGTTGCAGTTCCTCACTTGCTTTCAGCAGGTGCTCACGACGGTGCAAAGCGGGATCTCCTCGTAATGTCATCGACCTTGATGATCAAGAACGGTGATGTTGTGGTCTCGTCTGCGACGGGCAGGCCGGTCACTATCTCTGGCCTGCCTCTGTTGAAGCAACATCTCACTGAGATGCTGTCCATCAACACCCTCCCAAATGGGTTCGGTGCTGGCATTCCATCGCTGGTTGGTCTCGTGCCAGACAACTCCGGGGTGGTGCCGTTGGTGGTGGACCAGAACATCCGGTCGTCGGTCAATGCAATGATCCAACTCCAGAACAACGGAGTTACCGATAACTATTTGGACACAGAGAAGGTGTCGTCGGTGGCGGCACTTCAGGTAGCCCAGGTTTCGGGTGTGCCAACCGACTATGCATACAAGCTAGATATCGCTTCTGTGGCGGGCGCTACTGTGACGCGCTCTGGTACGTTTGGAGCCTAAGCAATGTCAGTACCTGCCATCACAGCACAGCAGTTTCTCGACCAGCTCAACCAGAGCATCGCGTCGCGCAATGACTCATACGACCTGTCTGTGGGTCCAGTCCCGGACCTTATCACATATCCACTATCAAAGATCCTTGAGGACCAGAACGCTCGGGTCCGGCAGATTCAGGATCTCATCACTCTTGTCGCTTCCGGCAACTACACGGACGACGACCTCAATGATTTCGTGTTGAATGAAGGCATCATCCGCAATACCGGTGCACGAGCCTCCTGTACCGCCATCTTCTTCCGGAGTACACCTCCAGGATCGGACCTGACGGTCAAGTCCGGATACCCAGTTGGCACCGCTGTGGACGAGCAGACTGGTTCAGCCTATACCTTTGTGGTCCTCCAGGACACCACGATGGTGGTGGCAAACATCGGGTCTTACTACAACCCCGACAAGCGCCGGTATGAACTCCAGGTGCCTGTACAAGCGACAGTCGCGGGCTCTGGCGGCAACGTCGGGGCGAGTCGCATCACCAGGCTCCTACGCCCACTCAACAACTTCGAAGGCGTAACCAACTATCTGGCAGCTTCTGGTGGCCTCGATGGCGAGAGTAATGCTCAACTCATCCGTCGCTACCTGATTGCTGTCACTGGGTCGAACTCGGCCACAGTCAACGGCATTGAGAAGTTGATTCTTGACAATTACTCTAACGTGACCGATGTTTATGTCGCGTTTGGCACCGACCCACTCCTAACCCGTGCTGCAACGGATGCGGGTGCAGTGGATGTATGGCTACTTGGGTCAACTTCGGTAAACCGTACCGACACGACCATCTTCCCGGGCGTGAGCATGCCGATTCCGTTGGATTTCCAGCCGGTATCGTCGGTCTCATCTGTGGTATATAGTACCAACACTTACGTGTTTGGAACCGACTACATCTTTGTACCAGATACGTCAGGCCTCTCCAATTCAATCAAGGCACAGGATGCCATTCAGTTCCTGCCTGGCGCCAGCTCGCCCCCGGTCGGTGCCCCATTGACCATTGTTTACACACAGAACGAGCTGCCACAATTCCTCACTAATGAGTTCTTGAAGCCAGACCTGAATATTCCTGGTCGCGATATCCTGTTTCGTATAGGCGAGCAAGAGAACATCGTATTGTCTGCCACGTTGACCATCCTGGCGGGGTTCAACACCTCTACGGTTCAGAATGCCGTAACCAGTGCGATTTCGAACCTTGTCAATGGCCTGAATCTTGGCCAGGCAGTACAGCTATTCGATATTGAGACCGCTGTTGGTCGAGTTGATGGTGTGGACAACTTCATCATTACTGCTCTTGCCGTCTCTGGTCAGACTCCTGCCAATCCACCAGTAGATCTTACTATTGCTGGCAATGCCTACGCTCGAATTCAAACTTCTGACATCACGCTCACCGTGACTGCCTAATAGGTGAACATATGGCACTGCACGCTGGACCCATGAACAACACCAAGCCCGGCAACGTGGGCGCGCTTGTCTATAATTTCATCGCGGCACTCATCGCCACGGGGCAATATGCCTGGAAGGCCAGTGGTGACGGGCTCTCGGCCTACTCGTCGTCAGGCTCGGTCTTCACCGCGGGCTCGGGCGCAACCCAGGGCAGCGGCACGGGCGCGAACGGCTGGGACAACTCGGGAGCCTGGGGGCGTATCGCGTACACCGGGGCCCTCTCCTACTTGTCCGGACGCGAGTACCTCTTCATCCGTGGTAGTGCTGGTGGCGATCGTCTTGCCGGCGGTGTGTCGCTGTCAGCCAAGTTCACGGGCGGCTCACCCAGCGCTACGGTCCCCCCTACGGCGACCGATCAGCAGATCTGGGTTGGATCGGCACTCGCTGCGGCAAACTCGGCTCAGGTCCTCAGCTCGGCAGTGGCCAGCCAGACCTACTCCAACGCCTTCGCTGACGACACCTCTGGTTTCGCCTACATGTTCGGGTTCACACAGGGTCCCACTGCGATCTGTGGTGGCGTCTGCTGGGAGGTAGTCCAGAACCTCTCCTCGGGCAGCGGTGGCACCGACCCGGACCCGATGATCTATGCTGGGGCAGGCGGCAGTACAGGCCTCTTCGGTAACACCAACCCGAACTTCTCCGGGTTCAGTAATGGCAGTTGGATCAAGGGCAACTACGGCATCATCCTCCAAGGCCCGTACCTCTCCAGCTATAACGGTACGAACCCTTACTACAGCAACAAGGACGATCTCATTCCAAGCCTCGTTTCGTCCATCCACTCGGCCACCGCATCGAGCACCTACTTCAAGGGGCTCACGACCAACTGGCTCACCGACATCCAGACCTACAGCAAGTCCTCGCCTCCCATCGTGAGCGCGGACGGCACGCGCGTCTACATCAGCAGTGGCACCACGATGCCGTGGGACGGCAGCACGCTGATCGTTGCGTAACGGAGCTATGCCGTGACCTTCCCCTCTCAGGTCAGAACGATCACCCCGCTGAGCAACCAGCAGCGGCAGTTCAGCCCTTGGGCCTACAACTTCACGGCGCGGTCATTTGGGGGTGCTTCCTTTGTATCACAGCCATTTAATGGGAGTTTGATCCCCATGGGTATTGAATATAAGCAGGGGGCTCAGGCACGAATCCCCGTTGTGCTCCAAAAGTCAACAGATGGGAGCGCTCTTACGGGCATTACGTATTCCGGCGTGACCGCTACCATCGAGTATGCAGATGGCACCACAGCAAGCGTCTCACCGGCAGATGGTGCTCATTGGGTAGAGCTTAGTGCTGGAGCATTCAGCGGGTCTGGTACTTACAACCTACTCATTGATGCAGGTAGCATCAACAAGACAGGTATTATTTTAGTGATCATCAGTGTAGCGACTGCATCGCTATTTAAAATCTATGCCAAAATCGTTGCAAACGAAGAAGTTGACACCTACACCGCTGTTATAAAGCAGCTCGGATTGTCGTATGACAATACGGTGATGGATAGCCAGGTGTTCGACACCAATGGCAACCTCACGAGTGCTCGTGTACGGTGCTACGACAATTCTACGGACGCCATGGCCGGTGGATTGACTGGCCTCCTATACACTTTCACCATTTTTGCGACATACGACACCGCCGGCCGCTGCACGCTGTATCGACAGACCGGACCTTAAGGTATGTTCAATAGCCTAACACTAGGCACCAGAGGTGTCATCAGGTCAGGCACTGGCCTCGCCTTGGGCACACTCGGTGTGCTCGATGGGCTATATCAAAATGCACTGAAGGCTATTCAGCCTGCACAATGCGACTTCAACGGTGGTGTCCCGTTCACGCTAGCTGGAATAAACATATACGATTTGTCTCTTGATGACACGATGCTTGGTGGGTATAACTCTCTCTTGTGGACGCCAAGTACATTCCACGGGACTATAGGCGTAAGCTCGCACGCTACATTGAACACCAGTCCGGTTTTTGGTGCTTCAGCCATGTTGACCAGCATAAATAGCTTCGGTTCTGGTGATGTGGAAGTGTCGTATGAGAATCTAAACGATTTCCAGACCGACCCTGCTCCATCCAAGGTGGTCATCGCTGGTTTGAAGATTCACATCGACGACTCAAACTATATCTGTGTTCAGAGGGAGGATGACAATTCCTTCTATGGGTCGCAACTCTCCGTTATCCTCGTAAACGGGGGTCGGACCATACCAGCTGGTATCCGTGGAGTTTCCGGTACCACTGGTAGACTACGTATTGCCTGGGTTGGCGCCATAGTTTTCGTCTATCATAACGACGAATTGGTATATTCAGGTAATGCGATGCCTATTGGCAACGCAACTGTGCAAGTCTATGTAAACAACAATAGTGTGATTCGGCCACTTAATACAACCATTTTTGACTTCCATAGCCGCACGGGCATCATGTTTGGTACAGCCCATGTCGTGGATGCACAAGGCAAAGCCCCAAATCGTGTGTCTGGAACCATTCCACCATACGCTTCGCCCCAGACAGTACAACTCTCGGTGTGGGATGTCAACAAGATCCACGGGACTATTCCGTTTAATTATATAGATTCAACGTCTGAGGTGGTACTGACCCAGACATCTAGCGGCCAACTCATTGCTTTGAGGAAATAATCATGGGCCTCAAGAAGATCGTCACCCACGTAGTCAACCTTGTGCGCCATGTGGCTCGTGACGCAAATACGCCGAACGCGGCTCGTTCACCAGAGTGGCCCAAGACAGAGAGGGCCTTCCTCAAGGACAATCCTACCTGTGCAGCCTGTGGTGGCACGAGCCACCTAAATGTGCACCACAAGAAGCCGTTCCATCTTGACAAGGCCCTAGAACTAGACCCAACCAACCTCATCACTCTTTGTATGGGTATGGGCAAACACTGTCACCTGCTGGTGGGGCATGGCGACGACTTTAAGGCCTTCAACCCAAGCGTGGAGACCGACGCCAGCAAGATCATCGTGCTCTACAAACTACGGTCGAACCAAAAAACCATCGATGTGGCTCTTGCTGCCATCAAGGCACGGCGACAGTACGAGCTGAAGGCATGAAAGAGTCGTCATGAGCATCGTAGTGGTCCCAGGCAATGAATTTCTGTCACCGACATCAGTCCCGTTTTCTGGGTTGATATCTGGTGGCGATGCATGGGCCATCAAGGGAGCTAGTTTCACCAGGAGCGAAGGTGACCCCCTCACGTCATACGATGTAACTAAATGGTCACAGACCACGTCTGGAACATCCAGCATTTCCTATGGTTCTGGTGGTGTCACATTTACTACTGGCACGCCAGCAAATGATTACGCCTACATAAGCTCGGTGCATACTTGGGCTATGGGCGAGTGGCAGGTTTCATTCCAGTCGCAAAGCAATCTGGCATTCGCTCCAGCTGGAAGCGTGGCACACACAAGTGTCTATGCAGCGCGTATCCAGTGGGTGGTGTCAGCCACCGAGTATCTGGATATTTACCAAACCATAGACGCTGCTTTGGGCAAGACGATAGTAGTTAAAATGGTCCGTAGTGGTCTTACGGCCGACCTCGTCACTGTGCCAGGCAACTTGAGTGTCTACACAGTGAAGGTGCGGCGTTGGGCCGACAAGATGCAGGTGTTCATCAACTCTGTACTGGTTTTGACAGTACAGGGATGGACTGCATCTGTGGCTTCTGTTCACCTCGGGGTAGGGACAGTGTCGCCGGCCATTGTGTCTGCTACGTTCTACAACTTCCTGACTTTCAATACCGTGCTCTTTGGGAGCGTGCCAGCCGGTGACGTGACCTTCATCAACGATGGCTACATACGGGGCACTACACCTCAAAACGTACCCGGGACTGTGGATGTTTCGGTGGTCATACCTGGTAGTGTTATTGGTACGTGTTCACAGATTTTCACGTACTTGCAGACCCCATCTCTTCAGATACCTAGCAACGCTTTGCCCAGACTATCTGTTGTGGATGACGAAACCCTAGTCTGAGCAGTGTTAGAGATACTGCGTGTCTTCCAACAGATACCAGGACCTACTGCGATTTGTCCCAACGGGTGGGTTCTATGCCCAGGATGGCATCGTCCTGCCGCACCGGAACTCGCAGTATCCGCTTCGGTTCGTCACCAGTGCACCTAACACAATCTGGGGCGTGTTCCTAAACTCACGCTACCAAGGCATCGTCACCACTGACGCAAGCGGTGTGGCCACGGTGCCGTTGCTACTAGACAACGGTACGAATGACATCGTCCTTCAACAGGAGGGTACTGGCGTGACGGTTCAGTCTACCGTCTCCGCCACAGACTTCGCTTCTTGGATGGCTGGTGAGGCAGACCAACTCCAGCTCATCGACGCCGAACAAGAAGAGATGCTGGCTGATTCGCACCTTGCTGATTGCGCGCCAGACATGCTTGGCTTGGTGTGGGGCGTCACCGCAAATATTGAGAGCGTAGGCAACTATAGCTCTGATACTTATCGCGACCTAATCCAAGAACTGCGCCAGGCATACCGGCCCTTTGGTGCGACCCGGCGTGGCTTGGACAACGTAGTGTCGTCCATCACCCAGGTGCGGCCACTCCTATACCAACGCGCCAAATTCGGTCCTCGGTGGGTACTCGGCACCAACTTCTTGGAGAACTCAGACCTGCAGGATTACTTGACGGAGATGGCGCCGTCAAGCCTACCTAATATCAATTCAGGCCACCCTAATAACGCCACCGTCACTTTTGTGGACGGTTCGGACAATGGGGTCGTGCCACTTGGCGTCGGACACCTTGATTGTAAGGGCATACTAGTACTTGGTCATCCGTACCCATTCCTGCGTTGGCGTGCGGCAGATGGTACGACTTCTACGTACCAACAGGCTGTGAATGGTGTTAACACCCTTGTTAACACCCGTCAGCTTAAGGCTACTATTCTAACTGTCGAATCCTCAGGTGGGCAGATTTCACTTGAGGGTACGTCTAGTGTGCTTTATATCAGCATGGACGGCAAGGGCACAATCACCGTTAGCTTTGGTAGTGCCTCTGCCACCCCAACTGCCATCATGAACGCTATCAACACTGCGTTCAACAGCAGCCCGCTCTATGGTGCAGGCTATGCTGGCGTAGCCACACTCAACACTCTCGGCAGCCTTGAACAACAGGTCGTTATCACCACACCCACTAATCCATCCGCTGGTGGGTATATTGAGATCCATCGAGCACCGAGCGGCGGTAACGCGGCGGCCGGGCTGTTCGACATACCATATAATCACTCAACCCTGACGGTTAATGCGTCAGTGTCCCAGACTTCAATTACGGTGGACACCGCCACCATCGACAGGCTGCCCTGGGCCACCAACAGCGACCACTTCCAGCAGTTCCAAATTCGCCTCCGCGACTTTACCACGACCACCACCGAAGTTGCCACCGTAACGGCGGCAAACCATGGGACCGGGGTGTTGAGCCTCAGCTCGGGGCTGGCGTATAATTACCCTTCTGGTGCCATCGTAGAGCTACTCACGGCTTGGCCAGTTCGCGTGGATGGAGTGCAGGACACCTGGACCCTCCAGGTGAATGTCGTGGACTATACTGTGTTGCCCAGCAACCTGATCACCGCGACCACAGACAATCTGACTTTTGAGGGCCCCAACGCTCCTACTGGTTGGATTATCGCCACCGGCACTACCCCAAACGCTCCTACCAATTATGACGGGCCACCAGACTTCGCGGACCCGCCCACCATCTCTGTGATAGAGCCAGGCTACCTGGCTAAGAATGTGCTGAAGATTCATGGCGCCTTCTCGCCCACCCAAATTTCTACACATGTCACTAGTAGAATCCTTGACTATAAGGGATTTCAGGTAGATTTTGACGTGTGGATGTGCACAGAACTTGAGGACGTAAACACAGCAGAAGTCTGGCTTGAGATGTCATTCGATGGCGGTACCACCTGGCAAGGTGGTCTTGGTGGGCAAAGCTTCTTTATTCCGCCTGGTCCGGCAGACCGCTATCGCCCACATCGGTTCAGCCGACAGTTTACTATTCCGACCAATGCTACCGATGTGTGGGCCCGCATCCTGGTTGGCGATTTCGATTATCGCATTGAGCGATTCCACCTGCAGCAGTCGTCGGACACAGCGCTATGGCTGGGAAGCAACACCATCCCACGGAATGAGCAGCGTTCAAAGTTTGGTTATTTCGCTTATGTCTGGTCGCCAGACCAGCTGACGTCAACTGAGGACGGGATTCTCGGGCTGCCGTTTGGGACTGTTGGCAAGATGGATGACGTGTTGCCGGCGCACATGTACTTGGAACGTTTCGACGTTTCTGAGTATGATGGGGGTGGCAACAGCAAGAACGCCATCGGTGTGTTCGACGAAGTAGATTTCGCTCTGTGCACCATCTCCAATATGGGTCTGCAGATCAGGACCCCGTCGCGGTTTACCTTTTTGACGCCGTCGGTCGTGTCTCAGCAAACGTTCAACATCACGTCGTGGGATTTGACCTATACGGTGACCCTGCCACTCCAGAGCGACCAGGGCTATAGCGGGTCGATTCTCTTTGAGAATGGCGTGCCGTTGCCGACTAGCTCGTGGCAGTATGTGGACTCAACGCACATCCAGTTCATCAATGCCTATATACCCAGTCCGCTCAACACCTATGTCCTGCAGTTTAACGCCCTAGTACGTGTCGAAACTCCAGCCCTAGACTTGGGTGCCAGTTGGGCGAATTACCTGTGGTTTCCAGACTGGCACGCCTACCTCCGGGCCGACCTACCAGAGACCGGACATACATCTGTCATCCAGGCTGATTTTGACGCCAATGGCAACTTTACGCTGCCTCGGCCCACCAACCAGGATCAGACGACTGCCACCCTCATCCAAGACAATGGTATCAACAAGACCACTGTCCCGCTGAGCCAGTGGTCCTTCCCAAATGCAAACACGGTCTCGATCAATATCGCGACCTTCGATTCGAACTCAATATATACCCTTACGTATCAGGCGCAAACTATTTATGCAGGGGATGTGGTGAAGGTAGTTGTAGAGGCCAGGACTGGAGTTGATGCGCCATCCTGCCTTGCGGCTACCTACCAGACAGTGGACTACAACACTCCACTGCCAGCCCAGAACAGGTTCGTGCAGCTCCGGATTACGTTGTCGAATATCCTGGATCTGCGAGATGTGAGACTCTATAGTCTGCTAGCAAAGGGACTTGACCTATACGGAAGTCCGGGAGTTCCGATTCTCTCGGGAGGTACACCTTAAAATGATTATCCTGATGGGTATCAAGTATTGTGCTTTAACTGTAATCAAAGCAAATCCGTGAATAGCGGCGTTTGCGAGCACCAATTGGCAGCCACCGTGCTGCGTAACGCTGGAGGCTCACATCGATAGGTCATTGTTTCCGGAGGGCGTAGAAGTTCACGAGGTTGACCTCACTCGTACCGAGAGTACCAAGTCCACGGCCATCCTCGGCCGTCAGGTGGACTCGACTACCCCTGGTGTCGTCTCCGGTCTTGCCGTCACCGTCAACGGTGGCAACGTAAACCGAGTGGATATCTCGGCCGGCTATGGCTATGCCCCCAATGGCGAGCGTGTGTCCTCGGCCAGTGTGACTGGCCTCACCGTGCCAGACACCACGCTTGGCGGTGTCAACTACATCCTCTTGGTGTATTCGGAGACCTACAACACTCCAGAGGGACACGAAACCAACGGGCACACCTATCCGACTGCTTCGTCCGAAGCGTCTCGGATTGTGGCGCTAACCTCCAGCGCCTACCTCGCGCTACCTACCAGCGATCCTGACTTCAGTCACAACGACCTCAGCCGTGCACTGGTGCTCGCCATCGTCACCTCATCGGGTACGGGCGTGGCCCCGTCTTCGATTGTGGTGCCGCCAACCTACAACAGCATCGTCTCTATTGGCCCGCTGACTCCTACCACCAATGGACTCACACTACAGTCCATCTCACAGGGCACCCTCACTGGAACGGGTACGTTCAAGCTGTATCCTGGCGCCCCATACAAGATTTCATGGACACCCCCAAGTGGCTTGGAAGGCACTCAGGTGTCCATCACCGCCGACGGGCAGTACACCCTGCCTGCCACTGGTTCCTCTGCGGTAGTGAATGTCGTCTTGGCTTCACTGCCGGGTACAAGCACTTCCGTGACCTGTAGCGTCACGAACCTCTACGCTCCGACCCGAGCGCAGCGTAACACCGCCCGTGACGACCAGCACCGCAACATGGTCGGCACTGGTGTGGTCACCGCCACCAACCCCCATGGCCTGTCTGTACAGGACCTGGTAGGCAACATCGACTCCCCGGTCATCGAGCACCAGCAGTTGCAGCACTCGAATGGCATCTGGGGTAGCGCTCAGGCCAACACCCTGCAACTGTCTGTGGACACCTCGGCTGGCCCCAATCAGTATAAGCAGGTACTAATCCAGCCGGTGTCGGGGGCAAACTTCGCCTATGTGAATGGGCGCAAGGTAACCGCCTGCTCCCCCACCACCATCGGCCTTACTGGCGTCGATGGCACGGACCAGGAGCTGTACGGCTTCTACATGGATGACGTGGGCAATATCACTGCCCATCGTCGGGTGGCCATGTTGCACAACTCGGTGTTCCAGGCCAGCTTCCAAGTCGTTGGCTGCGCCCCTGGCATCGCCGCCGGCACCAAGAACCTCGCCTGGCTTGATGGTACGGATCCCACCAACCCATATACATTCAGGTTTGACGGTGGCCCATACTACGCCCAACAGTTCATCACTGGTAGCGTGATTCGAATGTATGGCAGCGATCCAGTGAACAGCTGGATCGATGTCTATGTGAACGCCAGCTTCTTTAGTGGTGGGCAGGTCACGGTGACTGAGGCGGTCACATTCGACGCTCCGCAGGACACCACGGTGTTGATGCCCATTGCCTGGGTGACTTGCAGCGGTTCCAACTACGGCAACTTCCTAGGGTACGGCTTTACCAACCCGCCGTACCACAACCCGAACAGCGTCATCGATCTGCGGGTATTTGGGACCATCTCTGATCGAGATCTGTCGCCCGGTCGCTTCGAGCGTGACCCCTATGTGATGGATGCCGCTCAGCAGTACCTAGACGACGAGGCTGCCAAATACGCGTCTACGGCACTCCTCGGTGCAGGTTTCTACCTTGCCGGTTCCAAGCCAACCTGGCCTGGCGTGCCGGACCAGTCGGTGGGACTACAGCTGACGGTTAGTGCGTCTGACGTCACTCCAATCGTATATATTAATCCAGGCGTATGCACTTACGACCTGGGGCTGCCAGACGATCCAAGCAACACTATGGGGTCGCAATGGACTCGTATGCAAGTGTTGTCCACGCTTGCGGTCCCGCTGGCAGCCTCCGACCCGACCAATGACCGATACGACATCATTGAGATTACTCCCAATCCACAGCAGCAGCAGCTCGTCTACAAGAATGTCTGGGATCCCACGGCTGCTGGAGGGGCAGGTGCATATGTGCCGTCTGGTTCGGTGCAGGCGATCATTCCCGGCGTGACCGTGACGGTACACCAGGGCACTCCTGGCGCAGGCCCGAGCTATCGGCAGGGTCCTGGCGTCATCGCCATGGTGAAGGTGCGGGCGACGGCTACGACCGTCCTTAGCACAGACATCTATGACTGGCGTACCTTCGAGCGCAGCAAAGTCACGATGTGGAATAAGTTGCTTGCCAAGAATGGCAGCATCTCGTGCTCCACCATCAGCTCGGTCATTCTCCAATCCACACACCAGACTGTCGCCGTGCCTGGTGTTGATATCTTCGTTAAGGGAGCGCATCTGAGCCTGCGCAGCACTACTCTGATCGACATCAGCGCTGGCACAAACCTCAATCTAGACAGCGGTACGAACCTTACCACGCGTGGATGGCTATACCTTTATGCGGTTCACCGGCCGTCTCAGCGTGGTGCGCCCATCGATTTCATCTTCAGCCACACCGCCCCTGGTAGCGCAAGCTGGGGCCCGCACGCTTCGCCCGCACTCGTTTGGCCAGATGGTTGGCACAGCAGCGCTGGCGAGGGCGTCTTCCTTGCCAGTTTCTGGTGCCCCAACTTTGCCTGGGTGGTCGGCCAACCGCTTCTCCTTGGTATGCAGAAGACCGGCGACACGGTGACCATCACCGAATCTGGCCAGAGTGGGCGGTTCAAGCCCTCGTGGACGGAGCTTTCTGCCGATCCGTTCAAAGCATTCGACACATTCCAAACCATGAGCTACACAGCTGGCGCGGAGTCGAATAGCTACGACTATGTCGCATGTGGATGGGGTCGATACATCTCTAATGCAGACGGCGTGACCACCCTGGCACACAGTACTACCTACCTTGACCACTACGTCCGTGTGAATGATCAGGCCAACAGCAATGCCAAGTTCGCTGGTGGCATGCCTACCACGGCGAGCCGCATGAAGGTGCGGTTCCAGACCCAGTTGTCATGGGATTGGGTGCCACAGTGGACAATGGGTGTATATGAGAATAACCCGGTGTCTGCGGCGGTGGCTATTGGTACCTTCATCAGTGACACGGATTCGGTCATTCAAGGCGATCCAATTCTGACCGTGCCCTATGCCGGCACCGATCCCAACGTAGTCGATTTCCACGTCCAGTACTTGGATTTGGCCACTCACCGCGAAACTGTTTCCGGGTCCTACTACGCAGACGCTACGTTCTCGGGCCACGAGATGATCCCCGGCCTGAAGGCCGTGTTCGAACTAGACCTGAAAGCGGGTCAAATATACTGGCTGCCACTCTTGTTCACGGACTCCGATCCCACGACCAACACCTATACGGCCCGGGATTATATCGGTTCTCGGGCATATAGCTCTGACGCTGGTGCTGCCTGGAGCTTCGGCCAGAGCACCAGTAAGCACTCGGTCCTGCACGCGTCCCTGAAGTCGTATACCGAGCCGACCCCATAGGAGGGAAGATGTATCTGCCAGACGATGCCTACCGGCCATCAACACCTGACATCACCAATGATGTCGGCAACCGGTCGGCCTCCAATTACGTGGCTGTCGCGGCGCAGTTTCAGGTGGAGCAGACACCACGCTACCAACCGCGTGATGGTCACACCTTCTGCAACATCTACGTCTGGGATGTGACCTGCGCCATGGGTGCGGAGATTCCGCACTGGATAAAGCTTGACGGTACCCAATCAAAGATGGGAGACGGCGTCGAGCTGAGCGCCAACGCGGTCGTAGATTGGTTGGCTGCCCACGGATCCGCCAATGGGTGGACACAGTGCCCCGAAGCGGACGCCCGCGACTATGCAACCGCCGGGCTCCCCACAGTAGCCGTGTGGAAGAACCCGCTTCCCGGGCACTCAGGGCATGTGGTCATGATTTTGCCTGGCTCTGGCCCTACCATGATCGCCCAGGCCGGTGCACACAACCACTTCAATGTGCCGATTGCTGAAGGTTTTGGCTCGATCTCACCCATCTTCTATTGGCACCCATGAAGAACGCAATCATAGCTCTGATGGGTGTGGTGGCGGCAGCTTTGATGGGTGTGGTGTATCTGATTGGCTCACATCACCTGCACGTCAACCCACAGCCGGTCCATACCCCGCCACCAGACATGCAGTGCCTGGGCGGCCAGAAGATCTATCTCAATGGGCACAAGGTAAACTGGGACTTCTGTAACGACCTGGACATCATCTTGGACACGGGGATGGCCTCATGTCCCGCTAGTAAACAGGCCGCACTCAAGGACAACTGGACGCACATCGTCATTCAAGTAGAGGACGATAACTTCCCGTGCCCTGACAGCAACTTTGGATGTCACGGGCTTGAGGTCGGGAATGTGCTTGAAGTGGCTTCCCCTCAAGTCATCGTGGATGAGGCTGGGCACATCGTTTGGGAGACTTGCTTTGGTGGTACCGGGGAGAAGCTAGGTAAGACTGCTGATGGTGGTCCTATCCCTATTCCTTCTCCTGATTTCAGCAAGTGGTGTAGCCTCCTTTACCCAGCAATGAAGTGACCCATGGCAACCAAAGACCCAAAGACAGTACTAGATAACTTGATGGCGATTGGGACCAAGAAGTTCCCTGCATTAAGGATTGCCTACAAGGACGCATCTTGGTTGATGTGGTTCGTCAACCTCTTCATTGGGCTATTTAATAAAGACTTCATGACCAAGTATATCACCACCATTGGTCCGGTGGTGTACCTGCCATCCAAGGCCTGGCAGGAGCAGACAGATCAAATCAACTTCTGTATTGATATTGCTCACGAATACGTTCATGTTTGTGATCGTTATCGTATGGGCATTTGGTTCAGCCTCTCTTACCTCTTTCCACAGATCCTGGCACTGCCCGCTTTACTGTGCTTCTTTGGCTTCATCTGGCCGCCGGCTTGGTTTTGTCTCATCTTCCTGGTGTTCTTAGCACCGTGGCCGTCGCCTGGGCGGACATATATAGAGTCGCGAGGCTATGCAGCCAACATCCTCACCGCCACCTTGCTCGGTCCCTACAGTGTGTCTATGCAAGAGATCGCATCCTCAATCTCCGGCAATGGCTACTACTGGGGCTGCTGGTCGTCATCTTCGGCTGCAACACAGGTCGCAAACTGGGTGACCAGGGCAAGCAACCCGAATGGCAGCATCCCAGAAGAGACTCCCTACGTGGACATCAAGGACGCCTTCAATGGATGATGAGAAACGGGCAAAGAGTGAGACCACAAACGGCGTGACACCTGGCCTGGAAACGGCCGGTGCTCCAGGTCCCATCAACCCAAAGACCGGGCAACACACCAGCTACTGGGTATTATCTGAGGAAGAGCGGAGTAAGGGCTTCATCCGCCCAGTCCGAACTACCTACCAACACGTGGGCAACCGGCCTAAGTATCCTCTACGTGACCTGACCGACGAGGAAAAGGCGCGATACAACCAGTTTGGCTACGTCAAGTATGAGCAATATCCTGACGGCGAGGATATGGCCGGGCGCTACTGGGCCCAGAAGGACCTCGACGCCAAGCCGTGTAACGGCACCACCACCATGGGCCGGGCAATCGCTGAGACCTATGCTCGGGAGCCTACTTACTATGGCCGTACCTTCTGTGCTCACTGTGGCTCACACTTCCCCGTGGGTCGTGGTGGCGAGTTCATCTGGATTGATGGCTCAGGGGACAAGGTAGGCACTTAGTCATGAGCGGCGCCCGTCCAACATCTGGCGGCTTCTACAAGCCAACGCTGGCCATTTATTGGAGCGACACCAACGAGCCGCTTACTCATGAAGAACGGAAGGCCCTTGAGCAAGAACTGGTGCAGATTGTCTCTTGCACGACACGAGAACTGCTGATCGAATTCCGTGGACGTAAGGTAGTCGTGCGCGATCTCAAGGACCCTTTGGCGCCGCCGATGCCGCCTTCACAGAACGGCCCACTAATTGACGCGTAGGTCACGTGTGTTATGATGTAACATCGGCTCTGGGTAGTCGGGGTTAAGTTCCCGTCATAGCGTGCAGGGAGAGTCGTTAGCCGGGTAGAGTGCACGTAACCCGGCACCTCAGGCGGCACCGCAGCTGCAGCAGATCGTGTGGTCCTGTAGCTCAGCTGGCAGAGCGTCCGGGTTTACACTGGTAGGTCACGGGTTCGAGCCCCGTCAGGATCGTAGACATGCTCCCTGGTAGCTCAAAGTTAGAGCAACCGGTACTTAACCGGGAGACGGCCGTTCAATTCGGTCCCAGGGATCCATCTTCAATCTACCCAGGGTTGGGCTGGGAGTCAGTACCTTCCCGCGAGAATGTGAAATCCATTCTCGGGTTATCTTACTCGCCATCGCTGCCAGGCAGCTGGAGGGGTTCGAGCCCCCTCGTGGTGATTGAAAGTAGTCCCACCGTCCCAGACATGAGTGGTGAGAGCTACCTCTCGGCTGGAGAAGTGCCATCGATTGCACTTACGGTGACGCCATAGGGGGCGAACGCGCCTTCCCTTAGCCGGGGTATAGCCTCATGCTCCGTCCGTCGCAGTGCAAATGGAGGACACAATGTCGGTAATGTGATAGTGGCAAGCAGAACCACAAAATCTACACGATAGAGCGGGACGGCAGGCTCTTCCGAGCCACGTTCAGCCGGGACCTGGCGGAGCACATCCTCAGCAAGCTCCCCGTCGGCTATGCCCTCTGTCGTAGACCCCTACAAATCGGCAGCAGACTCCAACCCGGGGACGAAAGTCCTTCGGGATTGTACTGTCTCGCTACGTCCAAATGTCGCCACCCTCTGCGGCTGACCCTCTTCAGGGAAGCTGCGGAGCTGATGAGCGACGAAGACTCACGTTTCATATTCTCAGCCACCCTTGGGGAGGCACGGAGCACGCCATGTCGGTGACGGATGACCTGTACCACTATATCGTCCTG
>Ga0335069_10004260_pt1 | contig 21309 bp, 19 predicted proteins | sample Lox_Sample_11_FD_206714 | JGI IMG/M metagenome (GOLD analysis project Ga0335069, IMG submission 206714) | Soil microbial communities from Loxahatchee National Wildlife Refuge, Florida, United States - Lox_Sample_1.1 | ecosystem: Environmental > Terrestrial > Soil > Wetlands | place: USA...
TGGGTGACTCGCCAGAGGCCGAAACGAATCTGCATGGTGACCTACTCGCATTTCGATTCGGATGCACGCGTGACTCGGTATGCCGAAGCCCTCGCCGAGCGCGGAGATCAGGTGGATGTGATTGCCCTGAGGCGCTCTCCCAGAGAACCCCGCCTCGAGGCGCACGGCAGGATCAATTTGGTACGCAGGCAGCCACGGTTCGGCAAAAACGAGAAGGCCCACCTGTCCTTTCTCCTGCCCGTATTGCGATTCCTTTGTTCTTCCTCGCTTTGGATTGCGCGCCAGCACTCCCGCGCTCCCTACGACCTGCTGCATATCCACAACGTGCCGGATTTCCTGGTCTTCGCCGCCTGGTATCCCAAGCTCACCGGGGCCAAGGTCATCCTGGATATCCATGATATCGTGCCCGAGTTCTACAGCAGCAAGTTCGGCGCGGGTGACCGCTCGGCGGCCGTGCGGCTGCTCAAATGGTCCGAACGCGTTTCGGCTCGCTTTTCGGACCACGTCATCATTTCCAATCATCTCTGGCGGGACAAATACGTCTCCCGCACCGGCCTGAACGGGAATTGCTCTGTGTTCATCAACAACGTTGATGCGAGAATCTTCCGGCCTCGGCCTCGCTCGCGGAAGGATGGGAAAATCATCATACTGTTCCCGGGCGGGCTGCAATGGCACCAGGGCCTGGACATCGCCATTCGCGCGTTCGGCAAACTGCTGACCGACGTACCGGAGGCGGAATTCCATATCTACGGCGATGGGAACATGAAGGAGGAACTCCTGGCTCTGACCGCCAAACTAGGCCTGGAGGGCAAAGTCAGGTTCTTCAATCCGCTGCCGGTGCGGCAGATCGCCGACATCATGGCCAACGCGGACCTGGGCGTCGTTCCCAAGCGGGCCGACTCCTTCGGGAACGAGGCCTACAGTACGAAGATTATGGAGTTCCTTTCCCTGGGGGTCCCCGTGGTCGTGTCCAGCACCCGCATAGATCGCTACTATTTCAATGACTCGGTGGTGCGGTTCTTTGAGTCCGGCAACGAGCAGGCGCTGGCGCAGGCTATGCTGGAGGTCATCCGCAACCGGGAGCTTCGCAACCGCTTGGCTCAGGCGGCCACCGGCTACGTCGCGGTGAACAGTTGGGACCGCAAGAGACCGGAGTACCTGGGCCTGGTGGACTCGCTTGCCAAGACCGAGTGACGCAGCGCATCCCTTTCACCGAGGCGACGCCCAGCGCCATGAAGGACAAACTCACGCGCAGTCTGCAGAGGCTCAGCGGGTGGGTCGAAGCGCACGACTATAAGGCGTATGATCCCGGCGATGGCAACTCCTCGTTCCTGCACGCCTTGACCTTCAACAACCTGCTGCTGGAGCGGCTCCTGCAGCAGGCGGTTTATCGCGCGCCCGTCAACCTTCGCCCTTGGATTGGCATCCGCCCCCATACTTCCACCAAAGGCATGGGCTACCTGGCTTGGGGATACACGCGTCTCGGCGCCCTTACCGGCGAAGCCCGCTACAGGCAGCGCGCAGAGGTCTGCTTGCGTTGGCTGATGGAAAACCGCTCGCCCGGATACGCCGATTACTGCTGGGGCAATCACTTCCCATTCTCGAGCCGTGCCGGCAAAATACCGGCCCTGCAGCCCACGATTGTCTGGAGCAGCCTTATCGGCCAGGCATTTGTTGCCGCCCACGAAGCCTTCGCGGACCCAAAATACTTGGAAGTGGCTTCGAGCATCTGCAAATGGATACTCACCCTGCCTCGGGAGAGGACGACCTCCGGGCACTGCCTGAGCTACGTGGCGTATGAGCAGAGCTCAATTCACAACTCCAACATGCTCGGGGCGGCGATGTTGGCCGTGGCTGGAAACATGGCCCCGAACTCCGAAGCCACGCGCTGCGCCCGGGAGGCTATGCTCTATAGCTGTTCGCGCCAAAATGCCGACGGCTCGTGGTTCTATGGGGAGGACCCAAAGTATCACTGGATAGACAACTTCCACACCGGATACAACCTGGACAGCCTCAAGCGCTACCGGGATAGTTCAGGGGACCATGCCTTCGACGAGAACATCGTTCGAGGCTTCGCCTACTTCAAACGCCACTTCTTTGAGCCCAGCGGGAGGCCCAGATACTACCACAACCAGGCGTACCCTATTGATATCCAATGCGCCGCTCAGGCTATTGATACACTGAGTTTCTTCGCCAATGAAGATGACGAGGCCCTGGCACTGGCGCAGAAAGTAGCCGCGTGGACGATTGACCACATGCAGGCCGAGGACGGCCATTTCTACTACCGCGACCTCGGCTGGGCCGTGAATAAGACCCCGATGTTGCATTGGGGGCAGGGAACGATGTTCAAAGCTCTGGCTCATCTGTTGGCCAACATGGAGCGCCCGGGGCAACCTGGCAGAATTCCAAGCGAGGCGGCGCTGGCCTCCGGTGTCTGATCGCCGCCATCCCAACATGCTCCGCTACGTCCTCGTCACCCCTGCACGCAACGAGGAAGCGTTTCTAGAGGGCACCATCAGCTCGGTTCTCGCCCAGACCGTTCTTCCGACCAGGTGGATCATTGTCAGCGACGGCTCGACGGACAGGACGGACCAAATCGCGCAGCGCCACGCCAGCCAGCACCCCTGGATCCAATCGTTGCGCATGCCCGAGCACCGGGATCGGCAATTCGCGGCCAAAGCGAACTCCTTCAATGCCGGTTACGCCCTGCTTCGGAACACCGAGTACGACATCATCGGCAACCTCGATGCCGACATTACCTTCGAGACTGGCTATTTCGAATTCCTGCTGGCCAGGTTCGCAGAGAACCCGAAACTGGGCGTGGCCGGCACCCCCTTCGTTGAGGATGCCAATCAACGCAGCCAGCACACTTACGCCCACCAGTTCGCGCAGCTTGAACACGTGTCGGGCGCCTGCCAACTCTTCCGGCGGCGGTGCTTCGAAGCCGTTGGCGGATACGTGCCGATCAAGGGCGGCGCGATAGACTGGATCGCGGTCACGACGGCGCGCATGAAAGGCTGGCAGACGCGGACGTTCACGGAGAAGACCTGCTTGCATCACCGCAAGATCGGCACCGGGACAGATAGCGCCCTGATGGCGCACTTCCGCTACGGCCAGAAGGCCTATTATGTGGGCGGCCATCCTCTCTGGGAACTGCTGCGGGGTATCTTTCGGATGCGCACGAAGCCGCGGGTCTTGGGCGGTCTTTACTTCCAAACCGGTTTCGTATGGGCGGCGATCACTCGGATGGAGCGGCCAGTGCCGGTAGAACTCGTGGCATTTCATCGCTCCGAGCAAATGTCTCGCCTCCGGGGTATTTTCTACAACCGTGTGCCGCGGCACGCCACGTCATGAGTAACAATCAGGCAGTCATCAGCGTCCGGGGCAAACACATTGAGGTCCCCTCAGTGCGGGTTGGAAATGCTGAGGTCATTACGACCCGCAGCTGGCTTCGGACGGCTGCCATTCGAGACGAAGACTATTTTGAGGGCGATCCAGCAAAGGACCCTGAGTCCTTGATCCAGGGCTTTCAGAAGTCCGGCGGCAAAGCGGACGTTTTCACGTTCTATCAGCGCGTACCCGACGTCGCTCCAAGACACCGCTATCCGCTTTTTTGGGATAATGTAGCTGCTATTTCTCTAACAACCTACGATTCGTGGTGGGAGAGCTTGCCGCAGGAGACTCGCCGCAATGTGCGCCTCGCAGCTAAGCGCGGGGTGGTGGTTTCAGCTGTGCCGTTCACGGACGAGCTCTGCCGGGGCATCATGGGTATTTACAACGAGACGCCAGTGCGGCAGGGCAGGCGCTTTTGGCACTTCGGCAAGGGTTTCGAGGCTGTGAGGGCTGAAAACTCGACTTTTGAGGACCGGAGCGACTTCATCGCCGCGTATCATGGCCCCGAATTGATCGGGTTCATCAAAATGGTCCGCACAGGCAGAATTGCAGGCGTTATGCAGATCCTCTCAAAGGCCTGCCATCAGGATAAGCGCCCTACAAACGCACTCATCGCCAAAGCTGTGGAAACCTGCGTGGCGAATGGAATGTCCCACCTCCTCTACTGCAAATACGTTTACCACAAGAATTACAAAGACGCACTAACCGAGTTCAAGCGGCGCAACAGTTTCCGACAGATCAATTTCCCTCGTTATTTCGTGCCACTCACACTTAAAGGGCGCATAGCGGTTGCCTTGAGGCTTCATCTGGGGCCCGGGGAGCTCCTGCCTCAAATGCTTGTAGTAGCCCTGCTCAGGGCCAGGGCACGCTGGCACGCCCGGAACGAGAGTCCCGACAGTCACAAGCCCTTCCCAGCAGGCAGGATGGCGCTGGATCAGCACAGTGCTGCCTGATCGTGAAGCGCGGGCATCGTCGTACATCGAATTTGCGCGGGTGTAGCTCAACGCCAGAGTGGCTGGTTTCCAACCAGCAGATGGAGTGTTCAATTCCTCCCGCCCGCTCCAACATTCATTCATGCCCGGCTTAGCCGTTATCATCAGCGGTGACGAGGAGCAGCGGAACCAGAGCGATTTGGATCGCATGGTCGCATCCTTGAGACACGAGGCGTTCTACACTTCCGGCACGTTTTATGACGACGCGGTGGGCCTGTATGTCGGGTGGGCCCTGCTCCCGGGATGCTACTCCGATTGCTTGCCGCTCAGGAGCCCGGACGGCCGCTACCTTCTTTTCTTCTACGGTGAGCACCTTTCCGACGGCGACGGTTCAATGGAGGTTAACGCCACGGCTGTCCTTCGTCAGTTTGAGCAGCACGGATTGGAAGCACTGGGGCGGCTCAATGGCTGGTTTCAAGGCGTCCTGGCTGATACCCGCAGCAAGGACGTATTCGTCTTCAATGACCGGTACGGCATGCAACGCTTGTACGTGGCGGCAGATGGAGATACAACGCTGTTTGCGTCGGAGGCCAAAGCACTGCTGGCGGTGCGGCCTCGTCTTTGCAGACTGGACCCGCGGGGCGTTGCGGAATTCCTGACCTGCGGGTGCGTGCTCGAAAACCGTACGCTCTTCAGTGGGGTGACCACGCTTCCGGGGGGGACTATTCGCACGTTCACAAAGGCAAAGCCGACTTGCCAGCGGCCTTACTTTCACCAACAGACATGGGAATCGCAGCCCGCTTGCAGTTTAACGGACTTCTACGCGCAGGTTAACGAAAGCCTGCCGCGTGCCGTGGAGCGTTGCTTACATTCGAAGTTGCCGCTCGCGATCTCACTGACTGGCGGGTTCGACACTCGCCTGATCATGTCCTGCCTTAACTCGCATGCCGGCAAGCTGCCTTGCTACACTTTCGGCGGGATGTATCGCGAGTGCTTCGATGTCAAAATCGCTCGCCAGGTGGCTGAGCTATGCCGCTGCCCGCATCAGGTCCTGGGTCTGGGCAAGGCGTTCTTGGATGCATTCCCGGACCTCGCACAAAAGACGGTTTACATTTCCGACGGGACTCTGGGGGCCACGAATGCTTACGAGCTGTATCTGAACCGGCTCGCGCGCGAAGTCGCTCCGGTCAGGCTCACCGGAAGCTACGGCAGCGAGGTTATGCGCGGAGCACGCGCCTTCAAAGCGGTGCACCCTACGCCGGGCCTTATTCATTCCGATTTCGAACCGGCTATCGCCGCCGCCATCGGGACGTTCAATGCGATGAGCCCCGGCCACCCTGTCTCCTTCAGCGTGTTCAAACAGGCGCCCTGGTATTACGGGAACCGGCTCGCCGTGGAACAGTCGCAGGTCGTGGTCAGAACCCCTTTCATGGATAACGAGTTCGTGAAACTCTTCTACCGCCGTCCTGCGGAATCAGAGGATGGCCGGCAACTGGCCAGGCGACTTATTCAACACCATTCGCCCCGCTTGGCTGCGCTGCCGACCGACACAGGGAATTGCTCCTATTTGCGCCACCAGTGGTCGCAGTTCCTATTCAAGGCAGATTACTGCTACAAAAGCGGCATGCCTCAGTGGCTGGAGCGCGTTCACTACCTTCTCGGCCCGGTCCAGCCGGAAAGGCTGCTGATCGGGCGGCATCGCTTCGCACATTTTCGGGTGTGGTTTCGGAACGAGGTGGCTCCATACGTGCAAGAGGTTCTGCTGGATAGGCGCACTGCCTCAAGACCGTTCTTTAGCCATTCTTTTATCGAGCGCATGGTCCGGCAGCACATTGAAGGCAAGCGCAATTACACCGATGATATCGAGCACGTGCTCACGCTGGAACTTGCCTGCCGCCAGTTTATTGACAATTGAGGGAGCTCGGTTCCAATTCGGCGACCTCGTGAAGCCCCAGGCCGATTTTTGGAAGAATTGGTGGAACGAGCAAGCCCGGCATTCCGGCTCCGACTATGCCCTCAACCGGCAGACCAACCTCCGTTTGGAGGCACTCGAACAAAGGTCGCTGCGCCAGTTCCTTGCCGCGGTCAGCCCGCAGCGGCACGATAGGGTTCTCGACGCGGGCTGCGGTTCAGGGCGGAATATCTCTATCCTGAGCCCTTTGGTTCAGGAGATTGTTGGGATTGACTACTCCGAGGAGATGGTCAAGCGTGCCCAGGAGCGAGTCGGCGGAGAGGATCTGCATAATGCGAAAGTCATACAGGGAGATGTGACCTTTTTGCAGCTTCCTTCAGCTGGTTTCGACAAGGTAATCTGCACAAGCGTCTTGCAGTACCTCGACCGGGAAAGCTGTGCTGTGGCTCTGCGCGAGCTGGTAAGGGTCTGCAAGCCGGGCGGCCGGTTGGTGATCCATTTGAAGAACGGGACTTCGCTTTATGGGTTGTCGCTGATGGTACTGCGGCCCATCGCGGCGCTTTTGGGAAAGCAGATGAAGCCCGAGTATTATCGCTCGAGGGGCTGGTATGAAACTACCCTGAGCAACGCCGGTGCGACGGTCCTGGACTACGACGGCTTTGGCATCCTGACGTTCGTCCCCATGCCGCGACGCATGGTTGGCTTCCTCCTGGGATGCGAGGCGCGTTTCCCGCTGCCCACCGCCCTGAAGAAGCTGGCAGTGAACTACCAGGTGACTCTGCGGGCAAGTCAAACTCCATCCGCACGATGAGCGAGCCGAGGCATATCTCAGTTTGCATCTGCACCTTTAGGCGACCCTCGATGCTTGAGCGTTTGCTCAGGGACCTCGCCCGGCAGGAAACCGGCGGCGCGTTCACGTTTTCTGTCGTCGTAACCGACAACGATTCCGCCCAATCAGCCCGCCCGGTGGTTGAGAAATGCGCCGAGGAGTTGGGCTTGGCGATTAGCTACACGGTCGAGCCGGAGCGCAACATCGCTGCAGCGCGAAACAGTGCCTTGGCCAGCGCCACAGGTGATTTCTTCGCGTTTATAGACGACGATGAATTTCCAGTGCACACCTGGCTGCTGCACCTCTTTCGCACTTGCGAGTTCTACAGGGTTGCCGGAGTGCTCGGCCCTGTGAAAGCCCACTTTGAGCACCAACCTCCCCAATGGTTGATAAAGGGAGGCTTTTACGATCGCCCGAGTCATCCGACGGGCTTTCTGATGGGCTGGCAGGAATGTCGCACCGGCAACGTTTTACTTCGCCGCAGCATTCTGCCGACCGATGAGGCAGCTTTTCGTCATGAATTCGGCACGGGGGGTGAAGATCAGGACTTCTTCAGGCGGCTGATCCAGAATGGGCACCAGTTCGTTTGGTGCGACGAAGCCGTTGCCTACGAAACCGTTCCTGCCTCACGTTGGGGACGCAGGTTCTTGCTGAGCCGCGCTCTGCTTCGGGGCCGGAATTCCCTCCGCCACGGCGAGGGCCGATCGCGTAACCTGCTCAAGTCCGTCGTGGCGGTCCCTACCTACACTTTGGCCCTGCCGGTCCTGCTTCTCGCCGGCCATCATCTCTTCATGCGCTATCTTGTCAAGCTGACCGACCATCTGGGCCGCCTGCTCGCTGCGCTTCGACTCAACCCGGCCCGCGCGCGCCGAATGTGATCCTGAACGGCGATCATCTGTCACGTGCTTCCTAAGGCAATATTGCTCGCGTGCTTAGCCTTTTTCTATTGGCTAATCAGGCGCGATACCGCCCGCCGAAACGGGATTTCACGCGCCCTCTGGCTCCCAACCATTTGGGTGGGCATCATCGCCTCCCGCCCGCTTTCGATGTGGCTCGGATTTGGGGGTGCCACCGATACTCTGGAGGGCAGCCCTGTGGACCGGTTATTCTTCATGGGTTGTATCCTAATGGCCTTTGTAATTCTATGGCGTCGCAGGCTGGTCTGGTCGGCCGCCCTCTTCCGCAATTGGCCTGTCTTCCTTTTTTATGCCTATCTTCTCGTGAGCGTCTTATGGGCCGAGTTCCCCCTCGTGTCCTTCAAGAGATGGTTTAAGGAGTTTGGCAACATCGTCGTGGCCTTGGTGATCCTCACAGAGGTCGATCCGCAGGAGGCTATCCGAGCAGTATTCGTTCGCTGCGCTTATGTGCTGATTCCGCTGTCACTGGTCTTCATCCGGTATTTCCCACAATTGGGAAGGTACTATAACCAGCACTCCGGTGTGATGGAAGCAGTCGGCGTCGGGGTGCAGAAGAACTCGCTAGGGGCGCTCGTGGTCATCGGCGGGCTGGGTTTAACCTGGGATTGGCTCGAACGATCCCAGCCAGGTGCAGGTTTCCGGGGACGATTCGATCGCTACTGGCCGTTCGTGGTCCTTGGCATCGGGGTTTACCTGTTGTGGCTATGCGACAGTAAGACCTCTATTCTGTGCCTGGCTATTGGCGCGTTCGTCCTGTCAACGGCGCGAATGCCGCTTCTGCGCGAACGAATTCGCCTCCTCGGGTTCTGGGCGGTCGCGCTGGTATTGCTTTTCTTTTCCCTTGATGCTCTTTTCGGCATCAAAGAAGCGATCGTCCGCGGCCTTGGCCGCGACATGACATTCACTGGGCGGACGAATGTCTGGCGAGAGCTTCTCGCATTGCATACGGATCCCCTGCTGGGCACCGGCTTTTGCAGCTTCTGGTCAGACCAGCATTACCTGTCGAGACTTCCACCGGGGTCGGGCGTAGGCACCTCCGCGCACAACGGGTATTTGGAGGTGTTCATCGATGGAGGGATGGTTGGTTTGTTTTTCCTGGGCATGATGCTCCTGGCTACCGGGATGAGAATCAACCGGCAGCTTGGGACCGGGGGTAACTACGTACTCATGCAGTTTGCGGCATTTGTAGCGATGGTCGTTGGAAGCTTCTCTGAATCCCATTTTGGCAGAATGAGCCCATTGGGTTTTCTGTTCCTCCTCACGGCCATTGGAGAGGCTCAGACGGCCTCTGCGTCGGAGAGCACGGTTGCTGCCTATGACCTCCGGAAAGGCAATATCGCACCCCAGACCGAGCGCCCGGAGGCCCTGGCCGAGCATGGCTGATCGGATTCCAGCGCGCATTATACAAACCGGCAGGAGCCGTGATTTAACCCTGCTGGCCAAGGCGGCTGCCGCCAACCTCCAGGCCCTCAATCCTGATTTCGAGTACTGCTTCTTCGACGACAAGGATGTCCTCGCTTTTATCCGGGATGAGTTTCCGGAATATCGCGATATCTTCGAAGCATTTCCGTTCCGGATACAACGGTTCGATTTCTTCCGGTACCTGGCGGTATTCCGGTTGGGCGGCTTCTATTTCGACCTCGATTTTTTTCTCGCTACAGGTCTCCAGCCGCTGCGCGCGGAACGCTGCGTGCTGCCGTTCGAGGAGCTCACTCTGAACCGCTGGCTGCGTCGCCGTTTTGGAATGGATTGGGAAGTCGGGAACTACGCCTTCGGAGCTACCTCCGGCCATCCGTTCCTGCAAGCCGCCATCGAGAACTGCCTGCGGGCGCAGCGCGACCCAGCGTGGGTGAAACCAATGATGCGGGGCCTGCCTTGGCTTTTCCGCCAGGAATTCCATGTGCTCAATACCACCGGCCCGGGTTTGCTTTCGCGAACGCTGGCCGAGGACCCACACCTCGCGCCGCAGGTAACAGTGCTCTTCCCCGAGGACGTCTGCGACCGGCGCACCTGGCATCAGTTCGGAGATTTTGGTGTGCACTTGATGGAAGGATCCTGGCGGACCAAAGGTGGCTACCTGCGCCGTCGGCTCGCCAACCTTTGGGAGACCTGGAGCGTCCGGCGAAGTTTGCCGGAGAGCCGGCGCCGCGGCAAAACCCGGAGCTTAGGTCTCGTGGATGTTGTCAAAGCTCCTGAGGCGCAAGTATGACCTCTAGCATCGGGGCGCTTCGGGGAAGGCTGCGGCGCGCCGGCCAGCGGCGACTGGCGCGCTGGTTCGGGTGCCGGCGTTCGCGGCTTCGCCTGGATTCCTCCCTCATTTCCTTTACGTTCGACGATTTCCCTCGCTCTGCGTTGTGGCAAGGCGGCACAATACTTCGGGAAGAGGGCTTTGTTGGCACCTACTACGCCTCGTTTGGCCTCATGGGGCGACGAATCGAAACGGGTGAGATCTTCTCGGAGGAAGACCTGACAGAGTTCGTGCAGCAGCAGCACGAGCTTGGCTGCCATACGTTCGATCATTGTGATTCCTGGCCCACGCCGCCGGAGGATTTCGAGGTTTCGATCAAACGCAACCAGGAAGCCGCGGCCCGGCGCTTGCCCGGCGCCGAGCTCAGGAGCCTTGCCTATCCGATCAGTTATCCTCGGCCGCAAACGAAACTTCGGACGGCGAAGTATTACGAATGCGCTCGCGGCGGAGGCCAGGCCTTCAACTCCGGAACGACTGACTTGAACTATCTGAAGGCCTTCTTCCTGGAGCAGAGCAGGAATAATCTCGATGCCATCCAGCGTCTCATCCAGGAGAACGCTCTGGCCAAGGGATGGTTGATCTTCGCGACGCATGATGTCTGCGACTCTCCCACGCGCTTCGGCGTGACGCCGCGGTTTTTTCACGCAGTCGTGCGTGAGGCGGCTCAGTCGGGCGCCCTGGTTCTGCCAGTCCATCAGGCGTTTCAACGCGCGCGATCATGTCAAACGGCAGACCCGGCCAAAAGGGAGCTCCTGAGGATGGATGAAGCTCTCCGATGACCCGGCCCAGCGGACCTTTATGCCGGTAACCGCAGCAGCAGCGGTCGAGATCACCCCCTTGCCGGCCGCCTGGACGGCGCCGGCGCGGATCGAGGCGCTGGATTGGACCAAAGGCGCATTGATCCTCTGCATGGTGGTATATCATGCGATCAATTACTCGGCGTTTCGTCCGCTAGCCTTCCGCTATCTCGCCTTTCTGCCCCCTTCGTTCATTCTGATCACCGGGTTCCTCGTCGGGCGGGTCTATGCCTCCAAGTACGACCTGAACAGCAGCAGGCCATACGTCCGCCTGGTAGAGCGCGGAGCTAAGCTGCTGTTAATCTTCGTCCTCCTGAACCTGCTGTGTTTCATTGCGCGGGAGCGGAGCCTGCTTGATGGCCTTGGCGAATTCTGCGACCGGGCAGGCGTGATCTTTGGGTACGGCAACGGTCGCAATGCCATTTTCGAGGTGCTTTTGCCCATTGCCTACTTTCTGCTGCTTGCCCCGGTTCTGCTCTGGGCCAGGTGGCGTTTCAGTTCTTCCGCTCTTGGGCTTGCGGGCCTGGTTTTTCTCCTGTGTGTCACGCTGGATCTCCAGGGCGGTTCGATCAAGAACCTCGTCTTGCTCAGCGCTGGCATTATCGGCATGGGGTTCGGAGTCCTCCCCATGCACCGCATGAACGGTTTGGCCGGGCGGTGGTGGCCTGCGCTGGCAGCCTACCTTGTTTATCGTCTAACAAGCTACTATTTCGGCGAACGCTATCCGGTCCAGATGTTCGGAGCCACGACTTCCGTCTTCCTGCTCTATTGCTGCGCAGTTCATTGCAACCTGGCGTCCTGGGCCGGGCGCCAGGTTATATTACTTGGGAGGTACTCCTTATTGGGCTACCTGCTGCAGATCCTCCTCTTGCAGGTTCTAGTAGCGGTTGGCGGCGGCAAGCCAACCCATTGGACCGGTGTCCTGGTGCTTTCCGCCTCCACTGCGCTGCTGCTGCTCCTCCTGGTACGCGGCGTCCAGCGGTTGCGCAAAGGCAATCGTTTAGCTGACCTATGCTACAGGAGTATCTTCGGGTGAATTCCTAGACTGATTGATCAATGCATCTGAGCGCCAGTTTATTGGACCTTAACTTCGTCCTCTTGTTGTGCATTGTCGGAATGCTCCGGGCTTTATGGCCGCGCTCGCACTACGCGCTGTTCGTGGCATTAAGCAGCGCACTCGTCGTGGGACTGGCGTCCCTCCCAACCCTTCTGGCGATTTCCGGGATTACCTTGCTTTACCTTTATCCAGTGCATCGCGTTATGCATGCGGTGCGGCTCAGCAAGCGGCTCAACCGCTTCTCGCGATTTCTGCTGCCGCTCAGCGTGTGCGGCCTGGTAGCGGTGCTCGTGGTCTTCAAACTGTACAAGCACTTCACGATTCCGTGGTTCGGCGGGCCGCGAATTCAAGCTAACGTTCTGGCCCTGGTCGGCTTCTCGTACTTCCTGTTCAGAGCAATTGGCTTTCTGCATATCCAGTCCATCCTGAAGATGGACGAGCGCACTCCTTGGACGCTTTTAGGCTTTAGCCTGTTTCCCCCTACGCTGACCAGTGGGCCAATCCAGAAGTTTCAGGACTTTCAGCAGCAGGTTTCTGATCCCGAGCCTTTAAGCCGGGCGCTGATTCTCTCGGCGGCATATCGGATCACGAGAGGTTACTTCCGCAAGTTGGTTCTCGCCGCGCTGCTCAACACCTGGGCGGAGAAGTTGCTGGGAATTCACCATCCTTCGATTTACGTCTCCGTTCTCTCCATTTCGGTCCTGTATCTTTTCTTCTACTTTGATTTTGCCGGCTACTCCGACATCGCGATCGGTTTCGGGCTCCTGCTGGGTATTCGGGTGCCCGAGAATTTCAGAAAGCCCTTTCTGGCGACCACTGTGTCGGAGTTCTGGCGCAACTGGCATATTACGCTGGCCGATTGGTTTCGCGACCAGGTGTTCATCCCGTTTGGCGGCATGCGGGCCTCCAGGGTTTGGGCGGCGTCGCTGGCGTTCCTCATCATGTTCCTCTGTGGTCTCTGGCATGGGCTCACGTTGAGCTTCTTGCTCTGGGGGTGCTGGCACGGCCTGGTCCTGTTCACCGAAGCGCTTTCTGGAGCGAAGCCCGTGCCTCCTCCCGCTCGCCAGGGGCCGGAATACTGGCTCCGGGTGCTGTGGACCAACGCGCGCGTAGCCTTCGGCGCTGTGTTCTTCCTGCCCTTTGACTCGACTCTGCGCCTGCTGGGAGGCTTTACGCGATGGCTGCCGTTGTAAGCCTGGGCCTTCAACCTTCTGCCGGCGACATTGATTCCGCCGACGCACCTCACGCCGTGAGCGTGCCGGCCCGGCTGTATTGGCCCCAACTGGATGGACTCCGATTCATTGCCGCGAGCCTGGTCTTCCTGGCGCATGCGCCGGTTATGCCACTGGGAGTCCTGATCCTCCTGAACCGGTTCGGTTGGAGCGGGGTGGATCTGTTCCTGGCGCTGAGTGCGTTTCTGTTGACGCGTTTGCTGCGAGCAGAATTCGAAGCGACAGGTTCCATTGATGTCCGGCGATTCTATCTCAGGAGAATGCTTCGAATCTGGCCCCTACACCTGACCTTCGTCACGGCCATGCTCTGCCTCCATTGTTTCTTGCACGCAGCGCAAATTCGGGATGCCATTGGATTTTGGCTCAGTCACTTGCTGTTTGTTAATAATCTGGTGGTGTCTAATCTGGGATTCGAGCGACGCCTGATTTTCTGCTCTCACCTGTGGACCATCTCCCTCGAGGAGCAGTTCTATGTGATCATACCGATCGTAGCTTTGGTTGTGCTCAGCCGCCGCATCTCGCTCGCCGGTTTGCGAGCCGGCTTTGTCTGCGTGGTCCTGGGACTCATCGGCGCACGCTCTGCTTGTGCCATACTGGAGGTGCCTCACCCCTTCATCTGGGTCCTGCCCATTCGCGGTGACGCCATCGTGCTCGGAATGGCGCTGGGGATGGGGGTTGGCGCGGACTGGGTCAAAGGGAGGACCGCGGTTCCCTGTTTTTTGGCAGGTTTAGCAATGCTGGTGGGCACCGCTTTTATGCCTTCGTTTGAGCACCCCGGGTGGTCACAGGTGCTTGGCTACACTTTTCTCGATCTGGGGTGTGTACTGATGGTTGCGGGCGCCACCGGCGAGCATCTCGTCTCCCGCCTGCTCTCAAATCCGGTGTTCCGGTATCTGGGCAAGATATCATTCGGCATTTACGTCTATCACCTGATAACGATTGCGGCGTGCACGCGATTGGCTGCGCATTATGCCGGCTCCAACCCGTGGTTGATCGGCGGCACCTCCTTCGCAGTTACCATCCTTGTCGCCGCGTTGTCCTATTCCCTTTTTGAGCGTCGTTTCCTGGTCTACAAGGAGCGCCTGACGCTCGTGAAATCCAGGCCCGTGTGAGTTCCATTCCCTCCAGGATGGTTAACGCTTCTTCCGAAGAAATGAGCGGGAGGGCCGGTGTCGTGCCCATAATCCCAGAGCTGCCGCGCGAAGGCGTGCGGTCTGCCCACCCCCGCCAACAAGCCGCGGTCAAATCGGCTTCAGCCAAAGGCATTACTGGCCGCTGGAAGGAGTTGAAGGCGTCCCAGTACTGGACGTTCCTGAAGTGGTCCATTATGGCAGTCACGCTGTTTTGGCTATTGGTTTACCACCTCTCGGACTCGGCGGGAAAGCTTCCGGACTTTGTTTATGTTAATTTCTAGCGCCGCTTCGTGGCGAAGGTGCCTGGGAATGTTCGGACTCGTGTGGGCGTTGTCCTGGCCGATCGCGGAGGTCGTTTTCCGCATCATGGGCGACCATCCTTCGGACGATCTGGCCAGCTTGTACATGCCATTTGGGAGCGGCAGCTACAAACTCCGGCCCGGAATTGACACCAAGGCAAGCTGGGCCGCCGGGACTTTCACGGTGCATACAGATGGGCTGGGGCTGCGTTGTGACGAGCAGCGGTGTTTGGCGGTCGGCCAGGGAGAGAGGGTGGACGTGCTCTTCCTGGGTGATTCTCAGGGTTTTGGAAATGGCGTCAGCTTTGAAGAAAGCGTGTGCGGAGTGGCCGCCCAGTTGGCGAGGCGGGACGGGCTGCGGGTTGCCAATGCTTGCGTTGGAGGGCATGCGGCGTTGAATCAGCTCGAACTGGCACGATGGCTGTGTGAAACCCAACATCTCTCGGCCAGAACCTATGTCTTGCTCGCCACGCCCGTTTTGGTCCGGAATGCCGATGGCTTCACCCGCGCAAGAGTTGGCGCCGACGGTCGGCTTTACGAGGACTCCGAGAGCCATGCGGCCCGAGCACGCCTTTGGGCGCGAACTCACACGGTGCTCTATTGCCGCGTGAGGGACGCAATCAGGAATCTGGGCATAGGAGCGAAACCGAAAGGAGATGCACCCCTGGCCTTCGGGTTATACCATCCGGATGGGAGCGACAGCGGGCCTCAGGCCCGCTTCCGTGCGTTATTGCGCAAGCTGGAGCAATTCGCGCACGACCACCAGGCTCAGTTGAAAGTCGTGTATCTGCCGCTCACGCTCGAGGCGGATTTCGATTACGTCAGAACGAGTGCGAAGGCCTCTGGCCTGGACCTTGATTCGAAGGCCCCCAGTCGGATTTGCGCAGCAGCTTGCGAAGGGCTCGGAATCTCAGACTATGATCTGCATCCTGTGCTTGAAGAGCTGCACGCTAGAGGCGATCCCCTTCGCCTTAAAGGTGATTTTCACTATGACCGCGTGCTATCGAAAGCCTGTGGGACCAGGCTTTATGAAGTTCTAAAAGACAGCAACCTCAGCCTGATGAGTCAAACGCGATGAATGAACGTGACTTTATGCAAGACAATGGAAAACCGGCAATAGCCGACCAGCTCCGAGCATTCATTCGTCAGAAGTTCAAGATCCCCGAGCAGGATGGCGAGTTTAACGACGATGTTCATCTATTCGATTATGGATACGTGGATTCCTTTGGCGCGGTCGAGTTGACGACCTTTGTCGAGAAGACGTTCGGCACGAGGATTTCCGAAACCGATCTGGTTGCCTATCCCTTAAACACTATTAACGAGATCGCTGATTTCGTGTGGAAGCGTCAGAAAGGAGCTGTATAGCATGGGCATGACCCTGATTCCGCTGAATGCAATAGATCGAGACTATCTGTCCCAGCTCGATTATGCCTTATCGTTTGTCTCCGAGGACGTCCGCTCCTACCGGATTATCGACAACCCGCTGGCTATCGAGTTGGACCTGGTAAGTGAAAGCTCAAAGGAGAGCGTCTTGCGCAAGGTCCAGGAACTGGTGCAACGGTATGAGCGGCGGGAATTTGGCCTGCCGTCGAAAGTTCATTTCGAACAGCGGCGCGAGCTGAAGCCGATCAATGCCTGGGAGGAATTGATCAGCCGGCGCTGGGTGACGCCGGTAGGGCAGGGCCATGTGATCCTTCGGGGCCCGGCGGCCCAGCTTGCGGGCTTGGTCGAAGCCAAGGTGGACGCAATTGCCAGAACCTTCGCCGCTGAGCGAGAGGTGTACCCAGCCACGATTCTTTGCAAGACGCTCGATCGTATTCACCACTTCACTTCGTTTCCGGAGCACATAGATTTCGTTGCCCATCTCAAGGGGGACCTGGATGTGCTCAACCGGTTCTCGACGGAATGCCGCGAAGCGGGGTGGTCGCCTGCCGCTCAGGACGGCAGAATGGCCGACGCGGACTTCGCCATCTGTCCCTCCTGCTGCTATCACTGCTACGAGGGGATGGAGAATTGGGATCTGGCGCCTCCGGGCCGTTGCACGACCATGGCGGTGGCCTGTCATCGCTACGAGGGCGCTAATCATCGGACCATGAGCCGCCTGCGGGCTTTTACTCAACGGGATGTTGTGTGGGTAGGACATCCTCGGTTTGCGGTGGAGAGCCGGGCGAAGGCGGAAGATTTGATTGTGCAGTGGGCCAGGGAATGGGAGTTGACGGGGGCCCTCGAAACCGCCAACGACATGTTCTTCACACAGGATTATGCAGTCAAGGCCTCGTTCCAGCGGCAGCAGCAGGCCAAAAAGGAACTGCGCCTGCTCATCCCCCAGGAGGGCCAATCAATCAGTGTGTTCTCCTCTAATTTTCACGCCATGACCTTCGGCAAGGCATTCAACATCCAGGTGGGGGGAAGGCCGGCTTCGAGCGCCTGCGTAGGCTGGGGTTATGAACGGTGGGTGTACGCGTTGTTCAGCCAGTTCGGGCTTGAGGTCGAGAAATGGCCACAGGCGTTGAAGCGAGAATTCCAGGCCTTTCAGGCGGCCAAACCGTAGCCCGGATGACGACCATCGAGGATCTACAGCCGCAGCATTTTCAGCAGGTCGCGGGTTGGCTTTCCGAGAAGCCGATCAACCGGTGGTTGACCGGTGAGTGGCGGAATCGTGAAACAACTCCCACGCTATTGGCGATAACGGTCCGCAACCGGAAGAACCGTCTTTTCCTCGTGAGGTTTAATGGCGAGGCTTGCGGGTTGGTCGGCTTGGCCGATATCGACTCGGCCGATCGCCTTGCGATGGTTTGGTACATATTGGGAGAGGCTCGTTTTAGCAGCAAAGGCGTAACCTCCGCGGCGGTCCGCCAGGTCGCGAGAATCGCTTTCGACGAGATGGGACTGGCATGTGTTTACGCCTGGATTATGGAGGATAATCGCGCCTCCCGCCGGGTCCTGGAAAAATGCGGTTTCCGGGAATCCGGCTCGCTTCGCGCCGCCGCCAACTCGGATGGGAACCAGGTCGCTCGCGTTTACTTCGATTTGCTGCCCGTGGAAGCGGCCTGACGGCGAGATGATGATCCTGCTATTCTCCATGCCTCACCGGCTGTGTTCGTTGCCCCGTTTCTGGACACGGTCGGCCTTTCGTCCGCAGCCTGATTTTGATGGCTTCCGGCCCGGAACGATTGTCTGGTCGAGGAAGGTCCCGACCGCGGCAGAAAGCAAGGAAACTCCTAGTGGGTACCGGCTTTTGAAGTTGGCAGGATACTTGCAGCAGTTATCCTGACAATTTATGAACCGCTTGATCATGGACCGAAAAACATCCTCCAAGGGCTTATGTGCCACGCTGACGAATCTCGTCGTTTTGGTGCTAGCGCTGTCCTGCTGCTCCAGGGTAGTGGGCGACGTCATTTCGGCTGATCGAGTTGTGCCGTGGGTGCCCGGGGTGACCGTTGGAGTTCGCGGTGGAATCCCTTCGGTTCCGGCGTGGACGAACGCCACGATGCCGCCGTATAACGTGGATCGTACGGGCGTCACGAATGCTGTACCCGGTCTCCTGGCCGCCTGGAACGATTGTCCCAGTAACGGTGCGGTGATTCTGCCGGACGGAACGTACAACATCACGGGCGGCCTGATTCTGCAAAACGGAAATGGCCGGGTTTTGCGCGGGACGGGATCAAACACGGTTCTGGTTGGCTCTGTAGTAGTTGGCAATAGTGCCTTGTCCTCCCCCCCGGCTATTAATAACCTGCTGCCAGTCCATAAAGGGGATACGGCGTTGACTTTTTCCACTCCGCCATCCGTGAACGTCGTAGTCGGGGACATATGGAAGCTCTCCGCCGACTTCTCTCGGACTAATGATCTGTTTCCGGTTTGCACTATCAGCACCGCGGCCCACACGCTTTACCAGGTGCTGGTGGTAACTGCGGTTTCCGGGACGACGATCTCTTGCTGGCCTCCATGCGTGTTCGATTTTACGAACAATCCAATCCTGGTCGTATTGCAAGGCTCGTCTTCGGTTGGTAAGAAGGTTGGCCTCGAACACCTCAGCCTCACGACCAGCAACGGGGCTGTGGTCGCTTCAGCTACGTCAAGCCTCTTGTCTTTCGGCTGTCTTTTGGATTCGTGGTTGTACGACGTAGCGCTGCGCGATTCGCCCGACAACTATTTGTTGAGCGGGGGCGTGGATGTGTGCTGCCAAGTAGATAGTTGTTACATCGGTGGAGCGCAGACGGCTGGCACGTCGCACGGAGGGGCGCTGATGTCGGATTCGGCTGGGTGCTTATTCCAGAATAACATCTTTGCTAAGCTGGACCAAAACGGCTTCATGTTTGCCGGGGGGTACTGCGGAAATGCGTTCTTTGGGAACTTCTTTACCAACGTTTACGGGAACGGGGACATCTTCGACCACTACTCGCATCCAGTGATGAATCTTTGGGAGCACAATGTGTTTTCCTACAAGGTGCTCCAAGACGGGTATTTTGGCAGCCAGTCTCATCAGACCTATCTTCGCAACGCAGGTAATGCTTGGGGGTATCAACTAAAGCGATGGACCAGCTACATGAATGTAGTCGGATGCGTCTGCCCTCCCGGCACAGGGTACGGAATGTGTTATACCCGCTTCGATCTTGGAGGCTATGGCGCTCCCTACCCGATCTTTGAGTTGGGGTATCCGAATATTGGCAACAATACCGCATCCGATTACAGCCCAGCCACAAGCATGTTTTGGCCAGGAACAAACTGGAATGCCTACGGATTGGCTGGCAATGGCTCAACGGTGCTGACTAACACCCAAGTTAACACCACCAATCTCCAAGGCGATTTCTCATGGCTAAAGCTCGTAGCAGGTAATCCTGCGGCAACCCCCTTGCTCTTTCAGGATCCCGCCAACACAAACCTCTATCATCCTGAAGACCTTGATTTACGGCAGCTCGATGTCCTCCGGCAGATCGGCGACGGCAGCGTATTCGCGAGAGCGGATGGAACCAGCAGCAACCTTCTGGTTGGTCTAGCGGACGGAACCGGGATTACCGTAAGCAACGGCTGGCGAGTCTATGTTGGCGGCGTCGGTTTTTGGCAGCACATGACCACGAACCTGATCTCCACACACATCCTCCACGGGGACGTCATTTACACCAATACCGACGGCAGCTCCAGCCTGGTGTGGCAGCCCAATATCGCCGACCACAGCATTCCGGTCTCGTTGCTCTACACCAACGGCGCGCCCTCCTGGTGGGGCACGAACCGCTGGCCCGCAATTGACCCACTGGGCAGTCCGATGGTCACGCCGATTCCGGCGGAGTTACGGTATTTGGGGATGCCCAATGGCACGAGGGGCTCGGCTCAAGTGCCGGCTCCATCAGGCTTGCGGGTAATCTCGGTCAGCGGGGGGTAACCCCTTCCGGGCGCCGAACCTTGTTCGGTTCGCCACGCTGTAAAAAGCGGGTGGACGCCGATTTTCGTGAGCCATCTTCCCGGATGGTTTTCATCTTGGTCCTTCACAGCCAAACGCCCTTCAAGCAGCACCACCGCGCATGAGCGAACTCGTCATTCGGGCCGGCCGTACTGAGACGCAATACTGGCGGGATCTGTGGAGGTACCGGGAGCTGTTCTATTTCCTGGCCTGGAGGGACCTGCTCGTCCGTTACAAGCAGACGGTGGTGGGTGTAGCCTGGTCGCTGATCCGGCCATTCCTCACCATGGTCGTGCTCACTGTCGTTTTCGGCAAGTTCGGCAAAATGCCTTCCGGCGGGGTGCCGTATCCGATTCTCGTTTTCTGCGGAATGCTCCCCTGGCAATTCTTCTCGACCGCCCTTTCCGAGAGCGGCAACAGCCTGGTGACGAACGCAAACCTGATTTCGAAGGTCTATTTCCCCCGGCTTGTGGTGCCTGCCAGCAGTGTCATTACCAGCTTCGTGGACTTTCTCATCTCGGCAGCCTTCCTGGTAGTGCTCATGGTATGGTATCATTTCGTCCCTTCGGCCAACGTGTGGTGGTTGCCGTTCTTCGTGGTTCTTGCCTTTGGAGCCTCGTTTGGTGCGGGCCTTTGGATTGCGGCATTGATGGTTGAATATCGCGATTTCAAGTTCATTGTGCCTTTCATCGTGCAGTTCGGGCTCTATATCTCCCCGGTTGGTTTCTATTCCAACGTCGTCCCCTCACAATGGCGCCTGGCCTATTCTCTCAATCCGGTAGTCGGGGTTATTGACGGCTTTCGCTGGTGCATTCTCGGGGGCAACCAGGGTATCTACTGGCCTGGCGTAGCGGCTTCAGTTGGCGGCGTCGCGGTACTGCTCGTCACGGGAATATGGTATTTCCGCAAGACCGAGCGCACTTTTGCTGATATCATCTGATCCGAATGGCGCTTAGTTAAAGCACCATCACGCAACCCTATGTGCTTCAGTAGGTTACAGCTAAGCTACGCGGTGTTGCCACGGCCAGTTCACGGCGATGCCCCGGTGTATCTCCCATGTGGGTCGACCCCACGCGTGTCCGGTTATAAGTCGGGCAGCAGCAACTGTTTAGGGCCAAGCGCAGCTTCATCTTGGGGACCGAGAGCATGAAAGAGCTCT
>Ga0335069_10004261_pt1 | contig 21303 bp, 17 predicted proteins | sample Lox_Sample_11_FD_206714 | JGI IMG/M metagenome (GOLD analysis project Ga0335069, IMG submission 206714) | Soil microbial communities from Loxahatchee National Wildlife Refuge, Florida, United States - Lox_Sample_1.1 | ecosystem: Environmental > Terrestrial > Soil > Wetlands | place: USA...
TGAGGATTGCTGCGCCGATTGCGCCGCCGAGATGGGAACGGCGCTCGCTCCAGTCGAGGCAGGCGAAGGCGAAGCGGCGGCGCTCGGCGCGTGCGGCGGCGATGTCGATGCCCAACTTGCCCAGGGCCTTGCTTCCTTTTTCGGAGAGATCGTAAGCATCGGCGCTGTTGGCGGGATGGGGCTCCAGCCAACCGAGCGTATTCATGCGGTCATGGAGCGCTACGCCTAAGGTTCCGGCAATGTGGTCATAGCATGTGCGCGCGGCGCGCAGGTGGGTGGGCGTGTTGGGAACGAAGCGATGGCGGGGGGCTCCGGCGAGAACACTGAGAGCTTCGAGCGCCGTGGCGACCTCGTTCCCGTGCAGGCTGTAGTAGCGATGCTTGCCCTGGGCCAGAACCTTGATCAGGTTTTCTTCTTTCAGCCGGCTCAGATGAACACTGGCGGTGGACGGGCTGACTTCGGCGATTACCGCGAGTTCCGTGCCGGTGCGGGCGTGGCCGTCGAGCAGGGAGGTGAGGATGCGGGCGCGTGCGGGTTCGCCTATTGCGGCGGCGATTCTGGAGAGAGCCAGGGTTGCGTCGGGTGGGGAATTGACGTTTACATTCATCATTTGATCGTAGACGAAGTGTTGATGCACGGCAAGCGGCATATTTGAAGTTGACGGCGTGAGACGGGGCAAGCCCCGTCTCTAGGAGAGAGCGTCCTGGAAATTGATCGACGGAGTGCGCTTGGAGTTTTGGGCGTCATGCTTGCCGCTTGCGGACTGCCTGGCGATGCGGCGGCGGCTTGGAAAGACGAGAGGAGAGACGCAATGATTACCTGCTTTATTCGTTATCAGATCGATCCGTTTCAGAATGAAGAGTTCAGGAGATACGCGGAGAATTGGGGGCGGATTATTCCGCGGTGCGGCGGACATCTGCTGGGATATTTCTTGCCGCATGAGGGAACGAATGACATTGCGTGGGGGTTGATTGCATTTGAGAGTCTCGGTGCCTATGAGGCTTACCGCGCGCGGTTGCGGACGGACAAGGAAGCGGTGGAGAACTTCACGCTGGCGCAGAGTAAGCGGATTATTCTTCGCGAGGAGAGGACGTTCTTGAAGGTTGTTGAGGGGACTTTTGAGATCCCTGCGGGTTCGAAGTGAGAGGCGCTGTCGGCATTAAAAGCTTTAACCACGGAGGACACGGAGATCCACGGAGTACAGCTCTGTACTTACGAAAACTTTTTCGCGGGCGAGGCGCCCGCGCTGCACGGGCTTTAGCGCGGGAGTTTTGGGATGTCGGTACGGGCTAGCACTTTGCCGGAGGCGTCGAGGATGTAGACGTCGGTCCACGGGGCGCCGGCGTTGCCGATGGTGAAGGTGATGGTGGTGCGCGGCGAGGTGCAGCCGCTTAGCTGGCTTTCCTGGGAATCGGCGGCGGGCTCGCCATCGATGCGGGCGCGCGTGATGCTTGCAGGTGATGCGGCGTTTCGAGTGCCAGGCTCGGCTTCCAGGACAACCTGGATCGTGCCCACGAGGTTCTCGCAGTGCATGGGAACCGATAGCTCCCATTGTCTTGCGCCGGTGCTTTCGTTGCGAGCCTTTCTGACGGTGGGAGTTTCCGCGAATACTAACGTCGGGGGATTGCCACCGGGCGAGGCGTACCAGTCTTTCCAACGGCGCTCGAATTCGATGCCCGCGTCCGTATAGGCACGATTCAGGTCGCGATCGCGTTCCTCCCAGCAGGGATGCATGGCTGCGAGGGAAGAACTGGATTGCGCGGCGTGGGACCTTTGCGCGTGCAGGAGGTGGTGGAGCGCGGGAACAAAATCGGGATGATAGCCGGCGAGCGCCATTAGCGACAGGCCTTCGCGGTCGGCCTCGATTTCTAGTTGACGGCAGAAGCGGGCGAATTCTATCGAGGCGCTTTGGGCATCGGACCAGTGCGCGTCGGGTCCGATAGCCGCGGCGGGCCCGGCGATCACAATCGCGCTGCCTGCTTCGAGCGACTTCTGATAGAGATAGCGTCTTGCCCAATCGCGGCGCAGGACATGGGCGATTTCGTGGGATAGCAGTGCGGCCCAGAGGCCGGGGCTGGAGGCGGCTAGCCGAGCCAGTCCGGTTTCTACGAAGATGGTTCCATCGGGAGAGGAATAGGCGTTGAACTGATCGTCTTCTACGATGCGCAATTCCCATTTGAATTTTGGGACTGATGGATTCGGGAGCTGCTTGATGAGGTGGTCGAAGACGATTCTGCCGGCTGAATATGAGCCGGTGGGCGGAATGCTTTGCGCCATGAGTTGAGGCCGGAGGCGGGCGGCAGTTTCCAGATCGAAGGTGTAGTTGCGCGGGACTTGTCGAGTTTCGGGAGCTTGCTGGGCCCATGCGCCCACGGTGCAGGCGAAACATAAAACCAGTTTGCCGCAAGAGCGGAAGGTACGAACGGTACGGCGCACCACGGGGCTCCTCCGCGGAAATCTCTAATTCGAATTATGCGCTTTTTGTCTTGTACCGCAAGGATCAAGCTCACCGGAGGCTTACTAAGATAACCGGCGAGTCGTTTTAATCACGAGATACGAGACAGTCAGGCCGACTAACATGGCGAGCCCACTGAGCAGGCTTACTCTGGAGTCGAACCAGGTTTTTGCGACTGAACTCAGGATTAGGACCAAACCAATGATGGATCCCCATTCGCCGAGCGGCGAACGGGCGAGGATTTCTCCGTGAGGGCGACGGCGAAATTGGATGTGCGCGAGAAGGGAGACGATCCAGGAGAGCATCACGCCGAAGAGGGCGGCGCGCAGGATGTATTCGAAGGCGCGCGCGGGCGCGTAGGTCTCAAGAATGAGGGCGGCGATGATTCCGTAGGACGAGGTGATGAGTGCGTTGATGGGCGCGCCAGCGCTGGTCAGGTGGCCGAGACGCCGGGGAGCCCATCCGGTGCGGGCGAGGGAGAACAGCATTCGGGAGGAGATGTAGAGGGCGGCGTTCGCGCCGGATAATGCGGCGGTCAGAACTACGAAGTTCATGAAGTGCGTTGCGCCGGGCAGATGGATGGAACGGAGCACGGTGACAAAGGGGCTCTCGGACATTCCGGCGCGATTCCAGGGCATGATGCCGACGAGGATGACGATTGCGCCGAGATAGATCGCGGAGAGAGAGCGGAAGGTCATGCGCGCGGCACGCGCGACTTCGGCGGGAGAAGCGGACTCGCCGGACGCGATGGCGACGAATTCGACGCCGGCGAAGGTGTAGATCGCGAAGGTGATGGCGAGCAGAGGAGCGGCTACTCCGAGGGGAAAGAAGCCGCCGTTTGCTGTGTACTGGGGCGTGGCGCGTCCGGTGAGGAGGAGCGCGGCGCCGAGAACGATGAAGACGGCGATGACGGCGACCTTGATCATGGCGAACCAGAACTCGAAGCGTCCGTAGCTGTGGACGCTGAGCAGGTTCGTGGAAAGCAAAATGGCGGAGAAGATGGCGACCCAGGCCCAGGCGGGAAGGTTCGGAACCCAGAATCTCATGTAGGTGGCGGAGGCTACGAGTTCGGCGCCGACAGAGATGGCGATGGCGAACCAATATCCGGCGCGGGAGACGAAGCTGGCCCAGTCGTTAAGGTAGATGTCGGCATAGACGCCGAAGGAACCGGCGGCGGGATGGGCGCAGGCGAGCTCGCCCAGGGCTGACGCTACCGTCCAACTGATGAAGGCGGCGAGCATGAAGGTGAGGATGACGGCGGGGCCGGCGAGCGAGATGGCAGAGGATGCACCGAGAAGAAGGCCGGTGCCGATGGAACCTCCGACCGCGACCATGGTCATTTGCCCGGCGGTGAGCTGATGGCGCAGGCCGGATTCGGAGTCGGGGGCAGAGGACATGGCCCTTCCCCTATACAGCAGGCGGGGCCGGAGAGCAATGGTTGGGTGCTGTCCTGATCTACGCGCTGGCGCCTGAAAACCTTGAACCACGGAGGGACAGGAAGGAATTCAAAATCCTAAAACGCGGAGGGCGCGGAGGACAGCCGCCGAGAGCGCGGAGAGAGGCTTTGAAGCGCCTAACTGGAGCTGGAGGTGGCGGCGGCAGAATTCTGCGTAGGGGAATCGGAGGAGGCGTAGGGGCCGCGAGCCTGGGCGACACGATTGCGGCCATCGCGCTTTGCGCGGTAAAGAGCCTCGTCGGCCAATTTGAGGAGCAGGTCCACGCGGTCGGTGGTTTCGGGGAATGCCGCGACTCCGATCGAAACCGTGACGGGCTTTACCGACGGGCCTTCATGAAGTTGACGGTTCTCAGCCACGCGGAGCCGGATGTCTTCGGCGCGGGCCAAGGCTTGCTGGAGCGAGCATTCAGGGAGGATGAGGGTGAACTCTTCGCCGCCATAGCGGCAGGCAACGTCATCGGCGCGCACCGAACGCAGGAAAATCTCGGCGACGCCGGCCAGCATGCGGTCCCCGGCGGAATGGCCGAAGGTATCGTTGAAGCGCTTGAAGTGGTCGAGGTCGAGCATGAGAACGGCGACGGGGCGCTGTTTGCGGCGTGCGGCATGCAATTCGTGCTCGAGGAATTCCTGCATGTAGCGGCGGTTGTAGAGGCCGGTGAGGGGGTCGCGGACGGCCTGCACGCGGAGTGACTCGCGCAGGCCTAGATTGGCGATGGCGAGGGCGACATGTTCGGCGGCGGACCGGGCAAGTTGAAGGCGGCGAGCCATGCGATCGGAACGCGGGTCGGATTCGAGAGTGGAAGCAGCGAAGGAGTCCTGGAGGGCGAGAATGCCAATCGCCTCGCCGCCGGCGAAGAGAGGAATGCAAAGGGAATCGCCCTCGCCGAGGAAATGAGAGCAGCGCGAAGGGGAGGGTCCGCGGGCATGGATGTGAACCGCGCCGCGGCGAAGGGCCCAGCAATCGCCCGGCGTGGCGAGGGAACTCACGGCGTCGGAGCCCCAGTGGGCGACGGTATCGACGCGGTTCCTGGAAGCGTTGAGCAGGAAGATGGAACCGACGGCGTCGGGAAAAAGGCGGTGCATGCGCTCGGGAAGGAGGCGGAAGACTTCTTCGCGGGAAGAGCAAGCCTGGAGCAAGCTGCCGATTTCGCTGATCTGGGTGATTTCGGCGGTCTGGCGGCGCGAGTCTTCGAGCAGGCGGCGCACGATTTCATTGCTGGCGGCGACCTGGTCCTGCGCCGCCTTGCGATGGACGATTTCCTGCTGCTGATGGTATTGGGTGAGGGCGAGCCGGACGGTGAAGGCGGTGAGCGAGGCGGCGATGGCGATATCGGTGAGAAGCGCGCCGTGGGCCTCTTCCCAGCTATCCATCAGGAAATTGACCGTGACCATGATGGCGACGAGGGCGAGGTTCATGCCGAGGAAGGTGAAGAATTTCGGGGGCGCGACGACTTCGGGTTCGGGATGGGGAGTCCAGGTGAGGGCGATGAGGGCGGGGGTGGCCTGATTGAGAGTCCAGACGAGATTGAACCATGCGGCGGCGGCCAGGTAATGGTGGAGGTCGATCAGGTCGCTGACGATGGTCGCCACCGCGCACACGAAAAGAAAAAGACCGAAGCGGCGGAGCAAGCTGCGTGCGGAGGGAGCGCGAGTGAGGCGCAGGCGCACGAGGACGGCGACGAGGAGGAAGACGCTCTGCGCATCGCTGAGATTGAGATTGCGGACGAAGGCCTCGGAGGGGGCCATGCCGTTGGCGGGCAGGAAGAAAAACGTCGAATAAATGAGAGCGACGACGATGGAGATCTGGAAAAGATCGAGAAAAATTTCTGAATTGGCACGCGGCTGCCCGGAGATATCAGGCAGGAAGAGGATCATCAGAATGGGAGCGCCGTAGAGACAGTAGAGGAGACGCCAGGTCGAGTCGGAGACGAGGTCCTGAGCGAGGAGGCGGCCGCAAGCGTGAAGCGTGCTGGGGGCGAGCCAGATCAGGAGGATCACTCCGAAGAGGAACCAGAAGATCGAGGCAACGCCGTGAGCGCGGCGGAAGGTGCGCCAGGCGCAGACAACCGCGATGGCATTGCCGACGACGACGAGGGATTCGGCTAGCCCGCCGCCCCAGCGGCCGGTGCCGAAGATGGCCAGGCTGAGGGTCTGAAGCAGCATGAGTCCGGCAAAAAGCCAGCTGACGCGGATGATTTGCCGACTCGAGTCACCTCCGAGCTGCCGGACAAGGCGGTTCTGAGCGGGATGGACGGCGCTGAACATAGTCCGGCGAAGAGATGGTGCCACTCCTGAGGTAAATCGGCTGCTCACAAAAAAGGTGCAGGCAAATCGGAAAAAAATAGTGCCCAGAGTCATTGGGGAACATGCTCATTGTGATTGAGCCGGAAGGAGACAGGAGCGCGCCATGACCTTAGTAATCGGGCCGCACCAATGCGCGTTGCCGCTGCGTTCGGACGAAACCTAGAATCGAAACGGGTCTCCCTGTCCTGATGCGGGGACCGCTCATGCCGGAAAACCCCAGTCGAGCCGAAATAGCGCGCCGCATCGAGAAGGCGGAGAAGCTCTTGCAGAAGGGCAAGACGCCGGACGCTTTGGCTGAGTATCTGCAAGTCCTGAAAGACGATCCGGAAAACGACAATGTGCGGCAGTTGGCGGCGGATTTGTGCCTGTCGGTTAATAAAGGCGGGGTTGCAGTGCAGCTCCTGGGAGAGTTGTTTGACCGGCAGGTGGCGATGGCGGATTCGACGCGCGCGAGCCTGACCTATAAGAAGCTGGCGCGGTATGCGAATCCTACCTGGGAACAGAAGGTGCGGTTCGGGCAGTTGCTGGAGCGGTCTAATAAGAAGGTTGCGGTCGGGACGTATGAGAATGCGCTGGAGGATCTGCGGAAGCAGGGGCGTAAGGAAGAGAGTTTGCTGGTATTGCGGCGGATTGTCAGTTTGGAGCCGACTCCGGCGAATCATTTGCGGCTGGCGGAGTTGTCGGCCGAGCTCGATGAGCATGTGCTGGCGGCGGAGTCGTTCCTGAAACTGGCGGAATTGGCGGAGGCATCGGGAGAAGATGCCAACAGGTTTTACGAGCGCGCGTACGCGGAAAATCCTTCCGAAGAAAGAGTAGCGTTGGCGTACGGCAAGAGCCTGCTGACGCATGGCGATTCGGGGGCGGCAATTTTTATTTTCGAGCCGCTGGTGAATGGGGGAGAAACGTCTCCCGAGCTGCGGGATCTCTATGCGCAGGCGTTGTTGGCGGCCGAGCGATGTATCGAAGCGGAGCCGCTGGTGTGGCAGATGTTCGAGCGGAACCCGGCGCGCATACACCAGGTGGTGGGCCTGATCGGGAAGATGATCGATTGCGAGCTGGACACCGAAGCGGTGTCCTTAGCGCGGAAGCTCGAAGTGTTTCAACGCAGGCGGGGAGAGCGGCGGTCGTTTATCCAGACGATGCAGGAGATTCTGGCGACGCACCGGCCGACGGTGGAGATGCTGGAGTTTCTCGCCGAGCTGTTCAATGCGTCGAACCGCGAAGCCGATTACGCGCAGGCGCTGCTGAAATTGTTCGATCTGTATTGCGCGAAGCACGATTATCAGAAGGCGGGAGAATGCCTGGACCGGGCGGCGGAGGTCGATCCGTATGAGCCCGGGCATCAGAAGCGTGTCGAGATGCTGCGCGGGAAGATTGACGATCAGCGGTTCAGAGTGATAGCGGCGCGGTTTTCGACGGTGAAAAAAGAAGAGCAGCATGCCACGAAGGCACCCGAGCCGACGCTGGGAGCGGCTGCGCTGCAAGACCTAATGCTGCAGGCCGAGATTCTTGTGCAGTACGGGATGCGGTCGAAGGCGATTGAGCGGATTCAGAGAATTCAGGAGTTGTTCCCGGGTGAGGAACAGCGGAACCAGGATTTGCAGCGGCTGTATATTTCGGCAGGAATCGAAGTGCAGCCGGCGCGGGGAGCTGCGGTGGCGCCTGCGCCGGGTGCCCCTGCTGCGGCCGCTCCGGCGCAACCCGCTCCGCCCGTGACCGTGGTTGAGGCGGCGGATGTCAGCAGCCTGGCGAAAGTGGCGGAGATCACGCGCAAGCTTTATCACCAAGGGAATGCGGAAGGCGTGCTGCGAACGGCGGCGAACGAGATTGGCGGGGTGTGGCGGGCTACGCGCTGCATTGCGGCTTTGCGCAAGCCGGGGCTGCCGCCATCGAGCGTTCAGGAATTTCATGCCGAGGGCCTCATGCCGGTGAGCGCTGGAGCGCTGGCGAGCATGGTCGAGGCGGTGCAGGATTTGGCGGTTGCGCGTGGGACGCTGGCGATCACGGATGCGTCGAGCGCGCCGGAGCTGATGGGCATTCGCGCCGCGATCGAAGAGGCGCAGATCAAATCGATCCTCGCGCTGCCTTTGACCGATAACAACGATCAGATCGGCGTGCTGATTTTGACTCAAAACAAAAGCCGGGCCTGGCAAGACTCGGAAGCGCTGGTTATTCGCACGCTTACGGACCAGGTAGTGATTGCGCTTAATAACGTCGGGCTGCGGCGGCTGGTGAAGAATCTGTCGGTGACGGATGAGAAGTCGGGATTGCTGAAGCGGGCGTCGTACCTGGATTTACTGCAGGCGGAGACGCGGCGCGGGTTGCAGCAGGGCACGGCGGTGACGGTTCTGTTGATGCAGTTCGGGAAGCGTTCGGCGCTGGTGAAGGAGTTTGGGGAGCAGGCTGTTAATCAGGTGATGGATCAGATTGGACAGCTGTTCTCGGCGAATATCCGGTCGAACGATCTGGCATTTCGCTACGAGTCGACTACCGTGGCGCTGGTGTTGGGCGATACGGGCGAGAAGGAAGCGCTGATGGCGGTCGAAAAATTACGGCGGCTGCTGAAGGAAGTGCGTTTTCCGGGCAAGGGGCAGGCGGTCGATTTCTGCGCCGCTCTGGCGCAGGCGGTGATGCGGCAGCATTTCGATCCGGTAGATATCGTGACTGAAGTCGTCAATCGGGCTGACCACGCTTTGGAACTGGCGATCGTGCAAGGGCCGGGGAAGATTGTTTGCGAGGCGGCGCAGATTGCGGCGGCGGCAGTCGCGTAGAACATTGGGTAATTTTGTAATTTCGTAATTGGGTAATTTGAACCCCGCTGCCGCCTGAAGTTTCCCGGAATCCAGTTTTCAAATTACTCAATTACCAAATTACCCAATTACAAAATCCTCCTGATAAACTCACAGGTTGGCTTCTGGCCAGCCATCTCATCTCGGTAGCGGGATTCATGTTGGGACCTTCATGTTAAAACCTGGGGATATCGCCATCGTCAGCGGCGCACGCACGCCTTTTGGCCGCTATTGCGGAAAAATCAAAGACTACACGGCGCAGGAACTGGGCGCGATTGCAGCGAAGGCTGCGATTGAGCGCGCGGGACTGCAGGCGGCAGAGTTCGATCACGTTGTGTTCGGCAATGCGCAGCAGACGACCGGCGACGCTTTGTATGGGGCGCGGCATGTGGGCTTGCGCGCGGGATTGCCGATCGAGACTCCGGCGCTGACCGTGAACCGGCTGTGCGGCTCGGGGATGCAGGCCATTGTTACGGCGGCGCAGATGATTCAGACGGACGAGGCGAAAGTGGTTCTGGCGGGCGGGATGGAGTCGATGTCGCAGGCACCGTTTTGCATTCGCGGGAGAGATGGATTCACGCTGGCGCCGGGCGGGAAGATTGAAGATTCGCTGATGGTGGCACTGCTGGATTCGTATTGCGGCATGCAGATGGCGAGCACAGCGGAGATGTACGCGTCGCAACAGGGAATTACTCGCGAAATGCAAGACGAACTGGCGTTGCGTTCGCAGCAGCTTGCGGATGCTGCCTATAAAGAAGGAAGGCTTCAGGAAGAGCTGACACCTGTGCCGCTGCGCAATTCCAAAGGCGAAGCGACCGGCGAGCAGCTAACCGAGGATGATCACCGGCGTCCACAGACCACGATGGAAGGATTGGCGAAGCTGCGGGCGTCTTTCGGAAAAAATGGGACGGTCACAGCTGGAAATGCGAGCGGGATTGTCGATGGTGGAGCGTCCGTCGTGGTGATGGCGCTGGAAGAGGCGCAGAAGCGCAATCTGAAGCCGCTGGGACGGATTGTGAATTGGGGAATTGCGGGCGTCGATCCGAAGGTGATGGGGCGCGGGCCGGTTCCGGCGTCGAAGGCGGCGTTGCAGCGGGCTGGGATGACTTTGGATTCGATCGATTTGATTGAAGTGAACGAGGCCTTCGCGGCGCAGTATCTGGCGGTGGAGAAAGAGCTGGGCCTCGATCGCGAGAAGGTGAATGTGAATGGCGGGGCGATCGCATTGGGGCATCCGCTTGGGGCGACCGGGACTCGGCTGGTGATTACGCTGCTGTATGAGTTGCGGCGGCGGAAGAAGAAGTATGGGCTGGCTACGGCGTGCATTGGCGGGGGGCAGGGGATTGCGATGGTGGTGGAGAGCTTTCACTAGGCCTTCCCTAGGCCATGGCGCCACCGTGGAAGAAGACGATTATTACTAAGACAAGCAGGATATAGATTGCTCCCCCGACGGCAAGTACATAGGACGAAACACGACGACGGCAGAGGATTGCAGCGCACGCAACAATTGCCGGCAAGATGAGGAAGAAGGCGTTGACGGGCCACAAGGAACTGACCGGGAAATTATAGAACGGGTCGGGCAAGTATTTTACTAACGGGAGCCAGTGAAGCCATCTGACCTTCAAGGGCGGGAGCAACAATGTAGTGGTAATCAAAACAATCCAGTGCTGCCATGGAACTCTGCTCTTCATCGCTTCAACAGCCGTGATCGGCCAATCAATGATGACAGTACCAATCAGAATGTTTGGAGTGAGGACAAGCAAAAACCTTAGCGATTCGGACGATTCGCCGCCCATGGCCGCGATCCTAGCGCAAGGGAAAATCTAAATGGAGATCAAAAGAGTAAGCATTCTGGGATGTGGTCTCGTGGATTCTGGCATCGCGCCAGGTGAGTGCTGCGGCTTGCCACAGCGAAAAAACAGAGTTAGCGTTGTAGCCTATGAGCGATTTGCGAAGCCAGATCAATAGCCTGTCTCCCGCGGAGAAGGCAGAATTGCTGGATACGGTGTGGGAGAGTCTGGAAGCGGATGCCGTATCGCTTACGGAGGCGCAAAGGGCTGAGCTGGATTTCCGCATTGCCCGGCATGAGAAAAACCCTTCCGATGTCATTCCATGGGAGCAAGTCAGGGCGGAGCTGTTTAAGAAACCGTGACAATCCCGGTCGTATGGATTCCCGAAGCAAATGAAGATTTGCTGGAAGCGCGGGCGTGGTATGACAGAATTCGCCCGCAACTTGGGGAGCGGTTCGGGTTGGCAGTCGAGGGGGCGGTTGAGGCAATCGCGGAACATCCGCTGCAATTTCCCGTCGTCTACCGCAGCCGCCGTCGTGCTGGCGTGCGCCGCTTTCCGTATGGATTATTCTTCGAGGTTCAGGATCATCGGATCGTGGTAATCGCGTGCTTCCACGGCAGACGGAATCCGCGGCGCTGGCGGTCGCGGTGATGTGCGAGCGCGGGCTGATGTGAACTGGAAGCAAACTGCGGATCCCTCGCTTTGCTCGGGATGACAAGACTTAGATAGATCGCAAGTCTCAAATAGAAGTGGAGCTATATGGAAATCAAGAAAGTAGGCGTTCTCGGTTGTGGCCTCATGGGTTCCGGCATTGCGCAGGTGTGCGCGGCTGCTGGATTCGAGACTGTGGTGCTCGAGCTTGACCAGAAATTTCTCGACAAGGGTTTTGCCGGGATTGAGAAGTCGCTGGCTAAATTTGCCGAGCGGCCTGTCGAGAAGGGCGGCATCACGCAGGAGCAGAAAAACGCGATTCGGGCGCGGCTTCGTGGGACGACCAGCCGCCAGGATCTGGCTGACTGCGACATTGTGATCGAGGCGATCATCGAGAACGTGCAGCAGAAGCGCGATATGTATGACTCGCTGGACGGGATCGTGAAGCGCGAGGCAATTTTTGCCACCAACACTTCGTCGATTTCCGTGACTGAGCTGATGGCGGCGACCAAGCGGCAGGAGCGGTTTATTGGGCTGCACTTTTTTAATCCGGTGCCGTTGATGAAACTGGTGGAGGTGGTGCGCACGATTGCGACCGCACCGGATGTCTACGACGCCGCTTACGAATTTGGCAAGAAGCTGGGCAAGGTTCCGGTGCGGACTTCGGATAAGACCGGGTTCATCGTGAACCGGCTGCTGGTGCCTTATCTCCTCGATGCGATTCGGGCTTATGAAGAGGGCGTGGGGTCGATTGAAGATATCGATAACGCGATGAAGCTTGGATGCGGGTATCCGATGGGGCCGTTTACGCTGCTGGATTTTGTCGGGCTGGATACGACTTACTATATTACGCATGTGATGTATGACGAGTTCAAGGAGCGGCGGTTCGCGTCGCCTCCGCTCTTGAAGCGGCTGGTGATGGCGGGGTGGTATGGGCGGAAGTCGGGACGCGGGTTTTACGATTACACCGACCCGGGCAACCCGAAGGCGGGAACGTTCTAGATTGCTGAGATAGAAACCGGATCGCGAAGGGAGCATTTTTCTTCCCGGATTTCGCGAAGCGAGGCTTGGCGGGAACGGTTGCCCCTATGGTCCGCGGCGCACTTGTTCAGTCTTTCTTTTGCTTCTTGGGCGCGGCTTCCGGCTTGGGCTTGTCTTCTTTCTTGGTTTCCTTGGCGGTGTCCTTAACTGCGCTATCGCTCTCAGAGGACGACGCCGACGATGCGCCGCTCTTCTTGGCGTAGTCGGTCACGTACCAGCCCGAGCCCTTGAACTGCACGGCGGGCGCGGAGAGCAGTTGCTCCAGGGGACCACCGCATTCCGGACACTTCTTCAGGGGCTTGTCGGAGAAATTCTGAATCTTCTCGAAACGGTGCTTGCATTTCTTGCATTGATATTCGCGGAGTGGCATGTCGTGAAGTGATTTTAGAGTTTGCGATTGAATGGCGTCAATTTGGAGAGCAGCTCCCGGCTCTCGGCTCCAGGCAAAATCTGAGCATCTGAACTTCGCCTGGATCTTGCAGGTTGGAGCCGTCTTACCGTTTCAGCAAATCCACCGGCTCACGTACATCGTGAACTCTAAAATATTTGGCTAACGTCGGATATTGCTTCGCTACCGCCTCGTACATCGCGTAGGCCACGTTGCGATACGATGCATGGCCCGCGGGCGTCGTGCGTAGTTCGGAGATGTAGAGGGCCTCGGCAAAATCCATCTTAAAGAGCGTACGCTTTCGGAAGGCGAGCGGGATGGCGTACTGCGAATTCTCCTGAGCCTCTTCGCCTCCGGCCTCGGCTAGCTTTTCGACCGAGTTGGCAGCGCGGCCCAGCGCCGCGTCATAAACTGGCCGGATTCCCGCTGTTTCGACCTCCGGCGGCGTGTCGTAGCCGTGGGCGGTGGTGAAGTCCTGCATGATCTGTATGCAGCGGCGATGGCGGTGCATGTCGCGGAAGCCGCCGATGTCCATGAGGATGTCGAAGCGGAACTGCTGGCCGGAGGAGAAAGTGCGCGGAAGTTCATCGTGCTTGCCGCGGTGCCGCATGCCGAGATCGACGATGCCGCGGCGCCTCGCCTCGCCCGCAGCTTCCACCGCCTCACGAATCTGCCGATAGGAATAATGACAGTGACCGTAGAGGAGCGTCGTAGCGAGTTCGATTTCCAGCGGCTCTGTATCGAGCAAGTCGACCGGCGGCGCGGGGGCAATCGCGGCATCGCCCATCAACTCACTCGCCGCCTGCCGTAGTTCGCGGCGCGATTCAATCTCATAGGCACTGGGATCGGCGTACTTGACCAGCGTGGGCGCAACGCGGACCTCACGCAGCAGTTCGTTCGCGGCGCGGTCGGCCAGTTCGGGCGCGATCTCGCGAATCCGCTCCACGAGCGCTCTCAGCGAATCTTCATTCGCGTTATACGCGGGCGAGGCCGCCGCTTTTTTCAGCAGCGCCCCCAGTTCACGCACCTCGCGATGCGGCTGCGAAAGCAGATGGGCAACCTGCGTCTCAAGCGTGCGGGCATTTACGATCTCGCCCAAGGAAGTGTTCGTCGCCAGGGGCAGAAGATAGCGCGAAATGTCGAATGCCCGGGCTCGCAATGTGCGCTCATAGGCATCGCGCTTCATCTCTGCGGGGCAGGGTGTGATGCTCGCCAGGTATTCGAAAGCCTTTTGCGAGATCTCTTCGTAAGCCGCGAAAAGCGATGCGATGGTCTCCCGGTAAAGGTCAGCCGCCGCCGGTTCAGCGAAATTCGGCGTGTAGCATCCGCTCTTCTTGAAATCCTGATAGCGGGTGGAGCGCTCCTGCCCGTCCCAGCGCTGCTCGTCGGCAACCACAATCGCGGCCAGAATCGAAAGACGTTCCACGGCCAGCGCAATGTGCGCCAGGTCGGCAATCGAACGGTGGCCGTACTGGAAATAAAATGTGTTGAGAAATTTCTCCGCCTTTTGTGAGGTGATCTCCCGCAGCGACTCCTTCATCGAGAGCGACGAGCGCGAGTACTTGGCCATGGCATAGGCCTGAATTTCGGGCTCGGCGCCATAAACGGCGAAGACCTCGACCGACGGTGCACTGGAGGGCGTGGTGGCGGGAGAAGACGGAATGGGCTCGACGGGCATCGCTGACATTGGAGTGAAGAAATCTTAAACGGCACGTGCGTGAGGCCGCAATCGCAAACCGGCGTGTCGATCCGGGCGCAGGAAAAATCTATAACCGCGAAGAATACGGAGGCACACGGAGGAACTTGACACCCGGCAATCTATCGCCGGGGCTGCGCGACTTGAATCGGCGTCGGCTTCTGGCCGTTCAGCACGGACGGTTTCGGCGGAACAACCTGAAATGCGCCGGGCGCCATGGCGGGGGGAACGACAATGGGCGGCGGCAGGTCGTGCTCCGCGGACGCCTGCTCCTGGCGCAGCACCACGATATCGACGCGGCGGTTCATGCCGCGGCCTTCGGCGGTCGCGTTGGTCGCGATCGGATGAAACTCGGCGTAGCCCGCGGCGCTGAGGCGGCTGGGATTGTATCCGTCGCGCACAATCAGCAGACGCACAATCTCCGTCGCGCGCGAGGCGGAGAGCTCCCAGTTGGAGGCGAACTGCGCATTGTGAATGGGGACGTCGTCGGTGTGCCCTTCGACGCGGACGTAACATTCACGCTCGCGCAAGAGGGTGGCAATGCGGTCGAAGGTGGGCTGCGAGGCCGACTTCATCTGGGCCGCGCCACTCTCGAAAAATCCCGCCTCGCGCAAACTGATGACTAAACCATCGGGGTCACGGCGCATCGCGATGTCCTTGCGCTTGATCTCCGCGGTCAGCGTGTTTTCGAGTTCCGTCTCGAGATGAGCGAGATCTCCGTTTTCGAGCGAGCCCCCGAGCCCGCCCTCGGGGTGCGAGCTGATGCGGGCGAGGCCGGCGGTGCGTTCGACGTTCTCGATCGCCTGGACATTGCTGAACGGCATGGGATCGCGCACATCGACTGGAACCTTGGTTGTCGACGCTTGAAAGACTCCCATTTCCTGAAACGCGACCTGGATGGCCAGAGCAAGTTTGCCGACCTTGCGCTTGTCGACTTGAGACGAGGCGTACAGAACGACGAAGAAAGCGAAGAGCAGAGTAATGAAGTCCGCGTAGGAGACGAGCCAGCGTTCGTGGTTCACATGACGAGCGGGTTTGTGACGGCGGCTCACGGTCGAGCGGCTCCTGGCTGCGCCTGCTCTTCGTGCGCGTGGGTTAGAAAGCCCTGGAGCGTGGTCTCCACCATGCGCGGGTTCATCCCCTCGAGAATGGCGATAACGCCCTCAATCGTCATTTCGCGGATGATCTGCTCCTCGCGAATGCGAATCTTCAACTTGCCGGCGACTGGCAGAAAGAAGATGTTGGCCAGACCGACGCCGTAGATCGTCGCGACAAACGCGACGGCGATGCCGCGGCCGACTTCGTCGATCTTATCGAGATGCTGCATCACCTGAATCAAGCCAAGCACGGCGCCGATGATGCCGATGGTTGGCGAAAAGCCGCCCGCAGATTCGAAGAGCTGAGGAATTTTCTCTTCCTGTTCTTCCTTGTTATCGAGTTCGAGCTCCATGATTTTGCGGAGTTCCTGCGACTCGGTGCCATCGACGGCGAGCATGAGGGCGCGGCGCAAAAAGGGCTCGTCGATGCGGTCGACTTCCTTGTCGAGCGAGACGATGCCCTCGCGGCGCGCCTTGTTGGCATAGCCCACCAGCACCTTGATTCTCGATTGCGCGTCTTGAATGGGCTCGACAAAAACGTGAACCAACCGCTTGGCGCTGCCGACCGCGACGGGCAAGGGATATTGAATGAGGACGGCGCCGATGGTGCCACCCAGGACGATCATGGCCGCGGTCGGCTGGAGGATCTGGCTGAGATTGCCGCCTTCCAGCAGCAGGCCCAGGAGCACGCCTCCCAGGGCCAGCACAATTCCGCCAACCGTCGCTTTATCCATGCGGTTCCTGCTTCGGTTCGGGCGCAAGACTGTTGTCCGCTACCGGAGAAGCACTCTCTGGCGAGTGGAGGATCGCCGCCCGGTTGTCCCACCAGAGCATGATCCCCTGAAGCACGGACCGCCGGAACTGGACGACGCGGTCGAGAACTTCCTGCGCGCTCTCGCGCACCACAATTTTTTCTCCGTTCACCAGGGTCAGCACGGTATCGGGGGCCTGCTCGACGAACTTGATCAAGTCGGAGTTCACCGCGAGCGGATGGTTATTGAGTCGAGTGAGTTGAATCATGCATGAGCTCCGGCGGGAGAGGCGAGCCGCGACAAGGAGACTCCCGATTAATGCATCGGCGGAGGAGAAGAAGCGTGGAGAAGAGGGAGAGGGGAGGTATCGTTACCCAGGGACTTGGCCGTCTGTTACCTGTGAAAATAAAGCTCCAACGTAGCACGCCGATGACCACTATGAGTCACGGTTCCGCAGCGCAAAGGGAACGAGCTCCGGGAAAAGCTTCGGGGGCGGGTCCAGAAAACGGAACCAACCATACGAATAAAGGAGCATAGACAATGGCACTCACCATTCTGAACAATATTGCTGCTTTGGCTGCGGAAAACCAGCTGAATATCACCAGCAATAAACTGAATTCGACATTGGAGCAGTTGTCGTCCGGTTCCCGCATCAACAGCGGCGCCGACGACCCTGCCGGTCTCGCTATTGCGAACGGCCTCGCAGCCAACATCGCGGCGCTGACTCAATCGGCGAGCAACGCTACCGACGGTGTTGGTGAATTGCAGGTGGCGGACGGTGCGCTATCGCAGGTCACCACGCTGCTCGACCGCGCCGTCACACTGGCGACCGAGTCGGCGACGGGAACGGTATCGGACTCGCAGCGCACCGCGCTGGACGCCGAATACCAGTCGATCAAATCGGAAATCGACAGCATCGGGTCGACCACCAACTTCAACGGCGGGCAGGTCTTCACCGCGAATACCCTGAACGTCTTCTTGAGCGATGGCAGCGCGTCGGGCAGCAGCACTATCGGCGTTTCCACCGGACTGCTCTCTTCGAGCGACCTTAATCTTGGTGGCGCCGTGTCCGCTACTGGACTCCTCAGCCAGACTGCGGGCGCTGCCGCCGTTGCCGCCACCGATACATTGACGGGCGCAAACTTCACGCAAGGCGCCGCGGCCACCGGCACGTTGACCTTTACCGGAAACGCGGCCGCCTCCGACACGGTCACTGTCGGCACGAAGACCTACACCTTCGTCACGACCCTGAGCGGAGCCGCCAACGAGGTTCTAATCGGGGGCAGCACGGCGCAAAGTATCCTGAACCTGGAGGCTGCGATCAACGCCGCCCCGGGTGGCGCAGGCGTTGCTTATGGGGCGGGCACGGTCGCCAACACGGCTGCCTATGCCTCGGCTGTCACAGGGACGACACTTACAGTGACGGCCAATCTCAACGGCACGGGTGGAAACTCGATAGCGACCAGCGTGACCGGCGGTGGCAACGAGGCTTTTGGCGCTGCGGACCTGGCGGGTGGAGTTGCCGGAGCAACGGTCTCCATCGGCAGCCAAACTTATACTTTCGTCAGCGCGCTCAGCCATACCGAGACGGCCAACGAAGTGGTCTCTTCCAGCGAAGCCACCGGCCTGGCGAACTTGGTCTCGGCCGTCAACGGAACTGGCGGCGCCGGCTACAGCGCCAACACCGTCGCCAATTCGCAAGTGACTGCCGGAGCTTCCACCGGCACCACCGTCCTCTTTACCGCCGATACCGCGGGCACAAGCGGGAATTTCATCACGACCGCGACGAGTGGCGCGACCAAGGGCACGTTCTCAAGCGTGGACTTCACGGGCGGCACCGCCGCGGGCAGCCCGCCGTCCGCCGTAGCGGGAGACACCGTTACCATCGGCACGCAGACCTACCAGTTCGTTTCCTCGCTGGGCACTCCGCAAGCGAATGCGGTGCAGGTGCTGGTCGCTCCCACCGAAGAAGGCAGCTTGCAGAATCTGGCAAATGCCATTAACGGCGGCAGCGGGGCAGGTATCAACTACATTTACGGAAGCGGCGTCACCGCCAACACGGCAGCCAAAGCCGTGGCCGGTCAAAATGCGCAGGGGCTGGGCACGCTGTCGCTGACGGCTCTGACCAAGGGCACTGTCGGCAACAGCATTGCGCTGGCAACGACGGGTTCGGGCGCGAACACGTTCTCCGGAGCGTTTCTGTCTGGCGGCACTGCAGGATCGATCAATGACCTGTTGACGCAAGACGATGCCAAGGCTGCCCTGGCCCTGATCAACGACTCGGTCGCCACTGTCGCCGCTCTTCGCGGCAACATCGGCGCCACTGTCAACCGGTTGCAGAGCGCCTCGAACGTCATCACCAACCAGACACAGAATCTGACGGCTGCCGAGAACGACGTGACCGCGGCGGACATTCCCACCGCGGTCGCCAACCTCTCGCAGTTCTCCATCCTTGAGCAGACCGGCATCTCGGCTCTCGCCCAAGCCAACCAGCAACAGCAGCTGATTCTAAAGCTGCTGCAATAACTTTCTCGGACATGGGGGCGGTTAGCAGCCGCCCCCTTTCTGTCTTTAAAAAGCGCTTAACTGAGGTTTATGCGGTTTTCGAATGGCCGAGAGCCTTCTTGGGAATGCCGCCTCCAAAATGACTCCCCTATCGCCAAATAGGCTCAAGTAATACCGCGATTTGGCCGAAGTTTGTAATCGGATTGCTCTGATCTTAGCTGTGGGCAAAAGATTAGCGGTTTGCAATCCAGCCCTGATTACCCCGCAACGAGCATCAAGGAGTCCATCGGATGGGAATCAGTTTTAACTCTTCCAGCTTATTGAGCGGCAATGGCATTAACGTCAGCGCGGTCGTGCAGGAATTGCAAGCCGCGCAAAGCGGGCAGTTGACCGCGTGGCAGTCGGACTTGACCACCCTTCAAAATCAGTCCTCCGCCCTGAGCAGCATCAACAATGACCTCTCGAATCTTCAGGCGGCGGTGCAGGAGTTCTCCGATCCGACTGGCGTTCTCTCCCAGCTGACCACGAACTCTTCGCTGCCGATCGTGGTCTCCGCCACCGCCCAGAGCGGCGCTACGCCCGCCAGCTATACGGTAGTGGTGAACGGCCTGGCGTCGGCGGGCACGCTCTATACCGACCCCGTCGCCAGCGCCAGTGCTTCCATCCTGCCCAGCGGCCAAACCACGGCCGATCTCAAGATTCAAATCGGCGGGGCCAGTGGCACGACGGCTGACATTGCCATCACTCAGGGCAGCAATGACACGCTGACTACGCTCGCCCAGTCGATCAACACCGCCAGCGCGAAAAATAATTGGGGAATAACGGCCACGGTCGTGACCGATGCCAATGGCGCGCGGCTCGCCATCTACAGCCAATCGACCGGCAGCCCCGGAGCGCTTGCGCTTTCGGACAATACCACCAGCCTTACCTTCGAGCCCGCCGTCGGCGGTACCGATGCCGAAGTGACCATCAACGGCATTCCTTACGCCAGCACAACCAATACGTTGGCCGGGGCCATACCCGACGTCACCTTTAATCTGGAGAGCGCCGATCCGGCGACGCCGGTCACCGTGACGGTCGCACCTGACAGTACGGCCGTGAATAATGCCGTCGATAACTTCGTCACCGAATACAACACCGTCATCGACGACATCAAGAAACAATTTACCGTCAATCCTTCGACCAACTCCGAAGGGCCTCTGGGAGCGGACAGCAACCTGCGTCTTCTCCAGTCCAGCCTGTTGAACGACGCCGCCTACACGACCGGCGACAGTCTATCGACAAGCAGCGGCTACTCGAGTCTGGCGGCGCTTGGCATCAGCATGAACGATGACGGTACTCTGACGGTCAACACCGCAACCCTGGACAATGCGGTTACCTCGAATCCTGCAGCCCTGACTAACTTTTTCACGAATTCGGGCAACTCCGGTTTTGCCAACAATTTCGCCACCGACCTGAATGCTCTGACCAGCGCCACCACCGGCGCGCTCAATTCCGATCTCGCGGCCAACCAGAACCAGCAAAACGATCTCAACACTGAAATCAGTAATTTCGAATCGCGGCTCGCGGCGCAAGCCGTCGAGTTGACACGGGTGTTCGATCAGGTCAATGCCAATCTAGAGCAGTACCCGTTTCTTCTCCAACAAGTTACCGCGCTTCTCGGCTCGCTCGGTTCGAGCGGCACCAGCAGCGGCATTCTGCCGAGCACGAATACCACTCCGACCTCGGGGACTGCCTCTTCGACCAGCGGCAGCGGATCGGGCTCGAGCAGCGGTTCGAGTAACAGTTCGAGCAGCTAGAAAGGCGATAACGTGGATGCCAGAAATTTCTACCGGGAAGCGGCGGTGCGTGGCGCAAGCCCGGTTCAACTCGTAGTCCAGCTCTACGATCAGATCCTCGAAGACCTGCGGCATGTTGCCTCCGCCATCGAGGAGAAAGACATTCGCCGCCGCACCGACCGCGTTCGTCATGCGCTGCTCGTCATCGGCCATCTGCAATCGTCCCTCGATTTTGCCCAGGGCGGCGAAATCGCCAAGAACCTCGAACGGTTTTACAACGCCCTTCGCCAGAACCTCGTCAGCCTGCAATTCCGTCCCACCAAACGCGCGGCCCAGCAATTGACGACCGACGTTCTTGCCGTGCGCTCTTCCTGGGTCGAGGTCGAACGCATCGAAGGCGCCAAAGCCGCCGCCGCGAGGCAAACTCCAGCGTCTTCGCCAAGCCTCGCCCAAACCGAACGAGCGCGCATCGACTGGAAAGGATAATGTCCACCGCCACGGCCGACACGCTTCGCGAAGCAAATCGCCTGTTGCGCGAAATCCGGCTCCAGTTGCTGCCCCAGCGCAGACAGTCGGGCCGTCTCGTCCCGCAGGAGCTGG
>Ga0335069_10004262_pt1 | contig 21303 bp, 17 predicted proteins | sample Lox_Sample_11_FD_206714 | JGI IMG/M metagenome (GOLD analysis project Ga0335069, IMG submission 206714) | Soil microbial communities from Loxahatchee National Wildlife Refuge, Florida, United States - Lox_Sample_1.1 | ecosystem: Environmental > Terrestrial > Soil > Wetlands | place: USA...
GAATCTTCCACATAAGCGTTCGCCAGCAGCAACATGGTCGGCATGCTGTTAGGATTGGCCGCCAGCGCTTTCTCGCCGTACGAGAACAGCCGCGCCGAATCGTTCAGCTGGCCGAGCGTGAACATCGCGTATTGCGCGACAGGTTCGTCGAAACGTGACCCCGGAAATGCCGTCGCAAAACGCTCGATGTAGTTCATGCGTACCTTGGAATCCTTCTCGTCAGTGATGGCGTTGTATGCTGCCGTCTCCAGGAATTCGTAGGAACTCTTGTTGCCCTCTGTAATATCCCGCAGGCGATCGGCGAACTGCTCGTCGGTCATGCCTTCGGGCTTGGGCATCTTCAAGGCATCGTTGTAGTCCTTGCCCCCACGCGTGGCATACTCCATCAGTTTGGAGTTCGATTTCATCTGCTGGGCGATGTTCGTCTGTGAAACCAAAATGTCCATGTTCCTCGGCGCCGCCGCCAGCGCTTTTTCTCCGTAGTTCAACGCCTTTTCCAGATCGCCGGTGGTTTGGTAAGACTGTGAAATCTGCCAGTTGCCGTACGCCACGGCCGCCGGATTCGCGGAGAACTTTTGCACGAAGTCTTCGTACAACGCGATTCTCTTCTGCGTGTCTTGCTCGTTCGAGATCGCGATCAGATCCTTGTCTTCGGGCGTGCCCGCAGGAATCACGATCTTCTCGAGCTGGGCGAACGACGTCAATGAAAGAAGGAGAATTGCGAGTACAACACGGTGCATGGTTGCCTCCGAATCGGATATGAATTTTGCAGCGCGAATCGTAACGCCGAACCCCGCACGGTGCAAGGGCGCACGTCATAGTGAATGGTTCAGAGCGCGCGGATCACAGCCGTCGGAAGCGCTAGCTAGCTCCGCCCTTCGCGCTTCTGGGCCACGACCAAGCCGCGCGGCGTCCGCAGAAGAACCACCGAGATCAGCCCCTCCTGCTCCAACTTCAGCGCCGCCTGCCGGACGGTCTTCAGGTGGGAACTGGCGTCGTGCATCAGGATCAGCCCGAACGGATTGACTTGCGGCAGGAACCGCCGGACTTCCTGCTCGCGGATCGGCAGATCGCTGTCGCTGAAGAACAGATCAATCGTGCCCTCGATCTTCATCTCGAGGCTCGATTCGTTTCGTAACTCGATCCACTCGGCTAGCCCCGACGCAGCGATGCGGGCCTTGGCACTTTCGTAGACTTTCGGGTCGAACTCGCACGTGACGACGCGCCCTCGTCCGTTGGCCTTCAGTCCCTCTGCAATCCATAGTGTGCTGATACCGCTGAAGGTGCCGGTCTCGACCACCAGATCGGGCTTGATCGTCGTCACCGACGTCCGCAGAAATTCCAGCACCTCGACCTCGGCAGTCATCGAGTCGAACATGCCCCATTGCTCTGGATGTGGACACTCTGGCGTAGGGCGGTGGTATTCCGGCTGAAGGCGGTCTCCTCGCTCAATCTGCCGCAGGATGCGGTGTTCCTGCTTTTCCTTCTTGAAGAATCGCCGAAGCGAAAGGGACATAGATAGCAAGTTTAACAACTAGCCACGAGCTGCAAGCCCGGGGCTGCGAGGAATCGTGGTGTTCACAGGCCAAACCCATGTTCCCGCACCGGGTGCAGCAACGGCCTCACCATACCCGGCACGCGTTTTCGCGCACCATGGCCTGCCCGGCCTTGCATCCCCACGCCTGTTGGAACTCCGGCATGTTCTGCACCACGCCGTTCACGCGATAGCGTCCTGGAGAATGCGGGTCGGTATTGACGAGAGTGCGTGCCAGTTCCGGCCGCCGCTTCTCGCACCACACTCGCCCAAATCCCAGGAAAAATCGTTGCTCCGGCGTGTAGCCATCGATCTTGTCGCCTGCTTTGGCGGAGTTGTCCGCGGCGATCATCGCGCGCAGAGCCATCAACGCAATGCGGGCGCCGCCGTTGTCGGCCGTGTTTTCGCCCAGCGTGAGCCGACCGTTCAGCTTCAGGTCATCGACGGCGACGAAGTTGCTGTATTCGTCCGCGATGCAGCTGGCGCGCTTCTCAAACTCCTTCCCGTCCGATTCCGTCCACCAGTCACGCAGGTTTCCTTGCGGATCGAACTTCCTTCCCTGATCGTCGAAGCCATGGGTTAGTTCGTGCCCGATGACCACCCCAATGCCGCCCATGTTGACCGCGTCGTCCATAGTCTTGTCGAAGAAGGGCGGCTGCAGAATGCCGGCCGGGAAGACGATCTCGTTGTACGACCCGCTGTAGTATGCGTTCACCGTCGGCGGCGTCATGTTCCATTCTTTGCGGTCAAGCGGTTTGCCGATCTTGTTCAGCCGACGGCGCGTTTCAAACTGCGTCGCCCGCACCACGTTCCCCATCAGGTCGCCGCGTTCAATTGCCAGTGAACTGTAGTCACGCCATACATCCGGATATCCGATCTTGTTTCGTATCGCCTCCAACTTGATCCTGGCCTGCTTCTTGGTCTCATCCGACATCCACGGCAGTTCAGCCATATCTTCCTCGAGGGACTTCTCGAGCGCAGCCACCAGTTTCAACATGCGGGCCTTGCTCTCAGCGCCGAATGCCACTTCGACGTATTTCTGACCCAGGGCTTCGCCCAGGGACCCGTCCGTCAGATCCACGCACCGTTTCCACCGGTCTTTGATCTTTGCCTGTCCGGTCAGGTACTGCTGCATCGTGAAGTTCGCACCTACCCACGGCTTTGATAGCCAGGGCGCGGCCGAATGGAGCAGATGCCACGTCACATACGTTTTCAGCGACTCCAGCGACTCGGTTTCAAGCACGCCGTTGACTTCCTTGAAGAAATCCGGATTGCCGACATTCAGCTCTGTGAATGCTGGCGCTCCAATCGCCGAGAAGTAGCGCGCCAGAAAGAAGTTCGGCGCCAGCGCCACTGCCTGGTCGCGGCCCATCTTGTGATCGCGATTCTTGGGGTCGCGCCGCAGAGTCCGGTCCATGGATGCTTTCGCCAGGGCCGTCTCAATCCTCAGCACCGTCTTGGCCGAATCCGCGGCGTGTTCGGCGCTCTGTCCGTTCAGCGTGAACAACTGGGTCGCGTACTGCACCAGATGCTGCCGCATCTCCGCCATTTTGGCGTCGTCCTTGATGTAGTAGTTGCGGTCTGGCAGCGTCAATCCGCCCTGGTCGAGATACGCGATTACCTGATCGGCGTTGTGCAGATCCGGTTGCGAATAAAACGCAAACAAACTCCGAGCTCCCCGCAGATGCATCTGCGCGATCGCGTCGATCAACGCTGCCTTGTCTTTGGCCGCGGCGATGCGGTCAAGATCAGGCTGCAACGGCGTACTTCCTTTGCTTTCCGCTGCCGGCTCGTCCATGCAAGAGCTGTAGAAGTCACCGATCTTCTGCGCGGTTGCGTCGCGTTTCGGTTCCGCCACCGCGGCTTTCTCCAGAATGTCGCGCATGGTGAACTGATTCCGTTCATCCAATTCGATGAAACTCACCCACGAGGACTGATCCGCGGGAATCTCCGTCCGTGCGATCCATTTCCCGCACGCATACTGATAGAAATCGGTGCATGGATCGGCCGATTGATCGATGTTTTCAATGCTGAACCGTTGCGAAGCGGCCGGTGCGGGACCAGCCGTTTGCGCGACACTGAACCCCGCCATGAGGACGACTAGGACGGATACTGTCTGAAGACGGCGCACGGAAAACCTCCTGAGAAACGGGTTACTCGGTTGTGAAGTATTCAGGGACCGGATTCTCGAACATCGAGTAATCGCGCGTCACCACAACGATCCCGCTGTCGGTCATGAAGTACCTTTGGCGGTCGGCTTCGGCGTCATAGCCGATGGTGGTTCCCTCGGGGATGTGCACGTCACGATCGAGAATCGCCCGCCGGATCCGGCAGCGGCGTCCGACATTGACGTGGGAGAACAGAATGCTCGACTCCACTTCGCTGAACGAGTTGATCCGGACATCGGGCGAGAGCACGGACTCCTCCACGGAACCGCCCGAGATGATGCAACCCGAAGAAACCAGAGAATCGAGCGCACGCCCCATGCGGGCCTCTTCGGCAAAGACGAATTTCGCCGGCGGGTACTGCCGCTGGTGGGTGCGGATCGGCCAATGCTCGTCATAGAGGTTGAATACCGGCGACACCGATACCAGATCCATGTTTGCTTCGTAGTACGCTTCGAGTGTCCCGACATCGCGCCAGTACTGTGCCTCCTTCTGGTTTTCATCGACAAAATTGAAGGAGAACACGCGATACTCGTCCAGCATTCGCGGCAGGATGTCCTTGCCGAAATCATGGCTGGAGTCTGGGTCCTCGGCGTCTTTCAGCAAGACCGGGATGAGCACTTCGCGATTGAAAATATAGATGCCCATCGACGCCGAAATCTTCGTGGGATCATAGGGCGACCGGAGATCGGTGCTCTTCGGCTTTTCCAGGAAGCCGACGATCCTGCTGTCTCGGTCTATCTCGACCACGCCGAAATGGCGGCATGCGTCGGGCTCCATCAGGATGGTCGCCACCGTCACGTCGGCGCCGGAGTCCTCGTGCTGCTGCAGCATTCGTCCATAGTCCATCTTGTAGATGTGGTCGCCACCGAGAATCAGCACATACTTCGGAGTCTCGGAGCCGATCGAGTAGATATTCTGGTAAACGGCGTCTGCCGTCCCCATGTACCAGTTTTCGCTCACACGTTTCATGGGCGGCAGGATTTCGATGAATTCATTGACTTCGCGGCCGAAAATGTTCCAACCTTCACGGATGTGACGGTTCAGAGACAGCGCTTTGTATTGCGTCAGGATAAAAATGCGCCGCAAATGCGAGTTCAGGCAGTTGGATAGCGTGATGTCGACGATGCGATAGATGCCGCCGAACGTTACCGCTGGCTTTGCTCGATCGCGCGTGAGGGGGTAGAGGCGTTCTCCAGCGCCTCCGGCCAACAAGACTCCGAGGGTATCTTTCATCGGCGCACCGTAGGGAGACCGCGGACTTCGGTTGCCCGCCCCGGGAGGGGCAACGCCGAATACTAGCACAGCCGATGTTGGTCCTGCCGTACGGTCTCGGCGGCTTCCGACAAGAAAAGGGGTGGCACGAAAATCGTGCCACCCAAGAAGAAACCGGACGTTCGGTTAGCAGTGAACGATCTTCTCGCTCTTGATTCCGCGCGTTGCGTTGCGCGAATCCACCACCAGCTTCGCGTCGTTCACGATCTTGTTGTAGTCGTAATCGGTGTGATCGGTAACGATCAGCACACAGTCGTACTGGCCTATGTTATCGAGAGAGGCCCGGGTCATCTGCAGATCATACTTTCGTCCGCGTCCGACAAACGGGAAATACGGATCGTGGTAGCTGACCTGTGCGCCTTCTTTCTGCAGCAGTTCGATGATGGTCAGCGCCGGCGATTCACGCAGATCATCAATGTCCTTCTTGTAGGCAACGCCCAGTACCAGAACCTTCGCTCCGTTAATCGATTTCCTGTGCTGGTTGAGGGCGCTGATGGTCGACGCGATCACGTGGTACGGCATCGCCACGTTTACTTCACCAGCCAACTCGATGAACTTCGTCCGGAAGTCGAATTCCTTTGCCTTCCAGGACAAATAGAAGGGGTCAACCGGGATGCAATGGCCGCCCAAACCGGGCCCGGGATAGAAGGGATGGAACCCAAACGGCTTGGTGGCGGCTGCGTCGATGATCTCCCAGATGTTGAGATCCATGCGCAGGCACAGCAGCTTCAATTCGTTCACCAGCGCAATGTTTACGCAGCGGTAGATGTTCTCCAGCAACTTGGTCATTTCGGCTGCCGCGGGCGACGATACCGGAACCGTGCGCCGGAAGATCGATCCATAGAGCGCGCCCGCAATCGCGCTCGCTTCCTTGTCGAGGCCGCCGATCACTTTTGGAATATCGTGCCGTGCCACGGAGGTGTTGCCGGGGTCCTCACGCTCCGGAGAGAACGCGACCCAGAATTCTCCATCGCCCGCCGCGCCCTTTCGCGAGGCTTTCAGTCCGGCCTTGTTTTCTTTCTCCAGGATCGGGATCAACACTTCTTCTGTTGTTCCTGGATAGGTCGTGCTTTCCAGAACGACAATCTGCCCAGCACGCAGGTGCGGTGCAACGGCATGAGCCGTATTCGTGATATAGCTGAGGTCCGGCTCGTGATACTCATTCAGCGGCGTCGGAACGCAGATGATGATCGCGTCCATGTCCGTGATCTGGGAGTAATCCGAGGTGGCCTTGAATCCGCTTACCTTCGCTGACTGAATCTCTTCTGGCGAAATGCGGAAGATATAGGATCCGCCCTTGGCCAGCGTTTCCACTTTCTTCTGGTCGATGTCAAAGCCGGTCACGGGAAATTTCTGTTCGCTGTACAGCAGCGCCAGCGGCAGTCCGACATATCCCAGACCGATGATTCCTACCCGCGCTTTCCGGGCTTCAATGCGGCTTTTCAATTCTGTCATGGGGGATGAAGAGATGAGTTGAGCGTCCATAGAGTCCAACAAAAGTTTAGCATCGATAGCGGCCATTCCAGCCGCGGAAACCGCGGGTTTCACGATATTTTTACGTATGGCACGAACGGGGGATAACAGCGGTAATCAAATTCGACCCAACCCCGCTTTCCTTAGTAACATTCGGCTTGCATGCGAATCCGCATTTTGCTGGTTGTGCTCCTGCTGCTCATCGCGATGGGCAGCCAGGCGGGCCGTTTTCTCGTCGTGGACAAGCCGCAAAGGGCGGATGCGATCGTGGTGCTCGCCGGCGAGACATCGGTTCGTCCTGCTCGCGCGCTGGAACTGCTCCGTCAGGGAATGGCGCCGCACGTGTTTCTCGATGCCGAATCCCGCGATGTCATCTACGATCAGAAGCTCACGGATGTCGCGCAGCATTTCATCAGCGCGCAACCTGACAAGGATCGCATCTCCGTATGTCCGATCATGGGGCTGTCGACCTACGCCGAAACCGATGATGTCAACCGCTGCCTGCAACCTTATGGCGTGCACACCGTGCTGATTGTGACGTCTGCGTCGCACACACGCCGCGCCCTGAGGATCTTTCGTCACCGGCTGCCGCAATACCAATTTGCCGCGGCCGCCGCCCAGGACCCCACCCACTTCGGTATCTTCTGGTGGACCAACCGCGAATGGGCCAAGACCACCGTTGACGAATGGATCAAACTCACATGGTGGGAGGTCGTCGATTGCTGGCGGTAAAAGTGCAGTTCCCGGTGTCCTGGTGCTCAGTTCCCGACCAGAGCAGATTGCCCTTCGTGGTGTTGCGGAAGCAGCCGAGGGAATTTGGTTGACTCTTCACGTAACATACTTTCTCCTTCTCTGAGTGCTGAGAACTGAATGGAGGCTTCATGTCGCAAGTCAAGATCACTGTCCGGCCGAATGGTTCGTACCGCGTAGAGGACCCCAACGGGTTGATCGAGTTGGTGGATGCGAACGGAAACAGGTACGACCTTACAGGTAAACCCGCCTACTCGCTGTGCCGCTGCGGCGCCTCCACGAACAAGCCGTTTTGCGACGGTACCCACAGCAAAATTGGTTTCCAAGCTGCCGAGGCTGCCGTAAGGAACGAAGGCTGAGAGGTGCTACCTCCTTCTCCCACCCCGTACCTAAGTGGAAACCAGCTTCGTGCATTTCTGGTGCGAAGCGGTTTTGCCCTGTTCTAGCATGGTGATTGCAGCCTTGGTGGCCTTGCAATCATGACGGCGCAGCCGAAGCAGCACGCGATCCGGCGGAGTACCCGACTGCCGCTGGAAGTCCCCGTTCGCCTGACCAGCCTCGATCCTGCTCTGCCGTTCTCGGAGGAGTGCACGACCACGCTCGTCAATGCGCATGGCTGCGGACTGATCACCCAACGCTCGCTCCCCCGCGACCTGCCCGTCCAACTTGAAATCGTCCGGTCGGGGCGACAGACCACCGCGCGTGTGGCCGACGTCGTTTCGTTGGGCGGGGAACCTGAAACGTGGTTGCTGGGGATGGAACTTGACACGCCAGGCAACTTCTGGGGAATTGAGTACGCACCGTCTGATTGGAAGATCGAGGAGGTCCCTCCTGCAGCGGCCGCTCTTCCAGATAGCCAAGAACCAGCGCCTGCCCATTCGCCCACGCCTGGCGCTGGCCGGCGGTGGCGCCTGACCGACATCAGTGCCGGTGCCTGTTATCTGGAAGCAGCCCAGCCCATGCCGATCGGGACCCAGGTGTTGATCAGCGTGCGAGTCGCCGGTCACGAATCCTTGCTCGACGGAATCATCCGGGCGTCGCATCCCGACGGAATAGGGGTAGAGTTCACGTCCAAGGATCGCGGCAAGCGCGCGGCGGAATTGATTCAATACCTCGTGGAGCACCGCGAGGTGCCTCGCGTCTTCGTTGGAGCCAAGGAGGATACTTCCTCCATCGAACCGGTAACGGCGGCCGCAGATCCGGCGGATGATCCGCTCCTGGAACTCGTCCGGCAGGGCGACACGCTCCCTCTGGAACAATTCCTCGACGATCTCAAGGCTCAGAGACTCGGGGAGCGTGCTGAGCCGCGTGTGGACGTAATCTTGCAGGTGCACCTTGCCGGAACCGACGCACAGGGGGAAATTTTCGAAGAGGATGTCGAGACCCGCAACATCAGCAGCCGTGGAGCGCAGTTGCAGAATGTTGACAGCAAGCTGCGCTCGGGCGACATCGTATCGATTCGTTACGGGGGCAACTCGGACAAATTCCGCGTCACCTGGGTCGGAGCTTCTTTGACCCCACTGGCCGGCCAGATCGGCGTCGTCACCGTTGAATCTACAACATCCATCTGGGACGAGGTTATCGCCACCGCCCAAAGCGAGGCGCCGCAGATTGCTCGCGGCCACTCGAGCTAACGCTTCGTCAGCAAATCGCCCGTCGCAATCACATAGGTGGTCAGCTTATCCAGTTTGATATTGTTCCGCTTGGATGTGATGACAACGGTTCCGTCCTCGCGCCGAGTTGACTCGATGTCCTTCATCACAACGCGGCGGTTGGAGATCCTTGTGGCTGGCGAATCGGCTGGTGCACGATCGGGGTCGGTGACAGAGGAATCCGGGAATCGCTGCCCTGGCATTTGTGAATCCGGATACGCGCCCATACCGTTCCAGGTCTTGATTTCGCTCTGTGTGGGGCCATAGGCCAGATCTGGGCCAGCTCCCGCCTGGACAGGGTAGAACCACGCTGTCAGGTACGCCTTGAGTGAAGCGGATCCGTTCTTCCACTGTACCGAGTCCATTCGCAGCGCGAGTTGTGAAGGCTCGGTTGCAGTCTTTGCCACTGATTCCACCACTTCTCCCGAAAAGACGGCGTTTCGCGGAACGGTCTTGCCGTTCAGCAGAGTGGCAATGGCCAACTCTGCCTGAACCTTGGTCCCGACCGGCGTTTTCCCAGCCTCGACTTTTTGCTTGAAGTTGATGGGAAATTCGACTGTCGCAGGCGCGCCGGCCCCGGTAGGCCGCTCCTGGCCAAAAGCCACGAGAGCAAACACGACGACCATCCAACCCAGAGTCTGGATTCTCGTTCTGGCGGACATTGAATCCCCCTTTGCCGATTGACGGCTTCTAAGCGATCTTCCAAGCGTGGGCGCTGCGTGGCGGGCACCGATTCGATTGCGCCAAGTATACCTCCATTGGCAAAGCGGACCATGTGCTTTGGCTTTGCGCCCGTCAACCACCGCAGAGAGACTGTCGGTCATACGAGCTCCTGCTGGCAGTGATAAACTCCCTCGCCGGAGGCCTTTGTGGCAGACCAACGGGACCGGGAACTGGGGATGGGGGCGGGCATCACGCGCCGCGACTTTCTGAATGGGGTAGCGATCACGGCGGGAGCGGCGATGATTCCGCCGGAGATGTGGGCTGCAGCTGCGGCCGATCTCGAACCTCAGAACACGGCAGGATATTACCCCCCGGCGAAGGTCGGGCTGCGGGGATCGCATGCAGGTTCTTTTGAAGCGATGCACAAGGTCCGCGACGGCGACTTTTGGGAGGGCGCTCCCAAGCCCGTCGACACAGGCGAGACTTACGATCTCGTGGTAGTCGGCGGTGGCCTCAGCGGTCTGGCGGCAGGGCACTACTTCCGCAAAACTGCCGGCGACAAAGCGAAGATTCTTATCCTCGAGAATCATGACGACTTCGGCGGGCACGCCAAGCGCAATGAATTCCGCTCCGGAAACGCCTTCCGTCTTGGTTATGGCGGGACCTACTCCATCGAAAGCCCTGCGCCATACAGCCCAGTGGCCAAAGCCTTGATCGAAGAGTTGGGCATCGACGTTCCTTCGTATCCCAAATACGTGAACAAGGATCTGTATCGATCGGTCGGTTTGAAGCCCCATATCTTCTTCGACAAAGACACGTTCGGCAGCGATAGGCTGGTGGCAAATCCTGCGCGCTGGGGCGGGGACGAGAGCGGCATCAACTCGGCAGGCGGAGAAATCGATCTGCAGGCCTTCTCGAAAGATGCGCCCCTGTCGGACAGGGCCAAACAGGATTTCAAACGCCTTCTCCGAGAGGCAAGGGACTATTTTCCCGGCCTTAGCTCTGACGAGAAAAAGGCGCGCATGGCGCGTATGAGCTATGCCAGGTACCTGACCGAAGTCGCCGCCGTAAGCGACGAAGTCGTCAAGATGCTGCAGGCCATGCCCCATCCGTTGTTCGGCGTGGGCATCGACGCGGTCTCGGCGCAGGACGCCTGGGGCCTCGGCTTGCCTGGTTTCAGCGGACTCAAGCTCGATCCATCACCCGGCAAGGGAATGAATCGCGACGCCATCCCCAACGAAGAAGCCGATCACTACTTCTTCCACTTTCCCGACGGCAACGCCACCATCGCGCGCCTGCTGGTGCGGAAACTGAATCCGGCCGCGATACCCGGGACCTCGTTGAATGACGTGATTCTGGCCAAAGCCGACTACTCCAAGCTCGATACGGCGTCAGCCCCGGTGCGGATTCGACTCAACAGCACTGTCGTCCGCGTGAAGCACGTGGGCGATCCGGCCAAAGCCAAGGAGGTCGAGATCACTTACGCGTCGGGTAAGGATGTGAAAACCGTGCGCGCGGCGAACTGCATTCTGGCGTGTTGGCACGTCGTGATTCCCTACATCGCGCAGGAACTGCCGGACGCGCAGAAAGAAGCCCTCGCCTCCGCCCAGAAAGTCCCGTTGCTCTACAACAACGTTCTGATCCGTAACTGGACTTCGTTCCAGAAGCTCGGTGTGAATTCCATCTACTGTCCGGGGATGTATCACGCTTACATGACGCTCGATTTGCCGGTTTCGATCGGCGGCTACGAATGCGCAACAAAGCCCGACGAACCGATTATCGTGCACTTGATGAAAGCCGCGTGCAAGCCCGGGCGCCCGATACGCGAGCAGCATAAGCTGGGGCGAATCCAGCTCTACTCCACGACCTTCGAAACCTACGAGCGTAACATCCGCGACCAGTTATCGCGCACGCTCGGCCCAGGCGGCTTCGATTCCGCACATGACATTCTGGAAATCACGGTAAACCGCTGGCCGCACGGCTATGCCTACGAATACAACTCGCTGTTCGACGACTTCTGGTTTAATGGCGGCGAAACACCGTGCGAAGTGGCTCGCAAAAAATTCGGCCGCATCACCATCGCCAACTCTGACGCCGATGCCTATGCTTACACCGATTGCGCCATCGATCAGGCCTATCGGGCAGTGCAGGAGTTGGCGATTGGTTCTTAGCCTGAATGAATCCAACGTTGACGTAAGGCTTTGATGCTTTCGTTAACGTTGGTGGTTTCGCGCAAGCGGCTACGCTGCCCCTGCTTCGGACTCCTGCTCCCTGAGCTCCGTTTCCCACGAATTCGCATAGTTCGGAAGCAGCAGGTTCGCCATGGCTGCCAGTCCCAGCGCGGCGGCGAGGATGGTCAGCAACGAGACATACGATCCGGTGGCATCGAAAACGCGGCCAAGAATTACCGGGCCGATTGCGCCGGCGGCGGCATAGAAGGTCCAGGTCAGCCCGTACAGCGTGGAGAAGGCGCGCAGGCCGAAATAACGGGTCAGCAAATACGGAGTAATCGCTGCTTCGCCGCCTGCGCCAATGCCAATCAGCGCAGCTGCCAGACATCCGGCGGGGAAACTGCCCGCTCGGGCCAGCAAGAAGATTCCGAGCGCGGTGATCAGATTAATGGCGAAGGCCACGTGCGCGCCGAAGAAGCGGTCGAGGAACCATCCGGCGACGACTCGGCCCACCAGGCTCGAACCGCCGAGAATGGACGCACACAGGGCTGCGTCCTGGGCGGTGATCCCACGGTCGGTCAGCAGCGCCGACAACTGCGTGATCGCACCATTCATGCTGATCGAACTCACGAACAGGATCGAGGTAATGATCCAGAAAGCATACGAGCGAAGGCCTTGCGACCAAGTCATCCCCGAATACGCGACGGGAGCAGTTTCTCTCACGGGGTCTTCGCGTTCATGGATATATCGCCAGCTGAGCGGCAGCCCGAGGACCAATGCGATTGCTCCCAGCGAGGCATAAGCGGCGCGCCATCCATATTTGCTGGCGATGTCCTGAGCCACCACGGGCAAAATCATGGCGCCGAGGCCCGCGCCGACCATGACGAAGGCGAGAGCCGTGCCGAGGCGTCGCTGAAACCAGGTGGAAATGGATCGCGAGTACGCGAGATGGGCAGCGCCGTTTCCGACGAGTCCCAGCACGAAGCAGGCGGCGTAGAACTGCGCGATCCCAGATCGTAGGAATGCCAGCGACACAATGCCGCAGCTGAACACGGTCATGCAGGGAAGAATGATGCGGCGTGGACCGAATTTGTCGATTCCGCGCCCCAGGAGCGGAGAGACCAAGCCGAGGGTCACCGCAGCGATAGCAAAACCGGCCGAGATGGCCTCGCGGCTCCAATTGAATTCTGCCGCCAGCGGCTTCACGAACACGGAAAACGTGTAGACGAACAATGAGCCAAATCCTGCCATGACGCCAAGACATGCGGCCAGAACGACACGCCATCCGTAATAACCAGGACTGAACTCGGTGAGGGAATCGCTTCCAGATCGCTGCGCGGTGCTGGGAAGGCTGGCCAAAGCGCGTTCTCCATTCTTACGCGCAAGCAGGCGCGCGACTGCCGCAATGAGTTGTGGTAGCACCCCGTAACAGATTGGCTACGAGTGTAAACGGTCTTCGGCGGGTCCACCAAGCTCGCTTCGCTTGTGCATGCAGATCTACTTTGCCGGATCTGCCAGACGGCCCATGAATCCCCAGCCACCGCCAAGTTCACTCACGGCCAGAATCAGCTCATTCGCGCCTTTCTTCAACGGAAGATAAACGGCGTCGTTCTCCGGATTCACGATGCCGAGGAATCCAGGGTCCCGGAAATTCTGGGCGCTGCGTCCACGAAAAAGTATCTTGCCATTGAGGAAGACGCTGACTTCGTCGCTGTAGCCAAGTTCGAGTTTCTTCACCTGTTTGCGATCGGAGCCGATGATTGTACGGGCATAGATGAGCTTCGTACCGGGCTGAGGTTCAAGGCGCTTGGAAAAGTCGTTGGCGAAAGAGACTTGCGGATGCGGGGCTTCACGATAGCGGTAGAGGACAACCATGCCGGGTGCCTCGGCCTCGACATCCTGCCATGGGATGGCATCACGTTCAGACGGAGACAGGGGGCGCTCTACGTTCTTTTGCAGCGCACCGTAGGCAGGCGAAATCCTCCATTTCGTGATCGTGCCCGGCGGCATTGCAGGGAGGTGGCGTTCCCAGGGTACGTCAGGCGTTGTCCGCACTTCGAAATTCGAAAAGCAAGTCGCACCGGTCAGGACTGCCAGCGCAATCTGTCCTTTCTGAATACCGCTCTTCAGATCCGTCATGACGAGCGCGGGCTTGTCCATATCGGAGACGTAGAGTTTGGCTTGTGCGCCGGTGACTTCAAGACGCAGATGGAACCATGTGTCTTTCGGGATGTCCACCGCTCCGGTAAAACCAGGACCGTTGTAGATCTGCCAGTTCAGGCCGGTATTGAGAACAGGCGTGTACTGCATGGCATCGGGCAGGCCAGACTTGTGCTGGCGCAGGTAGACCCACTCGGCATTGGCGTTGTCGGCGGCGATCCGGAACTGAATGCCGAAGAATCCACGCTTGGCGGGAGTAGCGACATCCACGTCGATGATGCCGTCGCGGATTTCGAGATCGCTTACCGTTGCGGCGCCGCCATCGAGGTAGAGGCACTTGCGTCCGAGATAGTCGGTCACTTTGGTTTGCCCTTCCAGTTGCCAGCGCGGGGAGTCGGGGGCAAGTGAGAGAGGTTGCGTTTGAGAGAAGGCAGTTGACTTGCACAAGATTGCCAGTACAAGTCCGGTGAGGTACCGAAGCAATCGTAGTCTGCACATATGTTGACTGTGATTTGCGCGCGTTGTGGCGAACGGCGGTGCGCGCTGAGAGACTTAGACGTGCAGCCATCGGTGCAGTTAGCGTGACAGCGGTTGTGCTTGCTGGTGGAGCCGCTGATAAAATTCGGGAGCTATGACGCCGCGCAAATCGCAGCACGCACCCTCGAAGGAACCCCATTCATCGGCAAGCGAGCCCAAAGCGGGGCGTCCATTCGCACCCGGTTATGGCCTTGCTGAAGACACAAAGGGCCTGCTTCCGTGGACGTGGGTCGCAAAGAAAATGGGAAGCTGCCGGACTTTCTGGGTAGCTACCATTCACGCATCGCAATCGCGGCCGCATGTGATGCCAGTGTGGGGTGTGTGGGTGGACGACGCATTCTGCTTTTCGACTGGCCGGAAATCCCGCAAAGGTCAGAACCTCGCAGCCAATCCCGCCTGCACGATTACGAATGACGATGGGGAAGAAGCGGTGATCGTCGAAGGGCCGGCAGAAGAAGTCAAAGACGCGGGGACGCTCGAGCGAATCGCTGCCGCCTATAAAAAGAAGTACAAGATGGACCCCCGGAGCATGGGCGAGCCGATTTTCATCGTGCGGCCAAAGACAGTCTTCGGATTCGTCGAGAAGTCCTTTCCCAAGACGGCGACACGCTGGAAGGTCGGACCACATTCCTGACCCAAAGGTTCCCGAGATCCTCGGTCAGCAGCATGTGTTGCTGCAGATCCCAACAGTGTTACCTGACAGGACACATTCAGTGTTCTCTCTAGTTCATAGGCCGGCTGTCGGCCCCGGAGAGTGGAACCCGACTCTTCTTTTCTGGCTCAGCCGGAATGATCTCCTCTGGTGAGCCATAGCCGCGGTCGTACGCAGGGTTCGAGACGATATAGGTTTTGGACTCACTCCACCGGCTCGTGAAAGCAGACTTCCCACAAGGACAATACAGGGTGTGAGTGTTGAGATCGCTGGGCGGCATGACGAGATAGGCGCCGTTGGTATACGGGCTTGCGCCGATCAGGTAGCGAGTGTGGCACTTCGGGCACTCGACACAGTGACGGATCCGGCGAGTCATGAGCGTTAGATCACCTTAGCCGCAATAAGGTGAGCAGGATGGACGTTAACGGACTCGTCTCCGTCGATTTTGAGTGCGGTCCGAAAACGTCCATTCGTGCCGGCTTTGTCGGGAAGGATCGCAGGGAGTTTCGGTGAGCCGGACGCGGGCCCGTACGGGCTGACCCGTGGCGCTTGCGTTTCGACAATATTGTCGATGTCGCGGACTTCCTCTCCTGTTTCTGCCAGATTCCAGACATTGGAAATTCGACTGCGCAATATGTGGCGATGCGCGCTGGGAGAGCCGGATGCGTTTCCCTCCGCGGACCTTGGACTGTTGCGAGCGCTGGCACTGGAAAATCCGCTCGAAACGGAAAAGCGCGCCGAAGCGTGGCGGCCGTGGAGAGCACGCGGCGATGTATCTGTGGAGACACGTCAGCAATGACGTTCAGAAGGCGCGCAATCTTCGCGCCGACAAATACGCTCCGGTAAGCAGCAGCATCCCGGACAGAAATGCCCAGAACATCAGGCTGACGGAGATCGCAAACGGGCCATAGACCTCGCCGAAGTTCAGCCACGGCAGCGCATAGATGTACAGGTACTTCAGGATCTCCGACCAGAGTCCCATGAGGATCGCCGTGGGCAACACCGCCCGCGCGGGAACTTTTCCATTCGGCAGCAGCCAATAAATCAGGAAGAAGATCGCGATGCTGGCGGCGATGGCGAAGACTTTCATCGTGATGAATCCCACCATCTGCACGACCCAGGCGCCGTGGCCGTGGAGCGCGGTCTTGATGAAAGTGACATTGCCCGCGGTCAAACTGATCGAAAGCAGAGCCAGGCAGCCGCTGGCGAAAGTCAGTCCGAGCGAGATCAGCTGATTTCCAACATAAGAACGGTTGTTGCGGAATCCCCAGATGCGGTTGAGGGCAACTTCAAGCGGCATGAAAATGCCATTGGAAGTAATCAGTAACATGATCAGCGAGAAGACCTGCGCCCGCTGGCGCGCATCCACGATCGCCGTCAGGTTGCGGATGACGAAGTCCTGGCCTGCCGGCAGGTAGTCGCGCAAGAGATTGACGACCACTTCATACATCACGCGCGAGTGAAAGACGCGGCGGATCAGCGTGAGCAGCAGGACGACAAAAGGAAAGAACGACAGGATGGCGTTGGCGGCGACGGAGAACGCGAAGGTGTGGACTTCGGTTCGCAGCAGGTAGCGCAGAGTCGAGGCAATCAGGCCGTCGTTCAACGCCTTGACCATCCCGGGCCGACCAGTGGAGTCGGCTGCTTCGGGGACGTCGGCCGGGGTAATGGAAGTCACTGTATTCCAATATTATCAGATACTTACGGTTCATTGTGTATGCCACAGTATGGTCGCGACATGGCCCGCTCCCATCCGCCACCCGGCTCACGGTCATGTTGTTTCAACAACTTGCCTCTTGCCAACAGTGAAGTTCCTGCTATTATCTTTTGCTCGTCAGCCGGGAGAGCGGCTGATGCGTGCAGTCCCAGGTTGACGTTCTGTGTCTGGCTGTTCGATATCGCACCTTCGTCCATCGGCTCCGTTGCATTTCGTCGCTCTTGTGAAAGCGCCGGAAATGTAGGAGCCGTTTGTGTTGGTGAGGTATGTCCCGCCCGCGGTAACGCCACCAAAATTCCTGCCGTCCTTGAGGGGGTGTCCCGCTCGCCGGGGCAAACATAAAGAGACGGGGGAATATATCCAGTGCATAGAGGCGAAAGGAGTAATTTTTGTGAGAGAGAAGGGTACTGTGAAGTGGTTCAACGGGGCGAAGGGATACGGGTTTATCCAGCGCTCCACGGGCGAGGATGTATTTGTGCACTTCTCCGCCATCCAGGAGAACGGCTACCGCACCCTGAACGAGGGCGAGACTGTCGAGTTCGACCTGCTCAAAGGGCCAAAGGGCTTCCAGGCAGCTAACGTAGTGCGTGCGTAGTTCTCCACCCAAGCCAGTTCGCAAACCCTCTCAGCTCGAGCGAGAGGGTTTTTTGTTGGACGCAACGTGTGCTGCAACGAGTGTCCGGGAGAAATCGAGTTGTGAGTAAACAATCAGGCTCGGTACGAGCGAGATCGACTGTGGTCGCAGGACTTGCCCCACCTGCGGCGCTACGGGAAACCGTCGGGACTGGTCAGACTCCGGCGAAGATCAGCTTCCGTGTTGCCCGTGACTCGCCAATAACCCGGTCGGAGCGTGGTCTTGTGAGCACTATGGCCGGTTGGCTGAATGTGTATCCATCCGCACGACAGGGCAAAAAAGCCGCCCAAACATCGGGCGGCTATCCTTGCAAAAAATGCGAGAGCCTTGTTTCCAGTTGAACCTGGCTCGCCCTTCAGTGAAGCTGAATTGCACCTCCGCATGAGGCGAATGTGTCGCCCGGACATGCCAAGCCGCCGCCATAAGTAAGCACCGCGACACGGCTATTGTTGATGGCACCAGAAAGACCCCAGTCGCCGGGGATGTTAATGATCTCCGTAAAAGTGAGGTTGTGGAGAGTCCAGCGGGTTGGAAGGTCTGTCACATCGTTGTAGCAGTCTCCGGTTATGTCGCCGAGTTCGTTGATCCCGACAGCCTCGCAGCCCGTATACCCGTCCGGGATGGGTAGCTCAATGGGCTGGGAATAACGCGTCCTTGAGGCATTGAGTGGTTTCCACAGCCGTGCAAGCCAAGTCCCGTCCGCCGTGTTAATTGCTCCCGTGATATTCCCTTTGCGGTCGATGCCAAAGGGGAGAACGTACGGGTAGTCAGAGCTGTGGATGTATGGCAGGACCATGAGGTTCCAGCCTTGTCCGTCAGCGCGAGGGTTCCAGAGCAAGGGAATGGCGAACGTTTCGTCAGTGTCGAGAGCGAACCCTATGATCTGTCCATAGTCGTTTACTGCACCGGGCTGCCATTCGAAATCCTTAGGAAATCCTTTCGTGTCGAGCGCACGGATATTCCATTTGTTTACAGGTCTTCCGTTGTTCCAGTGCCACGATGCTGTCCAGACCACGGGAGTGTCCTCTCCGCCATTCACCCCGCTCCAGCCAGCAATGAGCGTACCTGCCCGATTGGTAGCACTTGCATAGCTCGAGTTGTGGCCCTTGTATTTCGGGTTACCGGTGTCTGCGAGCGTTCCGAGATCAAACAGGCCTGACTGTGCGGTCCAGGCTGCTGCATGCACTTGTCCATCGGGCATGACGGAGTGTGTGACAACCGACCCGGTGTCGGCGATTCCAAACCAATAGGGTTCTTCCCAACCTCTCGATGGCTCCCCGCCCAATGTGCCGAGGTCGATCCATTCCCCAGTGTGAGGCCCAAACAGCGATACCGCAAGAGTGTGCGTATAGCCAACGCCGTCGTCGCCGATCGGTGGGATGTCGCCAAAGCCGATCGCCATGCCAAAGTCATTGATGGCTCCCAACGCTGCCCAGGTTCCACCAGGGTATGTTCCCAGTTCCCAGATCTTCGATGTGTCACTCGTGTTGGTCTGAGTGTTGAAGCTCCTGCTTTCTGTAACGTGCGGTATTGTGGATGTCTTATTGGCGATTCGATGGCGTGTGTGCCTGCCGACCGGCGGCTTGGGTGCAAACGCCTGTCCCCAAGCGGTCGAAACGAAACACACAGCTAGAATGCAAGCAAGAATGTTGATGCGTTTCATGATTACCTCCATAGAAATCGGCTTTCCAAAAATCTGACCTCCAAACGGGAAGGATGCCTCGACCCTCGACGGAAATCGTCCGTTCCTCCCGCTGTGACTATTGACCAGATGCTCCTGAGTCTGCATTGCCATAAACGTATCTCGCACTCAAGCCCATCTTTGCTTCCGCTCTTCCTCAAAGGCTCAGAGCGAGCTTGAACGGAGATGGATGGACTCCTCTGCGGTGCGCGAGGACCCAGTCCTCTTCGGATTCGCTCTCCCGACTTACGCACCTTCTATCTCACGAGCTTGAATTGGAGGCAATGAAGTCCGGCTGATGACTGCATGAAATCTGGAAGAAGAGTGCCCCAGATGAAAAACGCAACAACTTGCCGTTGTGCTGTAAGTCACAGTTCTATCAAGGGCTTTGTGTTAAATTCGATCGCGTAGAGGGACGGCACCATGTCAGTGTCGGTCCAATCCCCGCCGCGAATCCGCTTTCACGCTTTCGAGTTAAACCTCACTTCCTGTGAACTCTTCAAGGATGGCCAGAAAGTTCCGTTGCCCCCGAAGGCATTTGAAGTGCTGCGAGCGCTGGTTGAACGTCCTGGCGAGTTGGTGTCACGAGAGGAACTGCGGAAACGCCTATGGGCCGCAGATACTTACGTCGAGTTTGATGACAGCCTCAACCACACGGTAAAGACGCTACGGCAAGCCCTTGGGGATTCGTTCGACCATCCCAAATTCATTGAGACGTTGCCGCGCCACGGCTACCGCTTGGTCGTGCAGGTGGAAAGCGAGGACACGCTGCAGCAGACCCGCCCACCGGGTCACCGGTCAAGCACGGTCACCGCAATTGCTGCCGCGGTGTTACTCGTGGTCACAATCCTGCTAGTATTCAACATAGGTGGCTGGCGAAGTCGTTGGTCAACGCGGCCAAACGACACGCCGATTCGCGCACTTGCCGTCCTGCCTCTCTCCAACCTTTCTGGCGATCCTCAACAGGATTACTTCGCCGATGGCATGACCGACGCCCTCATCACCGACCTGGCCAAAATTCCGAGCCTCAAGGTCATCTCCCGCACGTCCGTGATGCAGTTCAAAGACGCCCGGAAACCGCTGCCAGAGATTGCGCGCAGCCTCAACGTGGACGGCGTTCTCGAAGGGTCTGTGCAGCGTCTGGGAAGCCGCGTGCGGATCACGGTGCAGTTGATCCGTGCTCCAAACGACACCCACCTATGGGCGGAGAGCTACGAACGTGAGACACGCGACATACTGACGCTGCAGGACGAGATCGCGCGCTCCGTAGCGGGCGCAGTCAAGGTCGCTCTCGGCCCGGAGGAGGCAACGCGATTAGCGCGCCCCCGTCCTGTGGACCCCGAAGTCTACGAGGCTTACCTCAAGGGCCAGTCTCACTGGTACCAGCTTTCGCGGGAGCATGTGGACGCCGCGCTAGGATACTTCGAACTCGCCCTGCAGAAGGATCCCAACTACGCACGCGCGCATGTAGGCGTGGCGAATGTCTGGATTGTACGTGGGGACTCCGGGTTCGTCGCGCCCAGCGAGTCGTTTCCACAGGCCAAGGCGGCAGCAGCAAAGGCGCTGGAACTCGATCCCACACTCGCTGAGGCCCACAGCGCCCTTGCCAGCATACTTGGCCTCTACGAGCATGACTGGGCTCAGGCCGAGCGAGAGTATCAGCGCGGCATCGAACTCAATCCCAACAGCGCGGACGGTCACTTCGCGTACGCCGACTTCCTCATCTCGGTGAGGCGCACCGAAGAGTGGAGCCGCGAAATTCACCGCACTCTGGAACTCGACCCCTTCAACCCGTTCTTCCAGTGCTTTTACGGCTGGCAGTTAGTGTACCTTGGTCGCTACGACGAGGCCATCACGCAACTGCGGAAGGCCCTAGACACCGAGCCCAACTTTTCTTCGGCGCATATAGGTCTTTGGGGCGCGTACGACAAGAAGGGAATGTATGTGGAAGCTTTAGCGGAAGCTAAGAAATTCTTTGCCGTGCTCCACGACCATGAGGCCGAGGACGCTCTCGCCCGAGGTGAGGCCGAAGGGGGCTACGCTCGAGCGATGCATTTCGGCGCGGAGGTGCTGGCCGCACGTTCCCGGCGCACCCACGTGCCGGCAGTGCGTGTGGCGCGCCTCTACGCCCATGCCGGAGACAAAGAGCAAGTTCTTCGCTGGCTCCAGAAAGCTTACGATCAGCGTGAGACCCCTCTGATGCATCTTGATGTGGCCTGGGATTGGGACTTCCTGCGCG
>Ga0335069_10004263_pt1 | contig 21302 bp, 14 predicted proteins | sample Lox_Sample_11_FD_206714 | JGI IMG/M metagenome (GOLD analysis project Ga0335069, IMG submission 206714) | Soil microbial communities from Loxahatchee National Wildlife Refuge, Florida, United States - Lox_Sample_1.1 | ecosystem: Environmental > Terrestrial > Soil > Wetlands | place: USA...
ACTCCATCTCCTTCAAGCTCCAGAGATTGAAGACCTGCTCGTTGATTGCGCTTGTGGGATGTCCCTTGAGATCGATGAAGGGCGAGTCCTTATCGTCCCATCCGGTCTCGTAGGTGTGCATCCAGTCGATCAGGTGGTCGTGATTCATGTCGCGGACCTTCGGCAGATTCTGCTGGTAGGCCACCAGCGCCTGCCACACCGTGCGATCTCCGGCAAACCCGCCCGGCTTTTCATCCAGCAGGCTCTTGTCGCCCGTGAGCCGCACATACTCCCCCACCAGCGAAGCCATCACGGGTACGCCCTGCGTGGTCCGTTCCGGTCCCATGGCCTGCACAGTGCTTCTACCCGAAGGGAAGATCGTCCATGGCTGCGTTCCATCACCCTCGCTGTTCAGCGCGTAGCGGAACCAGCTCAGAATCGATGACCGCGCCAGATCGGCGCGATTGGTGCCCATCAACGCGATCGATTCCGCGATGCCGTCGTTGCTCCACATCCCCATGAAGACATTCCAGTCGGCAACCACCATCGGGCATGCCTTCAGGTAGTCCACCTGGCAGGTGGTATTCAATACGCCTCTCCAGAACCACAGTTCGCTGCGCACCAGGTCGTCCGGCGAAATGCTTTCGTCTTTGTGCAGCGTGCCGATCGTAAATCGCAACGGCTCCGCCGGCGCCACCAGGGGGGCAGAGGAAAGGTACTCATTCCATCTGCGATGCGTCTCTTCATCGAAGAGATCCTTCGAGACGCGAAGGTCCGCAAGACTTGCCTCTGCGCTCGCTTCGTCCTTCCCCATGGCGATTAAAATCGACGCGGCGCTTCCCGATGACACCCTCCACTGAAAGCCGCCGTCTTTCAGCTGTCCCTGCGCGTCCGCGGACACCAGCAGCCGGTAAGGCCACCGCGAGGCCCCATAGCTTTGCGTCCGTGCATCGGGCGCGGCTACGTCTTGAAAGCTCAGGCCGCGGCACTGCACCTGCACCGTAACCGGCCCCGGGGCTTGATTCACCACCATCCGAATCACAGCGGACGACCTGCCATACACCGGGTAGGCGATAACGTTTACATCAAAGCCCTCGGCAAATTTCGCGTGGTAGACGGTCCGATCGGCGAAATAGGTCAGGCTATGGTCGCTTGCGTCCTTGATGCGGTAGCTTTTCCCTGAAGCATCCGTGAAAACCGGAGCATCAATCGCCACAGCAAGCTCCCGCTCTCCCTCGTTGACCGGAGCCTGCGGTCCCGAGACGGGAACAATCACTCTCTGGCCGCCAAATCCAAACTCCTGTAGCGCCATGAACCCGTTCGATTGGTAGATCAAATCGCGAGGAGGCTTTTGCGCTTCGAAGCGGGTGAACGAAGCGTAGTCAAAACCATCGCTCATGTAGACCGGAAACTTCGCCGTAGAGCGCGATGGCTGGGCCCATCCGCTGCACGAAAGAACCACAAGAATACAGGCAAATTGCGCTTTCATTTGATCTCCTTCCCTGCGTTCGCACTTCGCGTAGGCCGTGTTGCCAGAGCGCCGTTGCTCATCCCATCGTCGCCTCGATAGCCGCGCTAATGCCGTCTCGGATCGCGTCGGGCAGTGCCGGCATTGCTCCGGCTTGCGAGGCAACCCACGCGCCCCATCGATTGCCCGCATCATTTAAGGTGCTCAGGCTCGATCCGCGAAGCAGATAGTGCGCCATGGCTGCCGTAAACGCATCTCCTGCCCCGATAGCATCAGCCAGCTTCACGGGAAACCCAGGATGCTCATCCACCTCGTCTCGCGTGATCAGCACGCTTCCATGGCCGCCCCTGGTCACGGCCACTAATTGTAATCCAGGGAATTCATTAAGTAATCGCTCGGCAGCTAGGCGCAGAAACTTCGACCGAGATCCGGCCCCGTCAGCGCTCATCGGTGCGCCAACCCCTGCCACCGGATCGATTTCCAAATCAAGTAAATCTCCAATCTGCCGCACCTCAGACTCATTCAATTTGACCACAGTCGCCAATTCCAGCGACTCCTGCAGCACCTCCGACGAGTAGTACGGAGCGCGAAGATTGACATCGAAGATGCGGATGCATGAGGACGAGGACTCGGCGGCCAGCGTTTGGATCGCTTGTCGCGATTCCTGGTTGCGCTGCGCAAGCGAACCGAAGCAGATCGCGTCGGCCCGGCTGGCCAATTGAACCCATTCGTCCGAAAGCTCCAGAAAATCCCAGGCGGCAGGCGCATGGATGGTGTAGTGAGGCTCCCCGGCGCAGATGCTCACGGTCACCCGGCCCGTATCGTGGGCCCGATCGACTTGGAGAAATCTGGTCTCGACCGGCATGGGATCCAGGCGGCTGATGGCATCGCGGCCCAGATCGTCGCGCCCAATGCGGCTGAGGATCGCGGCGTGATTACCCAGCCGCCCGGCCATCACGGCAAAGTTAGCCGGTGCACCGCCCAGCCGCACGCCATCCGGCAAAACGTCCCACAGCAGCTCGCCGATTCCCAGCACCAGATGCGGTTCACGCATGCGAAACCTCTGCGAGTAGCCAATAGGAAGCAGAAAACAGGCAGTGGCCTTGGTGTTCTTCTACTCCCTACCGCTTACTCCCTGACCACTGTCCTCTCCAGCGGTAGATCGAGCAGTCTTCCCAGCCGGTTGCGGCATACTCCCGGCCCGGCTGGTTCTTCAGGATTCTCCGGTCGGCCACAGCATCGGCATGCGACCGCCTGACCTGGCCGTGAAAAAGCCGTTCAAACCCCGGCTCGCGCCGCAATACATTCTCCTGCTCGTTGTTGACATACAGAATATCCACCTGACCCGCATTTTCCGCAAGCCGGTCGCTCCACGCACGTAATAGCCGGCGCAGCACCGGGGCGCCGAACGGGTTGAACAGAAAAGCGACGCATGGCCCCTGCGGCAGACGGAACTCCGTCGCATCGCGGCAAACCATGCGCATCGGAGCACGTGCGCGGTTGCCCGTCCGCCATAGCGCCATATTCTGGCGGGCAATACGCGCCAGGGACGCATGAATCTCAATTCCGATCACGGCCCGAAAGGGGTATTCCGCGGCCAGCAGCACGGCGCGGCCCATGCCGGCGCCCACATCGACGAACGTGTATTCGTCGATGGATGCCATTGGCCGGCAGCGCCGCCAGCGCACAATCATATTTCGAAAGACCGAGGGCGCAACCGCGAAGTAGGCCGTGATGTGCCTGTCATGCTTGTGGCCGGCGGCGAGGTTTCGCCCAGCAACCAATCCGCTGGTGCGAACCCCGAACTCCAGGTCGAAGGGATGACGGACCAGTCCTTCCTTTTCCCTGAGCCCCGGCAGACTGCGCGGCTTCGTTTTTGCCGGGGACCTGCCTGCCACGCCAACACTCACGCTTGAACCTTAGCACACCGTCGGCGCGTAAATAATCCCGAGGGTAGGTGCACCAGCGTGTCGGTGTAAGCCTGTCCTTGAAACGCTCCGGACGCGGGCGACGCGGTGATCGGCGCTGCGTCATCGGCCAATTGTCACGGCGGCGAATGCCGGATCACTGACCCCTGACCCCTGACCATTGATCGCTGGTTTCTTCTTGACTCCCCGATAGCCACTCTGCAAGACTGCGTGGGCGCGTTTCGCTCACATCACCAGCTTCCGGTTTGACCGCATTGGGTTGGTTTCTCATACCGCCGGAATGTGGCTGCCCGCCGGCTTCGGTGCACCTGAGCGACCGCGTCATTTCCCCCTGGCATCGATTCGGCAAACAACAAAGGAGGAATCATGAAGAAATACCTGGCAGAATTTGTAGGCACCTTTGTTCTGGTGTTCTTTGGCGTCGGAACGGCAGTGGTTGCCGGCGATAAGGTCGGCATCGTAGGCATCGCCCTCGCATTCGGACTCGCTCTGGTCGGCGCGGCGTATGGGATAGGCCCCGTCTCGGGTTGCCACATCAATCCTGCGGTCAGCCTGGGCGTCTGGGTCGCGGGCCGGATGACCCTCGTCGAGATGATCGGCTACTGGGTTGGTCAATTCCTGGGGGCAATTGTCGCCGCGTGGGTTCTGCTGCAGATCGCTGCGGGCACTGCAGGCTACAGTCTTGCGGCCAATGGTCTCGGACAGAATGGCTGGGGTCAGGGCTACCAGGGTGAGTACGGCCTGACATCCGCCATCCTCTACGAATTGATTGCCACCACCATCTTTGTGATAGTGATTCTCGGTTCCACGCAGAAGAGCGCGCCCTCCGGTTTTGCGGGGCTCGTGATCGGTATTACCCTCGTTGCGATTCACCTCCTCGGCATCCACATCACCGGCACGAGCGTAAACCCGGCGCGCAGCTTCGGCCCCGCACTGTTCGTCGGCGGGAACGCACTGAAGCAGGTCTGGCTCTTCCTGGTGTTTCCCAGTATTGGCGGCATTCTGGCGGGATTGCTCTTCCGCTTCAAGCTCCTGGCAGCAGACTAGGGCAGCCCCTGACGTCAGAGCCTTCGGGGGCAGACCGAAATCTGCCCCCTTTGTTGCGTCGACCCTTTCACGCGCCCTTTGCGCCTGCACCGCTCTCGAGCGCGGCGATGTACTCCACCGCCGCCTCGCTCCAGCCGTCGACGTGCGTCCACGCTCCGTAACCAACGCCATTGCGGTTTGAAGCTACGTTGATCGCGTAGCCATTGCCGCGTGGCGCGGGAACGTTGTCGTGCGACTGCTCGTCGGTGATGACGATCAGCCGGTCGAACCTGCGGCACTCACCCTCAACGTGCTTCAGGGCCGCGCCGAGCATGGTTCCCGAGTGCGGCTGGCTCTTGTCGAGCGCATCGCGCAGCGCCATTCCGCGCCGCGACGGCACCAGCTGCGCGCGATCCGAAAAGGAGTAGATCGTTACCTTCTCGGCGATCTCGCGCAGCAGGATTGCCAGGCCGTACGCCGCGTCGGTGCGGCGCATCTCCGAACGGCTTGAGAGCGGCGCCTCCATCGATCCGGAGACGTCGACCAGCAGCACCGTATGCCCCGCGAGCACAGCGGTGCGTCCCTCAAGTGCGCGGAGCATCGCAGCCTCGAGTGGTTCCTCCCACTGTGGCGCGGAACGCGCGGCAGCCAGAAAACGGAAGGGAAGTACTCGATCCGTCTTCAAACCTGCCAGCGCCGTGAGCACTATCTCTTCGCTCACGCCGGCCTGGTGCAGGTTGCGCAGGTTGCGCAACAGCGCCAGGGCCCCCAGCTTGCGCTCGGCGAGCAGCCGCTCCCAGACAGCGCGCTTGCTGGCTTCCTCGCCGCGCCCCGCAGCCGAGAGGGCAACCTCCCAGGTGTCGGGCGTTGCCAGCTCGTTTGAGACCAGGCGCTTCCACAGTGCGGCCTGCGCCTCATCGATCGGCCGCGCGTGACACAGAAAGAGCACGTCGCGCAGGCGTACCGCTCCGGCGCGATCGTACTTCGCCAATGCGTACTCGTCGAACTTGCCGAATGCCGCTGCCAGCCCCTTCTTTACCTGCGCCGAAAGAGGCTGGCGGCCCTGCGCCCAGTAGATGGCCACAAACTCGCTCAGCTCATCGGCGCGCTGGATGACGCGTGCCAAAGTCTCCGCCACCAGCCCGCGATGCGTCGCATGCCGAGCCATCTCGCGCACCAGCAAAAGCGGCGCATGGCGCAGCTTCATCCGCTCGCGAGCTTCGACGGCCAGTGCGGCTACCTTCTCCGCAGCAACCTGCGGTACCAGCTCCTGGATGCGGCCTGCGATCTGCACGCCGTCTTCGTAGAACTCGCCCTCCCACAACATGCAGGAGAGAACCGAGCGCCTGAGGCCCTGCTCCGGAGTGATGACCCGCGCGCGCGCTCCCTCGTGCGTCCGCGGCCTCGGTAATTTCAAAATGTTCAAGCGCATCGTGCGCCTCCTATTAAGTGCAGTTACAAGTCGAACCACCTGAGGTTACTCGGCGGTCGCCGCTTCGTCTTCCTCGTCATCGACGGCGCCTGGCAGCCGAATTGGGCCTTCCTCTTTCGTGCTTCCGAACCCGGTGACGACGCTTCTGTGCGCTTCACAAAAGTCCAACGCCAGCTTGCTCATTTCGTCGTAGCTCGGACGGTTGCGATCCCAGAAGTCTGTACACTCGTACACCGGAAACGGGACCAGCCTTGCCGGATTCGAATTTGTGCAGACTACGAGAACATCGGTCTCGCGGTATCCGACCGTAAACTGCCCGTTCGAACAACGGCGGCACAAATGCTCGTTGCCCACCGGCGTTCCGTCTTTGACGTTCATCTTGACCATGGCAGTTCATTTCTAATCCGGAGATTGAAAACAGGGGAACAAGCGGAAACGGAACCTGCAGCTTCCTGGACCACTAGACGACCTAGGACTGGTTGCATAAATGGCTTTGTAACAAGGGCACGGCTTTAGCCGGGCCACGCAAGGCGCATAAACATTGGGGCTCTAGCCCCTGAGGCGCGTTTTCAAAGGCTCCCAAACCATTGATGCAACCAGCCGTAGGCACATAGCCCAAGGCGGGATTCGAACCTGCGTCTCCGGCTCCCATGGCGAAGTCTCCATATCCTGCGCCTTCGGTTCTTGCTCCCTCGCGAGAGCCATGGTTGAAAATCGATCGGGGAACAAACGGAGCGGTATAGGTGCTCTGCCACTGAGCTACGGGAGATACTCTTCCCGGTGGGAATCGAACCCGCGGCCACCCGCTATCCTGCGAAGGAACCGCTGCCTACGCCACCAAACGCCCCAATGCAAATCCGCGCCGGGGAATCACCGAAAAGAGTCGGAACCGAACGTCTGCCTTGCGGTGCCCTTTGCTTCGGGACTTCGCCCCCGCCCCGCAAAGCGGCGAATTCCGTTGGGGCCTCCTAAGCCCCTCTCCGTGTCAAGGAAGGAAGTAACTCTCCTCTTTCACCACCGGCGCTACAGATGATATCGACTTATTAACTCCGACGGAGCACACCTATCCCGCCATCGTCCCATGACACCCCACGTCATGCCAGAGATGTCTGGGCCAAATCGAGGTCACCCGAGGGAACAAGCGAAGACAGCGTCACGTTGTCGAGGCGAAGTAGCTGTCGTCTCCACCACTCGGGAAAACTTAGTATTCAAAGGGATGCGCAGGATCGGACCCGGACCGGGCTATGGGAGATATGTAGACCACGCCCGGGCGGCGGTCGAGCTCAGATCGAGCCGTCCCAGCCTGTGCATCGAATTGTTCGTTGCGACGACCATCGGGCGTTTCTCCTACGCAGAAGATACTATGCCATAACTAAGCCAGGAACGCAAGCGTTGTGACAATGTTTGAATGGGCACGGCTTTAGCCGTGCCGTAAGCGCGCAGAATGAGTGTGGGCCTTAGCCCCTAAGAGATGTTCTTTCAAACTAACCCCCTACCAACGCAAGAGCGCCTTCAACGTTTTGCGAAGTTAGTGAAGTTATCGGAGGTTGAAGTTTATCGGGAAGATGCCGAAGAGTTGCGCACGCAAGATCAAGCCCTGCGCGCCACAAACCGCAGACGGACATAGTCCGCTGTCCAATGTCCATCCTCATCGCGCAAAGCCGGAACCAGAAGCGCTGCCGTTTCCTCGATGACCGCTTCCCTCAAACTCCCTGGCAGTTCGCTTAGCGCGCCGCGGCAGAATGTCCGCAACCATCCCTGCATCCCGCCCTCACCCAGCGGCGTCGGCCGAGGGAAGTGGAGCATTCTTTCCACCGTGAATCCATGCTTTTCCAGCCGGCGCGTGTAGGCTTCAGCAGTCGGATAATAGTTGCCGCGTTCGCCGAGCGAAGCAAAACCGTGCCGCGCGAGGACGGCCGCAAACGCCACACGAATCGCAGCGATGTTTCCGTGCCCGCCCAGCTCTGCGACAAACCGCCCGCCCGCACGCAGCACGCGTCGCACCTCCTGCATCATCTCGTCCTGCCCGCGCACCCAGTGGAGCACGGCATTTGAAAATACCGCATCAAATGTTTGATCGGGGTAGGGGAGCGCCTCTGCCGATCCGTGATCCGCGGCAACTTTTCGATCGCGCGCCGCTGCGACCATCTCCGGCGACGCATCGATGGCGGTCGCAAGCGCGCCGAGCGCAACGATTCGCTGGGTCAGTTGCCCGTCACCGCACCCAAGATCGAGAATGCGCTCGCCTGGTTTCGGGGCGAGCCATTCCAGAACCCCGCCTGCCAGTTCGTGAACGAACGCACCCTCTTTTCCGTAAGCAACAGGATCCCAGGTTTGCGGCATCACGACCTCCATTGTTCAAATGCGCAGCCTCCAACTGAAACTGCGATCGTCAGCCGACGCGAAGCAGGGTACCCGATGCGTGCGGGACGTGAGTCTCAGACTTTCTGCCCTGGAGACGAATGGTAATGGGTGGATGGAGCTGCCGGCTCAAATCGTCAACGAACGGCCCGTCCTTGGAATTTCGTGACAGCCTGTGTAACCAGGCACATTCTAAATCGACTGCACCGGCACCAGCGTCAAATCATCAACCAGGCCAACTTCCTTTTGCACAAACGGCTCGCCGTAGGTAACGCCCGCGAGCAGTCCGTAGTGGCGCGCCTCGGCAAACGTCCGCTCGCGGATCTCTTCCTCTGGCACAAACAGCCCGCTGCCCATGCTCTGGTTTGCATATTGCGAGCGATAAGCCATCAGCGCCAGGTGCCGCTGCTCGACGAAGGGCGTAATGTCGACGATGAAGCTCGGCCGCACATCTGCGTACAGGCAGGCATAGACGATCTTGAACGGCCGGTACGGCTCGGCGCCCGTGTCGACCTTTCTGAGTCCGGAAAGAAAACAAGCTTCGTATCCCAGCGTAGCCACGATCGCGTGATCGGGATGGCGCGCCTGCCAGTAAGGAAGAATCACCACCCGCGGCCGCAGTTGCCGGAGCATGCGCACGATGGAAGTGCGATTCTCGAGCGTGTTGGCGATCGCTCCGTCGGGCAGATCCAGCGCCTGCCGCCAACCAACGCCGAGAATGCGGGCTGCTTCTTCGGCCTCGCGGGCACGCTCTGCCGCAGTGCCTCGCGTTCCCGCTTCGCCCTGCGTCAAATCCAGGATCGCGGTGCGCAGGCCACGCGCCGCCGAGCGCAGCAACGTTCCTCCGCAGGTCTGCTCCACATCGTCGCGATGTGCGGCAATGGCAAGAACATCGGCGCGGTATTCTTCAGGCGCAGCCATCACAAACTGGAACCGGTCGCATAAATCCGGCTTTGAAGGGGCACGATTTTAGTCGTGCCGTAGAGACCTCGTCAACATTGGGCTTTAGCCCCCGAGGGAAGTTTTCTTTGCGCCTCGCGCCATTCGGGCCTGGCTCGCCTGGCTCCGCTAGTACACCGTGTTATCGCCATCGGTGATCGCGTCCATATAGGCAACGTCGTAAGCCGTGCCCGTCACTGTCACATACTGGTTATCCAGCGCCGACCCGTCCTTGGTGGAATAGATGTACACCTGCCCACCTTCAGCGGCATAGATTTTATGCAGGCCGGTAACGGCTGCGATTCCCGTGGCGTTGCCGATATAGGGCTCCAGGAGCACGACCTGGCCCGTCGAAGTGTTGTACATTGTCAGGCAACCGTAGCCGCTTGCCGGATTGGTCGCGTAGCGCACGCCTGACGTGCAGCCGGTCATACCGATCCAGAGAGTATTGTCATCGGCTTCGATTATGCGGCTTGTGGAGCCCGGCTGGCCGTCGCTGATCGCCACCGGACTGCCCGCCGTGTTGTTCGCCAGATTCACCACCGTCAGGTTGCCGGCAAATAACGTCTCGCCATTTACCGTCTGCGGCTGCTGGCCCACTACGTACATGGTTGCGGAATCGATGAGCGCGTTGCTCGCTCCCCCAGGGATGGGTATGTTGACCATGGGCGCGGCGTTTGGGTTGGGGCAGGAGCCGTTCGCGGGAAGATTGCAAGGCAACTGGCCCGATTGCTGCCCAAGCAGAAAGATCATTGACGCTACTGGAACGATGGAAATCGACGCTTGCGAACCACCGCATTCAGGACCGCAATTCAGGATATACGCCAGGCTGCCGTCGGGCGAGAAAATGGCTTTCACGGGGCGGTCGAAGACCAGCGGCTGCCCGTAATAGTTGCCCGTGGAGTCGACGGCGTCCGGGCTCTGCATCTGAAATAGGCACCAGCTGGGCGCATTCTGCGGCTCGCAATCGACGGCGGCCCTCGGCCAGGTCGACGGACCTCCCGAGTAACTTTGCGTCTCAGAGGCTGTGAGCCCACGCGGATAGTAGGCGTAGTTCGAATTCTCGGCAAAAGCCATGGCAACTGTACCGCCCGGGTTCACGCTCACGCGGTAAACATTGGGAAGGCTCAAACCCTGCGCGGCTCCTGCCGATTGATTGACGACGGTGAATACATGCGCCGACTGGCTGGCCGCAAAGGCAAAAGCCCGGTTGCGCGTCAGGAAGACGCTCGATGAGAGACCGGAAAGACCGGTGACGGATCCGCTGGTCTTCTCCTTCGCGTAGTCAATCATCGTCAAACTGCCGTCACCAGCTCCGTAAACCGCCCCTAACTGCTCCTCAGGCATGTTCTGGATGGTGATGGGCAGCGCGCCGCCGAAGCCGCTTACTGAAAAGGCGGCCGGTTTTCCGTTGTAGCCGGAACGCTCGTCGTAAAACGCATCGACGATGAGCAGCGATCCCTTCGACAGGGAACCGGGGTTCTGAACGGCGATCTCTACGCGATTTACCAGCCCGCTGGGTGGCAAAACGCGACCATCGAAGTAAAAGGTTTTGCCACATCCCGCCAGTAGAGCCGCGACAACCAGGGCCACACCGGCACTGACCCAAAGACTTCTCTTCGTCAAAATACAACCCTCAACTTGGAACGCGGAAACCCGCGGTGAATGCAAGAACCGAGACGGCCTGGCCACCGGGACAAGGTGACATTACTTCAACCAAAACCGGTTTCCTCAACGGAAATGACTCTCGAAGTATAACAAAGCAGGCGGCAAGCCCGAGCTCGTCGCCCGCCTTTGCCGGCAGCGCATCGCCGCCTCCGATGCGATAGCATGACAACAGAATGACCCGCTTCCGAGAGCTGTTTGCCGACCGCCCTGTGCTTGCCGACGGAGCCATGGGCACCCTGCTCTACGCGCGCGGGGTCCCCGGCAGCAAGTGCATCGACGAGTTGAATCTGTCGGAACCGAATCTCGTCCTCTCCATTCATGAGGAGTACCTTCAGGCGGGTGCGGAGCTTCTTGAAACCAATACCTTCGGCGCCAACCGCTTCCGGCTCGCCCGTCATGGATTGGCCGACAGGAGCGCCGAGATCATCCGCGCGGGTGTCGATTTGGCGCGCCAGGCGGTCGAGCGCCTGAAAGCAAAGAACGCGGGCAGCGCCTGGGTGGGCGGCTCCGTGGGGCCTCTCGGGGTGCGGCTCGAGCCGTTGGGCAAGACCGGTCTCGACGAGGCGCGCGCCGCATTCTCCGAGCAAATCGCCGCCTTGATCGGCGACGGCTCTGAGAGCGCCGTCGACCTGCTCATCATCGAAACCATGCCGGCGCTGAACGAGGCGCGCGAGGCCCTGCTCGCCGCCAAGACTGTTGCCCCCGATGTTCCGGTTCTCGTCATGGTCACCGTCGACGACGAAAGCGAGTGCCTCGACGGCTCCTCGCCTGCGCAGGCGGCAATGCTGCTCACCGAGTGGGGAGCCGATGCCATCGGCGTCAACTGCTCCACGGGCCCGGCGACAGTGCTCACTGCCATCGAAGCCATGCGGGCCGCGAGCAAGCTGCCCATCGCCGCCATGCCCAATGCCGGCCTCCCGCGCGCAGTCGAGGGCCGCAATATCTATCTCTGTTCGCCTGAGTACATGGCCGGCTTCGCGCGCAAGGCGATTGCCGCGGGAGCGCAGATTGTAGGCGGATGCTGCGGCACCACGCCCAATCATATTCGCGCCATGCGCTCCGCCATCCGCGCGCTCGACGAACAGGCCCGCATCGAGGTTTCCGGCGTCGCCCCCGTGCCCAATACGGAGACCCCGCCCGCGCCTCTGGCCCAGCGGTCCCGATTGGGCTCGTTGATTGCCGAAGGAAAATTCGCCACCGTCGTTGAAATCGTGCCGCCCCGGGGCATCGACTGCTCCAAAGAGATCGAGGGCGCGCGCAGCATGGCCCGGCTCGGCGTGCACGCCATCAACGTCTACGATGCTCCCCAGGCCTCCGCGCGCATGAGCGGAGAGAGCCTCTGCATCCAGATTCAGCAGCACACAGGGATCGATACCATCCTGCATTATGCCTGCCGCGACCGCACCCTCCTGTCTATTCAGTCCGATCTGCTCGGCGCCTCGTCGATTGGTCTGCACAATATCCTCTGCGTGACCGGCGAGCCCACGCGGTTGGGAAACTACCCTGACGCGACTGCTGTATTTGACGTCGACTCCATCGGTTTGGTGAACATCGTCGAACGGCTCAATCGGGGCCTCGACGTCGGCTCCAACGCCATCGGCATCAGCGCCAATTTCGCCATCGGAGTATCGGCCAATCCCGGTGCGCCCGATATCGAAAACGAATTGCGCCGCTTCGCGTACAAAGTGGAGGCCGGGGCGGAGTTCGCCATCACGCAGCCTGTCTTCGACCTGCGCCTGCTCGAGGTCTTCCTCGAACGCACCCGCGATCACGGCATCCCGGTGATCGCCGGCATCTGGCCGCTGGTCAACCTGCGCAACGCGGAGTACATGAAGAACGATCTTCGCCTCGCCATGCCCGAAGAGATCATGCTCCGCATGGCTCAGGCCAACTCTGCCGACGCCGCATGCGCCGAAGGAATCAGCATCGCGCGGGAGATGCTCGCGTCCGTCCAGCCCTGCGTTCAGGGTGTTCAGGTCAGTGCGCCGTTTGGCCGCTACGACGTCGCCGCCGAAGTGATATCGAGCGTGCTGCCTGAGGTTCCTTCGGCAGCTTAACGTCTTTTCTCACGACAAGTTCGCGCAATTCTGTGCGATTCTGGGCTTTGTTTCGGAATTGACCTCACCACATCTTTGAGCGGACCTTGATCTGAGAAAGTGCTTGCCGATGGCAGACGAGATCAACTTCGATGGCCTGACCGAAGATCTCGATGTCTTCGAATGTCCCAAGTGCGGCCAAACCATCGACACGACAGCCGACGTATGCCGATTTTGCGGCGCGAAAGTAGATCACAAGGCGGCGCAACAGGCTGCCCATCTTCTTGCGAATGTAGACGAGGCTTGCAGCGATGCCAGCTATCTGCGGAACACAGCGGCGATCGTCTTGATCCTGTTGGGAGGCGTTGTCTTCGCTCTGCTGCGTCAGCCGCGCTTCTTTGTCCTTTTCGGATTCTGGAACACGCTTCTGGGTTTCTGCGCGCTGATCTTGTTGGTCTGCGCGCCATTTCCGCTGTGGACGCTGCGCTGGTGGAGGAAATACGCGAGTCTCGCAAGCAGCGACGATGACTTTCAGAGCGCGCGCAAGGCAGTCAAGGCTGTGGGAACCGGCAGCGCGGCAGCATTACTGACCTTTGGCTCACTTCTTTGCTTGCTGCTGCTGTTAAGGATCACCCACACCTAGCTCCGCCCAGCGTCTCGATTCGCGAAAACCCTGTGGGATTCCCCGCCCTCGCATCATGCGCACGATCGAGTATTCTGGGAACTCAGTGGAGATCGAACCGCCATGCCGTCGTTTGAAGAATCCCTGAAGAGGCTCGAAGCCATCGTCGAAAAGCTGGAGAAGGGCGACCTCGCGCTCGAAGACTCACTGAAGCTCTTCGAAGAAGGCGTCGGACTGTCGGCCGCCTGCAAGCAGGAACTCGATGCCGCTGAAGGCAAGGTTCAGATCCTCATCAAGCAGCGTGATGGCTCGCTCAAGGCCGAGCCGTTCCTCACCGAGAAGCCGGAGTAGCCCGGGAGGCTTCACAGCTTCCGCCAAGGCAATTTCGTCCGATCTGTCTCCGGCTCACGAATCTTTCCCCGCCTCTCTCTGCTCGCCGACCTTCGCCGCGAGCGTCAGCAATGCTTCATCCTGGTTTCGCGCTACGGCTAGTTGCACTCCGCCGTGTTTGCACGGGATGGCAACCGCGGGTACCCCCGCAAGGCTGAACGGCGCCGTGTAGCGCAACAGTCGGGCGCGCGTCTGGCTCTGGTCGGCGCCCGCTTCGAGGCGCGACACCGGCGTGCAGGGCAGCATCAAAAGTTCGTATTTCGCAAACAAGTCATCCATCCGCGCGCGAAATTCGGCATGGCGCCTCCTCAGCTCGGCAACCTCTTCCGGCCTCAGGCTCGCTCCCCACGTCAACCGTTCGCGAATCGTAGCCTCGAAATGCTCGAAGTGCCCGGTGTGAATTCGCGCCGCCTCTGACGCCTGAATAGGGGCAAAAATCTCCACCGCCCCTGCCCACCAAGTTGGGTCAATGCTGTGGCCTTCCAGCCCCAATGCCTCAAGCTCACGAATCACACCGTAAAATCCTTCCATCACCTCCGGCTCGCAATCTCCCAGCATGCCATCGCCAACATAGCCAAAGTGCTTGTAAGCCGCCACTCCCTTCCTTGCAGTTGCATCCGCAAAGGGCGCCGCGAGCAACGGCGCATCGCGCAGATCGCGAAACAGCCAGCCTAAAGTGTCAAACGATTCGGCCAGGTGCGCGCCGCCTCGCCAATCGCCCCGCCCCAGCGTGGAACGGTAGCCGGCAAGCCCGCAAAGTGCAGCAGGCGCGCGCACTGAGCCGCCCGTGTCGGTCCCAATCGCCGCCACTGCCGACCCTTCCATCACGCTCGCCGCTGCCCCGCTCGACGATCCCCCGGTCAGTGCGTCGGGCCTTCCCGGCTGAACACAATCGCCAAACTCCGGATTCTCGCCGGTGATGCCGTACGCCAGCGGATGAAGATGGGTCTTCCCCGTAATCACCGCGCCCGCCGCACGCAGTTGCTCCACAAGCCACGAATCGTTCGCTGCCGCGCCGTTCAGGTCGCGATAGAAGTGCACACCACAGGTCGTCGGCGTTCCCGCCAGGTCGAAACAGTCTTTTACCGAGATCGGAACACCCCAGAGCGCCGATCGGCCATCGCCGAACTCGCCACCCGCGCTGCGGGGCATCGCCTCCGCGCGCTCCGCTTCCGAGCGCGTCCACGCACGGTCTTGCCAAAGATAAGTGTTTCTGCCTGCGTTCCGGTTGGCGCGCGCCAGCGCCTGCTCTGCCGCCTGCGAAGGAAAGATCACTCCGTCCGCAAGCTCTCTGCGCAGGTCGCGAAGCGTCCCCCGAACTGGGTTCATACCAAGATTCTAGTTGCTGCTCTCCGACTGGTAGTAGCCTTCGCCACAGGACTATCCACTCAAAAGCCAAAGGCGGCCCCATCCGGGACCGCCTTTGAAGGTCGAACCGATTGCAGCTCAGAAATCCAGGTGCAGTGACATCTGAATCTGTCGCGGTCCGCCGATGGTGTGTTTGGTGATGCCGAGGCCCGCGGGGCAGTTGTAGAAGCCCGTGTTCGCGCCATACGGATTGTTCAGGCAGTCGTTCGTCGGCCCCGGCTGCGTTGGTTCGCTGGAATTGATCGCGATAGGGACGTTGTTGAAAAGCTGGTTCTGGTTCACGTTGTCCTGGGGTATATCGAAACTCGCCGTGTTGGTCAGGTTGAACACATCGAAGGTGTAGTGCAGGTTGATCTGCTCATGGATGGGGAAATCCTTTGACAACGACGCATCCGCGCGCCGCTGCCACGATTGCCTGAAGATGTTGCGCTGACCGGTGGTGAAGTTGGTTTCGAACGGGTCGCCGTCGGGAACGCCCATCGTACCCACCGGAATCAGAGGCAGCGCGAAGCAGGTTGCCTTGAGCGCCCCCCCGGTATGAGTCGTGGGATTGTAAAACGCTCCGTTCGCGCCGGTGAGTGCATTCTTGCGCGTGCAGCCGGCGGAGTAGTTCAGAGACAAGATCGGATTGGTGATGCCGTTGAAGGTGCTGTAAAAGATGCTGCCCACGGCCCCCGAGTAGTCGATCACGCTGTAAGGCTGCCCGCTCTGAATGATCGCGATGCCATGCAATCCCCAGCTGTTGACCAACTTGCCAGCAATCGAGCTGTCGCTGAGAAACTTCGGGGTCGTGTACCCATACGTGAAGTTAAGTACATGCGTGCGGTCGAAGTCGGCTGACCCATAACCGCTCCGCAAGTTCGTTGGGTTGTTGCCGTTGTAGAAGAGGCCCAACCCACTCTGCTCGTCGGTAGCATGCGAATACGTGTAAGAAGCGCCTGCCTGGAATCCGTAGCTGAGCCGCTTCTCCAGGTGCGACGTGAGCGCGTGGTACGCGGAGATCCCTGCGGCCGTGTACGACTCGGACTCCGACGAATAGCCGATATAAGGCACGCGCAGGTCAACATTGCCACCTTCGTAATTGTTCTGCATCGGGCCGTAATCGCAAGCCGATTGTCCCGGCTCATTGACGCACATGGGAGGAATGAAATCTCCCTCGGCCTGCGTGGGATCGACAACCGTGTAGCCATAGCTGAAGTACTGGGTCGCCGGACCTCCCGGGTGGGTCGGATTGGTCAGCGTGGCGATCTGTGCCTGGTTGAATGGAACGGGAATTACCTGGTGGCGGCCAAGGTTGCCCACGTATCCGATCTCGAACATGAGATCGTTCCGCGGCTGGTACTGAATATTCAGCGTGAAGTTGATGCTGTAGGGCAGCTTGTTTCCGCGATTGTAAACACCGAGAATAAAAGGCTGTTGAGTATTCGAGCCGGTCACAGTGCCGTCGATGATCTCTGCAGCGTTTGGCAGGTAGCCCGTGATGTCGGAGGCTTTGGGGTTGCTGGGGCCCGGCCCGAGTGAGCTGCCCCATGGCGTCGCCAGGGTGTATTCCGCGCCCGCGCCCGGCGGCGTGAAATAGTCACCGCTGCAAATCGGAATGTAGGCGAGGTAAAGGTACGTCGGGTCGGCAGCCTCGTACGACGATGAATAGGGGCAGTGTTGCTGGGTCACGAAGGGTGGCGTTTGTGCCACCCCGTAGGGCCCCCCCTCGATTTCGCCGGCCGCGTATCCCGGCGAGAGGTAGGTGTAGAGTTCGCCGCGATCGTAATAGAACCCGCCGCCCGAGCGAACCACAAGCTTGGAGTGGAACATCGATGGCTGCCAGGCCAGCCCCAGCCGCGGAGCGATGCCCCATTGCCGGCCCGTGAGTGTGGTCTTGCTTACGCCACTGGTGCCGTTCTTGTTATTGCCCGCGATCAGGAAGCCCGAACTCGTGATGGTGTCGCTGGCCGCGTCATATTCGTACTGCTTGGCATCGAAGTTAAAGAGGTCGCCGTTCTTATCCCACAGCCCTCCATTCCAGTCGTAACGCACCCCGGCCGTGATGCTCAGGTTGGGCATCACCTGGAACTTGTCCTGCAGGTATAAGCCGGTCTCGTTGGCCCGGAAATGCCGATTGGCGTAGCCCTGCAGATACGTCGAGGCCGTGAAGAGCTCCGTGGTATAAGGTGTGACCCAGTTGTCGAGGAACGAGACGAAATCGGGCGAGTCAACGCTGCCCGTACCCGTGCGGCGGTCACGCAGATTCAGCTGCGTATACGACCAGCTGCCGCCGAAACTGATGGAGTGCTTTCCCTTAGCCCAGATCGCCGAGCCCGACGGCATGATGCGGTTCTGAAACATGCCCGTGTTCGCCGCCTGATACTCGGCATCCGGTCCGATCGAAAGCGACGGATCGACCAGGCCATACAGCGGCCCGGTGGGAGAGTCGAACTGATCGCCGATCGCATCGTTAATGGTGTAGCCCGGGAAGTAGCCGCCGAATGCGCTGGTGATCGCCGAAGCCGGCGTTCCCGTCTCACCGGGCGCCCACGGTTGATCGTTGGTCGCATAAACTTTCTCGCGAAGCACTCCGACCGTTTCAGAGATGCTGAGGCTTGTGCCGATAGTCTGAACGTTGTTCAGCGAACCGACCTGGGAGCCGGTGTCCATATGCGAGGTAAAACCGGGAACGTTCGAGTAGGAGTAGGGAGAACTCGAAGGATCGTGTTGGTAGTAGTACTTGGCCGCCAGAATATCCTTCGCGCTTACGTTCCAGTCCAGGTCGGCGACACCCTGGTCGGAAGTGAACCGCGATGTGCCCGGCAGGAACGCGTTGTAGGGTGAGTAGACATTGGGGTTGGCATTGGGCAGTGCGCTCGGTATCAGGTAGTTTCCCGGCTCGCCAGGCAAGGCTGGCGCGGTGAACAGCGCATAGGCCACAGGATTTCCCGCGGCGCCGAAGTTGTTGTACGTGCCGCCATAAGTCGGATCGGACCCCAGGTACTGCTCGTAACCGATGTTCGACGTCCAGTTATTCGTTGCCGCGTCCATGATGTTCGATGCGCCGCGATTCGACGGGTCCAGTCCCGGCGGTACATCCAGCAACTCATCGCCGGTTTCCTGGTCAGAGATATGCAGGTGTTGGTACGAGACGAAGCCGAAGAGCTTGTTCTTCACCAGCGGGCCGCCCAGTTCTCCGCCGGCAATCAGGCGATGTAATTGCGGATTCTTGTCGTTGGCGGGAATGTTGTCGTCCTTCTTGAAGAAGAAGGGCGCAGCGTTGATCCAGTTCGTGCCGCGGTGAACCCAGACTTCGCCGTGCAACTGGTTCGTCCCGGACTTGGTGCTCATGTCGATATGCGCGCCACTGTCGGAGCCTTGTTGCGCGTCGTACATCGAAGCGTTCACGCGGACTTCAGCGATGGTCTCCGGTGCCGGCGTCGGGATGGCATTGCCAATCGCCAGGTAAACAGATGCGGCACTGGGAACCACCCCGCCTGCCGCATTGTTGGCCTGGCCTGTGTTGTTCACCACGCGGAACGAATCCACCTGGCTGGTACTCTTCCCGTTGAAAAGGTTGCTTCCGTCAACGCCGTTGAGCAAGAAAGCATTCGAGGTGTCGCGCTGGCCGTTCGCCCAGATCGGCGCATTGCCCAGGCCTGAATTGGACCCCGTCCCGCCAGGCAGTTCTGCGTTCACGCCGGGCGAAAGAATCGCCAGGCCGGTAAAGCTTCCTGTCGGCAAGGGCACTGAATCGATCTCTTGCTTCTCCATCACGTAGCCAACGGTCGTGTCCACGGCATTCATTAGCGGCGCGGCGTCCACTTCCACCGTAGTCGTGGTCTGTCCCACTTTCAGCGATGCGCTCACCGTCGCCGTGCGGTCAGCCTGCACCGTGATGTGCGGCGTCTTCTGCGCGTCGTACCCCGGTGCCGAAAAGGTCAGCGTGTACAAGCCGATTGGCAGATCCACGAACGTGTAGGTTCCGGCTTCGCTGGTCTTGGTCGTTCGCGTCAGCGATGTCTGTTCTTCGATCAGCGAGACTGTCACGTTGGGAATCACGCCGCCCGAGGCGTCGGTCACCTCGCCCGTGATGCCTCCCAGCGTCTGTTGCGCGGAAGAGTATGAACAACACAGCGCAGCCGCCGCCAGCACGGTCAGCAGCCGCATCGGAGAGAAAAGATACACGCATGCGGAATTCTTCAAGGAAGTGGCCTCGGAACTTCGATTTCCCGAGCGAGAGCCGGGAGTTAAAAAGTGATGGTGAAGTTTACGAATGCCTGCATTCTGAGTCTTTCTGAACGCCCAAACACTGCAGAAGTATGTAGAAAGGCCAAGCCCCGTTTTTCCGGGCTGGTCCCAGAAGTGGCACGGATTACTCCGTATATTAATTGCCGTAACATAAAATTCATCTAAGGAAATCGTCGATTCTGTACCGCATTTTCCTTCTTTTCCACACCACGTCAGGAACTTTCAACACGCCGGCGCCTCACCCAGAACCACATCATCCCGGCAGCGACATAGGCGAGATACAAATAAGGAATTCGTGCGTGGACCGCGTCGGGCGCGGAGCGAAGATCGTAAACCCCAATCAAAACGATCACTAGGATCGTAAGTACGCTGATCGCAGCCACCATGTGAGAGTGTTGCCCGAGCGCTCTGCGCGCAAAGGGAAGCGCCAGCGCCACCAGACCGTAGGCAGTGAGAAAACCGAGGACGGCCGTCGACCCCAGCAGGTCGTAAATGGAGTAGCCGGTCACGCCTTCTTGCGTCATGATCGCGACCATCCCAAACATTAACGCCGTCGAGAGAATGATGCCCGCCCCGGGAGTCCCATGACGCTCACTTGTGCGCCCCAGGCCATCGGGCATCAGCCCGTCCTTGGCCATTCGCATCAGCACGCGTGCCGCAGCCGTGGCGCAGGCCAGCACGCACGCAAACATGCTCACGAAAGCGCCGAAGTCGATGCCGACCCCTAACGGCGAAACCCCGGCCTTGCGCGCCAGTAAGTGCAGCGGGCTCGTGGTTTCGCTCAGCGCCGTTGACTCGCCGCGAAACCCAAGCACCTCTGAGTACGCGCAGAGCATGAAGAACACGCCCGAGAGCAGCGCGCACTGAATCACCGCGCGAGGAATCGTGCGCAGAGGGTCCCGCGCTTCGCCGCCCAACGTGGTCGCGCTCTCAAATCCGACAAAACTGAAAATCGAAAGCACCAGCGCCGTGCCCAGCGAAGAAAGCGAAACGCCCTGCAACTGGAATTGCTTCTTGTCGAACTGCAGGCCTAGGTGAAATGCCAGGAACCCCAGCACGATCAGGATCAGCCCCACCGACACAGCTTCGATCCACAGCATCACCTCGGCAGAGAGCTTCACGTCGCGATAGGCAATGTACCCGGCGACTGCGCAGACGATCGCTAGCGTGGGAACACCCGGCGGCGACCAATGGAAAAACTGCTGCAGAAGCACCGTCGCGTAGTAAAGTGCGCCGCCTGCTACTGACGCGCCCGTAGCCAGGTAGGCCAGAAGCAAACCCCAGGCGGCTGCCGCGCCAAACGCCGCCGGCAGCGTGTCGGCGGTGTAGCTGTAGAGCGAGCCGGGCGATGCCGAGAGCCGCGCGAACCGGCTCACGCAATAGCCGACCAGCAGCATCGAGCCGGTTGCCAGCAGGTAGACGAACCAGGTTGCATTTCCCGCCAGCCCGCAGACCAGCGGAATCGTCAACGATGCCGAAGTGCTGGGCGCGGTCGCCGATACTGACTGTGCTAGGGTCTCCAGCGGCCCCAGAGCTCCCGCACGCAATCCGTAACTCGATTCCTTCGCGTTGCCCGGATACACTTTGCCCGTTGTGCCCGTCGCGCTGCTCAATCGCTCGCCTTTCGTTTTCGCTTTATCGTTCGATGGTGGCCTCGATCGTACCATGCGGCTCGTCGATGGGCACAAAGATGTGGTTGGGATTGTCGAGGCCGAACGGCGTCAGATCGGCGGGAAGATGATGCAGGTTGGGCAGAGAAAGATGAATCCGCGCAATCTCCGGCGCAACATCCAGCGCGGCTTTGCCCATGTCGTAGAGCGTGTGCTGCACGCTCAGGCTATTGTGCCCGGCA
>Ga0335069_10004264_pt1 | contig 21301 bp, 30 predicted proteins | sample Lox_Sample_11_FD_206714 | JGI IMG/M metagenome (GOLD analysis project Ga0335069, IMG submission 206714) | Soil microbial communities from Loxahatchee National Wildlife Refuge, Florida, United States - Lox_Sample_1.1 | ecosystem: Environmental > Terrestrial > Soil > Wetlands | place: USA...
TGAACCGGCGATTCGAGAAGAAGGTTGTCAAGACTTGGTCGCGGCGCTCCACGATTGTGCCGGAAATGGTCGGACACACCGTGGCCGTTCATAATGGCAAAAAGTTTATTCCCGTGTATGTCACGGAGAACATGGTGGGGCATAAGCTGGGTGAGTTCTCGCCCACCCGCACCTTTAAGGGACATGGTGTGAAGATCGCAGCGGAGAGAGCTGCCGCTGCTGCGGCTCCTCCGCCGGTGACGGGTGGCGCCAAGCCAGCAGCGCCCGTATCCGGTGCGGGAAGCGCCAGCTAATTCTTAGGCCAGGAACCTAGGAGATCAGGTGACATCGATGGAAGCGAGTGCCACATATAAAAACATCGGGGTTTCGCCGCAGAAGGCGCGGTTGGTCGTGGATCTGATCCGCGGCAAGCGTGTCAACGACGCCCTGAGCATTCTGACCTTTACGAAGAAGGCGATCACTCGTGACGTCGAGAAGGTCTTGCGGTCGGCGATCTCGAATGCTGAGCAAAAAGCCGAGCATCTGGATGTCGACGAGCTGGTGGTTTCGAGAGCATTTGTGAATGAGGGCTCGCGCCAGAAGCGTATCCGGCCGGCGCCCATGGGCCGGGCTTATCGTTACCAGCGGCGCACGTGCCATGTCACGGTGGTTGTGGAAGCGCCGGAAGAATAGGCAAGAGAGGGAATAGGGATAAGGGATTAGGGCGTACAGAAGATAGGTATTGCCGCTCCCTTCGTCCGAAGTAAGAAGGAGGCTTCGGTGGGTCAGAAGGTACATCCTTACGGGTTCCGCCTTGGATATAACAAGACGTGGAAGTCGCGCTGGTTCGCCAAGAAGGATTATGCCGACCTCCTCCACGAAGATCTGAAGCTCAAGAAGTGGCTGAAGGACCAACTGCGTGCCGCAGGCGTGGCGGCCATTGAAGTGGAACGGCCTGGGAATAAGCTCAAGGTGACGATTCACACCGCGCGGCCGGGCATCATCATCGGGCGCAAAGGGGCGGAAATCGACCGGTTACGCCAGGAAATTCAGAAGCGTACCGGGCGGGAGGCGCTGCCCATTAACATCCAGGAAGTCCACCGGCCCGAATTGAATGCGCAGCTCGTCGCCGAAGCGATTTGCCTGCAACTGGAGAAGCGCGTGGCTTTCCGCCGGGCGATGCGCAAGGCCGTGGATTCCGCCCTGCGATTCGGCTGCAAAGGGATTAAGATCCGATGCGGAGGGCGGCTGAACGGTGCGGAAATCGCGCGGTCGGAGTGGTACCTGCAAGGCCGGCTGCCTCTTCACACGCTTCGCGCTGATATTGATTACGGACAGGCTGAGGCTCACACCACCTACGGCGTCATTGGCGTGAAGTGTTGGATTTACAACGGTGAGATTCTGGAGCAGAGGCGGCGGGTTCAGAAAGCGGAAGAACCGGCCGCGGTGGCTCCGGCAACGTAAGAAAATGAGAAACAAGCTATGTTGATGCCGAGTAAAGTTAAGTACCGGAAGCAGCAGCGGGGACGGATGCGCGGCAAGGCGTGGCGCGGTTCGGACCTTTCGTTTGGCGACTTTGGTTTGAAGGTCGTCGAGGCGGGATGGATTTCTGACCGCCAGATCGAAGCGAGCCGCGTGGCCATCATGCGTTTCATCAAGCGCGGCGGCAAGCTTTGGATCCGGATCTTTCCGGACAAGCCGGTGACCAAGAAACCTGCTGAAACCCGTATGGGCAAAGGCAAGGGTGCGCCGGAGTTCTGGGTGGCGGTTGTCCGGCCGGGGCGAGTGTTGTTTGAGATGGAAGGTGTGAACGAAGCTGACGCGCGGGAAGCCTTGCGCTTGGCGAGCCATAAGCTGCCTTTGTCGACGCAGTTTGTGGCGCGCACCGCGGCCGCTTAGCGTTGTGGAGCGAAGCTCATGAAGCTGGAGAAAGATAAGCGATGGAAGTGGCCCGCCGAGAAGATGCGGGAGTGGACCGACGACGAGCTGAAGACACGCGAGCGGGAGTTTTCCGACCAGCTCTTTCGGTTGAAATTTCAAATGGCGGGCGGCCAAAACGAACACCTGACCGCTGTTCGGGAGCTGCGCAAGGGAATCGCCAAGGTGAAAACGTTGCGGCGCGAGCGGGAGAAGGGCGCGGCGCAAGCCAAGTAGGTGCACAGTGACGGAGACAGCAGGCGAACAGGTGCAGAAAGCTCTGCCGGGAAAACGGCAGGCTAAGTTTGGACGGGTGACCAGCGCCAAGATGCAGAAGACCGTGGTGGTCACCGTGGAGCGGCAAGTGATGCATCCGCTCTATAAGCGCGTCGTGCGCCGCGGAAAGAACTTCCTGGCCCACGATGAGAAGAACGAGTGCCGAGTCGGCGACTGGGTGCGGATCGAAGAGACTCGTCCCCTGAGCAGCCGCAAGCGTTGGCGGGTGGCGCAAGTCGTGACCCAGGCGACTCAACTCGCTCCCGTGCCGGAGGCCCTTGTATGATTGGGATGCGAACCATTCTCCAGGTGGCCGATAATTCCGGAGCGCGCAAGCTCTCTTGCATCCTGCCGCTGGGCGGGGATGTGGGGCTTCAGGCCGGCCTGGGCGACGTGATTACAGCGGCCGTGAAAGAAGCCGCGCCGGATAGCGCGATCCCCAAAGGGAAGGTTGTGAAGTGCGTCATCGTGCGGATGCGCAAGGAACAGCGGCGCCGCGACGGCAGTTACATCCGGTTCGATGAGAATGCCGCCGTGCTGATAAATGACGCGAACGAGCCGGTGGGAACGCGCGTTTTCGGTCCGGTGGCGCGCGAGTTACGCGAGAAGAAGTTTCTGAAGATTGTGTCTCTCGCGCCGGAAGTTCTGTAGGGGACTCGAAATGGATATTCGCAAGAACGACATCGTGGAAGTCATTGCGGGGCGGAGCCGGGGAACCTCCGGGCAGCCCACGCGAGGAAGAGTTTTGGAAGTTGAGCCGGCCAAACAGCGGCTTTTTGTGGAGCACGTGAACATGGTCAAGCGGCACGTGCGGCCCAATCCCGCCAAGCAGATTCGCGGTGGGATTCTGGAAAAGGAAGGGCCAATCCACATCTCCAACGTCGCGCTAGTTTGCAGTGATTGCGGCCCGACCCGTATTCAGCACCGTGAAATGGCGGGCGGCAAGAAGGTCCGCATCTGCGCGAAGTGTGAGAAATCGCTGGATAAGTAAAGGCCGGGAGGAACGAAGGGAAATATGGCTCCGAGACTTAAAGAGCGCTACCAGAAGGAAGTTGTTCCGGCCCTGGTAAAGCAGTTTAACTACGCGAACGCGAACGCGGTCCCACGCTTGCGGAAGATCGTCATCAACATGGGCTTGGGCGAAGCCATCCAGAACGCCAAGCTGCTCGATTCCGCGACGCAGGAGCTTTCGCAGATTGCGGGGCAGAAGCCGGTGATCACGCGCGCCCGGAAGTCGATTGCGAACTTCAAGCTGCGCAAGAACATGCCCATCGGGGCGATGGTGACTCTGCGCGGTGACCGCATGTACGAGTTCTTTGACCGCCTCACGAACGTTGCCATGCCGCGGGTACGCGATTTCCGCGGCGTCTCCACGCGCGCGTTCGACGGGCGAGGGAACTATACGCTGGGGCTTCGCGATCAGTTGGTGTTTCCGGAGATCGACTACGCGAAGGTCGAAAAGATCAAAGGCATGAATATTACGATCGTGACCGACGCCCGCAGCGATGCTGAAGCGATGGCGTTGTTGCGGTTCATGGGAATGCCCTTCCGGTCCGAGGTGCAACGTCGCCAGGCGGCCGGGCAGCCCAGTCCAAAGGTGGGGGGATAAAACGTGGCGCGTACTTCCATGATGGCCAAATTACGCCGGAAGCCGAAGTTCAAGATTCGGCACCGGAACCGGTGCTTGATCTGTGGGCGCCCGCGTGGTTATCTCAGCAAGTTTAAGATGTGCCGGCTCTGCTTCCGCGGGCTGGCTCTGCGCGGCGAAATTCCAGGTGTTACCAAATCTAGCTGGTAGGCCTGAGCGAAAGGTTTTTCGGGAGTCTTATGTCAGCCGTCACTGATCCTATCGCCGATATGCTCACGCGAGTCCGTAACGGGATTCAAGCGCGCCATGCGCGCGTGGATATGCCGTCCTCGAAGCTCAAGATTGAGGTGGCGCGTATCCTGAAAGAAGAGGGCTACATCGGCAACTTCAAGGTGGGCGAGGAAGGGAAGAAGAAGGTTTTGAAGATCTTCCTGCGGTATGGAACCGATGGCGTAAGTGCCATCGCCACGTTGGAGCGCGTCTCAAAGCCCGGACGCCGGGTCTATGTTGGTGCTCGCGAGGTGCCCCGCGTCCTGGGAGGTTTGGGTGTGAGCATCCTAACAACTCCCCAAGGCGTGATGACGGGCAAATCGGCCCGCAAGGCCGGCGTAGGTGGCGAAGTGCTTTGCAGTGTTTCCTAGAATGGTCTCAGTTTTCAGTCGCCAGCCACTGACAACTGACTACTGACAGCTGATAACTTCAGGATTGATGCTATGTCGAGAATAGGTAAAAAGCTGATTGCGCTGCCTGCCGGGGTTACCGTGCAGGCGGAGGGATCGTCGCTGACCGTGAAAGGTCCTAAAGGGGTTCTGCGGGTTCCGCTGCCTCCGGGGATCGAGCTTGAGAAGCAAGATGGCCATGTCCATCTCAAGCGCCAAACGGACGAGCAGGCTGCCTTGCACGGGTTGGCGCGGAGCCTTCTCGCGAATGCCGTTCACGGTGTGACGGCCGGTTTCGAAAGGCACTTGGATATCATCGGGATCGGCTATCGTGCCGAGTCGAAGGGGAAGTCGGTGACTTTCGCTTTGGGTTACTCGCATCCCATAGACTTTGCTCTTCCCGACGGGATCGCTGTCACCGTGGAGAAACAAACCCACTTGGTGATCAGCGGCGCGGACAAGCAACAGGTTGGCCAGGTGGCCGCCAAGATGCGCGCGCTGCGCCCGCCGGATCCTTACAAGAACAAGGGCGTGCGCTACACCGGCGAGAGGTTGAAGAAGAAGGTTGGCAAGGCCGCTGCGGCGGCGGGTGGCGTGGCGAAGTCGTGACCGGCCGAGTGTTTGCCAGCGTAGGTCGCGCGCCACAGGTTACTGATCTCTGGAGTTGAGGAAAGCGGAGAGTCGCTGATGTTACAGACAGTTTCCAAGAACGGGACACGCCAGCGGGTTCATTTGCGAATTCGCACGCGCGTCAGCGGAAAGGCTGAAGTTCCCCGGCTGAACGTGTATCGCTCGCTCAACCACATTTACGCGCAGGTTGTGGACGACGCGCGCGGGCACACGCTCGTGGCGGCCTCGACGCGCGACAAAGAGATCCAAAAGACGTGCAAGAGCGGCGGCAACGTCGCTGCGGCGAAGATCGTGGGAAAAGTAGTGGCCGAGCGGGCTATCGCGGCGGGCATTGCTTCGGTGGTGTTTGACCGCGGTGGATATGCCTACCACGGACGTATCAAGGCCGTGGCCGATGCAGCTCGCAAAGCAGGATTGAAATTTTAGGGGAGAACGGCGGGAGGAAGATTTGGCCAATCGGATCGACCCGAACACATTACAACTCAAAGACCAAGTGATCTCGATCAACCGGGTCACGAAAGTCGTTAAAGGCGGCAAGAACCTGAGCTTCTCGGCGCTCGTCGTGGTGGGTGATGGTGCCGGAATCGTGGGCTACGGCTCCGGTAAGGCACGCGAAGTCCCCATGGCGATTCGCAAAGGTATCGAGTCCGCGAAGAAGTCCTTGGTTAAGGTGAACATCACCCAAGGATCGATTCCCCATAGGGTGCTCGGCCATTATGGGGCAGGCTCGGTCTTGCTGAAGCCTGCACCTCTTGGAACGGGCGTCATTGCGGGTGGCGCGGTTCGTGCTGTGGTGGAAGCCGCAGGCGTGCAGAACGTCCTGACGAAGTCTCTGGGAACCACCAACCCCCACAATGTGGTGAAGGCGACCATGGACGCCCTCCTGAAGCTGCGTGACGTTGAGGAAGTGGCGGCCACGCGGGGGAAGTCGCCAGAAGAAATCTAACGCAGGTGAGGAACTGTGCCGGAGAAGACCTTCAAAACGATTCGCATTAAATGGGTGCGCGGCGGGATCGGCTTTTCTCATTATCAGAAGACGATCGTGCGCAGCCTTGGGCTGAGGCGGCTGAACCAGGTGGTTGTGCGGCCGGATACGCCTCAGATTCGGGGAATTGTGGCGGCCGTACCGCACCTGCTGAGCATTATTCCTGAGACCGTCGCGCCGGCTTGGAAGTCGATTCCGGAATACACGGTTCTAGCTCCGGAAGTTGCGCCGCCTGCGGCGGCGGAAGCCTCCGCGGCTCCAGTTGAGACGGAAGTGACGGCGGAGAGTGCGCCTGCGGCAGAGGCAAAAACTCCGGAACCCGCTGCAGTGGCAGAAACGAAGGCAGAAAAGGCTCCGAAGAAGAGCGTGGCAAAGAAAGCGAAGCCCGCTGCCAAAGCGCGGAAGACTAAGGCAGACAAAGAATAGGCAGAAGGTATATGTCGATACACATCGGAACATTGCGGTCGCCCGCAGGAGCACACCACCGCCGGAAACGGATTGGGCAGGGAATGGGGTCCGGACACGGCAAGACAGCCACGCGTGGCGCGAAAGGCCAGCGTTCCCGGACCGGCATGCGCATGCGTCCCGGATTCGAGGGTGGACAGATGCCGCTGCAACGGCGGCTTCCCAAGCGAGGCTTCACCAATATCTTCGCGACGCGTTACGCCATTGTGAATTTGGGCGACCTTGACGCTTTCAAGCCTGAGGACAAAATCACCCCGGAAGTTCTGGTGGCTCGCGGCCTGGTCAAGCGATTGGGGGACGGCCTCAAGATTTTGGGTGGCGGCGAGTTGAAATCACCCTTGCAGATTTCCGCACATATCTTCTCCAAGTCGGCCCTTGAGAAAATTGCCAAGGCCGGCGGTAAGGCTGAGGTCATTTCGTAATGTTCGAATCTCTCAAAAGCATTACCGAGATTCCGGATCTACGAAAGCGCATTCTGTTTACACTGCTGATGCTGGCGGTGTACCGGCTGGGAGCATTCATCCCCACCCCTGGTATTAACGCCGATGTTTTTGAGCAGGCGTTTGGACAGCTTGCAGGGTCCCTGTTCGGGTTGCTCGCCATGTTTTCCGGCGGCAGCCTGCGCCGTTTGACCGTTTTTGCACTGGGGATCATGCCTTACATCACGGCTTCGATCATCTTACAGTTGCTGACCGTGGTGTCGCCGCACCTGGAAAAGCTCAAGAAAGAAGGGGAGCTGGGGCGGCGCAAGATCACGGAATACACGCGCTGGATGACGGTCGGCTTGAGTGCCTTCCAGGCTTTTGGGATTGCCATCGCTCTTGAGAAGCAAACGGCGGCAGGGATAGCGCTGGTGACGAACCCGGGTCCGGGCTTTGTTGTCAGCACGGTGCTCACTTTGACGACCGGGTCGATCTTCATCATGTGGTTGGGCGAGCAGATCACGGCGCGTGGCATCGGCAATGGCATGTCCTTGCTGATTTTCGCCGGCATCGTGGTGGGTTTGCCGCGCGCCGGGGCGGACCTTTACGAAAAGGTTTTTGTAACACGAGTTTGGAGTTTTCCCATTCTCCTGCTCATGCTGGCCTTCATGGTGGCGATTGTGGGCTTTATCGTCACGGTCGAGCGTGGAGAGCGCCGCATCCCCATTCAGTACGCCAAGCGTGTCGTGGGCCGCAGGGTTATGGGTGGCGTATCGACCCACCTGCCGCTCAAGGTGAACAGCGGCGGTGTGATGCCCATTATTTTCGCGGTGTCTATTCTGACGTTTCCGCAGACACTAGGCCTGTTTCACCTTGAGCAGAGTGGCTTCATTATCGCGCGTTACGCGGGTGTGGGTCTGGGCTGGTTCTCGAAGGTGTTCGCGTACGGCGAGCCGCTTTATACGTTCGCGTACGTGGTGATGATCATCTTTTTCGCGCATTTTTACCTTTCGATTGTCTACAACCCGGACGAGGTTGCCGACAACGTTCGCAAGCAGGGTGGGTTCATGCCGGGCATCCGGCCTGGCAAGCGCACGGCGGATTACCTGGATGATGTTTTGACGAAGATCACCTGGGTGGGCGGCGTCTATTTGGCACTCATTGCTCTGATCCCCGAGATTATGCTAGCGGGCCTGCGCTTGAATCATCTGCCAGGGTGGTTGGGGGCGAGTTGGTTTGACGCCAATATGCCTCCCTGGCTGTTGCACGGCTTGAACGTCAACTTTTACTTTGGCGGCACGTCGCTCTTGATTGTGGTGGGTGTCGCCATGGATACTGTGCAACAGGTGGAAGCCCAGCTCATCATGCGGCACTACGAGGGCTTCCTGAAGAAGGGGCGAGTCCGCGGGCGGCGAAGCGCCTAGCAGGGTTCAGAGGGATGGCATGAGATCGCATGCTTTGATTTTCTTGGGGGCTCCGGGAGCCGGCAAGGGAACGCAAGCCCGGGAAATTGCGAGGGCGTTCGGCATCCCGCAGATTTCCACGGGCGACATGCTGCGTGACGCCGTCAAGAAACAAACGCCATTAGGTTTGGCGGCGAAGGCGAAGATGGAAGCCGGAGAACTCGTGCCGGACGAAGTGGTCTGTGGAATTGTGGAAGAGCGCATCGGTGAGCCGGATTGCCAGAAGGGTTTTATTCTGGATGGGTTCCCCCGCACCATCGCCCAGGCGGAATTTGTAGACCGCGTGCTGCAGGCGAAGGGGCACGGGCGGCCACAGGTGCTCGACATTGAAGTGGGTGAAGACGTTCTGTTGAAGCGCCTGACGGGGCGGCGTACTTGCTCGGTGTGCGGAGAGATTTACAACATTTACTTCAACCCGCCGAAGCAAGAAGGGGTTTGCGACAAGGACGGCGGCAAGCTCCTCGAGCGAGCGGACGATAACGAGCAGACCATTCGGCAGCGCCTGGAGGCTTATCACCGGCAAACCCACCCGCTGATCGAGCACTACCGGAAGCAGGGTGTGTTGTTCTCCATTGACGGAAATCGAGATCCGGACGTCATCACCAAGGACCTGCGGGAGTTGTTTGCGCAGAAATGATCATCTGTAAGTCACGACCAGAAATTGAAAAGCTGCGGGCTAGCGGAAGGATGGTACGCCAACTCCTGGGTGAGATTCGCGAGCAGGTGCGGCCCGGAGTTACGACGCTCGATCTTGAGAAGTTTGTGGCAAGACGGATCAAGGAATTGGGAGCCAAGCCTGCTTTCAAGGGCTATCGCGGTTATCCGTGCTGCCTCTGTGCGTCGATCAACGATGAGGTTATCCACGGGATTCCCTCGGATCGCCGGAAGCTTGTGGAAGGGGACATCCTGAGTTTGGACATGGGCGTGGTGCTCGATGGGTACGTGGGTGACTCCGCGATGACAGTTCCGGTCGGCGCCATTAATGAGGCTGCCCAGCGGTTGCTGAAGGTTACCGAGGAATCGCTGGAACACGCGATTGACAAGGTGCGGCTGGGGAATCGCCTGGGTGACATTTCTGCTGCCGTACAGGAACATGCGGAGAAGCACGGCTACTCCGTCGTGCGCGAGTTCGTAGGTCATGGCATCGGGCGAGCGATGCACGAGGAGCCTCAGATCCCCAACTTCGGGCGGCCGGGTCACGGCCCCGTGTTGAAAGAGGGAATGGTTTTCGCCATTGAGCCCATGGTTAATGCGGGGGGCCCTGGCGTGCGCGTCCTGGACGATGACTGGACGGCGGTCACGGTGGACGGGAGCCTCTCGGCGCACTTTGAGCACATGGTGGCCGTCACCCAGAATGGCCCTGACGTCCTGACTCGTATTTGAAGCTGTCTGCGGCATGTGCCGCTCCGATTGAGGTCGGATAGAAATATGGCGAAGGAAGACGCAATTGAAGTCACAGCTACGGTGCTGGAATCGTTGCCGAACGCGATGTTTCGCGTGGAGTTGGACAACAAGCACCAGGTTCTGGCTCATATTTCGGGGAAGATGCGCAAGAACTTCATCCGCATCCTTCCCGGCGACAAGGTCGCGGTGGAGCTTTCTCCCTACGACCTGACGCGGGGCCGGATCGTCTTCCGCTATAAATAGGTGCCGGGCGTTAGGCGAAAGCGGCCCTGCAGAGGTGGCACCGGGAATTTGAGACGTAGATCGTAGCGAGGAATCCCATGAAGGTGCGTTCGTCAGTAAAGAAGATTTGCTCCAAATGTAAGATCGTGCGGAGACGTGGTATTGTGCGCGTTATCTGCGAGAACCCGAAGCACAAGCAACGCCAGGGATAGGCGGCCTTCGGGCAGGCGCGGCGGCAGGAAGCTCGCTGAATGTCGCGCCAAGGTTCGTGAGATGGGAGGTTCGAGATGGCAAGAATAGCGGGTGTGGATCTACCACCCAAAAAGCGCGCGGAGATCGGCCTGACTTATATTTATGGGATCGGCCGCGCCCGGTCACTTTCCATTCTCATGCGGTCGGGGATCGATCCCAACCGGCAGGTCAAGGATCTGACCGATGAGGAACTCGGCAAGATCCGCCAGATTATTGAAGAAGAGGGCGCGGTCGAGGGTGATCTCCGCAAAGAGACGGCGATGAACGTCCGGCGGCTCATTGAAATTGGGTCCTACCGCGGCATGCGCCATCGGCGCAGTCTCCCCGTGAGGGGCCAACGCACTCATACCAATGCCCGGACCCGTAAGGGACCGCGCAAGGGAACTGTAGCGAACAAGAAACGGTCTATGGCGAAGACGTAAAAACCAGCTCGCAGGCCGCAGCTTGGAGCCATCGGCGAAGACCTTGAAAGGTGGAGGGATGGCGGGTTGCTGGACGCTGAGAGCTAGAAGCTGAGAGTTGATATGGCGAAAGCGGCACCGAAGGCAGGCAAGAAGAAGGTCTTCAAGAAGAAGGAAAAGCGGATCGTCCCGACCGGGGTTGTGCATATCCAGGCGTCTTTTAACAACACCCAGATCAGCATCGCCGATCCCGACGGGCGCGTAGTGTGCTGGTCCAGTGCCGGATCCCTGGGGTTCAAGGGATCCCGCAAAGGCACCCCGTTTGCCGCGCAGCAGGCGGCGATGCGGGCGGCCAATGCGGCACGTGATCACGGTATGCGTAGCGTCGAAGTGCGCGTAAAGGGGCCGGGAGCCGGCCGCGAGTCGGCGATCCGGGCTTTGGCAACCGCGGGGTTGGAAGTCCGTAACATCAAGGACGTGACCCCTATCCCTCATAATGGTTGCCGCCCGCCCAAGCGCAGGAGAGTATAGTACGGAACCCTATTCCCGGGTTCGTCGTTGAGGAGGTTGGCTTGGCACGATATTGTGAATCGGTATGCAGGCTGTGTCGGCGCGAAGGCACGAAGCTGTTTCTGAAAGGGCAGCGCTGCTTGACGGACAAGTGTGAAATCGAGAAGCGCAACTTCCAGCCTGGACAACATGGGAAAGCCCGGCGTCCCAAGATTGTTGGCTACGGACTGCAGCTTCGGGAGAAGCAGAAGCTGCGTCGCTTTTATGGAATTCTTGAGGATCAGTTCCGCAGCTACTTTGAGCGGGCCGCACGGATGAAGGGTATGACCGGCGAGAACCTGCTGATCATGCTCGAACGGCGCCTCGACAACGCCGTGTACCGGTTGGGACTGGCGTCGTCACGCGCCGCCGCCCGGCAACTGGTCCGCCACGGGCACATCCAGGTTTCGGGCCAAAAAGTGAACATCCCTTCGTACCCTGTTGCTCCCGGGCAGGAGATCGCCATCAAGGAAGCGAGCCGGAAGCTCGACGCGATCCAGAAGGCCCTGGATTTGTCCGGCGGGCGCAGCGTTCCACCCTGGCTGCAACTCGACCGCGAAGGTTTGAAGGCGCAGGTGGTTTCGCTGCCCAAACGTGAGGATGTGAATTTCCCGATTCAAGAACAGATGGTAGTGGAACTTTACTCCAAGTAGCACGGATCGGCGTCGAGGAAAGGTGGGCCCGTCAAGGCGGGCGCCAAGGGAGGTTGAACGCCATGCTATGGAAAGGCTTCCAGAAGCCAAAACGCCTGGTAGCGAACACCGATACGTTGACGGACAAGTACGGGCAGTTTTCCGCCCAGCCCTTTGAGCGCGGTTTCGGGACGACCATCGGCAATGCACTGCGCCGCGTGCTGCTCTCTTCGATCGAAGGTGCGGCTATCACCGCCGTGCGCATCGAAGGTGTGATGCACGAGTTTTCTTCGATTCCCGGGGTGGTTGAGGACGCGACCGATATCATCCTGAATCTGAAGCAAATTCCGTTGAAGATGAACGTGGAAGGGCCCAAAGCGCTCTACTTGAACATTGATCAGCCAGGCGAAGTGACCTCACGAATGATTCAGGAAGACCCTGATGTCGAGGTGCTCGACAAAGACGTCTACATCGCCACGGTCAGCGAAGGCGGTTCGCTGCACATCGAGATGCGAGTGAAGGTCGGCCGCGGTTATGTTTCGGCGGAGAAGAACTTCGACGAGGATCTGCCGCTCGGGTACATTCCGGTGGATTCGGTTCACTCTCCCCTGCGCAAAGTGAATTACACCGTGGAAGCGGCTCGCCTGGGACAGATGACCGACTACGACAAGCTGACTTTGGATGTCTGGACAAACGGGGCCGTGACGCCTCAGGACTCGGTGGGTTTGGCCGCGAAGCTCCTCAAGGATCACATGAATATCTTCATTAACTTTGAGGAGGAGCCGGAAGTGCAGGAGGTGCCGCAGGAGCGGCCGGTGCCGGTTCACAACGAGAATCTCGATCGGTCCGTAGAGGAACTGGAGCTTTCGGTCCGTTCCTACAATTGTCTGAAGAACGCTAACATCACAACGATCCGCGAACTGGTCCAGAAGTCCGAACAAGAGATGCTGAAGACCAAGAATTTCGGGCGGAAATCGTTGAATGAAATCAAAGAAATCCTCACTGCCATGGGGTTAAGCCTGGGGATGAAGTTCGACGAGAAGGGGAATGCAGTTGCGCCCGCCCCGGCGCCACCTCAGCCGCCAGCACAGGGATAGGTATTCGATCATGCGACATAGGAATTACGGAAAGAAACTGAGCCGGAACACGGAGCATCGGCGCGCGTTGCTGCGGAACTTGGTAACGTCACTGATTCTGAGCGAGCGCATTGAAACGACCGTGGCCAAGGCCAAAGCGGCCCGTCCGTTGGCGGAAGGACTGATTACGCTGGCGAAGCGCGGCGACTTGGCTGCCCGGCGCCAGGCTGCCAGCTACTTGCTCGATCCCGGAGCCGTCAAGTTCCTCTTTAACGATCTGTCCAAGCGCTACGCTGACCGCCGGGGCGGATACACACGCCTTGTGCATGCAGGTTGGCGGAGGGGTGACGGAGCAGACGTGGCGGTCCTGGAACTCGTGGGAACGGAAGCCCTCCAGCGGCTGGCCGAGAAGCGCGCCAAGAAGGTTGAAGCGCGGCGCAAAGCTGCGGAAGAGGCAAAGACCCAGGAGCAGGCTCCTCCACCGGCCGAGGACGAAAAGAAAGCGGAGTAGAAAGTTCCTACAATTCAGGTTGCTGAATCCCGGTCCGAAGGTTTTCCTTTGGATCGGGATTTCGTTTTTGGGGAGGCATGGTGACGCCACCTGCGCAGGGTATTGAGGCGGGCAGGAGAAGCACTGCGTCGGGCAGGGGGCTTCCTCGAAACGTCTGGGCCCTGGCTTGGGTGGCGTTCCTCAACGATACTGCCACGGAGCTCAGCTACTGGCTACTTCCGCAGTTTCTCGTGGCTGTCCTGGGTGCCCCACCCGCTGCCTTCGGTTTGATCGAAGGAGCGGCGGAGACGGTCTCCAGCTTTGGCCGCCTGCTTTCGGGCTGGCTGTCGGATCGTCTGCACCGCCGCAAGCCTCTGGCCGCCGCGGGCTACACTCTGGCCAATCTCGTAAAACCCTTCCTGGCTCTGGCCCAAACGTGGGTGCAGGTCTTCTGGATTCGTTTCGCCGACCGTGCCGCCAAAGGATTTCGCGGCGCACCCCGCGACGCGCTGATCGCGGAGTCGGTCGATGCCGGGAAGCGGGGAGCCGCCTTCGGGCTGCGTCAGGCGATGGACACCGCCGGCGCCATCGTGGGTCCCCTTGCGGCGATGCTTCTCCTGCCCTGCTTCGGCGGGAGGGTACGCGCGGTCTTCTGGTTGGCTGCGATCCCAGGTCTGGCGGCTGTTCTCCTGGCTTGGTTTTCAGTGAAGGAAGTTCGGCCGAGTGCAGCGAGCGCCTCTCGCGTTGCGGAGGCGATTCCCGGTGCGAGACTCCCGCGCCGGACCTTGGGGTTTATTCTCGCTGCCGTGGGGTTGTTCTCGCTCGGGAACTCGTCGGATCTGTTCCTCGTGCTGCGGGCGCAGAACCTTGGCCTTGGCGCGTGGACTGCACCCGCTCTGGGCCTGATTTTCAATATCGTCTATTCGCTGCTGAGCTGGCCGGCAGGGAAGATCTCCGATCGAATTCCGAGGCGCTGGCTGATTGTGGCGGGTTATCTTGTCTACGCGGCTGTTTACGCTGGCTTCGCGCTTATTCACACGCCGCAGTGGGTGTGGTTTCTCTTTGCGGTTTACGGAAGCTATTACGCCCTGACGGAGGGAGTGCTGCGGGCTTGGGTCGCGGACCTAGTTCCAGGCCAGTCGCGCGGCCGTGTGTTTGGTGTGTTGAACTGGGTGGCGGGCGTGGCGGCGTTTCCGGCCAGCCTCTTTGCCGGGTGGGCCTGGCAGCACTTTTCTCCGGCCGCACCCTTCGCGGCTTCAAGCATTCTGGCGTTTCTCGCTGCCGCACTTCTGCTCGTGGCCTGAGCCGTCAGAGTCGCTTCGGCCTTAATCCAGCCAGTAGTTGGGTGCTTCCTTGGTGATGATAACGTCGTGGACGTGGCTTTCTCGCAAGCCGGCGGCGCTGATTCGCATGAACCGGGCCTTCTTCTGCATTTCGTCGATGGTCTCACAACCGCAGTAGCCCATGCCGGAGCGCAAGCCTCCGACGATCTGTCCGACGAGTTCCGCCAGGCCCCCTTTGTAGGGAACGCGGCCCTCGATGCCTTCTGGGACTAGCTTGGAAATCTCGCCACGCGCCACCTCGCGTTCCTGAGCGTAGCGATCTCCCGAACCCGCAGCCATGGCAGCGATCGATCCCATGCCGCGATAGGACTTGAAGCTGCGGCCTTGATAGAGAATCGTCTCGCCCGGGCTTTCTTCCGTCCCGGCAAAGAGGCTGCCCAGCATTACGGAGTCGGCTCCCGCGGCGATGGCCTTGGAAACGTCGCCGGAGAATTTGATGCCTCCGTCTCCGATGATCGGGATATCCGCCTGGGCGGCGGCACGTGCACACTCGGAGATGGCGGTGATTTGCGGCACGCCGGCACCCGAGACGACGCGCGTCGTGCAGATGGAACCGGGACCCATGCCGACCTTCACGCCGTCCACTCCGCATTGAATCAGATCGCACGTCCCGGCGAACGTGGCCACGTTGCCGGCAACGAGGTCCACCTCGGGGAACCTCTCCTTCAGGCTGCGGACGGCGTCGAATACCCGCGTGGAATGGCCGTGGGCAGTGTCCACCACCAGCACGTCCACCTTGGCCTTTACCAGTTCGGCGGCGCGCACCAGGTAATCGCCCGTAGCACCCAGGGCGGCACCGACGCGCAGACGTCCCTGTGCGTCTTTGCAGGCGTTGGGATACCGTAGTTTCTTCTGAATGTCCTTTACCGTGATAAGCCCTCGCAGGTTATAGGCGTCATCGACAACCAGGAGTTTTTCCACCCGGTGCTGGTGAAGGATCTTCTCGGCTTCTTCGAGCGTCGTACCAACCGCGACGGTAATCAGGTTTTCCTTGGTCATCACCTGTTCGACGGGAAGGTCCAGGCGGTCCTCAAAGCGCAGATCGCGGTTGGTCAGGATCCCGACCAGCCTGCCGCTCTGGGTGACCGGCACGCCGGAGATCTTGTACTTCTTCATGATCTCGAGAGCGTCAGAAATCAGGTTCTTGGGGCCGATCGTGACCGGATCGACAATCATGCCGCTTTCCGAGCGCTTCACCTTGTCGACTTCGAGCGCCTGCTGCTCCACGGACATGCTGCGATGGATGATGCCGATGCCCCCCAACTGCGCAAGGGCGATTGCCAGCCGGGATTCGGTGACCGTGTCCATGGCGGCGCTGAGGATGGGAACATTCAGCGAAATATTGCGAGTCAGCCTGGTGCGCGTGTCAACTTGGGTCGGCAAGATCGACGATTTGGCGGGAATCAGTAGAACGTCGTCGAAAGTGAGCCCCTCGGGGATCGTCCCGTCCAGCATAAAGCCTCTTTCCTCGCAGCAGGGTGCGATGAATAAGATGATAGGCCATTCTAATTCCCGGCTCCCGAGAGCGTCAAGGTTGCTCTCGGCGTAGGGCGCGCGACATAGAAGTTGGAGTCGCCGGCGTTTCAGAAGTAGCGCGGGCGTCCCGCCCGCCGTGTCACGGCGGGCGCTACTGTAGCGGCGCTCTATGCGCGCCGAAGTGGCGGCGGTCCGAGACCGCCGCTACAGCGCTGGGCCGGGGCATCTTGCCCGCGCGCGGGAGCGAGCCGCTCCCGCCCACAGCGGGCGGGACGCCGACGCTACGGTTCATATCCCAACTTCTGTGTTGCACACCCCTCGGCGTGCGAAGTGACGCGAAACTGTGGCGCGAAAATTGACACGTCTGAGCCGGTGTGTTACGTTGGATTTTGGGCGTACGCCATGACGTATGCCGCTGCTCGTCGACGTCATCGGGGCACATTTTCAAACATGGCCAATTCTGATCGCTTCTTTTACGACCGCCTCGGGGTTACGCAAGCGGCCCTCGCTCGTTACCTCACGTCAGCTCTGTCTGCGGGTGGGGAATACGCCGACCTCTACTTCGAACACACCAGCACGGCTTCGCTGCTGGTGGACGAGTCGCTCGTGAAGACCGCTACGGAGGGAATATCTCTGGGCTGCGGCGTGCGTGTCGTGGCCGGTGAGCAGACGGGATATGCGTACACCGATGACCTCGCACCGGAAAAGATTCTGAAGGCCGCGAAGATTGCCGCCCGCATCGCCACTGGTCCCGCGCGAGTTTCCACCGTGGGCCTGAGTTCCTTCTCCACCGGGCACGATTATTACCCCGTGGCGCACCCCTCCACGGACCGCGAATTGACCGAGAAGCTCGAATTGGTTCAGCGTGCCGACCGCGCCGCGCGCGCGCACGACCCGCGAATCAAGCAGGTGCGCGTGTCATATGGTGATCAGGTCCGCCACATTCTGATCGCGGGATCGGACGGCCGGGTCATCACGGATTTCCAGCCTTTGGTGCGGCTGGGCGTTTTCACCATCGCGCAGGACGGGAGCAAGCTGCAATCGGGTTCCAGCGGCGGGGGTGGCCGCGTGGGACTCGAGTTCTTTTCCGGTGAGCGTTCCCCGGAACACTTTGCCAAGGAAGCTGCGCGCCAGGCCATCGTGCAATTGGAGGCGCAGGACGCTCCGGCCGGTGAGATGGAAGTTGTTCTGGGCCCCGGATGGCCAGGCATCCTGCTGCACGAAGCCATTGGCCACGGCCTGGAAGCAGATTTCAACCGGAAGGGAATTTCCGCTTTCAGCGGCCGCGTCGGACGGCGCGTGGCGTCGGAAATTTGCACGGTCGTGGATGACGGGACGATCCCTTCCCGCCGGGGCTCGTTGAACGTTGATGACGAAGGTGAGCCGACCCAGAAGACTGTTTTAATTGAGAACGGCACTCTGCGCGGTTATCTGCAGGATAGGTTGAGTGCGGGCATCATGAAGACCACGCGCACGGGCAACGGGCGGCGCGAAAGTTACGAGCACATTCCGATGCCCCGCATGACGAACACCTACATGCTGGCGGGCAAGGATGCTCCCGAAGACATCATCCGTTCGGTCCGGCGCGGCCTCTACGCCGTGAACTTCGGCGGCGGGCAGGTGGACATTACGAACGGCAAGTTTGTGTTTTCGGCCTCCGAAGCTTACCTGATCGAGGACGGCAAGGTGACGGCCCCGGTGAGAGGTGCGACGCTGATCGGGGATGGCCCCACCGTGCTGACGCGCGTGACCGCCGTAGGCAACGACCTGCAACTCGATCCTGGCATTGGTACGTGCGGGAAGGATGGGCAGGGCGTGCCGGTCGGCGTGGGCATTCCAACCCTCAAGGTTAGCCATCTGACGGTAGGCGGCACGGCGCCACGCGGCGGACAGACCTTCAGTTAAGACCGCCCAAGAGCCGGTTTTGGGTCTCGTTTCTTGCCTGCCGGTGCAGGAATTCAAATGACAGAAAAACCTCTGGAACAAATGGCCGTAGATCTAGTGGGGCTCGCCACGCGAGCCGGCGCCTCCGCCGCCGATGCTACCGTGCATGAAGCCGACGACTTTTCAACGTCGGTGCGGCTGGGCAACATCGAGAGCTTGAAGGAAGCGGCGTCAAAAGTGCTGGGGTTGCGGGTTTTCCTGGGTGCGCGCAGCGCGACGGTCTTTTCCAGTGATTTCTCCCCGGCCTCACTTGAAAGGTTAGTAGCGCGTTCGATCGAGATGGCGCGTGTCACCTCGGAAGATCCTGCGAGTGGTCTGCCGGACGCAGCGCTGCTGGGCAGTCACCCGGGGGACCTCGCGCTTTACTCCGAGGACGTTGCCGAACTCTCTACGGACGCACGCATTGACTACGCGCGCCGCGCTGAACATGCGGCGCTCCAATTTGACCCGCGGATCAGGAAGTCAGAGGGGGCGTGGTTTGAGGCTAGCGTGGGCCGGAAAGCGTACGCAAACTCCCTGGGTTTCGCGGGCAGCTATCGCTCGTCCTATTGTGCTGTGTCGGTCGCGCCGGTGGCCGAAGACGGCGGCATGCAGCGCGATTACTGGTATTCCGTGGCGCGCCGGGCACAGGGTTTGGAGAGCGCGGAAGCGGTCGGCCGTAAAGCTGCGGAGCGTGTAGTGCGCAAGTTGGGCGCGCGCAAGATCGCGACCTGCAAAGTTCCCGTGATCTTTGACCCGGAGACGGCTCGCTCTCTGGTCGGTCACATTTTCGAAGCGGTTCGCGGGGACGCAATTTACCGCAGCGCCTCATTCCTGGCCGGCAAGCTGAACCAGCGGATTGCTCACGAGCGGGTGACCGTTCTTGACGACGGCCTGCGGCCGGGCGGTTTCGGCACTCGTCCTTTCGACGACGAGGGAATTCCCGCCTCGGTGACAAGGGTCATCGACAAGGGTAATTTGTCGAGTTATCTGCTGAATAGTTACACGGCGCGCAAGCTGAATTTGCAGACGACAGGCAACGCCACGCGCGGAGTCTCCGGCCCGCCGCAAGTCGGGCCCAAGAACTTCTACATGGTGCCGGGCGCGTCCAGCCCCGAGGAGATCCTGCGGTCGGTGAAAACGGGTTTCTACGTCACCGAATTGATCGGTTTTGGGGTTAATATTGTGACCGGCGACTACTCCCGCGGCGCCTCCGGAATGTGGATTGAGAACGGCGAGCTTGTTTATCCGGTGGAAGAAGTCACCGTGGCGGGAAACCTGGCGGAGATCCTGAACCACATTGAGATGGTCGGCTCCGATTTGGAGTTTCGCAGTGCGGTGGCTGCCCCTACACTATTGGTTTCCGGCCTGACGGTTGCCGGAACCTGAGCGACTCTCATGCCCCAGAACGATCGCGGTGTTTCACTCCCAGTTATCATTTTATGTGTTGTCGTGCTGCTGGCCGGCGTCGTCGGCGCCTGGGTTCTGTGGCAGCACTCGCGCCAGCTTAGCTTTTCCGCGGCAAGTCCGGCGCCCGCGGCGATGGGCCCCGAGGAACGAGCCTATTTCGCTTCCGTGGAGTATACGGACTTGCACATGAGCGCGGCGGAAAACTTCCTCGGCACCACTGTGACTTACCTGGACGGGCGCGTTCGGAATAAGGGAGCAAAGGTTCTTCGCCGCGTGGATGTGGAGTTGACCTTTGTGGATGTCCTCAATCAGGTAGTCCTGCGTGAGACTGCGCATCCGCTCGCACGCGATGCGGCGCCGCTGCCACCGGGCGGAGCGCGGCCCTTCCGGGTGGCCTTTGAACACCTTCCCGTGGATTGGAATCAAGCCCCGCCTACGATCAAGCCCGTCTATTTGGAATTCTGACAGGTACTTGGCGACTTCATGGGGATTGCAAAGCCGAGTGGCACCGGTGTGGGTAGCGGCGTCTCGCCCGCCGTGGCGCTCCGGTATAACCGCCGAACCACCCAACATGGTTTCCGAACGCCCGCCTTTGATCTACCCAGCCCTCGCTCCCTTGGGAGTCTGTGTGGTAACGGCAAACTGTAGCGGCGGTCTATGACCGCCGAACGGCGCTCATAGAGCGCCGCTACAGTGAGCGCTGGGGCGGAACGCCCCAGCGACAGCGGCCGGGACCGCCGCGCCACATCAGATCATGTCACCTTATTCTGTACTCACTAGTAGATCAGCGCCCAAACTGCAAGCGGCGATAAAGCGGTTCAGGAAGCCCCGCGGCCTTCATTTTCTCCTGAGTCTTGGCGAGGTCATAGGAGGCGCGGTAGTACTCGACTTGGAGGTTGTCCATGTCGAGGATGGCAAAAGCGGCGCGGGCGTCGCTATCGCGGGGCTGGCCGACCGAGCCGGGGTTAATCAGATAGCGTCCGCCGTTGTCGATCGGCAGGCTTAGGATTAGCCCGTTGGGTTTGAGGGGAAGGCGGATGGACTGGAAGTTGCCTTGGGGCGTGAGCATGAAGCCGCCCTGGTAATGCGTATGCCCGAAGCAAACCACTTGTGCTTCGGGGCCGCGCAGGAGCGGCAGCGCCTGTCCAGGGCCCAGGATGTAATCGTCCTCGTCGAGCGGCGAGCCGTGCGCAATCAAGAAGCCCTCCATAACGATGGGACCCGCGGGAAGGGAACGCAAGAATGCAAAATACTCGCCGGTGAGAGCCTTCCGCGTCCACTCCGTGGCCATGCGCGCGTAAGGGTTGAATTCCGCGGCATCGTCCAGCCCGCTGCAAGCCTTGTCGTGATTGCCTCGGATAATGACCAGAGCCAGTTCCCGGACCTTGGTAATGACCTCGTTGGGATTGGGACCGTATCCTACGAGGTCCCCCAGGCAGAGCGCTTGATCGTACTTTCCCTGGGCGCTCGCAATGCACACCTCGAGCGCTTCCAGATTTGAGTGGACGTCGCTGAGAAGCAAGTACCTCACGGTTACTCCAACCACCGTATCATAGACGGAAAGAATAGCGAAGGGAAGCGCAGCTCCCGGGTAGGTAGCGTCCTAATTTGGGCAATGACTTACTTGGCTCATCCCAGGCTATCGCGCTTGCTGCCGTGGCCCCGGCAGGGGCCGACCGTGAATAGCCGCAGGTTTCAACCTGCGGACCGCGGGTCCGGATGAGCGGCCCAACCCTGGA
>Ga0335069_10004265_pt1 | contig 21300 bp, 18 predicted proteins | sample Lox_Sample_11_FD_206714 | JGI IMG/M metagenome (GOLD analysis project Ga0335069, IMG submission 206714) | Soil microbial communities from Loxahatchee National Wildlife Refuge, Florida, United States - Lox_Sample_1.1 | ecosystem: Environmental > Terrestrial > Soil > Wetlands | place: USA...
GTTCAGACGGGCAACACCCAGCAGTTCACCGCCACGGTTACCGGATCAGCAAACACCGCCGTCACGTGGTCTGTGGTTGGAGGATCGGGCAACGGAACCATTTCGAGCAACGGCTTATACACGGCGCCGGCAACGGTTCCATCGCCCGCAACGGTCACGATCAAGGCGACGAGCCAGGCTGATGCTTCAAAATCAGGTTCAGCGACCGTGACAGTGACCGCCGCTCCGCCTCCGCCGGGCCAGATCACGGTGAATTCCGTGAACTCAGAGACCGGAGAACAGGTATCTGCGACGTGGGATGTTACCGGCCCGACTGGTGATCTCTGTTCGAATCACTACTGCTCGGGATATTCGCAAACCTATAAGAACGTAACACTCGGGAACTATATCGTCGCACCAGGAACGGCTACGGGTTACACGGTTAACGATCTGAATAAAAATCCCATAGCACTCCATTCCTCGCTCATCGATGCTATTTTTGCCTTGAGCAAGGAGCTTATTCCGCAGGCGCAAGCGGCCGTCGTGCTTCCGGTTCCATCGCAAACGATCACCGCAGCACTTCCTTCGGCGACGTTTAATATCAATTGGAATCCGGTGGCAAGCATGCTCATTAGCCCAGGATCGCTCACTTTTAATGCGGCTGGCCCCCAAACGATCCGCGTAAGCAATAATGGCACCAAAGGATCGGGCCTCACGTGGAGCGAGACGGTAACGTATAAGTCGGGGAGCAATTGGCTCATCGTTTCGCCCTCGAGTGACGCCAAGCAGCTTGGTACGACCTCAACAGCAGATACGGTGACTGTTAATGTTTCTTCAACCGGCCTCGCACTTGGCACGTACACGGCAACCGCAACGTTCAGCGGAACATCATGGGCTGGAAATACAAAAGATGGTTCCCCAACCCGGACGCTTTCCGTGAGCTTCACCAAATCATCGCTCAATTGTCCCGCCGACGGTCAGGCGCTTTGCGGTGTACCACCCTCGTGCCCGATTTTCTCGGCCACTCCTCAATCTATCGTGGTTCCATCGAATTCGACGCTCACGTATTCTTGCCAGAGTGTCTCATCATGTTCGATTTCCGGTGGCGAGTTCAATGGGAAATCTTTGAGTGTGGACGGAAGCAACAATGCCGATGGATCGATTTCTGCAAGTCCAACCCAGAACACCACCTACAACCTTTTGTGCTACGGCGTGAAGAATAATAAGAATGTCACTGCCACGAACTCCGTTCAGGTGACGATTCAGAACCCGAGCACCGGTGAATGCGGTCCCGACCAGCCAGGCTGCCAAGGGCAGTAGAGCTTCGGTAATCTTGCCAAAAACGATTTTTTCCGTATAATATAGGTAGCCGCAAGACGTGATGGGGCGACCTTTCTCGTTCATGCGAATTTAACATTGATGGTACTAGGAGGAGTTTATGAAGGTTCGACTGATTGTCGTCGCACTCGTTTTGTTTGCGATGGCGTTTCTTGCGTCCTGCGGCGGCGCTGGTTCTGTTCAACAGCAGCCACCGCCTCCCGCTTCCATTGTGTCGTTCACGGCGTCAAAGACGACGATAACGGCAGGTGATACGATCCAGCTTTCGTACAGCACCCAGAATACGAACGGGGCTACGCCCTGTACGGCATCCGCTAATCCGGCTCAGACCGATTGGACCGGGAGTGTTGCATCGAATGCATCCGGGGTGACGGTAACGCCAAATCCGGGATCGGGTACGAGCGTGGTATATACGCTCGGACCCTGCGCCGGTGATGGCGGTTCAAGTGGGACTAAAGCGGTGACTGTTACGGTTAATTCCGTGACGCCGCCTCCCATCACCGTTACGGTGAATCCGGGAACGGCGCAAGCCACGCAAGGTGAGACCGTGCAGTTCACGGCAACCGTGACAGGCGCCACAAACACCAATGTTTCGTGGAGCGTATCGAGCGGATTGGGCACGATCTCTGCAGGCGGCCTCTACACGGCTCCTGCATCGATCACGATACAATCCACGGCAACGATTACCGCAACGAGCCAGGCGGACAACAAGACCACTGGTTCCGGAACGGTTACCCTCATGCCGCCGACGGCAGGGATTACCGTTACGGTTTCGCCAAAAACGCAGACGATGACGGTTGGAACTACGCAGCAATTCACGGCTGCCGTATCCAACACGCCAAATACTCAGGTGACGTGGTCGGTTGATGTCGGTTCGATTTCTGCGAGCGGTCTCTATCAGGCCCCGCAGATGATTTCGGCCATGCCGACCGCTGCCACGGTAACCGCGACGAGTGTTGCTGACCCGACAAAATTTGGGACAGCAAGCGTTGCTCTCAATTATGCCCGGCCGGTTCCATCCGGTTCGTGGCAAATCACCGCGCCTTCCGGAGGGCTCGTCACAGTGCTTGCGCAAGACAAGGCCAATCCGGCCATTGTCTACGCCGATGCTGATGATGGCAATCTGGGAGCGCTCTATACGAGCAGCGATGGCGGGTCAACATGGGAAATCATGGTGACCAATTCGTTGTTGGACTGGGCCGCTGTTTCTGATCTCTGGGCTAACGGCAATGTCATCTATGCGCCATTGCGAGGACTTGATTTCATGAAATCCACCGATCACGGTGCGACATGGAAGCAGGTTGCGGTGGCGCAAAGCGGCGGATTTATCGGAAGCATGAATGTGGATCCGACGAATGCCGCAACGATCTACCTGAGCGTTCCTGGCAAAGGGTTGTATAAATCCACCAATGCCGGCGACGCCTGGGCGTTGCTGCCCAATTCGCCGATCATTGGAGCGAGTTCCACGCCGGGCGTCCTTCATAATCCGCTCGCCGTAGACCTTGCAAATCCCAACATCATTTATTACGGCACCGACCATGGGTTGTACGTTTCGACCGATGGCGGCAGCACCTGGGCGCAGAAAACCCAAGGCCTTGCCGCAGGTGACACGTCAGTAATTGATATCGCGGCAGATCCTGTGGCTACGGCCGTCTATGCCGTCCTCGGAAGTCCGGGTTCCACGACAGCCGATCTTTATCGGAGCGTGGACAACGGGAACTCCTGGACGGCGCTTGCAAGCGCGCTCGATGTCGAACGGATAGTTCCTGACCTGGTGAATGCGCAAACTATTTATTTATCCGGTTTGCAATTCCATGCGGTATACAAATCGACCGACGGCGGACAAACGTTCGCTGCCGCCGATTCTGGGATGCCGGTTGGACAGGGCTTTGGCGGTGTCGTTATTTTTTCAGGACCGACCGGGACATTGCTTCCGCTTGCGTCAGGGGATAACGCACTGCTTGCAACGTTTGTGAATGCGGGCGTCTACCATACGAATAACGCTGCTCAAACATGGCAGTTTTCCAGTCAGGGTCTTTCGATGTGGTATGGCACCGATGTCGCAGTGGACGAAAAATCCCCGAACAACCTCTATCTTGCGACAGAAAATGGAGGATTGTTCAAAAGTCCGGACAGCGGATCAACCTGGTCAAAGGTTCTTGCCGGCGGCATTGCGGGCGTGCGGGTCGATCCATTCGACTCGGCTCACGTGATCGCTGCATCACTGTCGAATGGCTTAAACGAAAGCCACGACGGCGGAGCTACGTGGCACGTGGTTTCGCTGCCGTCTCCCCAAGGGGTTTCGACGATTGTTGGCATGACGTTTGATCCTGCGCGCCAAGGTGTCATCTACATTACGGCATCCGGCGGCACGATTGGGTTGTTGCGTTCCACGGACGGAGGGAAAACCTACGCAATTGCAACTGCCGGTTTGCCTTCCGATCAGACGACGTCGCCGGTGGCGGTTAATCCGCTGAATCCGGAGATGTTGTTTCTTGGGACGCAAAGCGGCTTGTACCAATCCACAAACGGAGGCGATCTATGGACATTCAGCACGGCTGGGGTCTATGGGTTTATCTCAATCGACAGCAAGGCAAGTCCAGCGATCGTGTATGCGACCCTGCTTGGCCTGTCTCCTGCCGTTGGCATCAGATCGTTTGATTTGGGTGCCACATGGGAAACGGTTTCAAGTCCGGGGATCCTGGCAGCCGATCCAAGTACGGCGGGAAGTGTTTTTGGCGCTACCGCTTGGTCGCCAGATGCAGGAACTACGTGGTATCCGGCATTCGACGGCTTGGGCGATGGCCCGTACGTTCTGGGAGGAGGAATCTTCAATGAGAATGCCTCCATCGTGATCGCGCCTACCAAGCCGCAAACGATGTATTCACCGAGCTTGGCTGTCGGCTTGGTGAAAGTCGTTGTGGGCCCTTAGTTCTTTTTGTCCCTGATGGATGCTTGCGCGTCCATCAGGGATTTTCTTTTGTATGCCGTATAATATCTATATGGACTCCAAGCGCACATTCCGCCGCGGTCAGGCCATGCTCATCGCCGTCCTTTCGCTCGGCGGCGCGATGCTCGGCGCGATTGCGATTGCGGGCATCCTTCTTTTGTATCAAGTCCGCGCTTCGACGAATTCGGCCAGTTCCGCGCGCGCCGTCTTTGCGGCAGACACAGGCATCAATTGGACGCTCTTCAGCATTTTCTGTTCCACGGAAACGATCGCCGGAAATCCCCGGTGCACTGCCGCGCTGCCAGCGCCAGCGCCATTCTTAAACGGCGCCTCCGACGAAATCACCTGTTACGATGCAGGGAATAACAGCGTTGACTGCTTCAATAATCCTGCCGTGAAATATGCCGTTTCGATCGGCACGTCGCTCGGCGCCCGCCGCGCATTTTTCGTAAACCTGGCCACGGCTTCCACCACATTCCCATAAGGGTTCCACGAATGCTCCACTGGGAAAGGATTCCGTGGTAGTAATAAGAGGATGAACAAATCCGAAGCCAAAGAAAGGATCGGGAAACTGCGCAAGGAGATCAATAAGTATCGGCAGTCCCGCCTCACATTTAATAAAGAATTAATATCTCCGGAAGCCGAAGACGCCCTCAAAAAGGAGCTTTTTGACTTGGAGCAGCAGTACCCGGACCTCATTACGCCCGATTCGCCGACCCAGCGCGTGGCGGGCCAACCATTAAAAGAATTTAAAAAAGTGCACCACGAAGTTCGCATGACGTCGTTCAACGACGCTTTCAGCGAAGACGATATGCGCGCATGGGTGGAGCGTTTGGAAAATTATCTTGGCCGGCCGATTGTCGGCGGCGATGCCAGCGCCCGCGCCGGCGCCGGCGCCGCAAAATCCGGCGGCGCAAAATCCGGAGAACCGGTTTTTTATAACGAGCTCAAAATCGACGGCCTTGCGATCGAACTTGAATACGAGAACGGCGTTTTTGTCCGCGGCTCCACGCGCGGTGACGGCATGATAGGCGAGGACGTCACGCAAAATCTCAAAACGGTGGAAGCGATTCCGCTCAGCATCCACGACGTCGAAGCGACGAAAGCGAATCTCAAAAAGCTCGGGCTCAATCCTTCGAAATATAATTTGACCGTCAAGCGGCTCGTGGTGCGCGGCGAGGTATTTCTTACCACAAAGGAGTTCGCAAAGATGAATAAAGAGCAGGAGCGAAAAGGATTAAAAATATATGCAAACCCGCGCAACGTCGCGGCCGGCTCCATCCGCCAGCTCGATCCTTCAATAACCGCGAGCCGCAACCTCGATTCGTTCCAATATGACATCGTGACCGACATTGGCCAGACGACGCACGAAGAAGAACACTTGCTCCTTGCGGCGCTCGGGTTCAAAACGAATCCAAACAACGAGCCCGCTTCTTCGCTCGCCGATGTTTTTGAATTCCGCAATTACTGGGCGGAACACCGCGAAAAGCTCGGGTATGAAATCGATGGCACCGTGGTGCTCGTGAACGACAACGCCACGTTCGACCGCGCCGGCATCATCGGGAAAGCGCCGCGCGCCGGCATTGCGTATAAATTTTCGCCCCGCGAGGCGACGACGATCGTCCGCGATATCAAGGTGCAGGTCGGCCGCACCGGCGCGCTCACGCCGGTCGCCGTGATGGAGCCGGTGAACGTCGGGGGCGTGACGATCACGCACGCGACGCTCCACAATGCCGATGAAATCGAACGGCTTGGTTTGCGCATCGGAGACACGGTGATCATCTCGCGCGCAGGCGATGTGATCCCGCAGATCACGCGCGTGCTTCCCGAGTTCCGCACCGGCAAGGAAAAAGTTTTCACGATGCCGTTGCGATGCCCGGTGGACGGTTCGCCTGTCGAACGCGTCGGCGCCATTCATCGCTGCTCATCGAAGGCGTGCGCCGCCCAGCATCGCGAGCAGCTCTATCATTTTGTTTCGCGCGGCGCATTCAACATCGAAGGCCTCGGGCCGAAAATCATCGATAAATTCTTGGATGAGGGTTTGATTTCCGATGCTGCGGATATTTTCACGCTGCGGGCCGGCGACATTGCCGCGCTTGAACGATTCGGCGAAAAATCCGCGGAAAACATTGTGCGCGAAGCGGCCGAAAAGCGCCGCGTGACCCTGCCGCGCTTTTTGTATGCACTTGGCATTCTCCACGTTGGGGAAGAAACGGCCGCGCTTCTTGCGAAAAACATTGATTTTGGCGGCGGCTCCGGCCCGAAGGGTTCCAGCCCGAAAAGCTCCGCTCCAAAAAAATCCGGCCGCGGCAATCATGAAATTTCCATTAAAAAAATCGCCAAAGCCTTTGAAAAGCTTTCTGCGGAAGATTTGCAGAAAATTTCTGACATCGGCCCGGTGGTGGGGAAGAGTATCCACGACTGGTTCCATGAATCGCGCAACATCAAATTGTTGGAGCGCCTGGAGGCGGCCGGAGTTACCGTGGAAACCCTGCCGGCCCCGAAAACATCCGCGCATCCCGATGTCGTCGGTAAAACATTCGTCCTGACCGGCTCGCTTGAGTCGATGAGCCGCGAAGAAGCAAAAGAAAAAATCCGCGCATTGGGCGGCGATGCTTCCGAATCGGTGAGCAAAAAAACCGATTATGTTGTTGCGGGAGCCGAGCCTGGATCGAAATATGAGAAAGCGCAGAAGTTGGGCGTGAAGATCTTGGATGAGAAGGAGTTTTTGAAGCTGATTCAGTAAGGGTGGTCCTGTCAGCGAGGTTATTTAATAAAAATTTAATAACCAGTATGGGAGAATAGGCATGAGATGCCTATTCTAAAAACCAAAAATGAAAATTTTTTTAAAACATGGTCGCCGGAAATGGCATACGTGCTTGGTTTTTTCGCGGCGGATGGCGCCATGTATAGGACCAAGCAAGGAGGATATTATATAGATTTTGGCATAACTGACGAGGGTCTGCTCTTAAAGATTCAAGCGCTTCTCGGTTCGGACCATAAAATTAGCGTTCGTCAACGCGGCCCGGTTTGGAAACCGCTTTATCGATTGCAAATCGGTAGCAAGATTCTCTTTGAAGACCTGGCCACGTTAGGATTTGTGCAGGCTAAAAGCAAGGCGATGGTTTTCCCCGATGTGCCAGCCAGCGCGCTTCGCCATTTCGTGAGAGGATATTTTGATGGCGACGGACATGTCTCAAGAACTGTTTTTCATAAGAACGACCGGCCGCATCCCGTGCATGGATTGATTTCCGGCTTTACCTGCGGCAGTGAAAACTTTCTCAAAAAACTTCGAAATGAATTGAAAGAATGGGGATCTTTGGGTTCCGGAACGCTCTATTTCAACAGAGGTTTCCGGCTTTGCTATGCAACGACGGATTCAATAAACCTTTACAAATTCATGTATTACGATAGTATGGACTTGTGTTTGGAAAGGAAAAGACGGATATTTGAAGAGTTTTTGGATATTCATTCCAACCAAATGCGGGCGTAGGGGAGTTGGCCGTCCCCGGGTCCCTGTCACGGACCAGATCGCCGGTTCGAATCCGGTCGCCCGCGCGGATTTATTAGCCGATAGCGGCAAAAACAGCGTCCCCAAGACGCTGTTTTTGATGTGCTATCATAGAACTATGGAAAACATGACGAGGCTCGACCCGGTGGGATCGTTATGGAGCAAGGCATGGAAAATATATTCCGACCGCTTCGGCTTGCTTATCGGGATTCTCCTCCCGCCGATGGTGCTCGTGGGCCTTGCCGATATCTTCAAAACGCTCAGTCCCCATTATGCCATCCCGAGCGCCCTCGCCACTCTCGTCGGCTATGTCATTCTCATCCCGGGAGTAACCGGCGCCCTTTCTTCCCTTCGCAACAATACTGATTTTGGCAATTCATATCGCGCGGGATGGAAATTGTTCTGGCCGATCCTCTGGGTCGGAGTCCTCACGCTTCTCACGGGCGTCGGATCGTTCGTCATGCTTCTTCTTCCGGCGATTTGGATCGGCATTGCGATGAGCTTTTCGAATTACGCCGTTATTTTTGAAGGCAAGCGCGGAATGTCCGCACTCCTCCATAGCTTTAGTTATGTAAAAGGATATTGGTGGGCCGTCTTCGGCCGCATTTTCTTGCAAGTCGCCGTCCTCGTCATCTGCTATATCATCGTCGATATTCCTTTTGGGATTGTGGGGCGGCAGACGGGTACGGCGGTCGGATCATCGATCGTCGCGCTTTTCTTTACGCCGTTTTCCTTGGTCTACAACTACTGCATGTATGAAAATCTTGTTGCGCTCAAGCCGTCGCTTGCGGAGAGCAACCCAACCGATGGCAAAACATTCATGCGCATCGCCCAGATCGTCGGCATCGTCGTCATCATTGCCATCATTCTCCTTGTCGTCGGTTTTGTTGTCGGCGTGGTGAAGGCTCCGACGCGCGGCGAGCTCCAAAATACGTATGTTCCGCCCCCAGGTTCATACGGCGGGCAGTGAATGTGGTAAAATAAAATAAATTAACCATCAGGGAACATGGTTCACGATCAATTAGTAGATTACATTGCAAGTCAGATCAAATTGGGCGCTTCTCGCGACGCGATCAAGGCAGCGCTCGTCGGTGCGGGGTGGCAGGGGGGCGATGTCGAAGACAGTTTCAAAAAAGCTGAAGGCGGCGCGGTCCAGCCTGCGGCCGCGAGTTCTGTTTTGAATACCCAGGCGATCGGCGGCGGGATTGCCGCAAAGCCCATTTCTGCCAGCGGATCCGCGGGGACATCGGCAAACTCGTTCTTTTCCAAGCCCGCGAGCGCGGGTCAATCCATGACGGGGCCGCAGGTGATCCGCATGAGCGATCTCGTTTCTTCATCCGAGGGTCCGACAATGAGTGCAAACAAGCCGATGTCGGCGGCCGTTTCCGCCGGCGCACGGCCTGCCGCTCCAGTTTCAAACATGGGCGCCATGGCAGCCGCACGTCCGTCGTCTCCAAAATCAAAAACGAAGCTTATCATGATCGTGGGCGGCATTCTCATTCTCGGTTTTGGCGGCGCAGCTGGTTATTTCTTCATGCAGAACAGTTCGCTCTCCGCGCAGGTGAACACACTGAACGGCCAGAGCGCGAATGTTACGTCGCAGGTTTCATCGCTTTCATCGCAAGTGAATTCCCTCACGGCTTCAACCACGGCGCAGGCCACCCAGCTCGCGGGCCTCACGTCCGCCAACCAGGAGCTCTTGAAGGAACTTTCGTTCTATACGGTTCCCGCCGGCGCCGTTGCAACGTCGTCGCAGATTTCGCTCACGGGGGCGCTCGGCATCAATAACGTTAATAAAATGTATTTCATCATCGGCTCATTCGGCGGCAAGATCACCATTTCAAACTCGAAAGATCCGAAAGCGCTCACCGTGCTCGCGCCGATCGTCGGAACCACCACCCAATTCACCGGAAGTTATATTCCAGGGACCGATAGCATCATCGTGACCTCAGTTGGCAGCACCACGATTCAATAACTTTGTTTAATCGAGCGCTCCCAGGTTGCGGAGGGCAACTTCATAAATGCCGAGCGCGCGCTCGGCGAGATCGCGCTTCAATTTGAAATCGGGTTCATGCGCGATCTGGTTGCGCAATTTGTGCGCCTGCCAGAGCTCGTCGAGATTGGGGATCTGGCTCGTCCTCGCGCGCTTCAGGCGGTCGCCGAGCTGGGTTCCCGGCATGCCGGCCGCGCGGAGCGCTTCGTTCAGGATTTTGTCGGCTTCGAGAATAGCCACTTTCATGTCATTCTCACTGCCTTTATAGAAATGATTTTGGATGCGCTCCCACGTTTCTTGGGCAAGCTGTTTGTTCAAGTCCGTTTTTAAAACAAGATGCTTAAAACGGTCGATCCGGATGCCGTAATAATTCGTTTCTATCGCGATTTTCACGATAAAATAGACGAATACCGCCGTGATGAGAAGCCCCAGGATTTCGAGCCAGGTAAGGTTTGAGAAATACGCGTTGAGCAATGCCTGCCCGACGATTTTGGTCTGGTTGATGGTCGCCGAAGCGACGGCTTGGACCGTGCTTGTTGCTGGAGTCGTGGTTGCGGTTGGCATGCGTGATTATATTTTTTCGTAGAATTGGCCGATGCCCAAAATGTCCGCTTCGCGCCATTTTTTGCCGATGAGCTGGAAGCCGACGGGAAGTTCGCCCTTTGCGAGCGCGTCGGATGATTTGGTCGGGATCGAGATCGCAGGGAAGCCGCCGAGCTTTGGCGGAATTGAGAAGACGTCGGCAAGGTACATCGCGAGCGGATCGTCCGCCTTTTCGCCGATCTTGAATGCCCGCATCGGGGCAACGGGCGTGAGCATTACGTCAACGTCCTTGAAGACGCTGTCGAACTCATCCTTGATGATAGTACGGACGCGCTGGGCCTTTTCGTAATAGGCATCGTAATAGCCGGATGAGAGCACGAACGTGCCGAGGATAATGCGGCGTTTCGATTCGGGGCCGAATCCGACGCCGCGCGTTTTGAAGTAAAGGTCGCTCAGGTTGTCGGAGGCGTTCGCCGGCCGCGCATAGCGGATGCCGTCGAAGCGGGCGAGATTGGAGCTCACTTCCGCCGGAACGATGATGTAGTAAACCGAAACGGCATATTTGGTATGCGGCAATGAGATCTTTTTGAATTTCATTCCCAGGCTTTTGAGCTTCTCGATCGAAGTATCAATTTCGTGCTTCACTTCCGGTTCGAGCCCGTCGATGAAATATTCTTCCGGAAGGCCAACGGTGAGGCCTTTTATTTTTGCAAGATCCGGCTCGAACAATTCCTTTTCGCTATACGGGGCATCGACGCTCGTTGCATCGAGGGGATCGCGGCCGCGGATGGCGTTAAAGATGATGGCGGCGTCTTCGACGGTCTTTGCCACGGGGCCGACTTGGTCGAGGCTTGAAGCCATCGCGATGATGCCCGACCGCGAGACAGCGCCATACGTGGGGCTCATGCCAACCACGCCGCAGAAACTTGAGGGAAGACGGATGGATCCGCCGGTGTCGGTGCCCAAGGCGCCAAGCGCAAGGTGGGCGGCGACGGCTGCAACCGATCCGCCAGACGAACCGCCGGCAACCCGCGTCGTATCGTGCGGATTTTTGACGACACCGAAGGCGGAATTTTCCGTCGACGCGCCCATTGCGAACTCATCGAGGTTGGTTTTGCCGAGGAATACCGCTTTATGATTTTTTAATCTTTCGATGACGGTTGCGTCGTAGCTCGCCACATAGTTTTTCAGGATCTTTGACGCGGCGGTGGCCGGCAAGTCTTTCACTAAAATGCAATCTTTGATGGCGAGGGGAGCGCCGGCGAGCGCCGGAACCTCTTCGTCTTTTGCGATGGCGAGGTCAACGGCTTCCGCTTGCCGGACGGCGCTCTCTTCAGCGGTGCTTAAATATGCGTTCAATTCCGGATTGCGGGACATGATCTCGCTGAACGTGGCCTGCGTCACTTCGAGCGCAGAAAACTTTTTATCGACGAGGCCCTCGTGAAATTTTTTGATGGTGAGTTTTCGGAGCAGTTCCATGGAATTATTCAAAAACCGGCGGGACGGTGAGGAAGCCGTCTTTGCTTTCGGGGAAGGCTTCGGTGCCGGCCCCTTTGTTCGTTTCTTCCCGCTCGCCGTCTTCGCGGAAAACATTTTTGAGGTCCGTTCCGCCGGCCATCGGTTTTACGTTCGACGTGTCGAGTGCCTGGAGTTCGTTGAAGTGTTCCAGGATGTTGCCGAGATCCTTGATCAGTTTTTCTTCTTCGTTCGGATCGAGCGAGAGGCGGGCGAGCTTGGCGAGATGTTCAAGTTCGTGCTTATTGATGGCAGAGGACATATACCGAATAGTAGCGTTTTTGCAGGTTTTTTTCAATAAAAAGCGGCGCGGCGGCTGCGGCTGCGGCGGCGGTTGCGACGCGGCGGTGCGGTGCGGCACGGCACTTTACCGCACTGCCGCTACGAGGGCGCGGAACTGGTCGCTCCGGTCATATTCGTTTTTAAAGAGGCCGAAGCTCGTCGCCGCCGGGGAAAGGAGGATCACGGCGCCTGCTTCAGCGTGCGCCATGGCTTTTCTGAAGGCTTCATCCATCGAGCGCGCCGTTTCATGCGGAAAATCTTTATTAAGAATAGATAAAATTTTGTCGGTCGCCGTCCCGTTCAAAAAAACGGCATAGTGCGCCTGAGCTTCAATTTGGGGAGTGAGTTTTTTGAAGTCGAGGTCTTTGTCGTTGCCGCCGGCGATGAGAACGAGCGGACGAGGTTTTCCGTCCGGCGTTCTGAGCGACGCCATGGTTTCGAGGGCCACCATCGTCGCGTCGGGCGTAGTTGAGTTTGAATCGTTATAAAAAGCGATGCCGTTTTTCTCGCCGAGGAATTCGAGCCGTCCTGGCAAGCCGGTGAAAGATTCAAAAGTAGCTCGGATGATTTTATCCGAGACGCCGAGCGCGAGCGCGGCAGCGCGGGCGAGCGCGGCATTGCGGCGGTTGTGTTCCCCGGGGATGCCGAGCTTCCAATCGGACGGAAACGTTGCATCGGTGACGCTCGTGCTTGCAAGCGGGCCGAACCGTTCTTCGATGGCTTTTGCGATTTCCGGCGTCGTGATAAAGGTATCTTTTGATTTTTGGAACCGTGCGATGGCGGCCTTATCTTCAAAGTAGCGCTCCATGTCCCCCTTGTAATAATTCATGTGGTCGGAAAGGAAATTGGTCCATATCGAAATGTGCGGACTGATCTTGTCTTCCGCAAAGCCTTGCAGCTGCCATGAATCGAGTTCGAGGACGACGACGTCGCCCTTATTCGCTTTATAAATGAGGGGAAGCGTTGCGGTGTCCCGCTCATTGCCGCCGAGATACACGGTCTTGCCGGCAGCTTTCAGAATTTCATAAATAAAGTGCGTGGTGGTCGACTTGCCGCGTGTGCCGGTGACCCCGACGATGGTTGCGTCGGTGAGTTTTGCAAAAAGCGACGCGTCCCGCTCGATCGGAATGTTGAGGTCGCGCGCATGGAGGAGGAACGGCGAATCGAGCGGCGCATTCGGAGCGCTTATGATCATATCTTTTTCTTCGAAATCCTCGAGCGCATGTTCGCCAAGGTGATAAACAATATTCGGGAAGCGTTTTTTGAGCCGGTCAATCGAGGGTTTGAGTTCCTCGGCGGTCTTCAGATCGGTGATCGTAAGATGCGCTCCGGCCTCCGCAAAAAATTTTGCGTCGCCCACGCCGCGGCCCAAAAGGCCGAGCCCCATCAGGGTAATATTTTTGTTGCCAAAAAGTTTTTTGATGTCTTCTACGGTTTTCGCCATAAGATTTCTTCCACGGGACGATAGTCCCATGCATGTATTTTCGGTGAACGGTTTTTGCTGCTGTTGCTCACGGCCTTGCCCTTGCCGAGATAGAATCCGATGTGCCGGTGCGTCTCGCCGTTCGTGAACGTCTTTGCGGCCCAGACGATTACGGCGCCTTCCCGGGGTTTTGCAATCCGTTTCCAGCCATGCTGCTTGAGATCGGCAACCGATCCTTTGACGGTGGTGTGCATGGCGCCGATCAGGTCGAAAATCTTTAATACGGATGTGACGAAGTAAGCGCAACTCAGATCGCCGTCATAAAGCACGTCGATGGTTTTGCCTCCCACATTATAATAGAGCTTCCGGAATGCTTTTGAGCCAACCGTCCCCACGGCGAAGAGGAGATAGTTCCTTTGGGTGAGCGGTTGTGGCTTCGGCCCGCCTTTTTTTGTCTCGGTTTGCCTTATGATGTGAATGATTGCACTAATCGAGTGCTTTGACAATTCATTAAAAAAATCGGTATAATCGTTTGGACGTCAGAACCCATTACGAAATTTCTTTCCATAATTTTTTAATGACTTCTGATTGATCGCGGGAGGGTTGGGAAAGGTTTTCCGGGGAGCCCCATAAGCTCCCGAAGCAAGTTCGAGTCTTGCCCCCGCAACAAGCTGCAATAAAATATCCCTTTATAAGGTTCGACATCGCGCCCTGCTGGGCGCGTGTCTCCCTCTCGTCCGCCTTCGCGGACTCCGAGAGCCCTTATAAAGGGATGTTTTATTTCAGCTTTCTCTGCAGACGCAAAGCTCGAACGAGGGGTGGGGTCGGGAGGGGCAGTCTGCCCCCGCCTACTTAGAATCCTCCAAGCCCCGATCCGAGCATCGTCTTTGCGAGCCGCTTTTGGATATTTCTCATGGCATCATTGATGCACTCGCGGACAACGTTTTCCGCTTCCGCCTGCTCGAGCGAAGGATTGAGGGTGATCGAAAGCACTTCCATCGCGCCGTTCACGGTTACGCTCACGCCCTTTTTCTCGACGGTCTCACGTTCCTGCTTCATCGAGTCCTGCAATTTCTTCAATTCCTGGATTTTTTTGAGTTGGTCAAACATGGAGATAAGTATATCGCCGGGCGGCGACATTGGGAATGGGATTTGAAATAGATGACAATTCCTTTTATAGTAATTCTGCAATTGCCGACGTAGCTCAGGGGTTAGAGCGGGCGTTTCATAAGCGCTAGGTCGGAGGTTCGACTCCTCCCGTCGGCACAATAAAAGACCCGTCTTGTGGGCGGGCCTTTGGTTTTGAGAGGGTCATCCTCTCGGTTTCGGTTGGACGGGCATGCCAGCGTTGCAGAGCGGGCATGCTTTGGGATCCCAGGATTCCATGGGGACAAAGATAAGCGATTCCAGCTTATCCACGCCGCCCAGGTTTTCGCGCGTGACGTTGCCGCGGTTAAAGAGCAGGCCAAAACCTGCAACGATCCCGCCGCATTCGCGGACGAGCGAAACGACTTTTTTTCCGGATCCGCCGGTTGTTGCGACATCATCCACGATGAGCGCCCGAAGTCCGGAAATATATTTCGCACCCCGACAGGGGAATGTAAATCCTCCATTCCCGTCTTTTCTTGCATTGATCGAGAGAAGAGGATGGCCGATCAGCTTGCTCAAATTTTCAGCAATGAAGCCCGCAATTTTGGCTCCGCCGGTCTGGGGGCCGATCACGACTTCAATCTGGTCCTTTTCGAAATAGCGGGCAAGCGCATTGCAGAATCGGTTGGTTTGGAATAAATCCTTGTACAGTTTGTCTTTGTTGATGTAGCGGGCGAGATGCTTCCCATTCGTCGAAACGAAGTGGCCCTCAACAAAGAGTCCGAGTTCTTGCGCGAGCATTAAAGGGTCCACTGTCGCACGCCTCCTATTGAGATTTGAAAGATAAGTTCTGCCAACAGAATAATGAAAAAATTATAAAACCGCAAGAAGTGAAAAGCCGCTCTCATCGAGCGGCCTTGGTCCGGGCAACTAACATGTCTGTCCGGAACCGTCTTGCGGCTTTTACGCACGAACGTGCGTATGACCGCGAAGGGTTATAGCGGAGGAAAGACATATATCCTGTCCGTCCGGTTTTGAGAAGATAACTTGCGATACTGCAATGCGCGTCACGCAAGTCAAAGGGATTGGGCGGCACGCCGCTCTCGATCTGCGAAACGCAGCGCGCTCCGTCGTCGCGCATAGCGGTCCGCTCGTATGCCGAGGGGAGATCCTGGTTGAGGCCGAACGCCCCCGCCCACGATCCTTTGATTGTGAAAGGATCGCTCCAGCCTACGATGCCAAGATTGGGATTCCATGCGGCGCCCGGTGCATTCTCGTATCTTTGCGCGAGCCGCATGAAGGCGATGAGTTCGTCGTGCGCCCACTTCCGTCGCTTGGCCCGCCGATTGAAAGCGGCGTGCGCATAGAGGGCGCCGAAGATCGGGTGGGTCCCGAGCGGCCCGGCGCCACACATGGCTTCGTTGTCGAGGATCGCAATCACGCTTTCGCGCTTCACCGAATTTTTGGCGCTTACGAATTGCGACTCAATGCGGTCGAATTGCTCCTGGTTGGCTTGGAGCACCGATTCGCATTGTTTGATGGCGAAATTCGACATGGCGTAATTGCCCTGGTAGCCTTCGTACCATTCCGGCGGATAGCCGACGACGCGGACCGTTCCGACGACCGCACGGATATCGAAGGCGAATCGGGGATCGCGTATCAGCCGTTCAGCAAAGCCGGGGAATTTTTCTTTGAGCTCTGCGATAATCGCGTTTGCCCTTGGAATCCCTCCCTCGGAATTGATGGTGCGCATGGGACGGCGGATCGGCTGGGTGCGGTGAATGGTTGCCGTTCGGATACGGACACGGCGTTTGGCGTGCGGCGCGGCATTCGCATGCGGCGCGGCAAGCAGGGTAAAAACGAGCAACGTGCAGACGAATGTGGCGACTTTCATGGAAAACCTCCCTGGGACAGGATGTATTCCGGTTGTAAATTGCTTCTAACCCCATTCTAGCATTACAATATGCTCTATATACAACCATGGAATATTTAGTTTCCCGGGACGACGAGAAGAAAGCGCTGGCCGAGCTCGCCAAGCGCCATGACGCCGAAGCGGAACGCATCAAACGGTATCTCGCGATGCCGGATCTCTCGCGCACGCCCGGGAGCCCCCTTTATGAAATAGTAGAGAGCGCCAAGAACGTCCCGGCCCTCGCGGGGTTCGACGACATCAATATTCCGGAGATCGTTCCGGCCGATATCAGCTTCGACCTGTTCGATTTTCCGGCCGACCATCCTGCCCGCAGCAAATCAGACACGTACTACGTGGACGGTAAAAATATTTTGCGCACGCACGACACCGTGATGTGGTATTACTACACGCACCTTCCGGAAATAAAAGAGAAGATCGCGCGCCGCGAATCGCTTGGCGTGGTCTGTTATGGAAAAGTATTCCGCAAAGACGAAATCGACCGCAAGCACATGAATATCTTCCACCAATTCGGGGGATGGAAGCTTACGCCTGCGGATAAGGAGCCGCTCACAATCGACGATTTGCGTGACGCATTGAGCCAGATTGTGAAGAAGCTTTTTGGCGAGAAATCGCATTACCGGTTCCTTGACGACACATTCCCGTACACCGATCCGTCGCTCCAAGTGGAAGTTTGGATCGGCCCGGGAGCTCCCTCGACCGAATCGTCCGATGATCCGGGGCCCGACGGCGGCCGGTGGATTGAAATTTTGGGCGGCGGCATGACGAAGCAGAGCGTATTCAAGAAGTTCGGCGTCGAGGGCTACAACGCCTGGGCGTTCGGCTTCGGCCTTGAGCGCCTTGCAATCATCAGCATGTCGCTCCCCGACATCCGCTTGCTCTGGTCAGACGACGAGCGCGTCAAAAAGCAGCTTCACATGGGGACGAAGTTCGTGGAAGTGAGCAAATATCCGCCGGTTATCCGCGATATTTCGTTCATCGTTCCAAAAACATTCAGCCCGAATGATTATTTCGACCTTGTGCGCGATATCGCCGGCAATCGTGTCGAGCAGGTTGAATTGATCGACGCGTATGAAAATGACGCCAAGTTTGGTGCGGACAAAAAGAGTTTTGCCTATCGGATCATCTACCGCAGCAATGACCGTACGCTCACGAATGACGAGGTCGATGTGCTCCATAAAAAGATAGAAACGGCGACCGCAAAGGAATTCGAGGCGACGGTGCGATAGAATGAGATTATGCGCAAAACTCCGGTTCCCCAGGAGGTAAGCAAAACGGCGCTCGCGCTCGCGAAGGCGGGTTTTGAAGCATACCTCGTGGGCGGCTGCGTGCGGGATATTCTGCTCGGCCGCGAGCCGAAAGATTGGGATATTGCGACCAACGCCACGCCGGAAGAGATTCAGAAAGTGTTCAAAGACACGGTTTATGAAAACACGTTTGGTACGGTTGGCGTGAAAACCGAATCCGAAGATCCAAAACTGAAAGTCATCGAAGTTACGACGTACCGCGTCGAAGGCAAATATACCGACAAGCGGCATCCGGACAAGGTGAAATTTGTTAAAACGATTGAAGATGATTTATCGCGACGCGATTTCACGATCAATGCGATGGCGATGTCGCTCGAGGGCGACATCCTCGACCCGTTCGGCGGGCAAAAAGATTTAAAGAAAGGACTGGTGAGCACGGTGGGCGATCCCGAAGAACGATTCCGCGAAGACGCGTTGCGTTTGATGCGTGCCGTGCGTTTTGCGACCGAACTCGATTTTGCGCTCGAGGTCAATACGCTGAAAGCAATTCAAAAACTGGCAGCCGAACTCGAAGTGATCGCCAAAGAGCGCGTGCGCGATGAATTTGTGAAGATCATCATGACTCCGCGGGCAGCGCAGGGGATCGTCATGCTCGAAGCGCTCGGCCTCCTGGTGAACATCATGCCGGAACTGTGTGAGGGTATCGGCGTCGAACAGAATCTGCATCACATCTATACGGTTTTCGAACACAACGTTCGCGCGCTCGATTACACGGCTCGAGAAAATTATTCGCTCGAAGTCCGCATGGCGGCGCTCTTGCATGACGTGGGCAAGCCGCGCGCCAAGCAGGGGAAAGGCGGCACGAGCACGTTCTACCAGCATGAATACATAGGAGCAAAGATGGCCGCCAAGGCGCTCGATCGGCTGCGCTTCTCGCGCGAGTTCATAGAGACCGTCGTGCACCTTGTGCGCCAGCACATGTTCTATTACAACGTGGGCGACGTGACGGCGCATGGCGTCCGCCGTTTCCTCGCGCGCGTGGGGCCCGAGACCGTTCCTGATTTATTAAAAGTTCGTGAAGCCGATCGCATCGGCTCGGGCGTGAAAAAAGCGGTGCCCTACAAACTGCGCCACCTGCTGTTTATGATTGAGAAAGTAAAAAATGACCCCATCTCGCCCAAGATGCTCAAGGTGAACGGCGACGACGTGATGAAGGAACTGAAGATTCCCGAAAGCCGCCGCGTTGGGTGGATCATCATTTCGCTTCTTGAAGAAGTGCTTGAAGACCCGGAGAAGAACACGAAGGAATATTTGGCGAAACGAATGAAAGAGTTCAACGCATTAACCGACAAGGAATTGCAAAAGCTCGCTGATCGCGCGAAGGAAACCAAAGATGAGTTCAGCGAGAAAGAAGAAAATGAAATCAAGAAAAAGTTCCACGTATAATGAAGCATAAAATACTCTGGCTTATTTTTGTGTGCGTGGCGGTCGTGGCGGGGTGTTTATTATTTTTTGCGATACGCCATTCCGAGACTTCCACGGCCGATGCGTGGACGCCATTCCGCGTGGCCGATGATCCGACTTTTGGCTCGGTGGAAAACGCCCTCACTAATCTCGTAAAAGCGAATGGGCCAACGGGGGAAAACACGCCGTGCGTTCTTGGCGAAAAATTTTCAGATGGAAAGATTGCTTGGGTCTATTGGCCGCAAGGAAAGGCAGCGATCTTGTGGGACGATTCCGTCTTTGTTCAAAATCCAAATCTCGCGGATCTGACGCGCTCTCGCCGCTATCTCCGCATTCCTGAAGATTTTGTTCCGAACGAGAATGATCCGCGTTATTTTGGCAGTACATTCCTCGAAACCCAAGCGTGGCTCAATGATTTGATTGCGTCATGCAACCAGTACGGCGAAACGTTTACGATTTATAAATAAAACCGAGACCCCCTCCGCTTGTTCGATTCCCGGCTCAAACACGACGAAATCCAAAATGCCCCGATGTACCTCATTAGGGCATTTTGATTTTTGTCGCCCATCTAAGGTGGTACATCGAACCTTGGACAAACTGGTCGCTTCATTGGTATCAAAAGTCGCGGCATTGCCTTCATTGGTCTTCACCTTCGACGACAGTCGGCTGAGTTGAAAGTGATCCTCTCCACTATACGAATCCGCGCCTGAAATAAAAGGTGGGACATTTTGCGTCCCGCGCAAGTTTCATGGGGGCCACCCAAGCAACATCCGAATCGAGAAGCGACAGCACTGCCTTTGCCCCCCTCCGGACGCGCACGGCGTATTCACGGACGATCTTACCCGTGCCCGCAGACAGCTCGCGGCAACGTTTGAGCAGAGATCATCCGGGATGTCGCCCGTTGCGCGGGGCACGGATATCGTGGGGGCGCTCTGGCATCTGAAGGCACTCTTCGAGTCGGACCAGGCGCGCGGGCGGACCAAAACGATCCGCATCTTCTCCGACATGGTGAACGAAACAAAAGACTTCAATATGCCCGCGCTCATAAGCGGCGGGCCTGAGCAGATGCTCGAACGTGTGAAAGCGAACGGGCTCGTCGTTCCCCTTGATGGCTACCACATCTATGTTCAGGGAGCATCCCCGAGCGGGCTCTCGCCGCAAGCGTGGACCGCAGTCAAGACATTCTGGGAGAAATATTTTGCCGCAGCGGGAGCTGAGCTCGTTGTGTACTCGGCTGAGTGTGATGGGGAGCGGTAGGGCATATATGAACCCGTATGAGCAGGGGCAGTGGTGAAGGGTTGCTGGCACAGCCTCATTTAGTATCATTAAAAGTAACCTCCCGCAGTGCCCCAATTACACAACAAATTCTCATATAAGAAACCCCTCTATGTATTGATAGCCCTCGGGCTGGTCATTTTCGGAATGCAGATCAAACCGGCGCGGGCAGCCACGGTCACCTTGAATGCCTCAAGTACGGGATCTTTTGTCAATTCAGTTTCAATTACGGTCGCTTCTCCTGGCATCGCGCACGGCCATGGCATCATCATCCTTTTCGGAGAAGTCACGAATACCACTTCCACGGTCACGGCAACGGACACGAGAGGCAATGTTTATACCTCCGATCTGATTCAGATTTCGCCCGGCAACAGCAATGAGATAGGTATTCTGAGTGCCTATGCCTCAACGACGCTTCAAACAGGGGATAAGATCACAATAACGTCGAATGTCAATGGCAACATCGGAGTCGCCGCCTACGATGCATCGAGTTTTGCCACAAGTTCTTGGTTCGATGCCGGGACTTCTACTGTGACGGGATTCGGAACGACATGGATGGTGGGGCCAACAGCTGTGCTCTCTGCTCCCAACGACATTCTTTTCGCGATAGCTGGTACGCCAAGCACCGTGACCTTTCCGAGTCCTTGGACCGCCCTTGCCACAACTACGCCGGGATCGGGGAGGGTTGAAGCATCGGGATGGTCCGTCGCAACCTCAAGTGCAGGACAGACGTTGACTGTTAGCGTCAGTCCGGCTGACGG
>Ga0335069_10004266_pt1 | contig 21299 bp, 19 predicted proteins | sample Lox_Sample_11_FD_206714 | JGI IMG/M metagenome (GOLD analysis project Ga0335069, IMG submission 206714) | Soil microbial communities from Loxahatchee National Wildlife Refuge, Florida, United States - Lox_Sample_1.1 | ecosystem: Environmental > Terrestrial > Soil > Wetlands | place: USA...
GGGAGGGCCGGGCCCCGCGTGGGAAGAAACCTTCATTCTGCTAAGCGTCCGGCGTCCCGGATCTGTTACAGCCTCCGGCGGATATCTCGCCACGCTCATGGCCGGACACGATGAATGCTCCTAACGGACGGGGTGTCTCGCCCTCCGCCCGCGCCCGCCTCGCTCTCAGGCGTCAACGCCGGCGCCCGCGGCCCCCAGCCGCGTGCGCTCGGCCGGGCCGAACGGGATCGGCCGCCGCTGGACGGAGTCCCAGCGGACGGTGACGACGCGCGCCTCGGCCGCCACTTCCCCCGATGATGTGAGGATCATTTCGCGCGTGGTCAGGCTCGTGGTGCCCAGGCGCTCCGCACGTATCTGCACCGTCACCTGCTGGTCCGGGTGGCGGACCTCGGCGCGCAGGTCCACTTCGAGCCGGGCCACCACGTAGCTGGGATCGATGCCGAGCACCTGCGCGTAGAACGCGTCCCTGCCCTCTTCGAGGTAGGTCAGGAAGACGGCGTGGTTGACGTGGCCCTGGGCGTCGGTGTCCCGCCACCTGACGCGGACCAGGTGCTCGAACATCGCGGCCTGAGCCATGCCGATAGGCTACCGGCGGCGGAAGGAGACCCATGCCCGCGATTCCCGCGTCCCACCATGACCTGCTCCGCGGTCAGTTCGCGACCCTGGCCACGGTCGGCCCGGATGGCCGCCCGCAGCTGTCGGAAGTCTGGTTCCTCGCCGAGGACGGCACGATCGGCCTGTCGCTCAACACGACGCGGCAGAAGACCAAGAACCTGATGGCGAACCCGGCCGCGACCCTGTTCCTGCTCGACCTGGCCGTTCCCTACCGCTACCTGGAAATCCGCGGTGACGCGGAGATCTCGGCGGACGATGATTACTCCTTCGCCGGCCAGGTCGGCGCGAAGTACGACGCGGACCTGCGGGATCGCGACCGGCCCGGCGAGTCGCGCGTCAAGGTCATCATCCGCCCGGTGCGGGTGAACGCCGTCGACATGAGGGCCTAGCCCGCGGGGCCGGCCATCGATGCGACCAGGGCCTGCTGCTCAGCTTCTGTGGCGTAGTCCCCGCCGAGTATGCCGGACTGGTACATGGCCCTGGCCACGCGCTGGATGCTCGCCACGACCACCGGGCCGACCGGATACCCGGGCAGCGCCATGGCCGCGGTCACCTCGGGCGCCAGGTTGTCGTTGTACGCCATGATGGCCTGGACCGCGGAGGCGTTCTTGTTGGCGATCTGCTGCCCCTCCTGGATCGCCCGGGTGAACGCGGCCACCGTCTTCGGGTGCTGCCGCGCCCAGGCCGCGGTGGCCACGTAGCCGTCGATGGGCAGGCTGAAGGCGGCGCCCTGGTCCAGGTCAGCCAGCACTTCCTCGCCGTACTGCTCGCCCGCGGCGGTGATGTAGGGCTCGGCCAGGAACGCCGCGTCCCAGGCGCCGTCCTGCAACTGCCGGGGCATCGCGGGGAAGCCGTCCTGGGCGGTGACGAACCGCACCTTGCCGGGAGCGACCCCGTTCGCGGACAGCAGCTCGCTGATCAGCAGGGTGCCGATGCTGTTGACGCCGTTGACCCCGATCTTCCTGCCCGCCAGTTCGGCGATGGTGGTGATGGGCGAGTTCCCGGTGACGACCAGGGCCCGGGTACCGGGAGCCAGGGTGGAGGCCTCGGCCAGGACGCGGAACCTGGCGCCGGCTGCCTGCGCCGCGAGGTAGGCGACGTAGCTGCCCGCGCTGATGTCGACCTTGCCCTTGAGCTGGTCGGCGATGACGGACTGGCTGCTCGGTATCGGCTCGAGGGTGACGTGCAGGCCCTGCCGGGCGAACAGGCCCCGGTCCTGCGCGATGTACAGGCCGGCCAGGTCGACCGCCGGGATGGCCGCGACCGTGATGTCCGGCTGCTCGGGCTTGGACAGCACGGAGGTGAGCGCCGTGCTGCCGCCCCCGCTGGCGCACCCGGCGGCCAGGACCATGATCACCGCGATCAGCGAAGCTGCCAAGGACCTGCGGGTGTTCATTCCGTGCCTCCCCTGCATTCCGGCCTGGATCATGGCCGTGTGCGCTCCCCGTGGTACGGTCCCCGCAATAACCGCCCGGGCTGGTGAATACCTGCCACAGTAGCCAGCCGACCTGGCGGTAAGCGGCTCAGCTGCCAGGCGCATCCTTTTTTCGTAATATGTTTCGGATGATTGAAATGTGGCTGGAGAGAAGTAGGTGGACCCGCAAGCGCGGACGCTCCCGGGCGGCGCTTTTGCCCGAGGGCCGGGCCGCCACGTATGAGAGGCCTGAATTCGAACAAGCGCCCGGCTTTCATGATCGCGAAGGATTTTGTACCGATATGACCTAAAAGCCTTCGCGATCATGGAAAAACATCCGCCAGCTACTACCAGATCTGGCGGGCTGCCTCGGCCACCAGCCCGAGCTTGCGCTCCTGGGCGTCCTCGCCGATGAGGTTCGCGCCGATCGATACCGAGGCGAAACCGCACTGGGTGGACAGGGCCAGCCGCCCGAGGCCGACGTACTTGGCGGCCTCGCCGACCCGCGCGACGATCTCCTCGACCGGCTCGATGCCGGTGGTCTTGCTGGAGACCAGGCCGAGCACGACCACCTTGTCATCCGGCACCTTGGCCAGCGGCTCGAAGGTCCCGGACCGCTCGTCGTCATACTCGAGCAGGAACACGTCGAAGTTGCTCATCCGGCCGAAGATCGCCTCGGCGGTGCTGTCGTAGCCGCCGGCCGCGATCCACTTGCTCTGGTAGTTGCCCTTGCACAGGTGCAGGCCGAAGGTGACTCCGGGCACGTCGGCGACGGAGTTGATGATGTCGACGCCCTCGGTGAGCGTGCGCTCGGTGGGCATGCCGAGCGACTCGCGCAACGTGCGGTTCTCCGGGTCCACCAGCGTCCCGAGGTCCGGCGAGTCGATCTGGACGTAGGTGCAGCCGAGCCGGGCGAGCGCGTGTATCTCCTCGCGGATGAAGCCGGCGGCGTCGGCGAACAACTCGTACGGATCGGCGTACGCCGCCGTGGAGAGTTCGGGCGACCAGGCCCCGTACAGCACCAGCGGGCTCGGCAGCGTCACCTTCACCGGCCGGCGGGCGCGGGCCCGCGCGTAGCTGAATTCCTCGATGGTCAGCATCCGCCTGGTGCGGAATCTGCCGGTCACGGTGAACGGGGGGTGCCAGTCCCAGACTTCCCCGCCCTGACCGTGGAACGTGACGGCGGCGCCGGGCCTTGCCGTGACCCCGTCGGCCTCGCCCAGCAGGTGATCCAGGAACGAGAACCGGCGCAGTTCCCCGTCGCTGACCACGTCGAGCCCGCACCCCTCCTGCATGGCGATGGCCTGGTCGACGGCGCGATCCTCGATCTCCTTGAACTCGGGCGGCCCTATCTGGCCGGCCTCCAGCGCGGCGCGCGCCTGCCATAGATAGCGCGGACGCAGTAGTGAGCCGACCACGTCGGCGTGGTAAATGCCCGGCATCCTTACCTCCCTTTGGCTACCTCCTTGCGTACTCCGGCCGGGCGGGCAGGGGAATGGCGGGGGGACAGGGAAATCCGGGCATTGACGGGAACCACAATCAGCGCCATGCCACGCTCGCGGCCGGCCACAAACGTGGTTAGAGTCCAGGGATTGTCCCGGTGCAGTATCAGCCCGCCCCGGCGAGACTCGTAGAAGAGAGTCATCACGACGGGGGATCGAATGGAAGCGACATCGACGGGCACGTTCCTGCCCGGGGCCGGAACAGCCCGGCCGGACGCCGGCGGCGTCACGCCGGCCGGCGCACGTTCGGCAAATGTCAAGGTTATCTAGAGGATTCATCCAGTAAACACTCTGCTTACCTGCAGTTCCCGTCGAGCGCGGGGTCAGCCTCACCGGTGATAGTGATGGTGGCTCTTCCCCCTGCCCGGCGCCAGGTCGCAGCGGGTTGGGCTCCAGAGCGCGTCCCGCCAGCCCGGGCTGGCGGGACGCCCTCGCCGACGCCCCCGGCGTGCCTGGTCAGGAATCAGGCGAGGCCGCACGGCGCGCCAGCAGGATTTCCACGCTCAGCGCGAGGATCCACAGCGGGAACAGCAGTTCCACCCACGGGTTGATCCCGATGCCGATCAGCAGCACCAGCGCGCAGCCCAGCCCGGCCAGCGTGAGCCAGCGGGACACGAACTGGGTGCGGCGCGCGATGTTCACCGTGGTGAGCGTGAACACCGCCGCCATCCGCATCGAGTACACGTTCAGCAGGCTGGCCGTGACGTTGCGGCCCAGCGTCAGGGTGTCCCGGCTGGGCAGGGTCGGCGGCACGATGCCCGCGATGATGGCGCCGGCCACGGCCGCGCCCACGAACAGCATGGCGATGAACAGCAGGCCGCTGCCGAGGAACACGGTGGCGAAGAAGCGGTCCTCGCGCTCGCCGATCCGGTCCCGCAGCACCCCGATGAACCACAGGAACGCGATGCCGGCGAACGGCACGAGGTTCAGCGCGACGGCCACCGCGGCCCGCCGCCCGGAATCGGTCAGCCACATGCCGGGCACGGCGGGCCGGGCCGGGACGGAGATCCTGAGCAGCGTCAGCGCCGTGATCAGCAGCACGGAAAAGGCGATCCCGGCGACCGCGGCCGCCCGCGGGGTCCGCAGCGGGCTCCCGGCCTGCAGCGGTCCTTGGTCCATCACTCCCTCGGCCATAGGACTAAGCTTGCCGCCTGCGGCGACGCGAGGCCAGCCATCCGCCGGTGCAACTGCCGCCGGGGCCGGCCCCCAGCTGCCGCAGGCCGCAACCATGAGCGCGGCGGAACTCGAGCGGAATCAGCAGCCCGGCTAGGCCCGGGGTTACCGCGGGCGCCCGGCCTGGTTGAGTTACTATCCGCCTCGTGAGCCCCCTGGACATCCTGGCCGGCCGCCTGCCCGGCGGCACCGTGAGCACCGACGCGGAGACCCTGCGCGACCGGGCCGTCGACTCCTGGCCGCTGGCGCTGCTGCGCCGGGTCCGCGGCGACGAGCTTCCGGCGCCGGCCGCGGTGGTCTTCCCGGCCAGCACCGGCGAGGTGGCCACGGTCCTGGCCTGGGCATCGGAGACGGCCACGGCGGTGATCCCCCGCGGGGGCGGCTCGGGGGTGTGCGGCGGGGCGCAGGCCGACTCCGGCTCGGTCGTCCTCGACCTGTCCCGGATGGACCGGATCGGGCCGGTCGACCTGGTGTCCCAGACGGTGGACGTCCAGGCCGGGGTGCGCGGCGACCAGCTGGAGGAGGCCCTGGCCGGGCCCGGGCTGACGGCCGGGCACTACCCGCAGTCGATCGGCATCTCCACGGTGGGCGGCTGGATCGCCGCCTCGTCGGCCGGGCAGGCATCCACCGGATTCGGCGCGATCGAGGACGTGCTGCTGGGGCTGACCGCGGTCCTGCCGCACGGCGAGATCCTGCGCTGCCGGCCGGTGCCGCGCTCGGCCGCCGGGCCGGACCTGCGGCGGCTCCTGATCGGGTCGGAGGGGACGCTCGCGGTGGTCACCGAGGCGACGCTGGCGTGCCGGGCCCGCCCGGCCGCCTGGCAGTGGCTGGCCTTCGGCTTCCCCGGCTTCGAGGCCCTGGCCGGCGCGCTCCGGGAAGCCCGGCGCGCGGAGACCGGAGCCGCCGTCATCCGGGGCTACGACGAGACCGACGCCCAGCTCGGCTTCGGGGCGCTCGGCCATCCTGGCGGCTGCGTGGGGCTGCTCGGCTTTCCGGTCGGCCCGCCGGGCCTGGAGGCCAGGCAGCAGGCGGCCGCCGAGGTCATGCGCCGGGGGGCGGCGGCCGAACTCGGCGCCCGGTACGGGGAGCACTGGTGGGCGCACCGCAACGACGCCGTGCATACCTACGCCCAGATCATGGGGCCGGAGCGCGCGTTCGGCTCCGGGGTGATCGTGGACACCATGGAGGTCGCCGGGCTGTGGTCCGCGGTGCCGCGGCTGTACGACGGTATCCGGGGTGCCCTGGCCGCCCACGCCCAGGCCGTGGGCTGCCACCTGTCGCACCTGTACCCGTCCGGCTCGTCGCTGTACTTCACGTTCCTGGTCAGCGGCGCCGACGACCACGACGCCGAGGTCCGGTACCGCGCGGCCTGGGCGGAGGCCGCGCGGAGCTGCGCCGCCGCGGGCGGCACCATCACGCACCACCACGGCGTCGGGCGGCTGAAGGCGGGCTTCCTCACCGGGGAACTCGGCGCGACCGGAGCCGGCGTGCTGGCCGGGATCAAGGCGGCCCTCGACCCGGCCGGGATCCTGAACCCGGCCGGGCTGCTGAACCAGGCCGAGCTCCTGGACCAGCGGAGCCCGCGCTCGTGAACGCCACGACCAGCCCCTTCGGCCCGCTGGTGGTCATCGCCAACCCGCGCTCCGGTCGGGGGAAGCTGGAAGCGGCGCTGCCCCAGGTCGAGCGCATCCTGCGGGATCAGGGGCTCGCCTACCGCATCGTGCGGACCACCCGTCCGGGTCATGCCACCCAGGCCGCGCGGGACGCGCTGCTGGCCGGTGAGCGCTACCTGGTCGCGGCCGGCGGCGACGGGACCGTCCACGAGGTGGTCAACGGGATGATCGAGGACGGCCGGCCGCTGGCCGCGGACGCCGTGCTCGGGGTGGTCGCGGCCGGCTCCGGGTGCGACTTCGTGCGGTCGTTCGATCTCCCCGGTGACACGGTGCAGGCCGCCCGTCACCTGGCCGGGGACCGCGTCCGCCCCATCGACGTGGGCACCGTAACCGTCACCGACGGCGTGACCCGGTACTTCGTCAACATCGCCGAAGCCGGCCTGGGCGGCGCGGTGGTGGCCCGGGCGGCCCGGCTCAGCCCGCTCCTGCGCGGCGCCAGGTACGCCTGCGGCTTCTGGCTGACGCTGCCGGGCTTCCGCCCGGCGACGGTCCGGCTGGACGCCGACGGCCAGGCGTACCAGTGGCGGGCGTTCAACGTGGTGGTGGCGAACTGCCGGTTCTACGGGGGCGGCATGCAGATCTCGCCGAAGTCCCGGCCCGACGACGGCGCCCTCGACGTGCTCGTGATGACCGGCCCGAAGTCCGATGCCTTCACCACGATCCCCAAGGTGTACAAGGGCACCCACCTGCCGCACCGCAACATCGCCGAACTGCCCGCCCGCAGGCTGCGGATCGAAGCCGACCCGCCCTTCCCGGTCGAGGCGGACGGGGAGACGCTGGGCACGACACCCGCTTCGTTCGGCATAATCCCCGGCGCGATCCGCCTGAAGCTGTGAGCGGCCGCATCACCCGCTACGGCCGGCGCGCCTCGAGGGGCACCGCCACCGACGCGTCGCGGGTGATCAGCCGGGTCCGGCGCACGAACACGTCCTCGTCGGTGAGGGCCATCTCGCGGCGGCGGGCCAGGGTTACCTCCACACCCAGGACCGGCAGGCCGTTCACCACCGGGTCGCCGAGCGGCGGGTCCTGGCTGATCAGGCGGACGGCCTCCCGCCAGTCGTCGCCGTAACGCTGCACCAGCCGGGCGGCCGTCCGCGGCGGCAGGCCCAGCCGGGCCACCTCGGCCCGGGCCATTCCCAGGGCCGCGGCCGCGGGCCCGTGCAGGCCGAGCGGGATGCCCCGCGTCCGGCACGGCCAGGCGTCCCCGAGCCCGCGGGCGCGGCGCTCGGCGGCGACCTGGTCCACCAGGTCCTCGGCCATGGCCCGGTACGTGGTCAGCTTCCCGCCGGTGATGGTGAACAGGCCGGGAGGCTCGGTGAAGATCGCGTGGTTCCGCGACAGGTCGCTGGTCCGCGCGTCGCCGTCGGCCTGGCTCAGCAGCGGGCGCAGGCCGGCCCAGGAGGCCACCACGTCGCGCTCGGTCACACCCGGGAAGAGCCGGGCCACCGCCGACAGGATGTAGTCACGGTCGGCGTCGTCGACCGCCGGGCGGTCCAGGTCGCCCGAGTACGGCGTGTCGGTCGTGCCGGCGTAGACCCGGTCCTCCCACGGGACGATGAAGATGTAGCGCCCGTCGCGCGCGGCCGAGGGAGCGATCAGCGCCGCCCTGGTCGCGACCGATCCCGGGGCGAACACCAGGTGGACGCCCTTGCTCGGCAGCAGCCGGACGCCGCCGGGCCCGCCGGCCAGCCGGGTCACCTGCTCGGCCCACACGCCGGCCGCGTTGACCACGGCCCCGGCCCGGACCTCGAGCCGCTGCCCGGTCATCTCGTCCACGACGGCCGCTCCGGTCACCCGGGCGCCGCCGAGGAGCTTCTCCGCCCGGGCGTGGTTGGCCAGCACCGCGCCGAACGCCTGCGCGGTCCGCGCCACCTCGATGGTCAGCCGGGCGTCGTCCACACTGAACTCGTAGTACCGGAAGCCGCGGGACGAGCGGCCCAGTCCGGGGATGGCCTCCCGGACCTGGGCGGCGCTCGCCGACTGGTGATAGCCGATGTTCCGGCCCGCCGCCAGCAGTTCGTACGCCGCCAGTCCCAGCCGGTACCTGGCCCGGCCGGCGGCATCGTCGGCCAGCATGTACATGGGGACCGGCCGGACCAGGTGCGGAGCCACCCGGTGCAGGATCCGGCGCTCCCGCAGCGACTCCCGGACCAGGCCGATCTCGCCCTTCTCCAGGTAGCGCAGGCCGCCGTGGACCAGCCGGGAGGAGCGCCCCGAGGTGCCCGACGCGAAGTCGTCCTTCTCCACCAGCGCCACCGACAGGCCGCGCGCGGCGGCGTCCAGGGCGATGCCTGTGCCGGTGATCCCGCCCCCGATCACCAGCACGTCGAACCGGCCCTCGGCCATCCGGGCGAGGTTGGCGGTGCGCGTCTGCGCCGAGAACGACAGCACCAGCCGATGGTAACGCGCGGCACACCGTCCCCGATTTTCTGGATCGTGCGATCACTGGTTCCAGTCCTGGTGACACTACGGTTTGCAGTTTCGCGAGCGCGGGATCGGAGCCCGGCGCCGCTGCGATCACCTCGTGCAGGAGGCCCACGCCACGAGATAGCCCGCCACCAGCTCCAGTGCCGCCACGTTGTTCCTCTTCCTTCACGCTCAGCACAGTTCCCGCATAATGACGAAAGATAAACGCGAGCCGCTGGTTTACACTGCGTCCGAAATTTCTCTGATGCCCGTTCTAGCCGTTCATCGGTAAAATTCCTGGCAAGAATTCTCTTCGGGATACCCGCCTCCGCCGACTCACTCGCCTGGTCAGCCGGTCGAGTCGGCGCAGAATCAGCCGCCGCCTTTCTGCGGGCATAGTCAGATAGACGCGGTCGACTACCCTCTCCGCCAGCGGTGAACCGGGCCGGGACGTCCACGACCCCGCCGGACACGGGATCGTGGTCGGCGTAAAAGGCGAGCTCGCCCGCCGCCGGCCACCGGGTGCACGCCCAGCTCGGCCGGGTCCCACTCCGCGGCCCGGCGGGTCATCACCGCACCGTGGTGCGGCCGGGAGTGAAGACGCGGCCGTTCCAGCGCCAGGTGGTGGTGGCGCGCCCGGACGGGCAGCAGTCCGCGTCGGCGGACTTGTACCAGTACTCGGTGGTGACGACGCGCTCCGCGCCGATGCTCTTGACCACGACGTAGGGAATGTGCGGCGCGGAGCGCGGCCGGTACCGCGGGGTCAGCGTGCCCAGCACGTGCAGCTTGCCCCCGGCGCCGCTGAACACCATGAGCCCCTCGGCGAGCTCCCCGGCCGCGGTCCCGCCCTGGTTGTCGCACCAGACCTGGAGGACGGCGACCCGCTGCCCGCCGCCGAGGTCGCCGTAGACCGGTCCGGACGTGATCACCTCCAGCGGTCCGTAGCCGCTGCGGGCGATCCTGGCCTGGCCTTTATGCAGCCGGATCACGCCCTTGACCCGGCACAGCCGGCCAGGGATGGTCACGTTCCCCCAGTTCACGTGGTGCAGGTTCAGCGGGTGCCGGGGCGGGCAGCTGACCGGCCGCGCGAACGCGGTGCCCGTGGTCACCACCGCCAGCATGGCGGTGATCACAATGGCCAGGCTGGCCTGTCTGACGCGTGTCATGGTCCCCCCAGGGAATTCGCGTGTGCCCAGAAGGACGCGCGACGCCGGGCCACGGTCATAACGAAGCAGCCGCGATCCGGTTACGGGATCAGCGTGCACCCGCTCCGTTCGGCCCATGAAACCCAAACTCCACTGGTATCGCGCCCGTCACGGTACCTTTCCCGCTGAACACGCGGCTCAGCAATCAGGGCTTGAAACATCGTGCCGAATCGGTGTATCTGGAATCAGGTTCTTGTCTGTGGTACGGGCAGGCGGCCGGCCAGGCCGACGCCGTACCCGGGAGTGGGGGGGTTATGCCCGTGTTGAGCCGATACTGCCGGGCGGCCGGACGCCGGTCCGTTCCGGCGCCATGAAACGACGGTTTCTATCACCGGGCGCCGCAGGCCTGAGTGTCGCCCGACACCAGTTAGACGTGATGGCCTGCCGAGCGAAGTTGAACCTCGCTGGGCTCTAGTTGCGTAGGACCTGACATGAAGCGCAATACGCCCCTGATCACCTTGCTGACCGGTGCCGCCCTCGGCGTCGTCCTGCTGATCGCCAGCATGCTGTCGACGCCGTCCAAGACGCCGGCGGGCTATACCGCCACCGCCTCGCCCACCGCGGCCTCCGTCGCTCCCGCCACGACGGCCCCGGCTTCCACCGCCGCCCCCCCATCAGCCACCGCGCCGTCATCGGCACCGCCCACCTCCACCGCCACGGCGTACGCGAGCGCGCCGGCCCAGGCCAACTACGCGGGCAAGGTGCAGGGCGGCGGCGCGTCGGTGGCGATCTCGATCCACGGCAGCCAGGCGATCGCGTACGTCTGCAACGGCTCGACCGTGGAGGCGTGGCTCAAGGGCACCACGGCCAGCGGCGGCAAGCTGGTCATGACCGGCAAGAACCACGCCCGGCTCACCGTGGCCTACGGCTCCGGCCAGGTGACCGGCGACGTCGTCGCCCATGACACCCACTACAGCTTCGCGGTGCACGCCGTGAACAAGCCATCGGGCCTGTACGAAGCGACCGCGGTCGTGCGCGGCGCCACCATCAAGGCCGGCTGGATCGTGCTGCCCGACGGCACGCAGGTCGGCTCCCTGGAGTCCGACGCCAATTCCTCGGCGCCCTCGGCGACCGCGGCACCGGAGCTTGACGTGGCCACGGGCACCGCCGTGTTCGACGGCGTCGTGCTGCACGCCATCCCGGTCAGCGGGTTCACCGGCAGCGGATTCTGACCAGCGGTAACGAGCAAAACGGAGACGATGATGACCGCACAGCCAGGCATGTCCGCGCCGCTGCCACCGGAACGCGCCGCCTCGGGCGCGGCCAAGCTGGTGGTGCCCAGCCTGATCGGCGCGCTGGTCGCGCTGACCCTGGGGATCTACGGGCGGCTGCACAGCCCGACCGGCATAGCCATCAACATCGCGGGTTTTTCCAGTCCAGGTTCGGTGAAGTCGTGGCTGGCCACGGGCGCGACGGTGCTCGCGCTGGTCCAGGTGGCCTCGGCCCTGGTGATGTACGGGAAGGTGCCGCGCGTCTCCGCGCCCTCCTGGATCGGCGGGCTGCACCGGTGGTCGGGCCGGTTCGCGTTCCTGCTGGCCGTGCCGGTCGCGATCCACTGCCTGTACGCGCTGGGCTTCCAGCACTACAGCACCCGGGTGCTGATCCACTCGGTGTTCGGCTGCCTGTTCTTCGGCGCGTTCACGGTCAAGATGCTGATCCTGCCCAAGCGCGGACTGCCTGGCTGGGTACTGCCGGTCGTGGGCGCCCTGGTCTTCACCGCGCTGGTCGTGATCTGGTTCACCTCGGCCTACTGGTTCTTCTCCACCTTCGGCATCAAGCGCTGAGGAGTCCCGTCATGGCCGAACCCAGCCTCCCCGCCGCCGGCCGCCGCACCCTGCTGGCCTGTGCGGGTGCCGCGTGCGCCGCCGTGCTGGCCGGATGCGCCCGCTACAACTCCAACAACGGCGGGGTGGCCGGCAGCCAGCCCGCCCCGGCCACCTCCTCGGCCGCCGCCCCGGCCGGCTCGGGCGCGGCTGGCCCGGGCTCCGCGGCCGCCTCGAGCGGGCCCGCCGTGCTGGCCAAGACCGCCGACATCCCCGTCGGCGGCGGCAAGATCCTGACCGACAAGAAGATCGTGATCACCCAGCCGCAGGCGGGCTCGTTCCACGCGTTCACCGCGGTGTGCACCCATCAGGGCTGCATCGTCAGCACCGTATCCGGCGGCACGATCAATTGCCCGTGCCACGGCAGCAAGTTCAGCATCGCCAACGGCTCGGTCGTCAACGGCCCGGCCGCGTCCCCGCTGGCCCCGGTCAGCATCCAGGTGCAGGGCACCTCGATCGTCCAGGCGTGACCCGCGATCGTCGAGGCGTGGCCGGGCCGGCCGTCGCGCCGGTTCGGCCACGCCCGGACGTCGCGCCGGTTCGGCCGGCGGGTCAGTCGGTGCCGGACTCCATGGCGGCGAGATCGAGGAGCTCGTCGCGGGGGACCTCACCGCGGGAGGCGATCGCCTCGGCCCCGCCCTCGGACATCGCGCCGATCAGCCCGGCCGAGGCCGCCTGCGCGGCCCCGATCAGCGCCGGGTGCCCGATGCCGACCATGCCGAGCCCGGCGTACTGCTCCAGCTTGGCGCGGGAGTCGGCGATGTCGAGGTTGCGCATGGTCAGCTGGCCGATCCGGTCGGCCGGTCCGAAGGCGGAGTCCTCGGTGCGCTCCATGGAGAGCTTGTCCGGGTGGTAGCTGAACGCCGGCCCGGAGGTATCCAGGACGGAGTAGTCCTCGCCGCGCCGCAGCCGCAGGGTCACCTCGCCGGTGACCGCCGTCCCGACCCAGCGCTGCAGCGACTCGCGCAGCATCAGCGCCTGCGGGTCCAGCCAGCGGCCCTCGTACAGCAGCCTGCCCAGCCGCCGTCCCTCGTTGTGGTAGCTGGCCAGGGTGTCCTCGTTGTGGATGGCGTTGACCAGCCGCTCGTACGACGCGTGCAGCAGCGCCATCCCCGGCGCCTCGTAGATGCCCCGGCTCTTGGCCTCGATGATCCGGTTCTCGATCTGGTCGGACATGCCCAGGCCGTGCCGGCCGCCGATGGCGTTGGCCTCCTGCACCAGGTCGACGGCGGAGGCGAACTCCTTGCCGTTGATGGTCACCGGCCGTCCCTGCTCGAAGCCGACGGTGACGTCCTCAGCGGGGATCTCGATGGCGGGGTCCCAGAACCGTACGCCCATGATCGGCTCGACGATCTCGATGCCCGCGTCGAGGTGCTCCAGCGACTTGGCCTCGTGGGTCGCGCCCCAGATGTTCGCGTCGGTGGAGTAGGCCTTCTCCGTGCTGTCCCGGTAGGGCAGGCCACGGGCGAGCAGCCACTCGGACATCTCCGTGCGGCCGCCGAGCTCGCTGACGAAGCAGGCGTCCAGCCACGGCTTGTAGATCCGCAGCAAGGGGTTGGCCAGCAGGCCATACCGGTAGAACCGCTCGATGTCGTTGCCCTTGAAGGTCGAGCCGTCCCCCCAGATCTGCACGTCGTCCTCGAGCATCGCGCGGACCAGCAGGGTGCCCGCCACGGCCCGCCCGAGCGGGGTGGTGTTGAAGTAGGCGCGGCCTCCGGACCGGATGTGGAACGCCCCGCAGGCCAGGGCGGCGAGCCCCTCCTCCACCAGGGCCGCCCGGCAGTCGACCAGCCGGGCCTGCTCCGCGCCGTAGGCGGTGGCGCGCCCGGGCACCGAGGCGATGTCGGGCTCGTCGTACTGGCCGATGTCGGCGGTGTAGGTGCACGGCACGGCACCCTTCTCGCGCATCCACGCGACCGCTACCGAGGTATCGAGGCCGCCGGAGAAGGCGATCCCGACACGTTCGCCGACCGGGAGGGAAGTGAGCACCTTGGACACGAGTGAAATTATATGCACACCAGTGCATGATCATGCAAAGCGGCTGGGCATGCCCCCGGGGCAGCGCGTGCGCCGCTGCCGGGCCAGCGCGCTGCTGCGGACCCGTGAACTGCGGGGAACAGGCGGGTCCGGGCTGCGCCGCGACTTTGAGTCCTGCTTGCCGGACAGCCCGAGTTGACTCTGCAATGATTCGCGGTGATACTCAGTGATTTCCTAGATCGCATGGGCGGCATGGCCGCACGCGTCACGGGGAGGCTTCCCGGGCAGTCACCGGCCCTTTGCCGTTCTCGTCCGCCGCCAGTGCGCGCCACACGAGAGGAAGCACATGACCTGGTTGGACCGCTTTCTGCAGCAGTGGCGGATCCGGATAGCCCGGCGGCAACTGCCGAAGGGCGCGCGCGTGCTTGATATCGGCACGCATGACGGTTCGCTGTTCCGTCAGGCGCAGGCTTCCGGGGTCGGCATCGACCCGGAACTGGTCGAGACGGACCCGTTGCCTGGAGTGACACTGGTCAAAGGCTGGTTCCCCGCCGACCTGCCAGCGCTGCCGGATGAGTCATTCGACGCGGCCACCGCGCTGGCGGTCGTCGAGCATGTGCCCGAAGGCGAACTCAAGGACTGGGCCGAGACGATCGCCCGGCTGATGGTTCCCCACGGGGTGCTGGTCATAACCGTGCCGGCACCGACGGTGGACAAGATCCTCCACGTGCTCATCAGGCTTCACCTGATCGCGGGGATGGAGGCTCACCAGCATCACGGATTCCAGCCGAGCGACCTGGATGACATCTTCACGGCACCGCTGTGGCAGCGGACCAAGCACCGCACGTTCCAGCTGGGCCTGAACAACCTGTACGTCTTCGAGCGCACCGCGAATCCGCTCGCCTGAAGCCGCGCCGGCTGACGCTGCTCCTCCCGCCGGGGACGCGGCGTTTGGCTTGCCAGCACTCCGCGGCCGGTGAAACCCTCTCGGTGGTGCAGATAACGCTGGTGAAGGCGGCCGGGCGACAGGGATCGCGCCTACCTGGACGCTGGCGGGCCGGTCCGGCGCGGGCCGGTTCATGTCGTCCATGATCTCCCGCATCTGGTGGTGGAATCCCTGTTCGGCATCGGGGACGGGCTCTGGGGAGAACTGGCCGCCGGGTCTCACGCGGCGCCGCCCCGCGCGGTGACCGCGCCGATCCAGCCGGCCCCGATCAGGCCGACCCCCAGGGATGCGGTCATGGCTGTTCTCCTGTCGTGAAGGCCGCCCGGAACCGGGCCAGGGCGCGGTCGCTGTCGCCGTCGGCGGCCCAGGCCTCCAGGCCGACGGTGCCGTCGTAGCCCATCCCGGCCAGGGCGGCGGCGACCGCCGGGTAGTTGATCTCCCCGGTGCCGGGCTCGCAGCGGCCGGGCACGTCGGCGACCTGGATCTCGCCGATCAGCGGCCCGGCCCGCCGGACCAGCTCGATGAGGTTCCCCTCGCCGATCTGCGCGTGGTACAGGTCGAGCATCAGCCGGACCCGCGGGTGCCCGACGGCCTCGACCAGGGCGATCGTGTCGGCGGCTCGCGCGAACGGGACGCCGGGGTGGTCGACGGCGGTGTTGAGGTTCTCCAGGCAGAACGTGACCCCGGCCCGTCCGGCCAGCTCGCCGAGACGGGTCAGGGTCCGCGCGGCCGATATCCACAGCGGGCCCGGCTGCTGGCGCGCAGCCGCGGCCGCAGCCGGCTGCTCGGCGTGACCTTCGGGGCCGAGCACCCGTTCCACGCCGACCTGCTGGAAGGCATCTACCTGGCCGCCGAACCCGCCGGCTACGACGTCGCGCTCAGCGCCCTGACGCCGAGCCGCGGCGAGGACCGCGCCATCGAGACCCTGCTGGATTACCGCTGCGACGCGCTGCTGCTGCTCGGCTCCGAGGCGCCAGCCGCCCGGCTGGCCGAACTCGCCCGCCAGCTTCCCGTCCTGGTGATGGCCCGGCGGGTCCGCGCCGCGTCCGTCCAGGTGGTGCGCACCGCCGACGACGCAGGCATCCGGCTGGCGGTCGAGCACCTCACCTCGTTCGGCCATCGGGACATCGTCCACCTCGACGGCGGTCACGCGGCGGGCGCGGCCGACCGGCGCCGCGGGTTCCGCGCGGCCATGCGCGATCATGACCTGCCGGCCCGCATGCTGCCCGGGGGGCTCACCGAGCAGGCCGGCGGGGCCGCCGCGCGGCAGCTGCTGGCCGGGGAGCCGCCGTCCGCCGTGATCGCGTTCAACGACCGGTGCGCCGTGGGACTGCTGGACACCGTCCTGCGGGCCGGCCTGCGGGTGCCCGGTGACCTGTCCGTCGTGGGCTACGACGACGACCGGCTCTCCCGGCTGGCCCATGTCAACCTCACCACGGTCGGCCAGGACGCGCCGGAACTCGCCCGGCTCGCGGTGCGGCGCCTGGTCGCCTGGCTGGAGGGGACGCCCGTCCGCGGCCGGGAAGACGTCGTGGCGCCGCACCTGATCGTCCGCGGCACGACCGGCGCGCCGCGCGCCGGTGCCGCGGCGCCTGCCGGCCCGGGTTCTTCCGTATGATGCCGTCATGTCAGAGTCGTCTTCGCCCGCCAGGCTTCCGGTCACCACGGGTCTCGGGCTACCGGGCATGACCATCGAGCGGGACCTGGGACTCACCTTCGGCCTCGTGGTGCGCAGCATGGGCTTCGCCAAGGGCTTCGGCGCCCAGTTCACCGCGCTGCGCCAGGGCGAGGTGCCGCAGTACACCCAGCTCCTCGAGGACAGCCGCCGCCACGCCATCGACCGCATGATCGACAACGCGCGGCTGCTGGGCGCCAACGCCATCGTCGCGATGCGGTTCGACTCCTCCGAGATCAGCCAGCAGCTGACCGAGATCGTGGCCTACGGGACCGCGGTCGTCGTCCGGCCCACCGGGTAGCCGTGCCCGGTCCAGGCGGCCCGCGGCCGCTCGCCGCCGACGCCGACCGCGAGCGGCTGGTCGCGTTGCTGCGCGAGCATTTCGCGGTGGGCCTGTTCGGCCTGGACGAGCTGGACCGCCGGGTCGGCCTGGTGCTGAGCGCCCAGTACCTGGACGAGGCGGCCGCGGCGGTCGCCGACCTGCCCGGGGTCCCGGCGCCAGGCCCGGCCGCGTCCGGCCCCGGCGGGCCGGGCAGTGCCTTGCCGGGCGGGCCTGCGTCGGGCGGTGCCGCGCCGCGGCGCGGCAGGCAGCGGCGCGGCCACGCCCACGCCGACCGGCCCGCCGCCGGGTGGATACCGACCGATGAGCGGTTCCGTGACCCGACCAGCCGCACCGTCATGCGGGTCTGGGTCGATCCCGCCGACCAGAGCCGCCACTACGTCCCGGAACCCGACACCTGACCGGCAAACTAGCATGAAGGCATGCCGGGTTCTGCGGGCGTGGTGCTGGCGGGCGGCCGTTCGTCGCGGATGGGCACGCCCAAGGCGGCCCTGGAGTGGCACGGGTCGACGCTGCTGCGCCGCACCGTCGGCATCCTGGCCCGGGCGACCGGCGGCCCGGTGGTCGTGGTCCGCGCGAAAGGCCAGCAACTGCCGGCGCTACCCAAAGACGTCGAGCTGATAGACGACCCGCAGGAGGGCAAGGGGCCGGTGCAGGGCCTGGCCGCCGGGCTGAGCGCCCTCACCGGCCAGGCGGACGTGGCCTTCGTCAGCTCCACCGACATGCCGTTCCTGCACCCCGCCTTCGTCCGCCGGGTGCTGCGCGCGGTGCAGGAGGGCGCCGACGTGGGACTGCCCATCGCCCGCGGCTACCCGCAGCCGCTGGCCGCTGCCTACCAGACCAGCCTGGCACCGGTAGCGGAGGCGCTCGTCAGAGCCGAACGGCTCCGGCCCGCCTTCCTGTTCGAGCAGTGCGCGGTCTGGCGGCTGGACGAGGCCGCGCTCAGGGACGACCCGGTGCTGGCCGCGCTCGACCCCGACCTGGATTCGGTGGTGAACATCAACGAGCCAGATGACTACCGGCAAGCCCGGGCCCAGCCTGCCCCCGAGATCACCGTCCGGCGGTTCGGCGTGCTGGCCGGCGCGGACGGCCACCGCGAGCCGGAGACGGTGCGCGCGGCCACGGTGGCCGCGGCCGCCGCCGCGGCCGGCGTCGACTTCGGCGGCGGGCACGTGACCGCCGCGCTCAACGGGGACCAGATCACCCGGGACGGCCAGACGCCGCTGGCCGCGGGGGACACGGTCTTCTTCCTGTCGGCCGACGCGGGCGGGTGACACTGGATGACCGCAGGCGGCTACTTCGGCCGGGCCCTCGTCGTGGACGCGAGCACCGGCACCTCGGACACGATGACGCTCCCCGGCGACGTGCTGCGCGCCTACATCGGCGGTGCCGGGCTAGGCGCCTGGCTGATGCACCGCCTGGCGCCGCCCCAGGTCGACCCGCTCGCCCCGGAAGCGCCGCTGGCCTACGTGTTCTCCCCGCTGGTGGGCACGCCGCTGACCACGAGCGCGAAGTTCGCGGTGGTGGCCAAGTCCCCGCTGACCGGCTTGCTCACCGACGCGCTCGCGTCCAGCCACTTCGCCATTGCGGGCAAGCTCACCGGCTACGACGCGATCGTGATCAAAGGAGCGTGCAGAACACCGTCCGCGCTGCTCATCGACGGAAACGGCGCCCGCCTCACCGAGGCGCAAGACCTCACAGGCCTGACCGCGGCCCGGGCCGCGAAGAACCTCCGGGAGCGGCTGGGCCGCGGCTGGCGGGTGGCCGCGATCGGGCCGGCCGGCGAGCGCGGCGTGCGGTACGCCACGATCTCCCACGACGGGCGGCACGCCGGCCGCGGCGGCCTCGGCGCGGTGCTGGGCGCCAAGAACCTCAAGGCCATCGCGGTCCGCGCCGCGGCCAAGGTCGCCCCGGCTGACCCCGACGCGGTGCTCGCCCAGGCCCGGGAGCTGCGGCAAAGGTCGTTCGGCCCGGCCACCGCCAAGTACCGTGAGCTCGGCACGCTGGCCAACCTGCTCGCCTTCAACGCCATCAGCACGCTGCCCACCAGGAACTTCCAGGCCGCCACGTTCGACGGGGCGCCGGCGCTGGCCGCCGAGGACCTAGCCGCGATGCGGAAAGTCGCCCGGCACAGCTGCGCGTCCTGCACCATCGGCTGCGAGCACATCTACAAGGTCAGCGGCGGCCAGACCATGCGGGTGGAGTACGAGAACGTCTTCGCGCTCGGCCCGATGTGCGGGGTGTCCGACCCGGACGCGGTGCTGGCCGCGAGCGCGCGCTGCGACGATCTCGGGCTGGACACCATCTCGGCGGGCGGGACGATCGCCTGGGCCATGGAGTGCGCCGAACGCGGCCTGATCGACGCGTCCTGGCTGCGCTTCGGCGACCCGGAGGCCCTGCGGCGAGCGATTGACCAGATCGGCGCACGGGAGGGAATCGGCGACCTGCTCGCCGAGGGCTCGCGGCGGGCCGCCGAGCAGGTCGGCCAGGGCTCACAAGCCTTCGCGCCGCACGTCAAGGGCCTTGAGATGCCCGGCTACGAGCCTCGGACGCTGCACGCCATGGCGCTGGGCCTGGCGGTGAACGCCAGGGGCGCCGACCACAACCGGTCCGGCGCCTACGAGGCGGACCTGTCCGGCGACCTGGACCGGCTCGACGGCGGCGCCGCCCACGTGGCCGCGGCGGTGGAGACCGAGGACCGGGCCGCGGTCATGGACTCGCTGATCCTGTGCAAGTTCCTGCGCGGCGTATTCCAAGACCCCTTCGAAGAATGGGCCGGGTTGTTGTCCGCGGTGACCGGCTGGCCGGTGGACGGGGCTGAATTGCGCCGAACGGCCCAGCGGATCATCCTGGCCAAGCGCGTCTACAACCTGCGGGAGGGGTGGCGCCCGGCCGACGACTGGCTGCCGGGCAGGCTGCTCGCCGAGCCGGTCCGGCTCGCCTCGGGGCGGGAAGCGGAGCTCACCCCGGCCCGGCTCCGGGCCATGATCGAGGCGTACTACGCCGCCCGCGGGCTCGACGATCAGGGCCGTCCCGGCCAGGCGCAGCTCACGGACCTCCGGTTGAGCTGATCTTTCCGGAAGGCGGATACTGCCTACATGGCTATCACCGCCCCGGATCGCACGGGAACCGTGACGCTCACGATCGACGGGCGTGAGGTCACGGCCGCCGAAGGATCCACCATCTTCCAAGCCGCCAAGGATGCCGGCATCGACATCCCGGTGCTGTGCCACGACGAGCGCTACGACCCGGTCGGCGTCTGCCGGATGTGCGTGGTCGACGTCGGCGCCCCCGCGTTCGCTGCGTCCTGCGTGCGCGCGTGCGAGAACGGCATGGACGTCAAGACCATCACTCCGGAACTCCAGCGCAGCCGGGCCGTGCTCACCGAGATGCTCCTGGCCGACCAGCCCGGCCGCGACCAGGACCCCAAGCAGGCCAAGACCGGCGACAACGAGCTGCTCGCCCTGGCCGTCCGCTTCGGGGTCACCCAGGATGCCCCGGACGCCCTGCCGCGGGCTGGCGGCCGCGGCACGGACGACTCCAGCCCGGTCATCGCGGTGGACCACGACGCCTGCATCCTGTGCGACCGGTGCGTGCGGGCCTGCGACGACATCCAGGGCAACGACGTCATCGGGCGCAGCGGCAAGGGCTACGCCACCCGGATCGCGTTCGACCTGAACGACCCGATGGGAAGCTCCTCCTGCGTGTCCTGCGGCGAGTGCGTCGCGGCCTGCCCGACCGGGGCCCTGACCAACAAGCCCATCCGCGGCATCCCGATCCGGCCGCGCAGCGAGCTGGACGCGGTGGACACGGTGTGCCCCTACTGCGGCGTCGGCTGCGCGCTGACCTACTACGTGGACCGCGAGCGCGGCGCGATCTCCTTCGCCGAGGGCCGCGAGCAGCCCGGCTCGCACGCCCGGCTGTGCGTGAAGGGCCGCTACGGCTGGGACTACGCGGCGTCACCGCAGCGGCTCACCAGGCCGCTGATCCGCCGCGCGGAGTCCTACCCCAAGGGCGCGCTGTCGGCCGATGTCCGCGGCGAGCTGGCTGGTGACGAACCCAAAGGAAAACGCGGGCGTAAGCCCGGCGGCCTGGTCGACTACGCCGAGGTCCTGCCGCACTTCCGCGAGGCGACCTGGGACGAGGCGCTGGACCTGGTGGCCCGCCGGCTGACCGGGATCCACGCGGCGGGCGGCCCGGCCGCCATCGCCGGCTTCGGCTCGGCCAAGTGCTCCAACGAGGAGGCCTACCTCTTCCAGAAGCTGATCAGGACCGGCTTCCACACCAACAACGTGGACCACTGCACCCGGCTGTGCCACGCCTCCAGCGTGGCGGCGCTGTTCGAGGGCATCGGCTCCGGCGCCGTCTCCACCACCTACGGCGACGTGATCAACGCCGACGTGGCCATCCTCACCGGCAGCAACGCCACCGCCAACCACCCGGTCGCGTCCTCGTTCTTCAAGCAGGCCCGCCGCCGCGGCACCACGATCATCTACGTGGACCCGCGGGCCGACAAGATGGCCGAGCACGCCGACATCTACTGCCAGCTC